>Ga0207667_10000352_pt1 | contig 62572 bp, 47 predicted proteins | sample KBSCornC52_FD_184301 | JGI IMG/M metagenome (GOLD analysis project Ga0207667, IMG submission 184301) | Corn rhizosphere microbial communities from Kellogg Biological Station, Michigan, USA - KBS Corn C5-2 (SPAdes) (version 2) | ecosystem: Host-associated > Plants > Roots > Rhizosphere > Soil ... | reverse complement strand
CTTTATCAAGGTTTGTACGGCTGCAGCTGGGCGACATGCTCCGCTACCTGGTGGCCCATAATGAGCGGCATTTGCTGCAGGCGCACCGGTTGATGAAGCAGATACCTGCGGAGGCTACTTGACGTATCTGACCGTGACCGTGCCCAGGTGCAGCATCAGTTCTCTTTCCAATTGCTTAAGATGATTATGAGTCTCTGCCAGAAGGACCCATTCCTCATGGGTAATATCTTTTTGGAGATCTTTTTGGTTATCATCTATCAGACGCTGGATCTTTCGAAGTTTTAAATATCCTAAACAGGATAAGACATCCTCTTTATAGAGTTCGTCAGGGGTGGCAATCTTTCCTTCGTAGCGATTTTTCCAATTAGGGCTCAGTTCATTTTTAATATCCATTATAGAGACGGCAAGGGTACTCAATTCCTGATCTTCATTATAAAGAAAATTTTTAAGCGTAGGTTCCAGGCCATTCATGTAATCAGCCTTATAAATTTCGACGATCTTCAACAGCCGTTGGTTATCAATCAGCTCATGCAAATCTTCGAGCTGCTGAAAAATGTATTCTGCTACGGAAATTTTCTCGTCCCAGGGACGAAGGCCGAAGTCCAGCAGGCTGCGGATCATGCCTCTTTCATTCTGCTCGTGCTTGAAAAGCAGGTTGATGGATTCCTCGTCGCCGGGCATGGGCATTCCCTCAGCGTCCAGGGGAGGGGGCATATCGTCCGGCGTAGGTGTGCTGACTGCTGCCGCCTTGCTTTCCTGTTTGGCTATCCTGTCACGGATGAATTTATTCACCAGCGCCTGCAGACCTGTCTCTTCGATACGCAGGATCTCGGAACATTGACGGATATAATCCTGCCGCTTGGTGAAATCCTCCGCTTTATTGATCCTGGCAATGGTTTCGGCCACCTGATTTACCACTTCCGCCCTTTTGTTGGTATCCGTTCCTGCGTCCTTCAATGATACTTCCAGCTGAAATAGGATAAAATCCTTTTTGGCAGCGGCTACAAATTCCCGGAATGCGGCCGCGCCTACCTTGCGTACATAGCTGTCGGGGTCTTCCTTATCGGGAATGAGCACCAGCTTTACGTCCAGGCTTTCTTCCAGGGCCATATCCAGTCCACGAAGGGCCGCCTTGATGCCGGCGCTGTCGCCGTCATAGATGATGGTGAGATGATTGGTATATTTCTTTATCAGCCTGAGCTGATCCACGGTCAGCGAGGTGCCGCCGCTGGCCACCACATTTTCGATCCCTGCCTGGTGAAGGGAAATGACATCTGTATAGCCTTCTACCAGCAGACATTCATCCTGCCGGTCGATCGCCTGTCTTGCCAGCCAGGAGCCGTAAAGTATCTTGCTTTTGACATAGATCTCGTTCTCAGGGGTATTGATATATTTTGGAGCCCTGTCGTTGGTCTTGATGATACGGGCTCCGAAGCCAATGGTCTTTCCTGTCTGGTTGTGGATGGGAAAGATAATACGTCCTCTGTAGTTGTCCACGGGCTTGTCATCGCGTACTACGACCAGCCCGCTCTTTTGAAGGTATTCCAGGTTGTACTGGGCGGAGAGCGCTGCCCGGGCGAAGGCGTCCCGTTGTTCGGGGCTGTAGCCTAAATTGAATTTCCGGATGATGTCGTCGTTGAATCCCCGCTGGCGCAGATAGCTAAGCCCGATGTCCTGTCCTTCCTCTGAATGGAGGAGGGCGTCGTGGAACCATTTGCCGGCAAAGCCATTGAGGATATAAAGGCTGTCCGCCACCTGCTGCTGCTGACGCAGCTCAGGGCTCAGCTCTTTTTCTTCTATCTCCACATTGTATTTGGCGGCCAGCCAGCGGAGGGCTTCGGCATAGGAATATTTCTCATGCTCCATCAAAAAGCTGATGGTATTGCCGCTGCGTCCGCAGCCAAAGCATTTATAGATCTCTTTGACGGGGCTGACGGTGAAGGAAGGGGTCTTCTCGTTGTGAAAAGGGCAGAGGCCCAGGTAATTGGTCCCACGTTTTTTCAGCCGCACGAAACCGCCTACTATCTCGATGATATCGATCCTGCTGAGTATCTGTTGTATGGTCTGCTGGGAGATCATTGCTTATCAATTGCTTATAATGTCCGGAGGGGTTAAAGATAACCGTAATTTATGTATAAAACCGAGTAGTTTTACCCATAATAAATCTACCCTTTTATTCGCTTTATATTAGAACTATTTATCCTTTGAAGACTCTATGAATTCCGTACTTTATATCATCATTTCCAACATGGCAGTTTTGAGCTGTCTGGCCCCATTCTTAATGTTGCTGTCCAGGAAAATGAGGCAGGTGACAGCCTACCGGGTCCTGGGTGTTTACTGGCTATTGAACGGGTTGACTCACTTTTCAGATATTTATTTCTTTCTCTCCTTCAGGGACACCAGATTGGATCAGCTGTTGAATTATTACAATGTGCTGGATACCCCGCTGGTGCTGTTGATATTTGCCTGCGCCTCTTCGGGCAGGCACAGAAAGGTTTTGCTGTTAAGCATTTTTTTATTTGCGAGTTTGGAGGTGGCGATCATCCATTGGAAGGGATATGAGACCGTCTCAGGGTTCATCTTTACCGGGTTCGGGGTATTTGTAGTGATCGTCTACAGCATCATCGGTCTGGTGCAGTATATGAGAAAGATTGAGTACACATCCCTGGAGAACAGCATGGTATTTATTTATGGGGCCCTGCTATTCGCCTATGGAAGCTTTCTGATCATTTCCATGTTCCTGCATATCCGGGGGATTACGCCAGGCAACAGCCGGGACAGCTATCTGTTGTACTATATCAGTCTGCTGATATCCGCTGTCATCACGTCCCTGGGTTTATGGAGCTATGGGCTGCGCCGTCACATTTACTCCTCATCCTCCTCATAGTTATAAGTGCCCTGGTTGTCGTTGTAGATAGACTCCCAGGCCCTCACTTTATCCTCTTCGAGCAATTCCAGGATGTCGAAGATGGGGTCCGTTTTTTTCCTCCATTCAATGAGGGTGGTATCGGCGTATTTTGATACGTACATACAATGGTCAGTCTCCATGTTGACTTTGATCAGTCCGACAGGTCCTTCTTCTTTTTCCTGTATCAGGTAATAACAACCTTTTTCCAACAACGCATACGAATACATACATCGCCTTTTTTAAAAATTCAACAATACAGAATAATAAATGGGTAGTCTAAGTCTGTCCTTTTTTGGACCTGAAGAATTTAATTGGGGAAGTAGCTTCAACAGGATCGGACAACAAATTTACGATTTTTAAGATTGCAAAAGGAAAGAAGAAGAAGGAAGGCGGGGTGTTTACTCAAAAATAATCTCAACATATTGATGGTCAGCGCTATATGAAAGATAAACCGTTTTGTGGACCCTCTATTTTAAAAATAAAATAAAAATCAGGGTTATCCATGATTATATTCAACCGTTTGGGTAGAAACCCATGGGTATCTATAGAAATAGATCGATCTGCTTAAAATTTGTTCAAAATGATTTTATCGCAATTAATGAGATGTTAATTAACGCCTTTTTAATTTGAAAATAGAAATATATTTGTAACGCACCATCAAAAACTAGCTAACATGAGAAACACACTTCAGTACCACGGGGTAATTCAGCCCTTTTTTGAACGATCGCCTCTCCTCAAAGACGTTCCCATCACATTCTAGCACAGATACTATAGTTCCCATTGCAACAGGACATATTTGTCCCGGAGGGGATAGTTAGCTATTGTCCTCCAATTTCTATGAACCGCCAGCTTCCGTCTTGAGAACTGCTTAATAATAATAGTTTTTAAACCTTCTAATTGTAAAACATGAGAAAACTGGTATGTATGACTCTTGTCATGCTGCTGATCGCCTCTGGTCAGCTCATGGCGCAAACCCGTACGATCACGGGTAAGGTTACAGATGCTGCAGGAAATCCTCTTCCCAATGTTTCTGTAGTGATCAAAGGTACCAACACCGGTACTACTACGGCCGCCGACGGAACATGGTCCCTAAAGCTGCCTCCGGGTGGCCGAGTGGTCATCTTCTCCACCATTGGAATGGAGACGGTGGAACGGCCCATCGGCACCAGGGAAAAATTCGACATCTCCCTTGTCGCCTCCGACAAGAATTTGCAGGACGTAGTGGTCGTTGGATATGGTATCCAGCAAAAGACGGCCTTTACGGGTTCCGCCGCCAAGGTGGATGTAAAGGGCTTTTCCGACCTGGTAATGCCTTCCATCGACAAGCAGCTGGCCGGCCGCGCGGCCGGTGTACAGGTAACCAATTCGGGTGGCCTGGTAAATAGCCCGGCTGTTATCCGCATCCGGGGCATTCAGTCCCTCAGCCAGAGCAACGATCCCCTGATCGTAGTGGATGGTGTGCCCATTATTTCCGGCAACCTCGCTGCTACCACCAACTCCAACACCCTGGGCGATATCAACCCGGCGGACATCGAAAGCATGGATGTGCTTAAGGACGGATCGGCCACAGCCATTTACGGATCCAGGGCGGCTGGTGGCGTTATCCTCATCACCACCAAGAAGGGCGTTAAGGGACGTGCAAAAGTCACCTATGATGGGGTCTTAGGCATCAGCAATCCGTTGAAAAAATTCAGCCTGCTGAATGCCAGGCAATTCGAGACCATTGTCAATGAAAAGTATACCAATGCAGGTCAGGCGCCGCTGGCTGGAGTGAATACGGCGGTTGACACCGCGAATACCGACTGGCAGAGCACAGTGATGATCAAGAATGCCTTGTCACAAAGTCATACTTTAGCTGCGTCCGGAGGGGGTGATAAAGTGACCTATTATCTGTCCCTGAACTATTCCGACAATAAAGGGATCATCATCAGCAATTACAACAGGGCCTACCGGGTACGCGCCAACATCGACTTTGAAGCCAACAAGTATGTCAAGATCGGCAATGCACTGTCCATTACCCGGCAAGAGGATGGTGACCAAAACAACGGGTCCAACAGCCTGGGTGGCGCCATCGCCTCTGCCTTACGCCTGCTGCCCAATGTTTCGCCGTACAGCTCCACAGGCTATTTGGGATACAATATAGATTATCCCAACTCCGGCCAGATGACAAAGGGACCGAACGGCAAGACCGTCGACGACAACTTTAACAATGTTGCTTTCACGCTCCGGTACAATAAACAATACTCCGACAAATACCGGATACTCGATAACTCTTACATCGAGATAAGCCCCGTGAAGGGTTTGAAGCTGCGTTCCCAGGCAGGTATCGATATGCTCAACGACTACAGCTATCAGGGATGGAATTTGTACCATGGCGACGGTTATGGAACTGGTCTTGTGTATAATGTTGACCAAAACTGGTTGCGGCTGGTATGGTCCAGCTTCTTCAATTACAATGTCCTGGTCAACGGTCATAACTTCACGGTCACCGGCGGTTACGAAGCGCAAAAGCAGACTTACAAATGGTTTAGTGCGACCGGGACCAATATTTCCGACCCCATTTTTATTCAGGAGAACGTGATCAACGCCTCCACCCAGACCATCGGAGGAAACTATGACAAGACCGGGTTCACTTCCACATTCGGCCGGTTCAACTACGACTACCGGAACAAATATTTTGTACAGGCCAGTTTCCGCCGGGATGGGCAGAGTGCCCTGGCGCCGGGAAAAAGATACGGTACTTTTCCCGGCTTTTCCGTTGGATGGCGCCCTTCGCAGGAGACCTTCTGGCAGGGCAACAGCTTCCTGAATACCTGGATCAATGAAGCCAAGCTGAAAGCATCGTATGCCAAGGTGGGTAATACGCTGGGTGGCTATCCCTATCTTACAAGCTTCGGGTCCGCCGCCTATGGCAATCTCAACGGCCTTGGCGCGACGGGAGTCGGAAACCCTGATCTCCAATGGGAGACCAGCAAGAAATATGATGGCGGTATCGAACTGGGCATCTGGAAGAGCCGGTTCACTATTACAGCCGACTGGTTCCTTAATGATGTAAATAACCTGGTGCTGGCCGTGCCCACTCCGTTGAGCGCGGGTATTGCCGGCAGCACGGGCACCAGCGGCGGAGCCATCTCTCAGAACGTCGGTACGTTGCGCAACAAGGGGATCGAGCTTTCGCTCAGCGCCAATATCATATCCAATAAGGATTTTTCCTGGAGCGCCAGCTTCAACTATTCTCATGTAAAGAACAAGATTCTTTCGCTGTATCCCATCGGCGGTGTCCCCACCAAGACCCTGGATGACGGTGTCTATAACCTTATCCGGGTAGGCGATCCGATACATCTTATCTATGGATATCAATATGCCGGGGTAAACACCCAGAATGGCAACCCGATGTTCTACAAGGCGGATGGAAGCCTGGTCCAGCTGAGCCTGGCCAACGACGCCACGAAGGGCAGCTTCTATGTCGCCAACGGCAAGGACGACGGTACCCTGGGTACAAAAACTTCGCTGGCCGCTACTGACAAGACAACCCTGGGGCAGGGCGTTCCCACCTGGTTTGGCGCATTCATCAACAATATTTCCTACAAGGGTTTTGCGCTCGAGATCATGCTTCGTTATTCCGGTGGCAACAAGATCATGAACGTCACCAGCCAGGACGCCCTCTTTAACATGAGCTTCCAGAACAACGGTTCCGAGATACTTAAACGGTGGACGGCCCCGGGACAGGTTACAGATGTTCCGAAGATATTTTATGGGCAGGCCGCTAATATCAGTCAGTCCAGCAACTCCAACTCCCGCTTCGTAGAGGATGGCAAATACCTGCGGCTGCAGAATGTGGTCCTTTCATACAACCTGGATCCCAAAATGCTGGGATGGAGCAATGGCTATATTCGCAGCGTTCGTGCATTTATACAGGGACAAAACCTGCATGTCTGGACGAAATACAAAGGCGCCGATCCCGACAATATAAATACATTGGGTGTCGATGCCGCGGTATCGCCCCAGATCAAGACCATCGCATTTGGATTGTCTGTAGGATTTTAATCATTGATAACAGTATAAACACCGGTTATGAAGAAATTAATAATAGTAGGTCTTCTATCCACGCCTCTCTTTTATAGCTGCAAAAAGGTTTTGGATACTGCACCTTATGACAGGATCACTTCCACAACGGCTTTTGCCACGGCGGCTCGTTGCGATCTTTCCCTGAATGGGGTCTATGATGCAGCGCAAAGCGGCTTGTACACAGATGGCAGTCGAAGGGGATATCCTTTTGGCGCAGCCAATATTGAACAGGGAGATGCCCGTGGAGAGGACGTCGTCAACGTCGCAGCCTTTTACCAGATCACTTACCAGGCTACTTACAATTCCTCTTCGGCCAACTGCGTGGCTATGTGGAAGGGATTGTATGCGCTGATCAATGAGGCCAATGTATGTATTGCCGGATTCCAGCAGGCGGCGGCCGGCAATATTATCACGGCAGCCAAAGCCAATCAGTATGTGGCCGAGTGCCGATTCCTCCGGGCCATGGCGCATCATGAGGCGCTTATCCAGTTTGCCCGCCCATATTCCGACGGCGGCGGCAAAGGGGTGGGCGTTCCCTGGAGGGATACGGCAATCTCGTCCAGCTCAGCGGCAAACTCAATCCTGAAGACGCCCCGCATGCGTACAGACAGCGTGTATGCCAGGATCCTGGCCGACCTGGATTATGCAGAGGCCAACCTGCCTAATACCTTGCTGACCTACCGGGCTACCAAGGGAGCAGCCATTGCCTTGAAGATGCGGATAAAGATGCATATGGGCGATTGGGCCGGGGTGATCGCCGAAGGCGCCAAGCTGGTGCCTGCCTCTATCGATCCAGCCACTCCTTCCAGCGTGGTAAGCCCCATCGGCAGCTGGGCGCTGACAGCTTCTCCGGACGGCCCTTTTGCAGATAATTCCTCCAAAGAAAGCATTTTCTCCATCAAGAATGACGCCCTGGATAACCCCGGTACGAACGCGGCCTTATCCCGGATGTTTGGCTCTGCCGGATTGAATGGAAGAGGTCTTGTAGCTATTTCTCCCGTCATCTGGAACAACGCCGAATGGCTTTGCGACGACAAGAGAAGAACGCTGCTGACCACTACGGGCAAGAACGGTAATGGCAATCAAAGCTATTTCTCCACCAAGTATCGGGATTATACCAACTACAGCGACTATGCGCCGCAGATCCGCTACGCCGAAGTGCTGCTCACGCTGGCCGAAGCTGAAGCAAGGACCGGCAGCGGCGTTTCCCAACGGGCGCTCGACCTGCTTAATACAGTACGGAACCGCAGCCTGGCAACGCCTGCCACGCAAGCCTATACGCTCGCCAGCTTCGCCACCCAGGAAGATCTGATAAAGGCCATCCTGATGGAAAGAAGGATCGAGTTCCTTTGCGAAGGCAAACGCTGGGCGGATATCTCCCGTCTGGCTCCGGATGCTACCTATGGCACGGGCGGTATTCCCGCCAAGGCCGTCAACGGCGCGGATGGTCTGGCCCTCTATAATTGCGGAGGCGGCTATACACCCGGACAAGATGCCATTCCCTACAGCGATTACCGCTTCATATGGCCCATCCCGGCGACAGAAGTTGTACAGAACCCGATAGTTGCGCAGAACCCACAGTATTAAATATTCCGAAGGCCGCCTCAACCGAGGCGGCCTTCTTCTTTACTAGACCACTTATCCTACAGCATCTTACTTCTCCAGCTTGATCTCGCCGGCATCCGCGGCCTGTCCGTCAGTAACGGTGATGCCGTCCTTTGCCGCATTCTTATATGGAGGCTTGGCCTCAATGATCACCTTATAGGTGCCAGGCTTGGCATCAGTGATCTCATAAGAACCATTCATAATGGGCGCTCTTAATGTATCTGTCGATGACTCGGCCCATGCGCGAACGGCTCCGTCTGCAGGAGAGACCGTCCCCTTGATAGAACCATTTCTCAGGCTGTTGAAAGCAAATAGTCCAGCTGCGGCAAATGTTATTGCCGCGAGTTTAATACCCGTGAATTTCATACATAGCGAATTTAAAGAGTGAACAATTATTGATTAATTTCCTCGAGAACACAAGATCACACTACGCATCAGGGAGGGCATTCCGGTGATGTAAAGACAAGGACTATGCCATAAATTTTTCAGAGGGCGCGATCAACGCGCGCAGCGGTGTGGAAATAATTCTACAGGAATAAAAATTGTACTACGGGGGCGCGTTTACGTTAGACTCTCGAAAGCGCTGTAAATACTGGATCTTGGACGCCGGCAGGGAGCAGTGTAATGCGTGCCCGAACGGACTGTGAAAAAAATATTTTTAATTTCTCTTAACACTTTGGGACCGCAATTCCCGCACTTTACCGTGCTATGCGCCCATTCTCCAGTCGTAGGAAGCGATCCACGCAATCAGGGATCTCTTCTTTATAGTGGCTTACATAGATGAGCGTTGTGCCGAAGGCCTCGCAAAGCAGGCCTATCAGCTGTCTAAAATAGCCTGTCTGCTCTTCATCCAGCCCCTGACAGGGCTCATCGAGAATGAGCATCGGTGGGTTCTTGATGAGGGCGCGGGCCAGCAGGACCATGCGCTGTTGGCCGGTAGACAGCTGTGCCAGCCTGGATGCACGCAGGTCATCCAGAGACAGGAGCTTCATCCAAAGACTGGCCTGTCGTGTCTGTTCGTCCGTCAAAGGCCGGAAGAGACCGATGGTATCAAATAGTCCGCTGGCAATGACCTGGGAACAGGTGGCGCCATAGTCGAAATAAAGATGCAGCTCAGGAGAGACAAAGCCGATCTTCCGCTTGACCTCCCAGATCGTCTCCCCACTGCCGCGTCGTCTGTCGAAGAGCCAGATGTCGTTGGCATACGCCTGGGGATTATCGGCCGTGATCAGGCTCAGGAGAGTGGATTTGCCCGCGCCGTTGGGGCCGCTGACATTCCATCTTTCTCCTTTCTTTACTTCCCAATCGATGTGCTCCAGCAATACCTTCTCCCCATAGTATACGTGGACGTCCGTCATTCTTACGGCAGTGGAAAAGCCGACAGGTGGGGAGTATTGCTGTAATTCACCCAGAATGCCGGTATCCAGGCTGACCTCCCGGACGGGTTTGACGTCGGGATGGAACTGCTCTCTGGGGCCCTGAAAGGTCCATTTGCCTTCTTCCAGCCGGGCAACATGTGTAATGGCGGCCGGCAATTCCCGGGGAGAGGTAATGAGCAGGAGCTGGATACCTTTTTCGGCCAGCGTGTTTATAATATGATGCAGAGTGGCTCTTCCTTCCGTGTCCAGGCCAAGGAAGGGGTTGTCCAGGATGAGCAGGTCGGGGTTTTCCAGAAGGGCGATGGCCAGCTGCACCCGTTTGTTCTCGCCATTGGATAATTGTATCAGAGGTCTTGCCAGCAAAGGGCGGATGTGCAGATGGTCAAGCCATTCCCAGGTCAGCAGGTCCTGCCCGGCAGAGATGGCGAGGGGCGTCACAGACGCACCGGCCGAAGGCCCATCATTAGATATTTTCCGGGGAGGACTATTTTTTTCCGTAGGCCGTACCGGAACTGGGGGCGTCACAGACGCACCGGCCGAAGGCCCATCATTAGATATTTCCTGGGGAGGAAAATAAGGGGTCAGTTCCTGCAGGACGGTCATGGTCTGGTCTGCGTCGGAAGCATTGAAGCGTTGCTGATAATACAGATCGGAGGTGCCGCTGCGGTTTAAAAACCGGTGCTGTTGTTCAACAATTGCTTTATTTATAGGTTTAAAAAAGGTTAATTGTCCGCTATGGAAATGCCGGCCCATTAGGGTATGTGCCAAAACCGACTTGCCGCTGCCAGAGGGACCGGTGATCGCCCACTGCTGGTTGCGTAATATATTCAAATCCAGGTTGTTAAGCACATTCCGCCCACCCAGGGTCACCGTTAGCCCTTCCAGGGAAAGAAAATTCTCAGCCATGGCACGAATGTAAGGCTCAAAGTGTTATGCACATCTGTAGAAATTGAAATAACCAGGCTCTAAATTCGTTTGCCTATATTTGAACCCTTATCGGATAAGCCTCCGATAAGCCGAAATGCGAAGCATTCAACGAGACCATTGAAAAAACATAAATAACCGAGTTAACCCCATTATTAGACATGCACCGGGGATGGGTCAAATTTTCGGCGGAGCCATACCCGGCGCATACATCGGAATGATATGGCAGAAAAAACTAATTTGTTCGAATACACAGAAGATAGCATCAAAAGTCTTGACTGGCGGGAACATATACGTCTCCGTCCCGGTATGTATATAGGTAAATTGGGGGATGGCAGCAGTCCGGATGATGGTATTTATGTCCTTATCAAAGAGGTGATCGACAACTGTATAGATGAGCATACCATGGGCTATGGCAAGCAGGTAGACCTGACCATCGATCAAAAGAGCGTAACCATTCGTGACTATGGCCGGGGTATCCCCCTGGGGAAAGTGGTGGATGTGGTCTCCAAGATCAATACAGGAGCTAAATACGATAGCAAAGCATTTCAGAAGTCAGTGGGTCTCAATGGGGTAGGTACGAAGGCTGTAAACGCACTCAGCCAATACTTCAAGGTGACTGCCTTCCGGGAAGGAAAAGAGAAGGCGGCCGAATTTGCCAAGGGAGTGCTTACCAAAGAATTCAAGGAGACAAAGTCGGGCGAGTCCAACGGCACGCTGGTTACCTTTATACCGGACGAGACGGTATTCAAGCACTTCCACTTCAAACATGAATACCTGGATAATCAGATCTGGAACTATTGTTACCTCAATGCGGGACTGATCATCAATTTCAACGGTAAGAAATATGTGTCGAAGGACGGGTTGCTGGATCTTTTGCGACGCAAGACCAATGAGGACGAGCTTCGCTACCCCATCATCCATCTGAAGGGCGAGGACATCGAGGTGGCCATCACGCATAACAACGACTACGGCGAAGAGATATTCAGCTTTGTCAACGGACAGTATACGACACAGGGAGGTACGCATCAGCAGGCTTTCCGGGAGGCGTTTGTAAAGGTGATAAGAGATTTCTACAAGAAAGACTACGACGCCGCCGATATCCGTCAAAGCATTGCCGCGGCTGTATCCGTACGGGTGGTAGAACCCGTGTTCGAGTCCCAGACCAAGACGAAATTAGGCAGCCAGTATATGTCCGAAGGCGGCGTGTCGATGAAGAATTTCGTATACGACTTCATGGCCAGGGAGCTGGACAACTATTTACATAAGAACCCTACTACCGCCGATGCGTTGAAGAAGCGTATCGAGCAGAACGAAAAGGAGCGAAAGGAGCTGGCAGGCATTAAGAAGCTGGCGAATGAAAGGGCAAAGAAGGCAAACCTGCATAACAAGAAGCTCCGCGACTGCCGGTATCATTACAATGATGAGCCTACGGGAAAGGATAAGGAACAGGTGCTGGAGAAACAGAAAGAGAGCACGATCTTTATTACAGAAGGGGATTCTGCCAGTGGGAGCATTACAAAGGCAAGAGATGTGGAAAGGCAGGCGGTTTTCAGCCTCCGGGGCAAGCCCTTGAACTGTTACGGGTTGACGAAGAAGGTGGTATATGAGAATGAAGAGTTCAATCTTTTGCAGCATGCGTTGAATGTGGAAGACGGGATCGAAGGGCTGCGTTATAATAAGATAATCATTGCTACCGATGCGGATGTGGATGGTATGCATATCCGGCTGCTGCTGATGACCTTTTTCCTGCAGTTCTTTCCCGACCTGGTAAAGAACGGACATGTATTTATATTGGAAACTCCTTTGTTCCGGGTGCGGAATAAGCAGGAGACCATTTATTGCTATGATGAAGGCGAGAAGCAGGCGGCTATGAAAAAGCTGGGCAGCAAGCCGGAGATCACACGGTTTAAAGGGCTGGGAGAGATCTCGCCGGAAGAGTTTGCCCGTTTCATTGGGCCGGACATGCGGGTGCAGCCCGTGATGATCATGCCGGAGACGCATATCCAGCATATTTTGGAATACTATATGGGTAAGAACACCCAGGAAAGACAGGAATTTATCATTAATAATCTGAAGGTCGAGCTGGACCTGGTGGAGGAAAAAGTATGATCCACATTGTTTTTCAACGTCCTGATGTAGACGTTTTGAAGAAGTCTTTCGAGCTGGAGCCTGCTCTTCAGGGAGAGGTGATCCAGATAGAGGATGATTTTGCGGTGGGACCGTTAAAAGATATTTATACTCCGGAAGGCTGGGAAGCCCGGAAAGAATGGTGGCGTGGCGTATTGGCGGGCGGGGATTATGACGGGAGAGTGGACAGTGGGGAGGTGAAGGATGATGTGGCGTCCGTTGCGGCACTGAAAGAGAAATTGGATCAGGACCCTTTGGAGCTGGTCTGGATCTGGGCTGCGCAGAACAAGCATGATGTCTGCAGCTACTATTGGCTGATGAGCCAGCTAAAGGACTACCAGGGCAGGATATTTATACTGTATCTGAATAATCTTCCTTTTATCAACGAAAAGGGAAGCATTTTTTACCCGGTGAACCTGTCGGAGATACCTGCCCGTGAGTTCCTGAAGGCGCGCAAGCTGTCGAGACCCATTACCCTGAGCGAATTCGAGATCGACCCTGATGAATGGAGCCGGATATGCAATGAAGATAAGGGCGTACGGATACTGGAAGGGGGGAAGAAGCTGGCGCAGTATGGGTATGACTACTATGATGATGAGCTGAGAAAGTTCATCACGGGTGACTGGATAAAGGCCAGCAAGCTGATCCATCAATTCCTCAGCAAGGGCAAACAGACTACCGGGGATGCTTATATGCTCTGGAGGCTGAAACAACTCATCGCCGCCGGAGAAGTGGAGGCACAGGGGGAGATCAAGGGTATGAAGGACTTCGAGATCAAGGCGAAGGCGGCTGTTCCCACGACGGAGCCCGCTGCATAAAGATAAGACTATGGCACGAGCGCAGCGACTGCATGACACAATCGAAAAGACATTAATTCGTCATGAATAACCTTATCAAGTGGGAAGAAGCGGCTATGTTCCTGTTGAGCATCTGCCTTTTCAGTCAGCTGCATTTTGCGTGGTGGTGGTGGCTGGTATGGATACTGGTTCCAGACCTCAGCATGCTGGGGTACCTGGCAGGTAATAAAGCGGGGGCCATCTGCTATAACATAGTGCATCATAAGGGAGTTGCCATTGCCCTGTATCTCCTCGGCCTTTATACGGTGAATGAATATCTGGAATTTGCGGGTCTGATCCTTTTCGGACACTCATCGATGGACAGGGGGATGGGGTATGGGCTGAAGTATTTCAGCGGTTTTGAGGATACGCATCTTGGAAAGATTGGGAAGGCCAGGGCCAGTCAAACGGAGAACTTGTGAAAATAAAAGCAATTCATCATATAGCGATCCTGACCGATAATTATCAAAAAAGTAAGGCGTTTTATACGGAAATATTGGGCTTTGATATTATCCGGGAGACATATAGGAAGGAACGGGATTCTTATAAATTGGATTTGTCGATAGCCGGTAAATATCAAATTGAGCTCTTTTCCTTTCCTGATTATCGCGAAAGAGGAAGTTATCCTGAAGCCAAAGGTTTGCGTCACCTGGCTTTTGCGGTTGAAGATGTTGAGGCCGCGGCAGCTGAATTGCAGGCGAAGGGAGTTTTGGTAGAACCTGTCCGCACAGATGAATTGACTCAAAAGAGGTTTTTTTTCTTTACGGACCCTAATGGGCAGCCTTTGGAATTGTATGAAGAATAGATTTTGTAATGTATTGTAAAAACAGCTTCTAAATTATAAAATGGCCAAGAGCAAAATACCGGAAGATTTTCATGAGAATGGGTCCGGCGTCACCGGGCAATACAAGAACTGGTTCCTGGACTATGCCTCCTATGTGATACTGGAGAGGGCGGTGCCTGCCATCGAGGACGGGCTCAAGCCAGTACAGCGTCGTATCCTGCATGCCATGAAAGAAATGGATGACGGGCGATTTAACAAGGTGGCCAATATCATTGGCCAAAGCATGCAATACCATCCTCACGGGGATGCGAGCATAGGCGAGGCGCTGGTCAACATGGGGCAGAAGGACCTGCTGATCGAGACGCAGGGCAACTGGGGGGATGTTCGTACAGGGGACGAAGCAGCCGCCAGCCGCTATATCGAAGCACGTCTCAGCAAATTCGCGCTGGAAGTGGCTTTCAACGCCAAGACCACGGAATGGCAGCTAAGCTATGACGGACGGAAGAACGAGCCTGTGACCCTGCCCATGAAATTCCCGCTGCTGCTGGCTCATGGGGCGGAGGGGATTGCCGTGGGACTTGCCACCAAGATACTGCCTCATAATTTCATCGAGCTCTGCGAGGCGGCCATCAAATACCTGAAGAATAAGAAATTCGAATTATATCCCGACTTCCTGACGGCGGGGATGATCGATGTCACCAATTATAATGATGGCAAGCGGGGAGGGAAGGTCCGTGTGCGCACCCATATCGAGGAGCTGGATAAGAAGACGCTGCTTGTAAAGGATGTACCATATGGGGTCACGACCTCGCAGCTGATCGATTCCATCATCAAGGCCAATGACCAGGGTAAGATCAAGATCAAGAAAGTGACGGACAATACGGCGGCTGAGGTGGAGATCCAGATAGACCTGGCGCCGGGCATCTCTCCGGATATTACGATCGACGCCCTTTATGCTTTTACGGATTGCGAGGTGAGCATTTCTCCCAATGCCTGTGTCATTGCCGGGGATAAACCCCAGTTCCTGGGCGTACGTGAGCTGCTGACCACCTCTGTGGATCATACGAAAAACCTTTTGAAGAGGGAGCTGGAGATAAAGCTGGCCGAGCTGCAGGAAAAATGGCATTATACTTCGCTGGAAAAGATATTCTTCGAAGAGAAGATATACAAGGAGCTGGAGAAGAAGCACGAAACCTGGGAAAAGGTATTGACCGCCATCGCCAAGGCTTTCGAGCCCTTCCGCAAGCAGCTGAAGAGAGATATCAGCCGCGAGGATATCGTAAAGCTTACGGAGAAGCCTGTGCGGAGGATCTACCGCCTGGACATCGATGAGCTGAATGCGCAGATCAAAGGGCTGGAAGCCGAGATAAAGCAGGTGAAGCATGATCTGGCCAATCTGGTGGATTATGCCGTGGCTTATTATGAGAATTTGCTGAAGAAATACGGGAAAGGCCGTGAACGCAAGACAGAGATCAAGCTGTTCGAGGCTATCCAGGCGCAGCAGGTGGCCATTGCCAATGTGAAGCTGTATGTGAACAGGACGGATGGATTTATCGGGACGGGACTGAAGAAGGACGAGTTTGTGGCGGATTGTTCGGACCTGGATGACATCATCGCCTTTACAAAGGGCGGAAAGATGAAGGTGGTAAAGGTGGCAGACAAGGCATTTATCGGGAAGGATATTATCTATGTGGGTGTCTTTCGGAAGAATGACGAGCGGACCACCTACAATATGATCTATGTAGATGGAAAGACGGGCATCAGCTATGCCAAGCGGTTTAACGTGACGGGCGTCACCCGTGACAGGGAGTATGATCTGGCCAAGGAAGATCCCAAGAGCCGGGTGCATTATTTCACCGCAAATCCGAATGGCGAGGCGGAAGTCGTCAAGATAGTCCTTAGTCCCAACAGCTCTGCCCGTATCAAGGAGTTCGATTTTTATTTCGAGACCCTGGAGGTAAAGAACCGCAGCAGTCTGGGTAACCAGGTGACGAAGTATCCCATCCGGACCGTGAAGTTCAAAGAGGCGGGCAAGTCCACGCTCAGCGGCCGCAAACTGTGGTTCGACGCCACTTTTGGCCGGCTGAATACGGAGGAAAAAGGCGAATATCTCGGCAGCTTCGACAATGATGAGAAGCTGCTGGTCATCTATTCCGACGGCAATTATGAGATCACGGATACGGAGCTTACACAGCGCTTCGATGCGGAAAAGCTAATCGAAATGCGAAAGTTCGATCCCAGTAGGGTCATTACCGCCATCTACCTGGATAATGAGAAGCTGCAGTACAATGTCAAGCGGTTTAAGATCGAGACTACGACCTTACGTAATAAGTTCCTTTTTATCAAGGAAGGGGATGGCAACCGCCTGGAGGCTGTCACCCTGCATCCTCAACCCATTGCGTTGATCAAGTCGGGACGGGGCGCGAGCGCGAAAACACAGAAGATCAAGATCGCCGACTTTGTGGAAGTGACGGGCTGGAAGACGGTGGGCACCAAGCTCTTCGACTTCAGCAAGAGTGTGGAGGTAGAATGGGGCCATAAGGAAGAGGCGAAAGAATCTCCGCAGACAGAGCTGGACTTATAAACCAGTAAAAAAAAACCTGTTAAGGGTTTTTTTTACGTCTTAGCTGGATAGTAGCATTTTCTGTCAGGCTGCTGCTCATGAATATTTCATATCTGTTCTTGCCGTCCGTGATCACCATGAGAGCCGTATTGGGCGGGTATTTTCCGAGGTTTTCCGCGAACATGCCGATCTCATTCACTTCCCTGGTAGTGTCCAGATGGAGGTACATGGTGAGGGCTTTGGCGGCCAGCCCCTGGTGTGTGAGGACAACCTGGTTGTTGACGAATATGGAAATGCTGTCGCCGTCTACTTCTCCATTGTCATAGAAGCTCAGGCGTACCGAGTCCGACTCCACGTCCAGGATCTTTGTAACGACTTCCTTTCTTTTCGAGAAGGATTCCGTAATGACCTTATTGTCCTCTTTGACGGGATTCGCGGCAGGGGCGACGGGGGCTGTAATGATGGCTGTGTCCAGGGGCTTGACGGGGACTTCTGTTTTTGCTGCGGAAGGAGTATCGGCCGGCCGGGCAGGGAGCTCTGTTTTGGCCGCCGAAAGGCTGTCAGTCCTGGCCGCGTCCACGACATAGTCGTCCGCCTGTGGTTTCCAGATCCTGGGGGTGGAGACCACCTGCTGCTGGTCAGCCTGGGGTTTCTCATCCTTATCGAGCGTATAGGTTACTTTCAGGTCGGGGCAGAGGTATTTGTATTTCTCATCATGATAAAAAGCTCCTTTAATGGTGCTTTTGGCGCGACTGTGCATGATGACGCCTACGAAGTTGGTGTTGCAGTCGATGCTGTTGACGGTGGAGTTGGAATTGAAATAGATGATGGGGATATTCAGGATGATCACCTCCCTGGTCTTTGGATTATAGCGGCCGTGGACGAAAAAGCTCTGGTATTTGTCGCGGAAATAATAGCCGAAGATGCCGTCCACCCTGTTGCCCGTCTGTTTGATGATAAGCTCGGTGAGATAGTTGTTGTGCATGCCGGCCAGTTCCACGTCGGCGCGTCCATACCAGGACCCGGTGGCAGTGGTGGTCTGTGCGCGCAGGGGGTGTACGGCGATGAGGCAGAATATGATCAAAAGTCGTTGCATGTCTCCTTACGGCCTGTTAAGATACCTTTTTATTTCTTTTTCGGTATCTCTTTGTTTGATGCTTTCCCGCTTATCATAAAGCTTTTTTCCTCTGGCCAGTCCTATCTCCATTTTGGCCAGTCCTTTTTCGGAGAAGAAGATACGAAGAGGGATGATGGTATAGCCTTTGTCCTTGAGCTTGTTCTCCAGCTTGCGCAGCTCGCGGCGGGTCAGGAGCAGCTTCCGATCGTGGACGGCAATATGATTGTTGGTGGTGCCCAGCCTGTATTCTGCGATGTGCATGTTCTTTACCCAGAGCTCGCCGTTGTGAAAAGTGCAGAAGCTGTCTACGAAGTTGACCTTCCCCTCCCGGATGGACTTTACTTCGGTGCCGGCCAATACCATGCCGGCATCGTATTTGTCTTCGATGAAATAGTCGTGATAGGCCGATCGGTTCTTTATCTCGCTCATAGTGTATATCCTTGGAAAGCCCGGCTGGTTCTGTGATCGCCCCGGATCAGGATTTGAAAAGCGTCAGCAGGGTGGCCATCTTTTCTTTCAGCTCTTTCCTGTTCACGATGAAATCCAGGAATCCGTGCTCCAAAAGGAATTCGCTGCGCTGGAAGCCTTCCGGAAGGTCTTTTTTAATCGTCTCTTTGATGACCCGGGGACCTGCAAACCCTATAAGGGCGCCGGGTTCGGCGATATTCAGATCGCCCAGCATACCGAAGGAGGCGGAAATACCTCCGAAAGAGGGGTCGGTGAGTAAAGAAATATAGGGGATTTTGGCGTCGGTGAGCTGGGACAGCTTACCGGATACCTTAGCCAGCTGCATCAGGGAGAAGGCGCTCTCCATCATACGTGCTCCGCCGGACTTGCAGATGATCAGGAGGGGCGTGCGGTGCTCGAGGCAATAGTCTGCCGCCCGTGAGATCCTCTCACCCATGACGCTGCCCAGGGAGCCGCCGATGAATTCAAAATCCATACATCCTACCACCAGCTTGTGATCTTTTATCTCGCCTGTGGCCACGCGGATGGAGTCGGTGATGTCCGTCTTGGCCCAAGTTTCTTCCAGCCGCTTCTGGTAGGATTTCAGGTCGGTGAAGTGCAGGAAATCCTTGGACCGGATGTTCTCGAACAGCACTTCATATTGATTGTCGTTAAAAAGTATCTCAAAGTATTCCGTGCTGCCGATGCGATGGTGGTGATTGCATTTAGGGCATACGAAGAGGTTTTCCCTCAATTCAGTTACGGTGCATATATAGTTGCAATTCGGGCACTTGGTCCAGAGGCCCTCGGGAGTTTCTTTTTTTTCGGCTGTGCTTGTCAGAATGCCTTTTTTGATGCGCCTGAACCAACCGCTCTTGCTTTCTTCACTTTGTCCTTCATCCCCTGCCAGGTTTGCTTCAAAGTCTTCCTCTTTCATGGTTTTCATAATTTGTCACATTGTTTTTAATTCCAGACAAGAACCGTAGGTTCTTTGGCGTTCTATCCGGGCGTCATGGAACGGTCCGCTGATACCAACGCTCCGCCCCAAAATTGGCGGCTAATATACTAAACAACGGGGACTTAACATGAAAAAATGGGCCTGGAGCCGCTGTAAGCGGTTCGTCCGAAAGACAAAACATTGGTGATGTCGCCTCCGTGAGGTGTTGATCGACAGTACAAAAACGAACCAAAGGTTCGTCGGCCGAAGGCCCCAGACATTAGCCATTCGGCGCAAATTGGATTAAATTCTCGAAAATCCTATTGCGCACAATAAAAGTTTAAAGTAAAAGATTTTTTAAAAGCATTCCTGTGCTAAATTTGCGGGGTTCTCAGACGTAGATTTCCAAAACGAACCGCAGGTTCGTTGGCCGAAGGCCCATCATCAACAATGTTGGCCCAAGGCGTAAATTTTGTAAACGCCGAAGGGCAAACTACTAATATAGCAATTCAAATTATGAAATGGTCTGAATTCTTTACTTCTTCCGTAGGCAAAAAATTCGTAATGGGTCTCACCGGGATATTCCTGATCCTTTTTCTGGTCGTTCATGTTTGCGTCAATGCCTGTATATGGGCCATGGATGGGGGCCAGATGTTCAATCTGGCGGCCAATTTCCTGGGTGCTACGGTAGTACCCCGGGTGTTGGAGATCGGGCTGTTCATCGGGTTCATCATTCATATCGTGCAGGCATATGTTCTCGAGCAGCAGAACCGTAAGAAAAGGAGCATAGGTTACCAGGTGCCCATGGGCAACAGGGGAAGCAAATGGTATTCCCGTTATATGGGATGGCTGGGAACTTTCGTCCTGTTGTTCCTCATCATACATTTAAAGAATTTCTGGATCCCATCGCGGTTTGGAGAAATGCAGGAAGTTACCTATGATCCCGGTATCCAGGTGCATGATCTTTACGGACTGATGAGGGATACATTCACCGGCTCCGGAAGTCTCTGGATCGTGATCTTATACCTGGTAGGATGTCTCTCCCTGGCTTATCACCTGCTGCACGGATTTCAAAGCGCCTGGCGGAGCCTGGGGGTATCCAACAGCAAGTATATACGCCTGATCAATGCAATAGGCATTGGATTTTCCATCATCGTACCGCTGGCCTTTGCCATGATGCCCATCTCGATGTATTTCGAGTGGGTGCAATAATACAATAAACAAAGCTTAGAAACACATACGTCATGCTGAAATCAAACATTCCTGCCGGCCCTTTAGATAAGAAATGGGAAGATTATAAGGGACATGTTAAGCTGGTGAACCCTGCCAATAAGCGCAGTCTGGAAGTGATCATTATCGGTACCGGGCTGGCCGGCGCATCGGCTGCGGCTTCCCTGGGAGAAATGGGATATAAGGTAAAGGCTTTTTGTTTCCAGGATTCTCCGCGCCGGGCGCATAGTATTGCGGCCCAGGGCGGGATCAATGCGGCCAAGAATTATCAGAATGACGGGGACAGCGTATTTCGTCTGTTCTATGATACGGTAAAGGGAGGCGACTACCGCTCACGCGAGGCGAATGTCCATCGTCTGGCGGAGGTCAGCGCCAATATCATCGACCAGTGTGTGGCGCAGGGCGTGCCTTTTGCCCGTGAATACGGAGGACTGCTCAGCAACCGATCGTTCGGCGGGGTACAGGTCCAGCGTACTTTTTATGCCGCGGGCCAGACGGGGCAGCAGTTGCTGATCGGGGCTTATCAGGCCTTAGAGCGCCAGGTGGCGCTCGGCAATGTGGAGATGTATACCCGTCATGAGATGCTGGATGTAGTGGTCATCGATGGCAAAGCCCGGGGTATTATCGCCCGCAACCTGATCACAGGTCAGCTGGAAAGACATTTTGGACATGCCGTATTGCTCTGCAGCGGCGGCTATGGCAATGTCTTCTATCTCTCGACGAATGCTATGGGTAGCAACGTAACGGCCGCCTGGAAGGCGCATAAGAAGGGAGCATACTTCGGAAATCCCTGTTATACACAAATACATCCGACCTGCATCCCTGTCACGGGCGAGCATCAATCCAAGCTGACGCTCATGTCGGAATCACTCCGCAATGACGGCCGGATATGGGTTCCCAAACAAAAGGACGATCCGCGCAAACCCAGCGAGATACCTGCGGAAGAAAGGGATTATTACCTGGAAAGAAGGTACCCTGCTTTTGGCAACCTGGTGCCGCGTGACGTGGCTTCCCGGGCTGCTAAGGAGCGGTGCGATGCCGGATATGGAGTAGGCTCTTCCAAACAGGCCGTTTACCTGGATTATGCCTCCGCGATCGAGCGGTATGGTAAGGTTGAATGCCGTAAGCATGGCATCGACAACCCTTCCGCCGAAGAGATCCGTAAGCATGGTGTCGAGGTAGTGAAGGAGAAGTACGGCAACCTTTTCGACATGTACAACAAGATCACGGGCGAGGATCCCTATACGACACCGATGCGTATTTATCCGGCCGTGCACTATACGATGGGAGGGCTTTGGGTGGATTATGAGCTGATGACGACCGTACCCGGACTATATGCGCTGGGCGAGGCCAATTTCAGCGATCACGGAGCTAACCGGCTGGGGGCTTCTGCGCTGATGCAGGGGCTGGCCGACGGATATTTTGTGATACCCTATACCGTCGGAAATTATCTGGCCGGGGAGATCCGTACCGCGCCTATTCCCACTTCGCATGCTGCCTTCGAGGCGGCTGAAAAGGCCGTAGCTGACAGGATCAGCCGGCTGAAGCATATCAATGGCACGCAAAGCCCTGAAAGCTTCCACAAGCGGCTGGGCAAGATCATGTGGGACAAATGCGGAATGGCCAGAAATGAGGCGGGCCTGAAGGAAGCCATCCAGGAGATAAAGGCGCTGAAGGAAGAGTTCTGGCGGGATGTGCGTGTGACGGGAGATATCAACGAGTTCAATCCGGAGCTGGACAAGGCCGGAAGAGTAGCGGATTTCATTGAATTGGGAGAGCTGATGTGCATGGATGCCCTGCAACGAAGGGAGAGCTGCGGAGGTCATTTCCGTGAGGAGATGCAGACGGAAGATGGAGAGGCCAAGCGGGACGATGCGAACTTTTCTTTTGTGGCTGCCTGGGAATTCAAGGGAGAGGGGGATTGGGAACTTCATAAGGAGCCGCTGGAGTTCGAGATCGTTCATCCTACTCAGCGAAGCTATAAATAGATCGTATGCAATGGTTCGAATGGATAGAATGGTTTGCGAAGGTTCTTGGCGCCCTTGGAACAGGGATTGGGGTTTCCATTGCAGCTATCAACTATAATAACCAGACGAGACTCAAGCGGGCTGAATGGATCAAGTCGCTGTTCGAAAAGTTTTTCGAGAATCCTACTTACAAAGAAGTAAGAGGCTGGCTGGATTATGATGAGCTTGCTGTAAAGCTTGCTCCTCCGACAGTGCGGGAGAATGAAGAGAAGTTTACCGATTTTCTCAACTTTTTTGAGTTCATCGGAGTATTATATTCGAACGAGCAGCTAACGGAAGAGCAGGTGCGCGATGTGTTCAATTATTATTTGAAAAAGATAAAATCCGATGCAAACTGCTCGCGTTGGATTGAGGAATTCGGATTCAAAAATTTGAAGGCATTGTTGACGCTGGTATGAATGATTATTTATTTGTATATGGGACCTTGCGAAAGAATTATGACCTGAAGCTAAAGAACAAGGTCATACGCTATTTGCAATACGTGGGGCAGGGGAAGGTGGGAGCGTCCCTGTACGACATCGGAAGATATCCTGGCGCCATCCGGGATAGTAAGGGCAAGGAGGTCATCGGGGATCTGTTCCTTTTGACCGACCCTGAAAAAGTATTGAAGGTGCTGGACAGATATGAAGGTCTTTCGGGGCCGGATGACAAGACGGCCGAGTTCATACGGAAGAGGACCAATGTACGTCTGCGTTCGGGGGAGACGAAAAAGGCCTGGATCTACTGGTACAATTTCGACCCGTCGAACAAGGTGAGGATCCGGCATAAGGATTATTTGAATTATTTGAAAAACAAGACCATTTAATATATGGAACATTACACGATGAATCTCACGCTGAAAGTATGGAGGCAAAAGAACAAGAAGGACCGCGGCGGTTTTGAGACCTATTCCGTTAGTGATATTTCTTCGGAAATGTCCTTTTTGGAGATGTTTGATGTCCTGAACGAACGGCTGGTGATAGAGGGGAAAGATCCCATTGCCTTTGACCATGACTGCCGGGAAGGCATTTGCGGTATGTGTTCCATGTATATCAATGGCAGGCCGCATGGCCCCTGGGAAGGTACTACCACCTGTCAGCTGCATATGCGGGCATTCAAGGATGGGGATACCATTGTGGTTGAGCCCTGGAGGGCCAATGCATTCCCCGTCATAAAAGACCTGGTGGTAGACAGAAGCTCCTTTGACAGGATCATCCAGGCGGGCGGGTATATTTCCGTCAATACGGGCAATGCTGTTGATGCCAATGCCATTCCCATCGAGAAGGACAAGGCTGATACCGCCTTTGCCGCAGCGGCCTGCATTGGCTGCGGAGCCTGCGTGGCGGCGTGCAAGAACGCTTCCGCCCTGCTGTTTGTCTCTGCGAAAGTTTCTCATCTGGCCCTGCTGCCCCAGGGCGGTCCCGAGCGTAAGATCCGGGTAGAAGCCATGGTAGCCCAGATGGATAAGGAAGGGTTTGGCAGCTGTACGGCTACAGGCGCCTGCGAAGCCGTCTGTCCCAAAGAGATATCCATTGCCAATATCGCCCGTCTGAACGCGGAATATGGCGTTTCGGGGCTTTCCAGCGATAAATAAGAGGGGTTGGCCAGACGCATAATCTGTCGTACCTTTGCGCACTGAATGAACCATAGGTTCATCGTCCGAAGGACAGAAATTAGATTTTTCCGGCAAACGGGTTATATTTCAGGAGGCCCGGTTGACGGACATTCAATCGTATTTTACCGCATGATCAGAGTGAATAATGTGACCCTCTCGTTTGGAAAGAGGGTTTTATTTGATGAAGTCAATCTCACGTTCAGCAAGGGTAACTGTTATGGCGTCATTGGCGCCAACGGGGCCGGGAAATCCACTTTTTTAAAGATCCTTTCCGGGGAGATAGAGCCCACCAAGGGGACCATCGAGATCGCTCCCGGGCAGCGTATGGCCGTCTTGAATCAGAACCACTTCGCCTTTGATGAGAACACTGTGCTGCATACTGTCCTCATGGGACATAAGCATATGTGGGAAATCATGCAGGAACGAGATGCCATTTATGCCAAAACAGATTTTACAGAGGAGGATGGGATCCGTGCAGGCGAGCTGGAAGGTGAATTTGGCGAAATGGGAGGGTATACGGCGGAAAGCGATGCTGCCGCCCTGTTAAGTGATCTGGGGGTAAAGGAATCCCTGCACGGCTCGCTGATGAAAGAGCTGCCGGGTGCGCTGAAAGTGCGGGTATTGCTGGCGCAGGCCCTCTTCGGCAACCCGGACATACTTATCCTGGACGAACCTACCAACGACCTGGACGTGGAGACGATCAACTGGCTGGAGAACTTCCTCGCGGATTATGAGAATATCGTCATCGTCGTATCCCACGACCGTCACTTTCTGGATGCCGTATGTACGCATGTAGCGGATGTGGACAGGCAGAAAATAAAGATCTTTACGGGTAACTATACTTTCTGGTACGAGTCGTCCCAGCTGATGGCCCGTCAATTGTCGGATAAGAATAAGAAGACGGAAGATAAGAGAGCCGCCTTGCTGGAGTTCATCGCACGATTTTCGGCCAATGCCAGCAAGTCCAAGCAGGCCACCTCGCGTAAGAAAGCCCTGGAAAAGCTCACTATCGAAGAGATCGAACCGTCCAACCGCAGATACCCCGGTATCATCTTCAAACAGCTGAGAGAGGTCGGCAACCAGATACTGAACATAGAAAAATTATCCAAAAGGGCCGAGGATGGCAGGACTCTTTTCTCCAACGTCAGCTTTAGCGTCAACAAAGGGGATAAGATCGCCTTTGTCAGCCGGGATCATCTGGCATTGACCAGCTTTTTCGATATCATCAATGGGGACGCCCAGGCCGATGGCGGCAAGCTGGAATGGGGCACCACCGTCACAAAAGCTTATCTGCCCAATGACAATAGCGAGTTCTTCAAAGGGAAGGACATCAATCTGATGGACTGGCTGCGGCAGTATGTTCCCCCCCATGTCACGGATGTGGATGAGCCATTCCTGCGTGGGTTCCTGGGAAAGATGTTATTCAGCGGAGATGAAGTATTGAAAAAGACATCTGTTCTTTCCGGAGGCGAGAAAGTGCGTTGCATGATCAGCCGGATGATGCTGCAGGACCCCAATGTAGTTATCCTGGACGAGCCTACCAACCACCTGGACCTGGAATCCATCCAGAGCTTCAACGAAAGCATGAGCAACTTCAAGGGCATTGTCCTGCTGACATCCCATGACCATACCTTTTTGCAAACAGTGGCCAATCGTGTGATCGAGCTGACGCCGGGTGGGATCATCGACAGGCTGATGTCTTTTGACGAGTATCTGACGGACGATCGGGTGAAGCAGCTGCGCGAGGAGCTTTATCCCCGGGAAAGCCTGATGAGGGTATAAGGCCTTTCCGTCCAAATGAACCGTAGGTTCATCGTCCGAAGGACAGATATGACCGCAAGGTCACGACCAAGGAGGAGCGTGTCGAAGCAGCTCCGACGAAGGTCTCTTTCCGGCAAACGGGTTATATTTCAGGAGGCCCGTTTGACGGACATTTTCTGCGATCATTTCCCATATAGCACTTCCCGTCGATGGGAGGTTTTGCCAGGGCCAACCCGTGGCTTATTCAGCCGGTAGGTCAGACCCAGACTGATCCCATCCGCCTTCGTAGCAAAGTTGAGCTGTCCATAGAACGTATATTGTTGATACGTATAGTGAGTGGACAGGCATAGGTAGCTATAAGAAACATAATGTCCGCTGCTGTAATCATAGACATCGGGATGTGTGTAAGGTTTCCCCGGGACTATTCCCAATCCCATGCGAAATCCGAATTCCCCATTTTTAGTGTAGCCTACTATTTCTGAGCTGACGCCAAAGGTTCCGTATGCGGCGCCACGGGCGATGATGGAGGCGGCGGTATCGGGGATTTTTCGACGCACGGCCAGGTATTGCCCAAATTCATGGTTGACGGAGCCTTCCACGCCGATGACCCGCCATTCACCGCTGTTTATGGGAATGACGAGATTGGCCCCTCCGTGAAAACCGACGCTTCCAAAAGAGTGGGCGCCGGTGTAGGTATTCAATACCTCCGGATCGAATGGCACTGTCGACTGTCTGGGATATGTTCGTACGAGGGAGTCAACACCCCATTGCCCCATGTGGAAAGTACCCAGGGTCAGATCCGGGCCACCCCAGACCTGCAGCATACCCATGTGATGGGCGACGGTAAAAGAGCCATGAAAGGCGTTCAAATAGTCTTTGCCATGGGTATTGGCCGAGCCTGAGAAGAATCCGGCCCCGGCATAAAAAGCCGTATGGGCGCTGTCCGTGATCTGTGGCAGGGGATGGTACTGAGCGGCATAGCCGTTGACCGGGCTGGCATAATAGGCCTGCTGAGGGGGCGGATAGCAGCCGGGCAGGACAAAAAGGCATATGATCGGCAGTAGTAAGGGTAAACTTCTATTCATGTCTTGGGAAAGGGTCTAATTGAGGAATATTGCCTGTTTGACAACGATTGCGGCCCTACCGTAACCGGGTATTTGTTAAATCTTTACAAATTGGTGATCCGGCCCGAGGTACTTTCAGGATCACCGAAGGGCCAAAAACGACCACAGGTCGGTTGCCCGAAGGGCCATTATTAGACATGTACGGCCCGAGGTACTTTCAGGATCACCGAAGGGCCAAAAACGACCACAGGTCGGTTGCCCGAAGGGCCATCATTAGACATGTACGGCCCGAGGTACTTTCAGGATCACCGAAGGGCCGTACAATAATTCCTATTTTTAAGCATTTTAAAAGAAATCACAGGTTGTTGATTGTAAGGCTGCTTATATTGGGCTTGCTTTGTGGCGTATCCTTTGTGGCGATGGGGCAGCGACCCCCGCCGGGCGCGTCATTGCCAGATAGCGCCCGACACTATGGCCGTCCTCATCCGGCCGTACCCAGCCTGTCCAATCTCCACCGGAAGTATATACCCGTAAAAGAAGGCAGGATACCCTTCGACTCCGCCAGCATTGTCCCTGGCGCCTTTTTCCCAAAAGACGTCAGCGATACGGCTTATAGCGTTGACTGGATCAATGGGACGCTGATCTGGCTGCATCCCCCTCCGGGACGTGACAGTATCCTGGTGGTATATCGCAGTCTGCCTTACAGGATGAATGCCCCTGCCAAACATTTCAGCTATGATAGTATCGAGAGCCATTTTTTGGCCAGCCCCTATGTATTCAATGGCGGGTCCAGGACGATGAATAATGATAACTTTTTCAACTTCGGCAATATTACCTATAACGGCAGCTTTGGGCGGAGCATTACTTTTGGCAACAGCCAGGATGCTGTGGTCACTTCCAACCTCAATTTGCAGATCAGCGGTTACCTGGCGGACAGCATCCAAATATCCGCAGCTATCACCGACAACAATATCCCCATCCAGCCGGACGGCACTACGGCCGACCTGAATGAGTTCGACAAGATCTTTCTTCAATTTTCAAAGAAGAACTGGGCCCTGTCCATGGGAGATATCGACCTCCGGCAGAATCAGAACTATTTTCTGAACTTTTACAAACGGATGCAGGGCGCGTCTTTCGAGACGACCAACCGGATCTCGAAGAATCTTTCCAATAAGACCCTTGTCAGCGCAGCCATTGCCAAGGGGAAGTTCACCCGGAACATTTTTCAGGGATTGGAGGGGAACCAGGGCCCCTATAGATTACAGGGGGCAAACGGGGAGCTTTATTTTATCGTGCTGGCGGGGACGGAAAAGGTATACATCGACGGACAGCTGATGCAAAGAGGCGAGGACCAGGACTACGTGATCAATTACAATACGGCGGAAGTAACGTTCACGGCGGGTCGAATGATCACGCAGGATGCCCGTATACAGGTGGAATTCGAATATGCGGACAGGAACTATCTCAATGTGAACCTTTACCTCTATGATGAGGCCGTCCTGAGCAATAAGCTAAAGGTCCGGATGGGTCTGTTCAGCAACAGTGATTCGCGAAATTCACCCATCAACCAGAGCCTGACCCCCGACCAGGACAAATTCCTGAACAAGCTGGGGGACAGCATCACCCATGCTTTTTATCCTGTCGCCAATGTAGATACTTTCGCGGCCGGGAAAATACTTTATAAGAAGGTGGACACTACCTATAAGAATGCCGCCGGCACGGTCATTCATGACTCTGTCTATGTATTTTCCACGGATGCCACCGCCACCCTGTACAACCTGTCCTTCGCCAATGTAGGATCCGGCTATGGCAACTATGTACAGGACCTCAACGGGGTGAATGGAAATGTATTTATCTGGGTAGCCCCTGTCAACGGCCAGATGCAGGGCTCCTACGAAGCGGCCCAGTTCCTTGTAACACCCAAGACCCAGCGGGTGATGACCGTGGGCGCCGACTATACACCGAACAAGCGTACGGCGCTGAGCGCGGAGGTCGCCAAAAGCCATTATGATGTCAATACGCTGTCCTCCATCGACAAGGGAAATGATGATGGCTATGCGATGAAGCTCGCCTTTAAAAATGCCCTGCCGGTGGGGTCTGCCGCCCGGGGGCGGGAACTGACATCCAACGTGGGATATGAGTATGTGCAGAATAATTTCAAGCCCCTGGAGCGTCTGCGTTCCGTGGAGTTCAACCGTGACTGGGGGCTGTCGCTGAATGCAGGAACTGCCACGGAAAAGATCTATAATGCGGGTCTGCAGCTGAGCGACAAAAAGCTGAATCTTCTTCGGTGGGACATCGGGAGGTACGAGCGGGGAGACGGCTTTAGCGGCACACGGCATATATTTACGCAAAAGCAGAATATCAGGGGATGGCTTTTAAATGACCAGCTGAGCATCACCAGCATCGACAGCGTTACGTATAAGGGGGCTTTTATTCGCCCAACCATCAACCTGTCCAGGCAATTTACCCATCTGAAGAACTATACCATCGGGGCCACCTGGTCCATGGAGAGCAACCAGGAGAGAGACAAGCAGAGCGATACCATCACCGCGACGAGCTACGCTTTTCAAACCTTCCAGGCATATCTCAAAAGCGCCGACAACAAGCGAAATCATTGGGGGATGACCTTTACCACGCGGGAGAACAGCTATCCTTATGGCAAATCCCTTATCATCGGGGACAGAAGCAACACCTTTAATTTTACCGTTGATCTCCTGAAAAATCCCCATCATCAGTTCCATCTGAATGCTACGTATCGCAAGCTGGATATCATCCGGAGCGGCCTGACAAACCAAACGGCGGACAACAGCTTATTGGGGCGGGCGGAATATCTCATCAACGAATGGAAGGGATTGTTGAAAGGGAATGTGCTGTACGAGGTAGGGTCGGGACAGGAGCAGAAAAAGAATTTTACCTATCTGAAGGTACCCGCCGGAACGGGGCAATATGCGTGGATCGATGTGAATAAGGACGGCATTCAGCAGCTCACCGAATTTGTATTGGCCCAGTTCCAGGATCAGGCAGAGTATATAAGGGTGTATACGCCCAGCAACGAGTATATCAAGGCCAACTATAATACCTTCAACTACAGCCTTACGTTGACCCCTCGTACCGTAGTGAATATGACAAAAGGCAGCTCATTCAGCCGTCTGCTGGGGAGGATCGTGCTTCAGTCCTCGCTGCAGCTGTCCCAGAAGCAGCAGGCGAAGGGGGTGGTGCAATTGAATCCGTTCAAAGCTCCCCTGGACGATACGTCCCTTATCACCCGTACGATGATCGTTGTGAATACTTTTTCTTTCAACAGGATGGACCCGCACTGGGGTGTCGATCTCAGCAATACCCGTAACAGCGCCAAGAACCTGCTGACCTATGGATATGAGACGAGACAGCTGATCGAGTGGATGGCAAGATTAAGGATCAATATCAGCCGGAGCGTGGCTTTTAACACTGTCCTGCGACAGGGGACCAACCAGCTGGGCAATACCGGCGCCAATTTCGACAGCAGCAATTATTTTCTGCGGCAATTCTCGACGGAGCCGAATATCACCTATACCAGGGGCGCTAATTTCCGCATAGGCATGGGTTATAAGCTAAGCTCCAAGGTCAACGACCCGGCGTTCGGCGGGCAGCACTATACTTCCAGCGCGTATAATATGGACTTCAAGTACAATATCGTTCAAAGCACGTCCATACAGTCGAAGTTCACCTATAACCAGATTGCCTATAAGATGAAGGACGGCAGCTCCGCCGGCACGAGCTCTTCCATATCTTATGTGATATTGGAAGGGTTGATGCCCGGGAAGAATTATCTGTGGAATGTGGACCTTACGAAGAAGCTGGGGAACAGCCTGGAGCTAAGCATTCAGTACGAGGGGAGGAAGGCGGGGGATGCGAATATCGTGCATACGGGCCGGGCGGCGCTGAGGGCGTTGCTATAAAAAAAGCCGGGAATAAATCCCGGCTTGCATATATTCTTCCATTAAGTTCTAACCAAATAAACCACCTTTCTTCAGCTCACGGGTTCCTTCACCGATCTTGAAACCATTGTGGTAGATCTCGATCTTGTAGTTACCCCTCTGGAATTCGCTGTTTTGTTTCCAGGCGAACTGTACAGATTTTTGCTTGCCGGCTTCGAAGTCTACAGGAACTTTTGCCGTGTAAACCTTGTCGCCTTCGTCACGGGTAGTGAAGGTACCGGAACCCAGGGCAGGTACAGAGATGGGCTTGCCATCGGGGCCAGTGATACAAACGTATACATCTGTCTGACCAGTCTGAGCGATACGGTTGGATACGTCAAAACCAATTACCAGCTTGTTTACTTTACGGGCAGTCGTAGTTTCCTTATCCTTGCCGTCTTTCCTTTCATGCATGGGCGTGATGGAAATGTTGGAGGCATTCAGCGTAGAAGCTACGTCTACCTTCTTTTCCAGGTCCTGCTTGGCTGTAGTGGTCGTTTGCAGGTCGGTCGTCAGCTTTTCCTTATCGGCAGTCAGCTGAGTCTTATCAGCCGTAAGCTGTTGATTGTCCTGGGTCAGCTGGGCAACCTGTTGTTCCAGGCTGCTGACCTTATCGTTCAATTCCTTGATCAGGTCTTCGGCTTTTTTCTTTTCGGCCTCGGTCATGTGTTCTTTCTTCAGCAGACCGCGGATATTGGCTTTCAGCTTAGCGATCTGGCTATTGCCTTCAGCCAGCTGGCCTTGTAATTTGTTATTGGTGCCGGTGAGAGAGTCCAGTCTTACCAGGGCGTCGTCAAAATTCTTCTGTAATTGTCCTTTCTCGTCGGAAACCTTTGCAATTTGAGCTTGCTGCTGGGTTTGAACCTGTTCTTGTTTGTTGTTATTCCAAAGCAGGTAGCCCCAGGTACCTAAGAAGCCGGCGGCCAGTAAGCCAATAACCAGGTTCTTATAATCCTTTTTCGGAGGTTGACTTTGGGGAGTCGCTGATGGATAATTGGTTGTCGTACTCATGGTTTATTGTTTTTTCAATAGTTATGAAATAAAGAGATTTAATCGGAGAATTTTGTTTTTTTGAGTTCTAATTCCCTTTTTGACTAAAACCGTGCCAAAATCATTTTATTGTCCTGGAGCCATTGATTATTATAGAATTGTGTAGTTTTGTCTAATAAAATTAGTAAAATGTCTGTTGAAAAGATACTTGGAGACTGGAGAAAATCGAAATTCAAACCCGTCTATTGGTTGGAGGGAGAGGAAGAATATTATATAGACAAGCTGGTGGAGTATGCGGAACATCAGATCTTATCCGAGGCAGAAGCCGGATTTAATTTAACAGTCTTTTATGGCAAGGATGCGGACTGGACGGCTGTTATCAATGCCTGCCGGCGTTATCCCATGTTTGCAGAAAGGCAGGTGGTGCTGTTGAAGGAGGCGCAGCAGATGCGTGATATCGACAAGCTGGAAGCGTATATCGAGAAGCCGCTGGCTTCGACCGTATTTGTCGTGTCTTATAAGGAAAAGAAAGTGGATGGCCGTAGCAGGCTCGCCAGGCTGCTGAAGGAAAAGGCAGAGCTTTTCACTACGAAGAAGCTGTACGATAACCAGCTGCCGGACTGGACCAGCGAGCTGGTGCGATCGAAGGGATACACGATCACGCAGAAAGCCTTGCTGTTGCTGGTAGATCACATCGGCAACGATCTGAGCAGGATAGACAATGAGGTGGACAAGCTCCTGGTAAACCTTGCCGGCCGGAACAATATTACAGAAGATGATATTGAAAAATATGTCGGGGTCAGCAAAGAATACAATGTGTTCGAGCTGCAGGATGCGTTTGCCAAGCGCGATAAGGTCAAGGCTATACGCATCATTCAATATTTCGAGAGCAATCCCAAGGCGGCGCCTATTCAGCTGATCCTGCCCAGTCTCTATAATTTCTTCAGCAAGGCTTATATGATCTTTGGCCAGTCCGCATCGGATGAGAAGAGTGTGGCGGCGGCCATTGGCGTCAATCCTTTTTTTGTAAAGGACTACCTGGCTGCCACGCGTAACTACGGCTATACGGGTATCGAGCAGGGGCTGCTGCTGCTGCATGCATATAACCTCAGGAGCGTGGGGGTAGGCAGCGTTGGTACGGAAGATGGAGCGCTTCTGAAAGAGCTGGCGGTAAAGATCATGTCGTGACCCGTGCCCCGGAGGCGTTTAGTCGAGGGCCGCGATCGCATTTTCCCTGTCCTTTGCCAATTGTTGTTTCAGAGCGTCCAGCCCTGCAAATTTTTGCTCGCCCCGGAGATGCTTTTTTATAAAGATGCGGAGGGTCTTTCCATACAGGTCGCCGTCAAAGTCGAAGATATTGACCTCGATGACCCTGCGGGTACCATCCACCGTGGGGCGTATGCCGATGTTCATCATGCCCTTCATCGGATGAGGGTTATCGAACGGACCGGCTGTACTTGTTCCTTCTTCGCTGAGCTGAGAGGCCACTTCTGCTACCTCCACGGCATATACTCCATCCCCAGGGATCAGCTTTTCGGTGTCGTCTATCTGCAGATTGGCGGTGGGATAGCCGAGGGTACGTCCTAATTTGTTGCCTTCTATCACGCGTCCGGAGAAAAAGAAGTCATAGCCTAAAAGCCGATTGGCTGTAGCAAGATCCGCGTGGCCGATAGCTTCCCGGATGCGGGTGGAGCTGACCGATGCTTCATTCAGGAGATGTACCGGGATCTCCTGCAGCTGGAATCTTTCCTGCCGGCTAAAGTCTTCCAGCAGGTGATAGTCTCCTTTCCGTCCTTTGCCAAACTGATGGTCATAGCCTATGATGATGGTATGGGGATGGAATTTTTCCAAAAGGAATTCTTTTACATATTGTTCGGCGCTGAGCTGTGAGAAGGCTTCCGTGAAGGGAACGATCACCAGGTGATCTAATTTTTTCCAGGACAGCAGCTCGATCTTTTCCCGGAGGGTATTGATCAGCCGGATGTCTGCCGTTGCGCCCCGGACTATTTTCCGGGGATGTGGATGGAAGGTAATGATCACGGTCTCGCCGTCGATGCGGGCTGCCTCCCGGTGTAATTGCTCCAGGATCTTCTGATGTCCGGTGTGTACGCCGTCGAAAGTGCCAATGGTGATGACAGCGCGTCGGAAGGCGGGTAGGTGGTCTATATTTCTATATATGTGCATTGGGGGCGAATTGCCTGCAATTTATTACATTTGCCGCACTATGTCATTGTACGCCGCACGTGGAGTTTCCGCTCAGAAAGAAGAAGTTCACCAGGCCACTGAAAGGCTGGATAAGGGCCTTTACCCGAATGCATTTTGTAAGATATATCCCGACTATCTCGGAGGTGACGAGGCGTGGGTTAATCTCATGCATGCGGATGGGGCCGGCACCAAGAGCATATTAGCCTATCTGTACTGGAAGGAGACGGGCGATCTTTCCGTCTGGAAGGGGATTGCCCGGGATGCGATTGCCATGAACCTGGATGATCTGCTTTGCGTGGGAATACATGACAATTTCCTTTTTTCTTCCACCATCGACAGGAACAAGAAAAATATCCCGGGGGAGGTTTTGGAGGCGCTGATCAATGGCTCGCAGGAATTTTTCGACGAACTGGCGACGTTCGGGGTTGGCATCAAATACTTAGGGGGTGAAACGGCCGACGTAGGCGACGTTGTAAGGACGATTGCCGTCAATGGCACCATGGCTGCCCGCTGGCCCAGGAACAAATTGGTAACGAATGATAAGATCGCTGCCGGAGATGTCATCGTAGGATTTGCCAGCTACGGACAAGCGGTATATGAGACTACCTATAACAGCGGCATTGGCAGCAACGGTCTTACCAGCGCGCGGCATGATACGCTCCACAAGACGTACGGAGCCCGCTTCCATGAGTCGTATGATACCAGTCTGGACGAACACGTCGTTTATATCGGTCCGCATAAAATGACAGATCCCATACAGGTTCCGGGCAGCGATGCAAGTACTGACATAGGTCATTTGCTATTGAGTCCCACCCGAACGTATGCCCCGTTGCTGAAGCGGCTGCTGACCGGGCAGTTCGAGGGGATACATGGTCTTGTCCATTGCAGCGGGGGCGGGCAGACCAAGTGTATGAAATATCTGCCGGGTAATTTCAAGGTGATCAAGGACCATCTGTTCGAGCCACCCATTATCTTCCGCCTGATACAACAGGCTTCCGGCTCCGACAACCGGGAGATGTACCAGGTCTTCAACATGGGCCACCGTCTGGAAATATTTACCGATGCCGCCCGTGCTGAAAGTATGATAAAGGTGGGAAAGGAGCTGGGTATTGAAGGCAAAATAGTCGGCCGCGTAGAAGCAGCCGACCATAAGCAGCTCCTGCTGCGGGCAGGAGATGAAGAGATCGTTTACTGATCTAATCTGTTAATGGGACGGATGAGCTTTTGCGTAGGTGCGGATGGCTTCCAATACATCGCGCGCGACCTTTTCCTGGTTGTCTTCTTTCCGGATAAAGGAAAGGTCTTCCTCGTTGTTCATGTTCCCGAAGGATAGCAGTACTGCCGGCATATTGGTATTGCGCAGCACATAGATATTTTCCTTTCTTTTTCTAAGCGCCACTTCCGTGGTATAGGTCTTTTGCAGGGAGGCCGTCAGCGCCGAGCCGAATTCCACGCACTGGGGATAGTGGGTATTGTTCTCCGCCACATAGACGTTAAAACCTTTGACATAGGCCGATGGCTGCAGATCCGTATGGATGGCGATGAAGAGGTCTGCCTTGCTGTCGTTGGCCATTTGCGCGCGGTACTCAAGCGATTCGCGCTTGGTAGCTTTGTTTCCGGCCAACTCATCCTTGTCGCGTGTCAGGAGTATGCGTACGTTGTACTGGCTGCCGAGCTGTTTGATCTTTTCTGCCAGTGACAAATTAATGTCTTTTTCCTGTACGCCATCCTTGTTGACCGCGCCCGGGTCGATGCCGCCGTGTCCGGCGTCGATGACGACGGTGAGGGGAACGCCGTCGACGAGGGCTGTGTTGGAATGAGATTGCAATCTGGCTGCGAAGGCGCAGCATAGGAGCAATAGCAGCGGCAGGATCATGGCCCTGCCGAGAAGGCCGTTGCGCGAGGTCTTTGTGATCATGGTAATACGTCGTTTTATAGGTGATTGAATAAATGTGCGGGAGCTGGTCTTCCCGGAAAATGTGTGCAGCAGGGAGGAGGGAGGATTACGGACTGTCTGCCAGACCAGACCTTCGGCATACTGGTATCTGTCCCCTTCTGCGATGGCGTCATTGTCGGCGAGAAATTCATGGATGACCTTTATCTCGCGATAGATGAGATGAAAGAAGGGATTGATCCAGCAGAGGGCTGTCAGCGGTCTTAGAAAGAGCAGATCGAGGCTGTGCCGTTGCCGTACGTGATTGAGCTCGTGGCGGAATACCTGTCTGCCCAATGAGCTGTTCCTATCCAGCTGATCGTTCCAGAATATGCGATTGAGAAAAGAAAAGGGGGCGCTGGGCTCGGTAGTGATAAACAGGCGGATAGGTCCCATTCTTTTCATGGGGCAGGATCTTGTCAGCGATTGGATATATCTCAGCTGCCGGAGGAAGAGATAGAACAGCACGAGGGATGTCAGGGCATAGGCAATGGTGGCCAGCATTGTCCAGTCCGCGGTGGCAGACAAGGCGCCGGGGCCTGTGGCATCCATCTCCCGCCACTCACCGTTCTGAACCCACCATCCGGAATCACCGCGCTGATCCATTCCCGTCAGAGAGGGTATATCCTGGCCAGTCTGCCAGAGATAGCCGCCGAAGGGCAGACGGATAAATGGCAGGGTCAGCGCCAGCAGCGGAATGCACAGCAGAAACAGCCGGTTGAAGAGATGAAAATGCCTGTCGGCCAGGAATATCCTGTAGTAGCTGTACAGCAGTCCCGATATGAGGATGATCTTTAGCAGGTATACGGTGACGGTTAACATAATGGATTAGTTATAGCGTGGATTTATTTTTCGATCTTATAGACTATCTCGAAGTAATATTGTCCCGGAGCTACGGTGTTCAGGTATTCGTCGCGCGGGTGGGGGCTGTTCATATTTTCGGCGGCCTGCTGCGCATCATCCATAAAATGTTTATGGGCTTCTTCGTCCGACATGGGCCCGCCGGGTTTGGCGTCGTGCTGGAGGCTGAGCGCGTTGATCCGTTGCACAAGCTGTCCGGCGGGCTTTTGATCGAGGGGAGTGAATCCGACAAGATTACCGCCTTCACCCATCTTTACGGTGAACCAGATGGTGCCTTCCTTATGGGCGTTGAGATTTGCCTCCGGATAGCGCAGATGCCGGCTGAACCATCGCAGCAGCTGGTTGGTATTAGATGTATCGCCCGTGGCTTGGGTATGGGCTGGTGTCGTGGTAAAAAGGACTGTCAATAGCAACAGCATTGGCAGGGCCAGGATCCTGGTAAGCGGACCGGACGTGCGGCGGGATGTTTGTGTGATCATGGTGATCCTTCTTTTTAACTGGTTATGGAAAAATGAATGTGTAACGGAAAAAATGGGGTTTCCTATGGATTGCCAGACGAGCAGCTCTGCATAATCGAAATGTTCATCCACGGCGGTATTTTTTTGGGAGAGCGCGTACCTGTCGGCTGCAAACTCATGTAATGTCTTTAATTCCCGCAGGGTCCAATAAAAGAAGGGGTTGAACCAGCAGACAGCTTTTGCGATCTCCAGGGCCAGCACATCCAGCGTATGTCGATCCCGGATATGATGGGATTCATGGAGAAAGATGAGGCGTCCCTGACCTTCGGTGGGATCCAGCGCAGGGTCCCAGAAAAGCCAGCTGAGGAAGGAGAAGGGGGCGCCTGTGCCGGAGGCCTGGAACACCCGAATGGAGTCCATGCGGATGGAGGAGGAGCGCCGGGCCAGCCTTATGACCCGGTAGATGGAACGGGACAGCCGGAGCAGCAAAAAGGTAACGACCAGGATATACAAGCCTGACACCAGGAGCCGCGCTGTTGGAGGCGCTGCAGATGGCAAGGTGGCTAGGTTGACCCGGGGGGCCGGGGCGCCGGTCAGGGCCAGGATCAGCGGGTGGGCGGCGCCGGCGGGAAGCCAGGCACTCGGTATATGCACCAGGGGCAGTATCAGGGCAAGGAGCGTGCCCGTCAACAGATAAGTCCTGTTGTAGGTATGGAAGGTCCTGTTCCGAAGGCAGATGTGGTAATAGCCATAGCAGGCCGCCGAGACCAGTACCATCCGAAGGGCGTATGATAAAAGCGGATATTGATATAAGATGCTCATAATGAATCTTTTTTGGCTGCCCTGATCTGTTGCAGCAACGCTTCCAGCTCTTCCAGGCTCAGCTTATTGTCTGTGACGAACTGGGATACCAGCTTGGCGGGCGAACCTTCGAAATAGCCTTTTACCAGCTGGTTGGCGCTGCGTTTACCATATTCCGTCTTGCTGATACGGGGCTGGTAGCAGTTATTGCGGCCCTGGACCTCGTATTGGACGTATCCCTTCTCCACGAGGATCTTGAGAAGGGTGGCGATGGTATTGGAATGGGGTTTGGGGTCGGGGGTCTGGTCGATAATGTCTTTCAGGAACCCTTTTCCTAACCTCCAGAGGACCTGCATTACCTGTTCTTCCGCCTTGGTGAGAGATTTATTAGCGCTCATTTTAAAACTAATTTTTTAGTTATGTACATAAAGCTATAACTATTTTGTTAGTTATAAAATTTTTTGGAGAGATTTTTGAAAAATTCTTTTTTTTAACCCGGAGCGAGCCGAACATTCCGGTGTCGGGAAATGTTGATAAGCCGTGTACAACTATTGGAGACCGCTAAGGACGCTATCTGTAAAAGATTTCGCAGTAATTGCAAAGGGGCATCATCGTTACATTGTATGACCAAAAGAATAAAATTGGATTAAAAATTCTCAATTTTATTCCTCAATGCTATGAAGTACCAACTTCGCTGACTATTTTTGTAAACGGTTCTGGACGGAATTGACTTAACTTATCTTTTAGAAAGTTTGCGCAACTTTCGTGAACCCTCTCAGTCCAATACTTGTTAATTGATTAAGTACCCGACAAATATTTTTGTCATCTTTTATTTTTTGATATGAGGCAACTTAAGATTGCTACACAGATTACGAACCGTGATTCTCAGGCGGTTGAGAAGTATTTGCAGGAAATTTCGAAGATCCCGATGATCACTCCTGAGGAAGAAACTGTGCTTGCACAGCGGATCAAGATGGGTGACCAGAAGGCATTGGACAAGCTGGTTCAGGCCAACTTGCGTTTTGTGGTTTCTGTGGCGAAACAGTATCAGCACCAGGGATTATCGCTGAGTGATCTTATTAACGAGGGTAACCTCGGCTTGATTAAAGCGGCTCAACGCTTTGATGAAACCAAGGGTTTCAAGTTTATTTCATACGCGGTATGGTGGATCCGCCAGTCCATCCTGCAGGCGTTGGCAGAGCAGGGACGATTAGTCCGCCTGCCTCAAAACAAAATTGGCACTTACAACAAGGCTAACAAAGCTTACATGGCTTTTGAACAGGAACATGAGAGAGAGCCGAGCACGGAAGAATTAGCCGAGCTTTTGGAAATGAGCGAAACGGAGATCAACAACATTTTTCAGAGCAATACCCGTCACAGCTCGCTGGACGCGCCTGTACATGAGGCGGAAGACGTAGCGATGGGTGATCTGCTGGAAGGTGGCGATGAAACGGATGACGACGTGATGAAAGATTCACTGCGTGCCGAGATCCGCAGGGTCCTGAAGTCGCTCAGCCCCCGTGAAGCTGAGATCGTGAATGCATATTTCGGCCTGGATGGCGAGAATGGTGTTACCATCGAGCAGATAGGTCAGAAGTACGATCTTACAAAGGAACGCATTCGCCAAATCAAGGAAAGGGCCATCAAGCGTTTGCAGAAGGCCCGCTACAGCAATGCATTGAAAGCATATTTGGGATAATCCAAAGATATTTTCCTTTTTACGGACCCCGGTTTTCGCCGGGGTTTTTCTTTGGCCTGGCCGGCGTCAGCCAGGGTTATTGCTTTGGCGTCCGGCATGAGTGGGGCTTATGGGGCCGGCCTCAGGCCCTCGAACCGCACTTTCCAGCCGCCGTCCTTCGGAAACCCCGGCAAGGGGCCGCTGCCTTTATAGCCGGCGCACATAAGAGCTATCGCGCTGAGGAGGGCGCCATTCCCTGGCAGATAGAGCCGAAGGCGCTGATCCTGGTAATTATGTCCGTTGATCAGCCAGGTATTCTTATTGACAGGCATCGACAATGCGTCGATGGCTTTTTCCGGCATGCCCAGACGGGTGGCTGTCATGGCCACCATGGGGAAATCCCAGCCCCAGGTCTCCTGCCAGTGCCAGTTGTCCCAGATCCAGTCGAAAGTGTGGCGCATTACCGCTGTATCCGTGATGGGCAGCAGAGGCAGCATTCCCAGGGTGCATAGTACAGAGGGGTGGTCCGTGCGGTATCGGGGATTGGTGTAGCAGTCGGGAGCGCTGCCTGCGAACAGGTATTTGTCATCCGCGCGGGGGAGGGGCGAGAGCTTTTCCTTTACCACTTCCCATTGTCTGACGGGAGGAAGACCCAGACGGTGACGCCAGGTGGAGGCCATCCCCAGCGCCCAATACCAGTAGGCCAGCTCAAAGCAGGGGTTGTAAGTTTCTTCGGGCTGGTAGCGTTCCTGTGCGGGGATCAATCCCTTTCCAAGGATATAGCGTCCATGGGCGCTGTCCCAGGCGGCAAAGGAGGCCATAAAGTCGGCTGTGGCGAATACCAGGTCCTTATAACGTTGTAAGACACCCGATCCCGGATGGGCCTGGTAGCACAGCTCTGCCAGGTAGATGAGATGCGGCTGCTGCCAGATGAGAAAGGCGCCTACGGAGGAGGGCGTCTCGCTGCCTTTATAGTCGGTCATTTTTTGCCATCGGACACCTTCATATCCCTGTCTCTGTGCGATGCCCCTGGCAATGGGGGCGGCGCGCCGGTACCAGTCAAGGCTTTTCTCCAGCAGTTCCGGCCGGCCCCAGAGGGCGAAGTGAGCGGCATGCCACCAGTACATTTCCAGGTGCGGTCTGCCATACCAGCTGTTACCCGTGAGCCCCGTCTCCTGTGGCGGCTGGTTGCCCGCACATTGTATGCGGGTAAGATAAAGGGAGGTGATCACTCTTCGCTCCAGTTCGGGCGCTCTCGGGTCGGTGCTTCCCGAGAAGTCTACGATGCCTCCTTTGTTCCAGAACGCCGCCCAGCTGCGGGTGCTGGCGGCGGCGGTAGCCGCGAAGGAAGGGAGGGGGCGTCTGTCCCGTGCGGGGGTGAACCGTACGGTGCATTCAAAAGCGCCGGACTTCCCGGGCTGGATCGTATAATAGTGCGGGACCGTCTCTTTTATCGTTGTAAATGATCCGGCCAGGGAAATATAATAATGGCTGCTGTCCAGCACATGCTCCAGCAAAGCATATCCGGGATGCTGACCGATGAGGGCGCTCCGGTGGAGCTGGGGCTTTGTCCATTGGTTGCCATTGTCGGCCCAGTCGCCCGTGGGATAGGACAGACGTATCCGAAGGCGCAGCCTTCCTTCCCGGAGTAAGGGTGAGCGTACTTGGACACTGATAGCATCCTGTTGGGGGTGGCAATAGGTAACAACATCCACTGATTGCCCATCCACCTGAAAATGGGAGTGTATACATCCCGTCCACATGTCCAACTCCTGCCGGACATCGGAAAGATCATGGAGAGTGGCCATGCTTCCATCTGTCCCAGAACGGGCCGAAGGCTCGTTGTCCGAAGGATCAGATATGACCGCAAGGTCTCTTTCCGGAAAACGGGCTATATTTCTCCGGAGGCCCGTTTTTCGGACATTTTTCAGGATGTCGAAGCCGATGTTGCCCAGGGGCAGGCGGTGTGGATTTTGCCGGCAGTAGTCCGCCGCCTGTTGCGCGCGACCTTCTTTCCATTGTATCGCATATGGCCGTTGCCGCCCGTTGAAGAGATAATTACGAAACGTCTCTTCCAGCGAATAGCCCGCTGTGTCGGGAAAGCTATGCCAGCCCCATTGCGACTCGGTGATCAGGGGAATGCCGGCGGCGTAATCGTCCGGAAAGGACTGCAGTCCCGTGACGTCCACTGTGAAGGCAAAGGCGCCATTACCCACGGAGAGGGAGGACAGCGGGTCCGGGCGTGTGATGTGAACCGTATGTCGCCGTACCAATGCCTGACGATCAATGGGCTGTGCCGATAGCCTACTAAAATAACATATTATACACACTCCCAGCAGAGGTCGTATAAACGACATTCTCTTTCCTCTTTTCGTTTTACCTTCGTGCTCCCTAAACAGGAACCGCCGGCGGCGGTTCGTCCGAAAGGACAGACATCTAAATTTCAGTATAAGCATGGATAACAAAATAAGCGAAAAAGTACATTGTTTAATCATTGGTTCAGGACCTGCGGGCTATACGGCGGCTGTCTATGCGGCCAGGGCCAATCTCCGGCCCGTGCTTTACCAGGGTATCCAGCCCGGGGGGCAGCTGACCATCACCACGGAAGTGGAGAACTATCCTGGTTATCCGGATGGCGTGCAGGGACCTGAGATGATGGTGCATTTTGAAAAGCAGGCTACCCGGATGGGGGCGGACATCCGATTTGGACTGGCCACAAAGGTCGACTTTTCCGCACAGCCCTTTAAGGTCTGGATCGATGAAGACAAACTGATAGAGGCCGACGCCGTCATCATCGCCACGGGGGCTTCCGCCAGGTGGCTGGGGCTGGAAAGCGAGCAGCGCCTGAATGGATACGGCGTCAGCGCCTGCGCTGTCTGCGATGGGTTCTTCTTCCGTAACAAGGAGGTGGCCATTGTAGGGGCCGGCGATACGGCCGCGGAAGAGGCATTGTATCTCTCAAAGCTTTGCACTACCGTACATATGCTGATACGCAGCGACAAGATGAGGGCCAGCAAGATCATGCAGGAGCGGGTCCAGCAAACGCCCAATATTAAAGTATACTGGAACAGCGAGACGGATGAGGTGCTGGGAGAGAGCAGGGTAGAAGGCTTGCGTATAAGGAATAACAAGACAGGAGAAAAACAGACCGTGCCCATCAGCGGCTTTTTTGTCGCCATCGGGCATCAGCCTAATTCCGCCATCTTCGCCGACTATGTCGATATGGATGAGGCGGGTTATATCAAGACCGTACCCGGTACATCCCGCACCAATGTGGAAGGTGTGTTTGCCGCCGGCGATGTACAGGACAAGATATACAGACAGGCCGTGACGGCTGCCGGCAGTGGCTGTATGGCCGCATTGGATGCCGAACGGTATCTCTCGGCCAAAGGTTTGCATTGATCAGGAACCGCTGGAAGCGGTTCGTCAGAAGGACAGACATTAGTGAACAACATAAGAACCTGCATGGTCACAGTACGGCTACATAATTTGATCTTTTCCGGTCACCACGGCGTCTTTAAAGAAGAATTAGCGACGGGGAATACCTTTGAAGTGCATCTCGATGTGCTCTACGATGAAAAGGATCGTCCTTTCGAGAGCCTGGACACGATCGTCAACTACGTGAACCTGTTTGCCATCGTCAAACAGCGGATGCATCAGCCGTCGCCCCTGCTGGAAAAGATAGCCGATGAGATCATCGGGAAGATAAAAGTACAATACCCCTTTATACGGGAGGTGATCCTCTCCATCTACAAGCTGCAGGCGCCCATCGGCAACTTCCAGGGCAAGGCGGGCATGACCCTTCATAAGAAGTTCGACAGCTGAAGGTCAGATGACCTTTCCTTTCCACCGGCCGCTGCGTATATACAGGAAGGAGAGGATAAAGATGACGCCCCAGTAGACCCATTCCGACATCCAGCCAACAATGATGGAAAGGTTCCATTGCTGCAGTACCAGGTATACATAGATGCAATAGAAGATGATGGTGATAAATTCGATGAGCAGATTGATGCGGGTATTGGCGGTGCCTGTCACCGCATTGAGCCAGATGGTGGCGAAGGACATCATCACCAGGGCGGATGATACTACCCTGATCACGGGTATGGCAGCCGCTGTAAAGGCAGTGTCCTGACCATATACGGAGAGAAAGAGCTCGGGAAAGATATTCAGCAGCAGCGCCACTATTACGGCAAACCCTACGCTGAGCTGGAGAATTTTTTTAATGAGCTCCGGGACGCGGTCTTCCATTTTCTGGCCGATGATATTGCTGACCATGGCATTGGTGGTGGAGGCAAAGGCCCAGGTAAAGACGCCGAAGAGGCCGAAGATATTCCGCATGGTATTGCTGATGGCCAGGGCCTGGCGTCCGTGGTGTTCGACGAGGATATAGAAGAAGGTCCAGGCGAGGATGCTGAGCGTAAACTGGAATATCAGCGGGGACGACTGGACAAGGATAAGCCGGCTGTTGCCGGCATCAAATCGCCAGTGCTTATAAAGATGGAGGCTTTTGCTGACGCCTTTGGCGTGGATGACGAGGAATACGGCCAGCATGCCGGAGGCTTCGGCAGCAATGGAAGCATAGGCCGCTCCGTTGAAGCCCAGGGCGGGCAGCCCCAGGTGTCCGAAGATAAGACCATAGTCCAGGATGATGTTGACGACCGTCTCGGCCAGCGTGCCGTACACGAGGTATTTACTTTGGTTGGTGCCCACGAGGAGGGCGTTTCGCATTTGGTAGAGATACAGGAAAGGCAGGCCCCAGATACGTATGCGGAGAAAGTTTACGGCTTCATCCCGTAGGACCTGTGACTTTAGCGACCAGGAGAGGACCGCCGGGGCGATGAACCAGGTGAGGGCGATGCCGATGAAAGCCAGGGCCATGGCGATGAACATGCCTTGTGAAAACAGCTTTCCTATCTCCTGGATGCGTCCTTCGCCCGCCCGGCGGGCAACCAGCGCCTGCAGTCCGTTGTTCAATCCCTGTCCCACCACCGCAAACAGAAGATAGTAGACGCCTGTTATCCCCGCCGTTGACAAGGCCTCTGAACTCTCATCAAGATGCCCCAAAAAGATATTATTGGTAATAAAATTGATCTGGGGCACCAGGATGGCCAGACTGATGGGCAGGGCCATGCGCAGGACATCGCGGTGTGTGATGGATACTTTATAGTTAGGAGCGGATGACATTTAGAAAAAAGGACTGCAAGATAGCGGTTTTTAAGTATTTTGCAGATCAGCAATTACCCATCGGTGAAACCGAAAACTATGTTAAAACCAGCATTTCAAATCGAAGTTCCGGATATATCAGATGAGGATCTGTCGCATTGCCGGCTGTTTGTGGAGGTCAACGCACATTCTTTTACCTATACTTTATTGAATCAGCGGAATATGGGTCCTTTGGTGGTAAAATATTTTCAATTGGATCAGGGGAAGGACCGGCGGCTGACGGAGACATTGCGGGAGATACTGGAGAACGATCCTCTGTTGAAGAGGCAGGTGAAGGAAACCTTGCTGGTCTACAATTTCCCGGAAGCCAGCCTCGTGCCTGAGCCGTTGTTCAGCATGGATACGAATAAGGAGATCATCGATATTGTGCATGGCAATCTCCAGAAGGGGCTTGTGCTTTCGGAGAAGATACCCTGGTGGGAGCTGTTCAATGTATACAGGATCTCTCCCGAGCTGCATCAACTTCTCCAGCAGCAGTTTACGGCCGGAAAATACTGGCATTATTACAGTCTGCTGTTGAAGAGCTATAAGATGTTCGATTCGGGAGCAGGGGAAGGCAAGGATTGCCTCAAGGTGGTCTTTTATCCGGACAAGATGGTGGTGCTGGTGATCAAGCAGGGGAAGGTACATCTGATGCAGACCTTCAACTACCAGGACGTTAAAGACGTGGTCTATTATCTGCTGAATACCTGCCGTCAGCTGGACATCGACCCGGAAGGGGCAAGGCTTTTGGTAGGAGGTCTAATAGACAGACAATCATCACTTAGTGAGGAGTTGTATAAATATTTCCTGCAAGTAGATTTCGAAAACATCGACGAAAGCATCAAGGTTACGGATGAATTGAGGGAGCTGCCCTTGCATTATTTCTCATCTATTCTGAAAATGGCGGTATGCGCATAATTGGTGGCGAGCTAGGGGGGCGGAGAGTGAATCCTCCGGCCAAAATGCCGCATACCCGTCCTACGACGGATATAGCGAAGGAGGGACTGTTCAATATTTTAGAGAACAACCTGGAGCTGGCGGCCTTGCGTACCCTGGATCTGTTTGGGGGGACGGGAAGCATCAGCTATGAACTGGCATCCCGGGGGGTGAGGGATCTGACTGTGGTGGAAAAGGACCCTGCCATGTTCAGCTTTATTCAGAAGAACGCCCGTGAGCTGGGACTGGCTTCCTTTTACAAGGTGGTGCGTATGGATGTATTCAAGTTCATCGGGCAGTGTACGGAACAATTCGACTTTATATTTGCGGGACCGCCGTATGCGCTGACGACCATCGATGAGCTGCCGGGGCTGATCGTGGAGAAGAAGCTCTTAAGAGATAAGGGCTGGTTTGTCCTGGAACATACTCCCCGGAATAATTACGAAGGATATCCTCTTTTTGTCACACAGCGGAATTATGGCACTACCATATTCTCCATCTTTGTCAATAAAATATGAAAGCGAAGCTTCACGAACTCCTTTAAAGGTCAAATATGAATGTGAGTAAACCTATTTTCATTACAGGTATAGGTACGGACGTAGGCAAGACGGTGGTTTCGGCCATCGTCACCGAGGCATTGGGCGCTGCGTACTGGAAACCGGTGCAGGCTGGATTTGACCAGGGGACGGATACGGAATGGGTGGCGGCCCGGATCAGCGGTGGCAGGCTGGCCCCGGAAGCATATAAGCTGCGGATGCCTGCTTCACCCCATATTGCTGCAAGGGCGGAGGGGCTGGTGATCAGCCTGGAAAAGATCAGGGCTGCGATGCCGCAGGAGCGTCCGCTGGTCATAGAAGGAGCCGGAGGGCTGATGGTCCCCCTCAATGAAAGCGAATTTGTAGTTGACCTCATTAAAAAGCTGAATGCCAGTGTGATACTCGTCAGTCGAAATTACCTTGGAAGCATCAATCACTCTCTCCTGACGGCTGAAGTTTGCAAGGCTCATGGACTGGATGTGTCCGGGTGGATCTTCAATGGGGAGCCCAGCGGATATGAGCGGGAGATCGCGGAATGGAGTGGTATTGATTGGTGCGGAGCCATACCTTTTACGGAAAACCCTGACAGGAATTTTATCCGGGAGCAGGCGCGGCAGATACGACCGGCACTGTTGAAATTGCTCGAAAGACCTTAGCCGGAATTTCAAAACCCGCTGGAAGCGGTTCGTCCGGCAGGACAGACATTTTTACGTACCTTTAGCGAATGATCGGCCTGCCCGGGATAGTTCCGGCCGCCCGTTGAACATCAACTATGAACTTTAACTTCCCGCTGCTGCGGACTATACGGATACTCTTATTCCCTCTTTCCCTTCTTTACGCTTTGGTCGTTATTCTACGCAACTGGTGTTATGATAAGAAGATACTTGCATCCGCCCAGTTCAACCTGCCTATCATTTGCGTAGGCAATCTGGCAGTGGGCGGGACGGGGAAGTCCCCGATGGTGGAGCTGCTGATTCGAATGCTGAAAGATCGTTTCGAGATAGCGGTGCTGAGCCGGGGGTACAAGCGGAAGACGAAGGGCTATGCGCTGGCGGGCGCTCATACTACTGCGCTGGACATTGGCGACGAGCCCATGCAGTTCCATAGCAAATTCCCCGATGTAGCGGTGGCAGTGGGCGAGGAGCGCATCGTAGCTATCCCGCAGCTATTGCATGACAGGCCACATACCCGGGCGGTGATCCTGGATGACGCCTTTCAGCACCGGGCGGTGAGGCCGGGGTTGAATATTTTGCTGACGGACTATTCCAACCTGTTCACCAGGGACTGGTGGCTGCCCAGCGGCGACCTTAGGGATGCCCCCGGCGGGTACAGACGGGCGGATGCCATCGTGGTCACCAAATGTCCCGAGACCCTTACGGAAGAGGAGCGAAGGGCCATTATGATAGAGATCAACCCGCTGAAGCATCAGCAGGTGTTCTTTTCTTCTATCCGGTATGGTCAGCCGTATCATATTACCAAAGGAACCCCCACGGTGATCAACGACAAGCTGGAGGTGCTGCTGGTGACGGGTATCGCCAATCCTGCGCCGCTGAAGAAATGGCTGAGCGATAAGGCCGGCAGCTTTTATGAGCTGGCTTACAGCGATCACCACATATTCACTATTGACGATCTGAATTATATGATCCGCCGGTATAATCAAATCGCCGAGCCGAATAAGATCATCCTCACAACGGAAAAGGATGCGGTCCGCCTGATCAAGTTCCGCCAGGAGCTGGAGAATTGGCCCTTTTACGTGCTTCCCATCGAACCGCGGTTTTTATTCAGCGAGCAGCCGCATTTTACTGATTTAATCATTAAATTCATTACCAATTTTAAGCCCCCTGATCAGGCCGGAGGGGAAAATTAATAAAGCAAAGTGGACCACAGGTCCACTGGCCGAAATGCGAAGCATTCAACGAGACCTTTGAAAAGACATTAAAACCGAGTTAACGCCCATCATTAGCCGTGCGCCGGGGATTGGGTACATTCGAAACAAACCAGACCCGGCGCACTAAACACAATGAAGACGAAAAAGAAAAAGAAGAAAAAAGCCGGCGGATCATCCTCCCATTTGCTGACGGGCCGGCTGGACGTAACGCGCTCAGGAATGGGCTTTGTGATCATAGAAGGAAGGGACCAGGATATTCTTGTCCGCCCCTCTGATTTCAATACAGCTCTCCATGGCGACACGGTACGGGTACAGGCCCTTGGCAATCCCGGCCGGAGCGGTCGTCAGCAGGGAGAAGTGGTGGACGTGGTGGAACGAAAGCAAATGGAGTTTTTAGGACATGTAGAGCTGAGCCAGTCTTTTGCTTTTTTTATCGCGGAGACCGACAAGCCCATGCCCGATATCTATATTCCCTTGTCCCGATTGAATGGCGCCGTCAATGGCGATCGTGTCATCGTACGCATCGTGGAATGGGAGAAGAACAGGAAGCCGCAGGGCGAGGTCGTCCAGGTCATGGACAAGGAGGACGAAAACGACAAGGCCATGAAGGAGATCCTTCTGGAGAATGGGTTTCCCATTTTCTTCCCTGAGAATGTCATGGAAGAATCCGAAAGACTGCCCGATATAATTGCCGCTGCGGAGATAAACATACGCAAGGACATAAGGGATATCCTCACTTTTACCATCGACCCCGTGGATGCCCGGGACTTCGACGATGCCATATCCATTCGCACGCTGAACAACGGTCATCTGGAAATTGGCGTACATATCGCGGATGTAAGCCATTATGTAGAGCCGGAGACGGCGTTGGACAAGGAGGCGTATACGAGGGCTACGTCCGTCTATTTGCCGGACCGTGTCAATCCCATGTTGCCGGAGAGGATATCCAATGAATTATGTTCCCTTCGCCCGCATGAGGACAAGCTCACTTTCTCCACGATCTTTCAGATGACGCCGAAAGGCGAGGTCAAGCACTATTGGATCGGCAAGACTGTGATCCATTCCGACCACCGGTTCACCTACGAAGAAGTGCAGGAGATCATCGAGCAAAAGGAAGGGATTTATCAAAAAGAAATAGAGGTGCTGAACGATATCGCCCAGCGGCTGCGCAAACAGCGGTTTAGGAAGGGGGCTATCAATTTCTCTTCCACGGAAGTTCGTTTCAAGCTGGATGAAAAAGGGAAGCCTATCGGCATTATGGTAAAGGAGAGCAAGGAAGCCCATCAGCTGGTGGAAGAATTTATGCTCCTGGCCAATCGTACGGTGGCGGAAAATGTGGGAAGGATAAAGGTGAACAAGAAGCCGCTGCCTTTTCCCTACCGGGTGCATGACACGCCGGACAAGGAGAAGCTGCTGCCTTTTATCGAATTTGCCAAAAAGTACGGGCATACTTTCGACCTGAAGTCGCCCGAGGCGATAGCCTCCAGTTTCAATCAGATGTTGCAGGATGTGCAGGGCCGTCCCGAACAGCATGTGCTGGAGCAGCTGGGTATCCGGACCATGGCCAAGGCCATCTATACGACGGAGAACATAGGTCATTACGGACTTGGTTTTGAATATTACTGCCATTTCACCTCTCCCATTCGCAGGTATCCAGATGTGCTGGTTCACAGGATATTGCACGAGGTATTGCAAGGAAAAAATGAGATAGATAAGAAGCTGGAGGCCAAATGCCGGCATTCCAGCGAGCGGGAGCGGGCAGCCATGGAAAGTGAGCGGGCTGCCAATAAATACAAGCAGGTGGAGTATATGCAGGGCTATTTGGGCGAGGAGTTCGAGGGAGTGATCAGCGGAGTGGCGTCCTTTGGCTTTTGGGTGGAGACGGTGGAGCAGAAATGTGAGGGGCTTGTCAGCATCAACAGTCTCCTGGAATACGATGATTTCCGGCATGTGGAGAGCGAGTACAGCCTGGTGGGGCGTCGCAGCGGCCGGCAGTTCCGTATGGGCGACAAGGTCAGGATAAAAGTGGTGGCGGCCAACCTGGCCAAGCGCCAGCTGGATTATGAATGGGTCATCGCCAGCAGCGCTGGGGATGAAGGAAAACATGCCAAAGCCGCCAAACCGGCAAGGCCCGCGACAAAAGAAAAGAAATCGAAAACCAAAAAGAAAAAGAAATAGCTGTACATGCACAGTTTTGAAGAATTATCCGCAGATTTCATGGCCAGATTTGACGTGCAGCATTTTCCCTCTCATCCGGCCACCCTCTATGAGCCGGCCAGCTATTTCCTGGGCATCGGGGGCAAGCGAATAAGACCCGTGCTCTGTCTGATGGGCAACGAGCTGTTCGGGGAGATCGATCCCGACGCCTGGCATCTGGCTGCCAGCATCGAGCTGTTCCACAACTTTACGCTGATACATGACGATATTATGGATAAGGCCCCTTTGCGTCGCGGCATGCCTACGGTGCATGAGAAGTATGGGGCATCCACCGCCCTGCTGACGGGGGATGTGATGATGGTGATAGCGTATGATTATCTCAGCAGGATACAGGCGCAGCATATCCGCCCCATCATGCATATCTATAACCAGACGGCGAGGGAGGTCTGCGAAGGACAGCAAATGGACATGGATTTTGAGAAAATGGACAGGGTGGACCTGGAGGAGTACCAGCGGATGATAGGGTTGAAGACCTCTGTGCTTTTGGCCGCCAGTCTTCGCATCGGCGCCATCCTGGGAGGAGCGGGGCTGGGGAACCAGCAGCATCTGTATGATTTCGGCAAAAACCTCGGGCTGGCCTTTCAGGTACAGGACGATTACCTGGACGCTTTTGGCGACCCGGAGAAGTTCGGCAAGCAGGTGGGGGGTGATATCGTGGCGGGAAAAAAGACCTTTCTTCTTATAAAGACGCTGGAGGTAGCGACTCCGGAGCAGCACCGGAGAATGGAGGAGCTGAAAAAGGCCGATGCCGCCTCGAAGATCCGGGGAATGCTGGAAATATTCAGGGCCTGCGGGGTAGATGCATGGGCCCGTGAATTAAAGGAAAAATATATGCAGGCGGCCTATCAGGCCCTGGAAGATATTGCCGTGCTGTCCCGCCGTAAAGAGCCGCTGAAGCAGCTGGCGGCCTTCCTTGTTCAGAGAGAATACTGAATGTCCTGTCAGCGCCGCAGGCGGCTTAGCATTACCTCGGTGATGCCCAGGTAGGAGGCGATGTGCCTGCCCTTCACTTTTTCCAGCAATCCTGGGAAGTGCCGGGTGAACCAGCCCAGCTTTTCATCGGAGCGCTGCATCCACATAGCCTGCATCCTTTGCTCCTGCGCTATGAGGGAAGCTTCCGTGATCTGTTGTCTTACTGTGGCGAACACGGGAAAATCCTGGCAGATGCATTGAATGTGTTCAAAGCTTAGGGTTACGATATGAGTACGTTCCAGAGCCTGGATGTATTCTATCCCCTTGCGCTGAAGAAGAAAGCTCTGCGGCGACCAGCCTACCTCTCCCTCCTGTACAAACCGGGACGATATTTCTTTATCATCCTTGCAATAGAAACACCGCAACAGGCCCGACTCCACGAAATAAAGATGATGGCAGACCTCGCCGGCCTTCAACAGAAAAGCTTCGCGGGGGAGGGTCTTTTCCCGCAAATATTCCAGCAGATAGCAGTTCAGATCCGCCGATAATATGGCGGCACAATACTTGACAGGCACGTTCATAAACTTGGAATTGAAGGGAAAACAGTGAAGGCGGAATGCAAGGAAGAGGGTGGAAAAGGCTTTGTAAAAGTACGGATATTATTAAAGCAAATTGTAGTATTTTACCGGCCATAATCAAACTAATGCGGATGTCCAACTCATTGTTCCGAAAAAAATCACTGGAAAAAATACATCAGGATGCGGAAGAGGGGATTACAGACGGTCATGGGGGCGGAGGATTAAAAAAAGTGTTGAACGTACGCGATCTTACTTTTATGGGGATCGCGGCTGTCGTTGGGGCGGGCATCTTTTCTACCATCGGCAAGGCTGCCTTTGATGGAGGCCCCGGGATATCCATTCTCTTCGTTATTACGGCCGTTACCTGCGGATTTTCTGCCCTGTGCTATGCGGAGTTCGCCAGCAGGATCCCCATTGCAGGCAGCGCCTACACCTATGCGTATGTTTCCTTTGGTGAGGTCGTGGCCTGGATCATCGGGTGGGCGCTGATACTGGAATATGCCATCGGCAATATCGTGGTGGCCATCTCGTGGAGCGGATATTTCAATAATTTACTGGAGGGTTTTCATATCCATCTGCCCGGCTGGCTGATCTCGGATCCCAGCACGGCCAAAGAAGCTTTTCTGGATGCGCAGAAGGCGTTATCTGCCCACCTGCCGCTCACGGGCATGCAGCAGGCGGCTGTGGAGGCGTGGAATTCAGCCCCTGTCATAGCCGGCGCGCATATCTTTGTCAATCTGCCCGCCTTTTTCATCGTATGTATCATCGCTTATGTCACGTATATAGGCATTACAGAAAGCAAGCGGACGACCAATATCATGGTGATGTTCAAGATCGCTGTCATTCTCCTGGTGATCATACTGGGATTTTTCTTTGTGCAGCCGGGCAACTGGAGTCCTTTTTTGCCCAATAAGTTTGAAGGCGTCCTGAAAGGCGTTTCTGCTGTATTCTACGCCTATATTGGTTTCGACGCCATCTCCACAACGGCGGAGGAATGCAACAATGCGCAACGGGACCTGCCCAAGGGCATGATCTATTCCCTCGTCATCTGCACGATATTGTATATTCTCGTCGCCCTGGTGCTGACGGGTATGGTGCATTATACCGAGCTCAATGTCACGGATCCCCTGGCGTATGTTTTCAATGCGGTGCATCAGAAATGGATCGGTTATTTTATTTCCATCAGCGCCGTAGTGGCTACTACCAGCGTGCTGCTGGTGTTCCAGCTGGGACAGCCCCGTATCTGGATGAGCATGAGCCGGGACGGACTTCTGCCCAAGGCTTTTGGGCGTATACATCCCAAATACAAGACGCCCTGGTTCTCTACCATCATCACCGGGCTGCTGGTGGCGATACCCACTTTGTTCATGGAGAGCTCTCTGATGACGGAGCTGACCAGCATCGGGACGCTTTTTGCTTTTGTCCTGGTGTCCGGCGGGGTGCTGCTGCTGCCCCGGATCCAAAGTACAGGGACGGGCGGATTCCGGCTGCCCTATATCAACGGGCAGCTGATCGTACCTGTGCTGTACCTGGTCTTTCTCTGGCTGTTCCGTGAGCGGGTGATACAGGTGCTCACTCATCTTGAGAGCGCGGGACTCCAGGAAGCATTGTTCCTCGTATACACCCTGCTGGCGGGCGTGCTTACGGTGGCCACCATTGTCAAAAGATATTCCCTGATACCTGTATTGGGTGTTCTTTTCTGCGCTTACCTGCTTATCGAAATAGGAGCCAAGGCGTGGATATGGTTCTTTGTATGGATGGGTATTGGGTTGCTGATCTATTCTATGTACGGTTACCGCAAAAGCAGGGCAAGGGTCTCCGGAGGTTCGATTTAGTTTTTGTAATTTTGCTCCATGAAATTTCAGGTAGGAGACAAGGTAGTTATCCAGCATTCCAATGACGAAGGAGAGGTAGTCGAGATCATCAATGACAAAATGGTGCTGGTGGATGTGCGGGGTGTTCGATTTCCCGCCTATATGGATCAATTGGATTTCCCTTATTTCAAACGGTTCTCAGAAAAAAAGCAATCTCTTCCGGAGAAAAAGCCGAAGAAATACATCGATCATCTGCCGACGGAGAAGCCACAGCCCAATCAGAAAAAGGAGCGGATCGCCAGGCTGGCGGATGGGGTATGGCTCACTTTTCTTCCTGTCTGGGACAGCGATGAATTCGGGGACGACGTAGTGGAAACCCTGAAGATACATTTAGTAAACAACACTCCGCTGGGGTATCACTTTTCTTATCACCTGAACTACTTCAACAACAGCGAATTCGACCTGGACAACCAGCTGCCTCCATACCAGGATTTCTACATTCATGATATTCCTTTCTCCAATCTCAACGACAATCCCGTTTTTGAATGCGAGTTTGCCTTGCTGACTCCGAACAAGGCCAAGGCGGATCACTATGAGACCTCGCTCAAGCTGCGGGCCAAACAGGTATTCAGCCGTATCGAGGAAATAAAGAAGAAGGGGGAGGCTACGTTTTCCTTCAAGCTGTTCGACAGCTATCCGGACAAAGACATCGAGGCGGAGCCGCCCCCCATGGATACGCGGGGGATACTGGCGGGTTCGGGTTTCCGGATTTATGAGGCTTCCCGGGCGCGTCAGCACCTGGAGCCGGCCCGCAGCGAGTTGGACCTGCATATCGAGCGGCTGACGGACAAATGGTCTTCTTTGGACAATTTCGAGATGCTGACATTACAGCTGCAGACTTTCGAGAAATATTTTGACCTGGCCCTGGCGCATCATCTTCCTTCCATGGTGGTCATTCATGGAGTAGGTACGGGTAAGCTGCGCGATGAGATACATGAGCTGCTTCGTGCCAGCCGGCGTGTGAAGAGTTTTATCAACCGGTATGACCCCCGTTATGGATATGGGGCGACGGAAATATTCTTTGATTATTCCAGGAAATAGGGCTCCCTGACGGGAAGGTTGCCATTGGGTAGGTATCGGTCGATGCTATGCACCGGCCGATACCGTTTGTAGTAAGTAAGACCAGCAATGTGCTGATCTGGCGGGGCGGATGGAATATGATGATGAGGTGTCATGCGAACTTATCGGCATCCCGGTAGGCCTGTATCAGCGCCATCTCACCTTCCTTACCCGGATGGGCATTACCGTGCTCCATGCCCAGCACACCCTTGTAGCCTTTCCCATGGATGTGGGAAAAGATGGAGCGATAGTCCATTTCCCCCGTGCCGGGTTCATTACGGCCGGGGTTATTCCCTATCTGGAAGTAGCCGATCTCGCTGTAGGTATGGTCGATCAGGCGGATGATATTCCCCTGGTTGCGTTGTATATGATACATATCGAACAGGATCTTACAGGACGGGCTGTTGATGGCCCTGCAGATGGCGTAGGCCTGATCGGCGTCCCGGAGGAAGAGGTCCGGGGTGTCGCTCAGCGGTTCCAGCACCATGATGATCTTGTGCGGCTCCAGTATCTCCACGCCCCGGCGGAGGGCGTCGATGACATTGCCCGTCTGCATGCCAATAGGCAGGTGTCTTTCGAAATCCCCGGGTACCACGGTAGTCAGTACGCCGCCGCATCGCTTGGATACTTCCACTGCTTCCCGGCACCCCTTCAGGAATATTTCTATAAACTCGGGCTTGCCGGCTGCCAGTGTATTGGCGCCATTGCCACCTTTGTCCAGCACGAACACGCCCATGGACATGCCCAGCTTGGCGAGGGTATCACCTATTTTCTGCTGCTGTTCGGGTGGTCTGCGGGCCATGCCGTTGTCTTCGATGGACCTGAACCCCTGGTCGTAGGCAAATTTGATCTGATCGATAAAGTCATTGCCTGCGCTGTTACGGAACATCCCGTCGTGAATGCCGTAGTTGAGATTGAATGGCTGTCCTGCAGCCGTCTGAGTCTTCATCCTGTCTTTGGCCGCAGCGAAGGCAGCTGCGCCTGACAATGCCGATGCGCCTGCCAGCAGAGAGCTTCGAATAAATTGTTTGCGTTGCATAGTTCGGATGGTCTTGTTAAAAGAATTTTGTTACACCTGGTTCCGGCACCGGATAATTGCCGTCGGCATCGGGTACTACGGGCGGCATGGCATCGAAAGCATAGGTAGTCGGCATGATGTTGATGCCCGAGTTGATGGCTTTATCCCATTCGATGTTCTGGCCGGAATAGGTAGCCATTCTGCCCAGGATGGATGTCATGGTGCTGCGGGCCCCTCTTTCTGCGTCCCAGAATTTATACTCTCCTTTGGCGATGGCGGCGAACAGCTCGTCATGCTCATTCTGATAGGGCTGGTTCTCCATTTTTTTATCGAACTGGTAGATGGTATTCCCTTTATTGTCTGTGATACGGGCTGCGTCGCAGTACACTTTTCCTTTCGTGCCGATGAGCAGCTCGTCCACCTTGCTCATGGTGCCTTTCTGGTGGCGGCACTGGCTGTTGAGGATCGTGCCGTTGCCGTAGTGGAATTCCACATAATGATGATCATAGATCTGTCCGTAGTCCTTGCCTTTGCGTACTTCGCGTCCACCCATGCCCTGGGCCTTGACGGGATAGGCCTCCAGGGCCCAGTTGATCACATCCAGGTTGTGGATATGTTGTTCCGTGATATGATCGCCGCAGAGCCATACGAAATAATACCAGTTGCGCATCTGGTATTCCATTTCCGTCCAGCCTGCCTGACGGGGGTGTACCCAGACGCCGTCGTTGTTCCACCAGGCCTGTGCGGATAGGATCTCGCCGATGGCGCCGTCGTGTACTCTTTTGATCAGCTCCCGGTAGGAGGCCTGATAGCGGCGCTGTAATCCTACGACAACGTTGAGCTTTTTGGCTTTTGCTTTTTCGGCTGCCGCCAGGACCCTTTGTATGCCGGCGGGGTCGGTGGCTACGGGCTTTTCCATGAAAATATGTTTCCCCTGATTCACTGCCTCTTCGAAATGGATGGGACGGAACCCGGGAGGCGTAGCCAGTATCACCACATCGGCAAGGGCAATGGCTTTCTTGTATGCGTCGAAGCCGGTGAATTTATTTTCTTCTTTGACCTGCACCCGGGTCTTCTTATCCTCAAGGGCTTCAAGGATATTCTGGTAGCTGCCGTCCAGCCTGTCCCTGAATGCGTCCGCCATGGCTACCAGCTGAACATTCTGCTTGGTGCTGAGCGCCTGTACACAGGCGCCCGTGCCGCGGCCGCCGCAGCCAATGAGCGCAATTTTGATTATGTTGTCCGAGCCGGAGAAAAAATTAGCCCGGGAGATAAGGGGCGCCGCGAGGATGCCGCCCGCCAGCATGGAGGAAATTTTGACGAAGTCTCTTCTGCTGCGATGGGGAAATTTTGATTGGTGATTCATGATAACTGCAATTTATAATGAATTATGCACCGGGTATGGTTTACTCCGAAAATATCCCATCCCCGGTGCACGGTTAATGATGGGCCTTCGGCCGCGAACCTGTGGTCCGCTTTGGGTGACTGTGACATGTTGATCTATTTACGTACAAGGTGTTCGTTGAAGAATTGTTCGACTTCTGCAGCGGAAGGCTGCTTCACTGGCCGGATGATGCGAAACCCAATGAAAGGCGCATCGGCATTCCACCATTTGCTTTTGGGGATCTGCGGATCGCGGGCGTTCCATTTTTTATCGTAAGGGAGACGTGCGGCGCTGCCCAGCTGCTCCGGCGCATCGTGGAAGCAACCTCCTTTTAATGTCTGAGGGTCGAGGGTCCATTCCGCCACGTTGCCCAGCATGTCGTAAAGACCCCAGGCATTGGGTTTTAATTGCTTGACCGCATGATATTTGTTATCGCTGTTGCTGCTGTACCAGCCGTATTGGGACAATTGGGCGGCATCATTTCCAAAAGGATAGGTCGTGGAGGAGCCTGCCCGGCAGGCATATTCCCATTCCGCCTCGGTCGGCAGGCGGTAGAAGATGCCTGTCTTTTTATAAAGCCACTTGCAATACATGATGGCGCCGTACTGGCTCATGCTATTGGCGGGGAAGCCGCCAGCCTTGCCCATGCCGAGGGTGAAGTCGATGTAGGGGGGACTGGGGCGGGTAATACCGTCGGGTATCGGGGCTTTGTCCAGGGCCTCATCCTGGAAGAGGACGTATTCTTCGTAGGTGACCTCATGCTCTTCCATCCAGAAGGAGTCGATCTTCTCCTTGCCGGGTATGGGTACCATGACAAATTGGACGGAGGTCCCTGCTATCTGTTGCGTATAAGCGCTGAATGAAGGAGTGGAAAGGTCCACGGAGCCTGGCAGCAAGCAGGCCAGGCAGGCAAGCCATGTTTGGTTCATGCGCTCAATTTACATACTATTTCATCCGTATAAAAATGTCTTTTCCCCGCGGATGATTATTGAATGGATAAATTGTACCGGCTTGGGTTGCGTAGATAATTTCTAAAACCAGACGAAGATTTGCGGGATATTTTGCCATTTTTCATTTCCGTGACCAGCAGGGCCGTCCCCGGCAGACGGCTGATCAGCCGGAGGGATTGGCGCCAGGAGAGGACGCTGCAGGCCGTGGCCAGCCAGTCGGCTGTTGTACCATCCCGGGCCAGTGCGGTGACATTTCGCCGGCGGGTGAGCCCGATGCCCGTCCGGGGATCGACGATATGCGAATAGCGTTTGCCATTCAGCTCTACATATTGATAGATATCGCCGGAGGTGGCTACCGCCATATCTTTCAGCAGGAGAAAGGAGGGAAGAAGGACATCTTTTTCCTCCGGGGCATTGATACCGATGACCCATCCTTCTTTGCCGGGAGGGACTTCACCTGTTACGATCTTGCCGCCGGCATTGACCATGGCGATGGGGTATCCTTTCCGGCGAATGAGGTCCAGGGCAGCCTGCGCCACGAAGCCTTTGCCAAGACCGCCAATGTCCAGCTGCATTCCTTCTTTATCCAACAATACGGAGTGGGTAAGCGTGTCCAGGTGAAGATAACGGTAACCCGTCCTTGACCGTGCCGTCCGGAGAGCAGCGCTGTCGGGGAATCGATGGGTCTTTCGCGCCTGGCGCCAAAGGCGGACGACGGGGCCGACCGTGATGTCATAGCTTCCGTCGCTGAGAATGGCGGCGTGTAATGACCGTTGGAGGATATCGAAGAGGGGTGCGGAGACAGGCACCCAGCGATGCTGGCCGCTGGTGGCGCTGAGTCTGTTGATCTCGCTGCCGTCGACATAATCGCTGAGAAGGGCGTTCAGCTTTTCAGCCGTATCGAAGGCGGCCGTGGCAGCCTCTGCGATGGAGGCGGAATCCATGCCATAGATGGTGATGGTAAAGGGAGACCCCATTTCCGGCCTTTGGAAAATGTATTTTGTCTGTCCCCAGGCCTGGCAGGCCGATAGCAGGCACATCGTCAATAACAGCTTCATGCCGTAAAGATATTGTAGATTTGCATTTGCTACCAACCGGGTCATCGCGCTCTTTGTTTATTCAAAGGGGGAGGAAAGTCCGGACAGCGCAGGGCAATGCACCGGCTAACGGCCGGGTGGCGTATCACGCCAATAGAGAGTGCCACAGAAAATAACTGTCCGCCTATGGCGGATGAGGGTGAAAATGTGGGGTAAGAGCCCACGGCGCCGGCAAGTAATTGCCGGGGCGGGTAAACCTTGCATGCTGAAATGCCACGTATACCGGCGATTGAGGACGGCCCGTCCGATGCCGGAGGGTAGGCAGCTAGATCCCTGTAGCAATGCAGGGGCCAGATAAATGATGACCGCCTTGCTTCAGCGAGGTACAGGATCCGGCTTACAGGTTGGTAGCTATTTTTAAATGCGTACAGCTGATGGCTCGCCCCCGAACAGTACGCATGCATTGGATCGTAGGTATTGAGCTGGATGTTAATGACTTATAAAAATGGCATCCTTTGTGAAGCGTCCTCTCAAACCAACATCACCATGTTCCGTAACTGTCTCAAGCTGGCGATCCGCCATCTGAACCGCGGACGGCTGTTCTCCATCATCAATGTCATAAGTCTTTCCACAGGTGTCACGCTGACACTGCTGATCGCAGCCTATTGCTGGAGCGAATGGCAGGTCAACAGGCAATTGACCCATGCAGACAGACAGTTTATCCTGAACGACACCTGGAAAATGCCTGGCATCGGTCCGGCGATCACCTCTTTAGGCCCGCTGGCCAGGGCTTTGAAGGATAATTATCCCAGCCTGGTCGCCAATTACTACCGGAATGACGCCATTACTTCCAATGTCTCTTATGAGGATAAGCATTTTCGGGAGGGCTTCCAGGTGGGCGACAGCACGCTGCTGACCATGTATGGGTTCCCGTTGTTGTATGGCGATGCGCGTACCGCGTTGAACCAGCCTTTTTCCGTGGTGATCACGGAAGAGATCGCTATAAAATATTTTGGGCGGACGGATGTGGTAGGACAGGACCTCACCATCGGGAACTTCTCCGGAAGTAAAAAAAATTTCCGGATCACAGCGGTCATGAAAGAGCCGCTGCGAAATTCAATTACCTGGTTGATGGATGGGAATCACAATCATTTTTTTGTCCCTGCGTCGAACCTGTCATTTTTCGGCCGGAACATGGATTGGCCAAATATCAATATCGTCAGCTATATAGAGCTGCGGGAAGGAGTAAAACCCGAGGCGCTGGCAGGACCTATCCGGCAGCTTGTTCAGAAGAACGCCCCTCCCGGGCTTGCTGCCAATCTCAGGGTAGATGTACTTCCTCTTTCATCCTATTATTATTCCGGGATGGGCGGGACCGTGAAAAAAATGGTGTATACGCTGTCGTTCATTGCCCTGTTTATCTTACTGATGGCGATCATCAATTTTATCAACCTTTCCGTCCGGCAGTCGACGGCAAGGATGCGGGAGATCGGGATCCGGAAAGTGCTGGGGAGTCTCCGGTGGCAGCTGATCATCCAGTTCATGATGGAGTCGATATTGCTGTCCATCCTGGCGACGGCGCTTTCCTTATTGTTGTATATGCTGCTGGCTCCTGTGATATCCGGCATGCTGGGGAAGGTCATTCCGTCGTTGACGACGCTGCCATCCATCGCCTGGGTTTTCATCCCTTTGTTTGCGGTGGTCACGGGCGGGGCAGCGGGACTCTATCCGGCATTGAAACTGTCTTCGCTGGCCTCCGTGGATTCGTTAAAGGGAAAGGCTGTGACGGCGGGGAACCATATACTGTTACGCAAGGGGCTGGTGGGTTTTCAGTTTGCCACGGCGATGATCGTGCTGGTGGGGGCGATCATTATCTCACAGCAGATCGGTCTTTTTTTTAGCGACAGGCTGGGGTATGACAAAGAGTATATCGTGGCGGCGCAGCTGCCAAGGGACTGGTCGCCAAAGGGAGTTCAGCATATGGAGACCTTGCGGAATGAATTTGCGGCTATGCCGAATGTAGAGGATGTGACCCTTTCCTATGAGATCCCGAACGGGAACAATGGCGGCAGCAGAGGTATTTTCAGGGAGGGGAACGATTCCACCAAAGCTATTGTCGCGTCGATGCTTGTTACCGATGCGTCTTATGCGAATACCTATCGGATCCCGATGGCGGAGGGGGTATTCTTCCATGGCAGGGAGGAGAGCGATGTACAGGACTCCATGCGGGTGGTGATCAATGAGACGGGGGTAAAAGCGCTGGGATGGAAAAATGCGGACGAGGCCGTGGGACAGCGTATCCGCCTGCTGGGCGATCCGCGTTTCTATACTATCAGCGGAATAGTAAAGGACTTTCATTTTGCCGGCATGGGGATCGCTATCGACCCGGAGGTGTTTGTGCATGTATCGAGAGGGATTAACTACCGGTATTTTTCTTTCAAGCTCAAGCCGGGTGGTATCGGCGCCTCGATGGCGGCCCTGCAGCGAAAATGGTCTGTGCTGCTGCCCGGTGCTGCCTTCGAATACAAGTTCATGGATGAGACGCTGCAGGCGGTGTATACGAATGAGCTGCGTCTGCGAAAAGCGGCCAATTCGGCCACTGTGCTGGCTTTGGTGATCGTGCTGCTGGGTATAGTGGGATTGCTGGCATTGAGCATACAAAAGAGGACAAAGGAAATTGCGATACGAAAGGTCATCGGGGCTTCCGTACCTGGTATCA
>Ga0207667_10000351_pt1 | contig 62752 bp, 43 predicted proteins | sample KBSCornC52_FD_184301 | JGI IMG/M metagenome (GOLD analysis project Ga0207667, IMG submission 184301) | Corn rhizosphere microbial communities from Kellogg Biological Station, Michigan, USA - KBS Corn C5-2 (SPAdes) (version 2) | ecosystem: Host-associated > Plants > Roots > Rhizosphere > Soil ... | reverse complement strand
GGTGAAATCTTTATTTAATTTTACGTTTTCCGGGATAAAGCTCCCTGTCCCTGTTATTACAGTTCGCATAACTAAATAGAAAGAAAATTAGATATTGCTTACAGGTGATAACTAAGTTACTAAATAGTGAGGGAATAGCAAAATATAAGCTGGTTTCATTTTCTGTTGGACGCTATTGGGATCGGCGGCTTCACTGGCTTCCAATTGCCTATTGGTGCACGCTGAGGTTCGCACCGGTGACGCATAAAAAAGCCACAAGCATAATCTTGTGGCTATTAGACGACAATAGTTCTGAACTAGTTTTTCATGATAACGGCGTCCAGGGAATGTAGCACTCCGTTGGACGAGGGGTGATCATGGTTTAATATTTCGGCTCCTTGAATTCTTACATGACCATCCTTTACGTGGACATGCAGTTGCTTACCGTTGAGGGTTTTCAAGTTTGCTCCGTCCTTAAGGTCCTTATAATTAACTTTGCCGGCAATAATATGGTCATTCAGAAAATCGGCAAGCTTAGTCTTATTTTCCGGCTTCAATAGCGTATCCACGACCCCTTTTTGTAGTTTTTCAAATGCACTATCCGACGGAGCGAAGACGGTATAAGGTCCAGCGCCGGTTAAAACGTCGCCCAATCCTGATGCAATAACGCTTTTCTTCAATATTGTCATGTTCTTCTCTGCGTTGATAACCTGTACAATGTTTGACATTATTTTTGAATTTGATTGCCGATGGAATAACCGGCAACAGATGTAAGGTAACCTATGTTAAGCGATTTCAATGTTAATGTTTAGCTTTTATCGGATTCGTCAATTAAATAGGTTTTCAAGGGAACGCTTGCGGAACGGCTGTTTGCGCAGGATTATCCGGAATAACCTTTCAACCGTATTTTCATGGGTAACCGTTTTAATTCGGACGAGCCTCAGAATACCTACGGCCGTTAGTCTTCCGCGCACAGACATTCTTAACAGCCTCAAAAGTTCTGAGTTGTTTGAAAGGAAGCATAACAGCTACTAGCTTTTCGTTCTGAGGCTTGTCAGGGATAGAAAACACCTGTGGTGCAAATGAAATAAGCCTTTTGGGCATTTCCTTATGAGCTGTTGAGATAAAGGTTGAGACCTCTGGAGCTCCGTATTTTCCAGCAGACGAATTGAATCTAATTGATAAATCCTTATGCTTCAGGCACTGGAAGGCCGCCCCAGAACAATGAATGCAATTATCGAGTTTCCATCGGAAGAGGCAGTGAACGGCTTTTATAATGACCCAGTATATCAGTCATTCATTCATCTGCGGCATAATTCAACCTCGAACACAACCATGATCATACTTAAAGGAAGGTGAGGCGATCAGGTTAAAAGCTATAAATCATTGATAGTCATCTTCCCAGTTCGAATCCCTCCACTTTTGACCCGTCAATTTGTGTCATACATTCCTCTTTTTGTGTTATACCAGCAGCTTCCGATCACCCTACCTTTGCGTTATTGAAATGCAATTAAGAAGAAGCCGCAAAAGCAAAACGTAAAAGAAGCATTATTAACAGGTAATTGATAGGGAGCGTTTAAAAGTTATGTTTCTTAAATTGAAATAAAAATGCAACATTTTAAATCGATCAGTGAAATGGCGCTTGCCAATGATTTGCCGTTACCCGAACATCCTATGTTGGGCCTACTGCGCATCAACCGCGAAATCAAGATAAATAATGCGGCATACACCAGCGATTTTTACATGATTGGATTTAAAAAAGTAAGAGCAGGTTACGTGTTGTATGGAAGGACCAAATTTGACCATGAGACCGGCAGTATGATTTTTATGAAACCTCGCCAGGTAGTGGAAATGCGGAATTTGGAATTTGAAGAGGATGGATATATTTTGGTTTTTCATGAAGATTTCCTCAATGGCCATTCATTGCATGAAGACATTCAGCGGTATTCTTTTTTTGATTACGAAACGAATGAAGCACTTCACCTGGCGCCGAAAGAGGAAAAAATTATATGGAATATTTTTTTTACAATCGAACAGGAATACAATAATAGCGAAGATGAATTTAGCAGGGAGATTATTCTTGCAGGCATCAACACCATGCTGAAATATGCAGAAAGATTTTACAAAAGACAATTCATTAACCGAAAACAACTTTCAGGAAAGACAGTCACGGAGTTTAATAAAATTTTGCAGCTATATATCAAAGACAGCTCCCTGTTTAATAATGGTTCACTCACTGTCGGTGATGTGGCAGGCAAGTTGAACATTTCCCAACGATACCTCACCGATCTATTGAAAGCAGAAACTGGCAAAACTGCACTGAACCTGATTCATACGGCTCTTATCAACGAAGCTAAAAACAGGCTGAGAAAAAATGATAAAACTGTGTCAGAAATAGCATACGATTTGGGATTTGAAAATATGTCGTACTTCTCCCGATTATTCAAAAAGGAAACAGGGATGTTGCCCACCACGTTTAAAAATCAACTTATAAATTAAGACAATCATGAAAAAAGTATTGATCACCGGCGCCAGTGGCGGCATCGGATTAGAGGTCGCACGCCTTATGGCAGCCAAAAAATTACCAAACCACACTTGTCGCGAGAAGTGCAGACAAACTGGATAAAGCTGTAGCAGCATTGCCAGGCAGCGGACACTCCAAAGTAGCGGCAGATCTGACAAACGAAAGCGATCTTAAAAGAATCGCTTCGCATCTTACTGCAAATAAATATGATATACTCATCAACAATGCAGGTTCTGGTTTATACGGACAATTTGTAAATATGTCTCTTGAAGACCAAATAACCAGCATGCACCTGAATATGGATGCAGTTGTGGTGCTGTCTTATGCTTTTTTAAAGAATGCAAAGGCCGGAGACAGCCTGGTGAATATAGCTTCCATTCTTGGCCATTCTTCCTTCCCCGGCGCATCAGTATATGCGGCCACTAAAAGTTTCGTAGCCAACTTTTCTGAGTCGATTTGGTATGAGTTTAAAAAGAAAGGGATCTATGTAATGGGCTTCAATCCCGGCGCCGCCAAATCCGATTTCCATGTACATGCCGGAAAGCAAATAGGCGCGTATCCGGAATTCGTGCTTTCTACCGTTGAAGATGTCGCCAAAGAATTGGTAGCAGCGCTTGAGAAAAGAAAGAAGGCAAGAGTGATGCAGGGCTGGAAAAATCGAATGATGCTGTTTGCTTTTAAATTCTTAAGCAGAAAGTCAGCAATTAATATGATGGGGCAACTCAGTCCGGGCATGAAATGATATATAAAATCGCATCATAGAATTTGCGGGGAAATCTTTAAGCTCAACATTTGCTGCATAGCTCTCGATTTCAGCGATAGCATCAATAGCCAGGTGGCCTGCCGTTTTGATTGTTCTTCAAACAACTTGCATGCCGCCGAATAAGAGCCGCTGGTTTCGGCGGTCATTTGCGTGAGCGCCGTTCAAAATGGCTTTACATAATGATTTGGCTGAAAAGAGATAAAGTCGTACCTTCGTATTTCTATTTATTTTTTCTAAACCGGTGCCGCTGCGGCAGGCTTCCTCCTCCATCCTTTACTAGTCAATATATTTTTGTCGGATCGTACAGTATCCTGACTATTTAATCATTATTATTTCAACATTTCTTTCATGTATATCAGTAATCGGAGCGACTGGAAGGAGGTGCAGACGGATAATTTTTGGGGTGAAATCGCACCGTGTGAACACGTCGTTCAGATCTATGAAAAAGACGACATATTTGTCGACACCCTTGCCGGTTTCGTATCCAGCGGGATAAAAGCAGGAGACTGTGTAATTGTCATTGCCACCAACACACACCTTGCTGCCTTGTCTGACCGTCTTAGCCGCATTGGTATCGACCTTGATGCTGTTATAGCAGGCGACCGATTTGTCCCTCTCGACGCCGAAACCGTCCTCTCGACCTTTGTCGTGAATGGCTGGCCAAATGAAGCCCTCTTCATGAAGACCGTTTCCAGGCTTACGGAAAGGGCCACGAAACGAAATCGCCGGCTCCGGGCTTTTGGAGAGATGGTCGCCGTGCTATGGGCGCAGGGCCGCTATGGAGCGACCGTCAATCTTGAGCATTTATGGAATAAATTCTGCAACACACAGGTGCTCAGCCTTTTTTGTGCCTACCCTAGGAGTGGCTTTACGAACGACATCAATCAATCCATTACCGGGATATGTAAATGTCATTCTAAGGTAATAGACGGCTCCAAGGCCACTTTTAATGAAATCCGTTATAGGGACGTTATTTAGCAGCCCTGGAGGCGAGGAATAATCCGGTCCGCCTTTCGCGGTAAATAGCGCTACTGAACTATGTTCGGGATATTTTTCTGTTCAGCTGCTACCGGGTTGGCTTATGTTGATGTAAAGAAATTGAAGCGGACATGTCGTGCCGGCGTTGGCCAGAACTGGAATCTCATGATGCGTTTCGGTTTATTAGCTGTTTAAGGAGTTTTAAGGAATGCTTCCAGATACCCAATTCTTTGTTTATTCATATAATAAGACGTAAATTCACCGGCTTTCCCTTTTCTCCCTACTCAGTTTTGCGTCATTCTGACCATTATTTCGAAAGGATTGCAGTACTCAACTAGTTACATTATGAAGGTCACAGCCAGTACGGTTTTTGACATATTATCCCGTTTACGCGTTTATTTCCAGGGCGCCGGAAAAGCCTGGGCTTATGGCAATGAGGAGCCCTTTCGCTCCGAACTGTATAGCTCAGACCAACTGAACAGCCATGGCAAAGCAGTTGCTGAAACGCACCGGTTGCAGACGATCCATCCCGCTGACCACTTGCTGAAAAGGCTGGCCGACAATGAAAACATGTTGCTGGAAGTGCGTGATCTACTGGTCGGGAACATCAAAACGGGAAAGACCATCACGCCCGGCGCAGAATGGCTGCTTGACAATTTTTACCTCATCGAGGAGCAGGTGGTCCTGGCCAGGAAACACCTGCCCAAGGGCTATAGCGAAGGGCTCCCCACGTTAGCCACTGGCATTTCCGCAGGTATGCCCCGGGTTTACGATATCGTTCTGGAGATCATTTCTCATAGCGACGGCAGAGTGGATGCCCAGAACCTTGGCAGTTTTGTTGCCGCCTATCAGACAACCACGGTACTTACGCTCGGTGAGCTGTGGGCCATACCCATCATGCTGCGATTGGCCGTTATCGAAAACCTGCGGAGGGTCTGCGGAAAGATAGCATTGGATATGATCGATCACAACCTGGCCGATTACTGGGCCGACAAAATGATCGACACGATAAAGAGCGGGACGGAAGATCTGATCCTGACGATTGCGGACATGGTGCGTTCAAAACCGCCTTTGAGCAGCCCTTTTGTAGCCGGGTTTACCCGAAGCCTGCAAGGAAAAGGACCCGCACTGGCTTTGCCGCTTAACTGGCTGGAGCAGCAATTGGCAGGGATGGGCACCAACAGCAATGTGATTGTTCGACAGGAAAACCAAAAACAAGCTGCCGACCAGGTTTCTGTCCGTAACAGCATCGGAACGTTGCGGTTTATCGGAAGAACGGACTGGCGGGAGTTCGTCGAAACGCTCAGCGTCGTAGAACAGCTATTGATCAAAGATCCCGCAGGCATCTATCCGTTCATGGATTTCGCTACCCGGGACCGGTACCGCCACGTTGTGGAGTCCATCGCTAAAGATTCCAGGCTGACGGAGATGGATGTTGCCCAGGAGGTACTTGACCTGGCCGGAAAACACAAAGAGGCCAATCCATCCGCTAAAAGGGAGCAACACGTAGGTTACTATCTCATCGGCAAAGGAGTAAAGGAGATTATACAAACGACGGGGACCCACTACAGCACGCTCCGGAAGTTGCTGCGGGCATTCAGGAAGATCCCGCTCTTTCTTTACCTGTCTTCTATTGCAGCGCTAACCTCGTTGATAAGCACCGCCTTGTTCTATCTCCCGGCCAGCGAGGGCATTCACAACAGGTGGCTGCTGCCGGTGGTTGTCCTGCTGGCGGTCCCGGCATCCGCACAGCTGGCCATTGCCCTGGTCAACTGGATTTCCACCTTGCTGGTGAAGCCTCACTTATTGCCGCGCATGGATTTTTCGCGGGGAATTCCTTCCGAATATCGCACCCTTGTGGTAGTGCCGACCCTGCTCACCAGCCCGGCGTATATCGAAACGCTGCTGGAGGCATTGGAAATACGTTTCCTCGCAAACAAAGGGGATAACCTGCATTTTGGATTGCTAACCGATCATGTAGATGCCGATGTGGAAAGGCTCGAAGGAGATCAGGCGTTGACAGATCTGGCAAGCGACGGGGTCGACGCGTTGAATCGCAAATACGGGCGAACGGGTAACGATATATTCTTTCTTTTCCATCGTTCCAGGGTCTGGAATGCAGGGGAGAGGAAATGGATGGGCTACGAACGCAAACGGGGAAAAATAACGGCGCTTAATACCTTGCTGAGGCACCGGGGACAGCATGAGTTTTCCCTGATCAGGGGAGATTATCGCATTCTTTATGACGTAAAATACGTGATCACCCTGGATTCCGACACCCAACTCCCGAGAGAGTCCGCCTGGAAGCTCGTAGCGACCATGGCACATCCGCTCAACCATCCCGTATACAATGCGCGGAAAAAGCGCGTTACGGTGGGATACGGAGTGTTGCAGCCAAGGGTGGAGTCGTCCATGCCTGTAACCACGACTTCGCTGTATCTAAATATGCAAGGCAGCGAATCGGGCATCGACCCCTATACCCGTGTCTCCTCCGACGTATACCAGGATCTTTTTGACGAAGGATCTTTTATCGGAAAGGGGATCTATGACGTGGACATTTTTGAATTGACCTTCAAGGATCTTTTTCAGGAAAACCGGATACTTAGCCACGATTTGCTGGAAGGCTGTTATGTGCGATCCGGCCTCGTAAGCGATGTGTTCCTATATGAAGAAAATCCCTCCCGGTATGAATCGGACCTTCGACGTCATCATCGGTGGATCCGCGGGGACTGGCAGATCGCGGGCTGGATCTTACCCTTTGTCACGACCGGAACAGGAAAGGTGACCAGGAACAGGCTTTCCGCATTGTCGAGGTGGAAGATAGCCGACAACCTGAGACGAAGTCTTGTTCCCCTATCGCTATTGTGTCTTCTTTTGTCAGGTTGGTTCGTTCTCCCTTCTCCCTGGTTTTGGACTTTGGCAGTCTCTACTATCTTCCTGCTTCAACCCATCGTCGCAATTGGCTGGCAGCTTTTGCACCAGCCAGCGGATATGACGGTCAAGGCTCATCTAAAGGAAATAGCCGGAAATGTGAAAATTACGCTGATCCGCTTCATCTTCGGCCTTTGCATACTCCCGTTCGAAGCGCTCCGGTACGCAGACGCCATTCTGCGAACGGTCTGGCGAATGACTGTTTCCCGGCGGAGGTTAATGGAATGGACGGCGTCTGCCAGCGACTCCGGAAGGCGCCGCGGCTCTCTATGGTCTACTTATCGCCTGATGCCGGTGCCGCCGATCCTGGCCTTTGTCTGCGGGGTGTTACTGCTGACGAATCCACAACATCTACTGGTAGCCGGTCCCATCCTTTTATTGTGGCTTCTCTCGCCGGCCGTGGTGTGGCGCCTAAGTAAACATAAGACAGAGGTCCCTCCGGAATTGTCGGTGCAAGAATTATCGTTTTTGCATAAAATCGCCCGCAAGACCTGGGCTTATTTCGAACAATTCGTGACAGCGGATGACAACTGGTTGCCACCCGACAACTTCCAGGAGCACGATGGAGCCGTTATCGCTCACCGGACCTCGCCAACCAACATGGGGGTGGCGCTGCTGGCGGGTCTTGCGGCGTACGATTTTGGCTATCTTTCGGCTGCTGAGCTTGCAGACCGATGCGCCCTCACGCTCGGGACCATGAACAAACTGGAGCGCTTCAAAGGGCATTTTTGCAACTGGTACGATACGCAATCCCTATCGACCCTGTTCCCCAGGTATGTCTCGACTGTCGATAGCGGGAACCTCGCGGGACATCTGCTTACTTTGCGTCAGGGGCTGTTGGGCTTACCCGAACACCCCGTATTCCCCAAGGAGGCGCTGGAAGGCTTCCGTACGACTGTCGCGATTGTTTCCGCCGAGTCAAAAGGACGATTTGGCCAGGTCATTGACCAAATAAATGCGCTGTTGCAGCAAAAGCCGCGGGAAGAAGGATCGCTTGCCGCCATAAAAAAATTGCTTGACGAACTGCGCGGCCTGGTAGATCAACTACGTATTCCGGAAGCAGAGGGCGATACCGGGCTATCGAGATGGGCCGGCAGGTTTTCCCGGCAGGTAAACGATCACCAAAGCCAGCTGCTACAATTGATCCCGTGGATGAACCTGTTGCCCATCCCCGAACGCTTTGCCCGCCTGGCGCCCATGGATCGGGTACCCACGCTGCGATCACTCCGGGCCATGCGAGAGACAGGCCTGGCGGCGTTGACGCACTATGAAGAACAAACCCAAACAGCGGAAGACAAGAACTGGCTCGCCCGGATGCGCACCGCCCTTTACGAAGCCGAAGGGATGGCGGCAGCCAGGATCGATGAGCTGGAACAATTGGCGGAACAATGCGAGCAGCTGAGTGAAATAGAATATGATTTTCTGCTGGACCCCTCTACGGGCCTTCTCAGGATCGGCTTCAACATCGAGGAACAGCGAAAAGACAATGGCTTCTACGACCTATTGGCCTCGGAAGCAAGGCTGGGAATTTTTGTAGGTATCGCCCAGGGCAAGCTTCTGCAGGAAAGCTGGTTCGCCCTTGGGCGCTTGCTGACCGACTCCGGTGAAGATCCTATATTACTTTCCTGGAGCGGATCGATGTTTGAATATCTGATGCCTCAGCTGGTGATGCCCATGTATGAAAATACGCTACTTGCACAAACCAGTAAAGCTGTGGTCCGACGGCAGATCGGGTATGCGGCGCAACAGGGCAAACCCTGGGGCATCTCGGAGTCCGCTTACAATCTATTAGATGCCGGTCTGAATTATCAGTATCGGGCGTTCGGCGTACCCGGACTTGGGCTCACCCGTGGGCTGGAAGAGAATCTTGTCATCGCGCCTTATGCCTGCATGCTGGCATTGATGGTTATGCCCGAAAACGCCGTTGCCAACCTGCAGGTATTATCAGCGAAAGGCCTGGAAGGTGAATATGGTTTTCGTGAGGCGGTGGACTATACAGCTTCCCGGCTGCCCAGGGGCAAGACTTCAGTGATCATTCAATCATATATGGTCCACCACCAGGGCATGGGGCTGCTATCGTTGGCCTATGTCTTGTTGAACAAGCCGATGCAGCAAAGGTTTATATCGGAACTTCGTTTTCAGGCGACGCTGTTGCTTTTACAGGAACGCATCCCCCGCACCACTCTGTTCTATGCGCATACGGAGGACATGGTCGAATCCCATTCCTTGGGATCCACCTCACAAGTCCGGATCATCAATACCCCCCTTACAAGGATACCGGAAATACAGTTGTTGAGCAATGGGCGCTACCAGGTCATGATCGCCAATTCCGGAGCCGGGTACAGCCGCTGGAAAGACCTCGCGGTCACTCGCTGGAGAGAAGACTCTACCAAGGACGACCGGGGTATCTTTTGTTATATCAAGGATGTGAGCAGCGGCAATTTTTGGTCGAATACTTATGAACCTACGTTGCGCACTGCCAAAAAATATGAGGTAATATTTTCACAGTCGCATGTTGAATTCCGCAGAGTCGATCATGGGATCGATACTAAAACGGAAATCGTCATCTCACCTGAGGATGATATGGAAATGCGCCGGGTAAAGATCACCAATACATCGATATTTTCAAGGGAGCTGGAGATAACGAGCTATGCCGAAGTGGTCATGGCAACCCAGGCCGCGGATGAGGCGCATCCCGCTTTCAGCAACCTGTTCGTGGAGACGGAGATCCTTCCTGAACATACAGCGGTGATCTGTACGCGTCGCCCGCGCTCCGAAGAGGAAATGCCGCCCTGGATGTTTCACCTGATGAATGTCCATGGGGCCGCCATAGAAGCCACATCCTATGAAACCGCGCGGCTGCCTTTTATCGGGCGGGGCAGGTCGCTGATCCATCCACAGGCAATGGACATAGAGTCGCTGTCCGGCAGCCAGGGGGCGGTGCTGGATCCGATCATGGCAATCCGCTATCGCATTGTGATAAAACCAAATCACACCGCAACCATCGATTTGATCTACGGGATCAGCGAAACGAGGGAAGCATGTGAGGCATTGATGAACAAATACCGGGATGAAAGTTTGAAAAGCCGGGCCTTCGAGCTCTCGTGGACACATAACCAGGTCTTGCTGCGCCAGATCAATGCGACGGAAGCCGATGTCCAGCTTTACGACGAGCTTGCGTCCTCCCTGATCTATGCCAACCCGGCATTTCGTGGTGAAGAAGCTATGATCGGCAATAATTTCAGAGGGCAATCGGGCCTTTGGAGCCATAGTGTGTCCGGGGATCTTCCGATGGTATTGCTCCATATGAGTGAACAGGAGAACATCGAGCTCGCGCGCCAAATGATACAGGCGCATGCCTACTGGCGCCTGAAAGGCCTGTCCGTAGACCTCGTGATCTGGAATGAAGATCATGGATCGTACCGGCACCTCCTGCAGGACCAGATACAGGGCCTTGTCAATGCGGATGCCGGGCATCAGCTCTATCAAAAACCCGGCAAAATATTCGTCCGGTCTGCGGATCAGATCTCCCCCGAAGACCGTATCCTTTTTGAAAGTGTCGCCAGGGTCGTCATCTATGACCATAAAGGAACGCTTTCGGAACAGGTGAACCACATTTACCTGGGAAAAACGCCTTTTCCTTTTGTTCAAACAGTCCCCCGGCAAGCGGAAGAGCCATTGGATAACCTCACGCTGCCGGGCAACCTTGTTTTTGACAATGGCACCGGCGGTTTCACCCCCGACGGCAAAGAATATAAGATAGTTACGGGAAAAAACAGGACGACACCCGCACCCTGGGTCAATGTCATCGCCAACCGGGATATGGGTACCGTGATTTCGGAAAGCGGCTCCGCCTACACCTGGTGCATCAACGCGCATGAATATCGCCTTACGCCATGGAGCAACGACCCTGTGACGGATGCCGGCGGAGAAGCATTCTATCTGCGGGACGAAGAATCCGGGCATTTTTGGTCTCCCATGCCTTTCCCCGTCCGCGGTGCTACCCCTTATATAGCTACGCATGGATTCGGCTATAGCAGCTTTCAACATGACGAGCAAGGCATTTCTACGGAAATCGGCGTATTTGTAGACAGCGACCTGCCGATGAAGTGGACGCTGTTAAAGATAAAAAATCAGTCAGGCCGGCGACGCAAGCTCTCCGTCACAGGATACCTGGAAATAGTTTTGGGCGATGTTTCAAGCAGGACGGGCATGCATGTTGTCTCCGAACAGGACACCGAAAGCGGAGCGCTGCTTTTTATGAATAGATACAACACAGCGTTTGCAGAGCGGGTTAATTTTTTCAAGGTCGACGAAGCCGGACCTATGGCGTTCACCGCGGACCGCCTTGAATTTATCGGCAGGAATAGAAATCTGCAGGATCCGCAGGCGATGTACCGCAAAAGACTTTCGGGCAGAACCGGTGCAGGTATGGACCCCTGCGCTGCCTTACAGGTCGTATTCGAACTGTCGGAAGGCGCCGAAAAAGAGCTGGTATTTGTCCTTGGAAGCGCTCCGAATGCCGCGGAAGCGGCCGGGCTGATCGGGAAGCTATCCGGCCCTCGCGCTTTCCATCTCTCACTGGTCCGGGTCAAAGATTACTGGAAGGAGATCCTGGGAGCTACACAGATCACGACGCCCGATACCGCCCTGAATATTTACGGCAATGGCTGGCTTCTTTATCAAACCATTTCTTCCAGGTTATTCGGCCGGAGCGGTTTTTATCAATCGGGCGGCGCTTTCGGGTTCAGGGATCAGCTGCAGGACGTACTGGCCTTGCTCCATGCCCGGCCCGACCTGGCCCGCGAACAGATCCTCTTACATGCGTCCAGGCAATTTATGGAGGGCGATGTACAACACTGGTGGCATCCGCCCGAGGGGAGAGGCGTCAGAACCCGCTGTTCCGATGATATGCTTTGGCTGCCCTATGTGGTAGCCCGGTATATCGCGGTGACCGGCGACACGGCCGTGCTGAACACTACAGTCGGCTACCTGGAAAGCAGGCTCCTTCATGCGGAAGAAGAATCTCTCTATGATCTGCCGGCGAGCGGCAACATCGGCGGGACGCTGTTTGAACATTGCATAAGGGCGATCAGACACGGTTTGCGTTTTGGAGCACATGGCCTGCCGCTCATCGGTACCGGCGACTGGAACGATGGAATGGACAAGGTAGGCAACAAAGGCATGGGCGAAAGCGTCTGGCTCGCTTTTTTCCTTTACGATGTACTGTGCCGGTTTATCGATACAGCCAATGCCTACGGAGATCACCTTTTTGCCGAGATGTGCAAAATGGAAGCGGCCAGCCTGCAGTCCAGGATTGAATCGGCGTGCTGGGACGGTGAGTGGTATAAACGGGCTTATTTCGATGACGGTACGCCTTTAGGGTCCCGGGAAAATAAAGAATGCCGCATCGACGCCGTTTCCCAGAGCTGGGCCGTGCTGTCCGGGGCGGCAAGCGATAAAAGGGCCGTCATGGCCATGGCTTCCCTCGAAGAAAAGCTCGTCAGAAAAGATCTGAAATTGATCCAGCTCCTGGACCCTCCTTTCAATTCAAAGGAGCTGAACCCCGGATATATCAAAGGCTATGTGCCCGGCGTCCGGGAGAATGGTGGACAGTACACGCATGCTGCTATTTGGACCCTGATGGCCTTTGCGAAGCTGGGCCAGCGGGAAAAGGTATGGGAACTGCTGGAGTTGATCCATCCCATCAACCATGCAAATGATGAGGAGTCGATCAATGTCTACAAGGTGGAGCCTTATGTGATGGCGGCTGATGTATATGCAAATGAGTCACATAAAGGTATGGGTGGTTGGACATGGTACACGGGGTCCGCCGGCTGGATGTACCAATTTATTCTCGATTATTTAATTGGGTTGAACCGGAAGGCGGATTCGTTAAGCTTCATGCCATGCTTCCCTGCGAACTGGCCCTCGGTCCAACTGATGTATCGCTATGGTAGATCCGAGTACCGGATCACCCTTTTCCAACTAACCGATGACTCCGCTTCACGGTGGAAAATGGACGGCCTGCAGGGTGCGGGGAATACGATAAAGCTCGCCGATGACGGGAAAGTTCACTCTGTAGAAATGCATATTCGCAAGCAGCTCTAATAATAAAAAAGGCCGAATGGATTGGGGCTTTCGCTGATAAAAGGACCGTCTGAGCGCACGCCTTAGTACAGTTCCGTCGGAAGTTCGCTCACAGAAATGATCTTTCCGTTAAAGATTGTCTTATCAAGTGAAATTATTGCTTGCCTGGCCTGCGCCGATACAGGCATGCACACTTCGCCGCTTTTTAGCGAGCGGCCGTTCAGGGAATTTCTGTTCACCATGGCATAATCGACATTGCCGTATTGAAAGAACAGTTTTCTTAGTTCGGAGTCGGTCGTATTCAAGCTGATATTGGAGATCTTGATATTCATGAATATCTTATTTAGGAGAGATCTTGACAAATTCCTGGCCATTGAAAATCCGCGATAGGTTCAGATCCTTCGATTGCCCGTATTCTTCCAATTTGCTTACAGTGACAATACGCCAGAAATTTTTTTTCTTCAGCTCTAAAAAGTCCGGCGCTTTAATAAATACACCTTCCACTGTTCTTGCTTTGAGAAAGATCCTGGTGAAGCTATTCGATTGGGCGCCAATGAAACGTTCTATTTGCTCAATGGTCATAACGATGCCTTTTTATGTTTTTTAAAAAAGTAGCAGTATCGCAGAAAAGATGCTCCCTCACACTGCCCCTACTTCCACGTAAGTGGTCATGAAAAGAATATGATTCAACTTTTTGATTGCGCTTTTTGCATTCAGCGCGTCCATTTCAATAAATCCACAGCGAAGGGAACGTCCGGTCTTCCTATCGCGTTCGATATGTGAAAGCCGCACGGCGCCGAAAGGAAGGAACAAAAGGGCAAGTTGATGCGCGGTCGTCATTTCGCTTAAATTGCCGATATAGATCTGCATAATTAAAAATTTAATGAAGGAACTTATATGTGCGAGCTGACGATAGGGCAAACTGGCAGATCAGACTATAAGAAGCCGATAATAAGGAAAGATACGAATTAATACCGGCATCAGCAAATATTACTTTTGATAGAGAACTTTCCGATCATATACCAAGGCTTTTGAGTGTGCGATCATTTGGACGTTTAATAATCTTCGCCTCGTTGGAACGCGGCATACGCAGCGCGGGTCTCCTCCAAAATATCGTCCGGAAGGCTGTACACTTTAAGCTTTTCCCATGTGACGGTAGCGGGAGAGAATTGATCGAGGTTTTGATAATGGTTTCGGAGGTAATCGCGCATTTCGGAAGGCCAGCGCGGCTGTTCCTTTTCAAAAAAACTGACGAATTTCGCGTCAACCTTATCGAAATTTTTCTTCAAAAGGTCGATTCCTGTGTATTTCTTCATAACGTAAAATTATTCCGGTGTACGGCGAAGATGAGGAAAATAATTCGATCGGGGACCTGAATTTTAGGATATCCCATGAGACAGCCGGTTAAAGGCACGCACTTCAAAATAAAACGAACGATAGTCATTTAATAGGGTTACATTACATCCATCACCACTTCTTTTGTGGCAACGATTACTTTTTCAGCATAAGGTTTTTGGTAAATAATTTTAAACGTTCACTTTTTAAAATGTTAACTATGAGACTTTCTGAGTTTATTTTATTGAATGAGCAGGAAAAAAAATCGACTGTCCTTCACAGGGGTGTTCTTCTCGCCAAGAGAAGCAACTTCGAATCCATGGTATTTTTGTTTCAACTCGGCAGCTATTATGTGGAAGCGTATTGCAATCCCGAAAATAAGGCCATCGAAGAGTATAGGATGTTTGACAACATCGAGGCTTTGAGCCCTTATTTGGACGCCATCCCGCTCGAAAGCCTACTGAGCTGAGCGTGTCATCGATTCATTTTATGTTATCCCGTTCCTTGCAACGGGATAATTTATTTGGTCTATCCGGATAAAAGACGTACCTTCATGGTGTTAATTGAGTTTTGCATTTGTATTTGTTAATTTATCCTGCCTCACGAACTGGATTTCTTTTCCGCTACATTGTTTGCTTTTCTCATATCTTTTACTTTTTAATTGTTTAGTATGAACATTTATGTTTCTAATTTGAGCTTCAACGTTCAGGATGAAGACTTAAGAGAATTTTTTGCGCCTTATGGGGAAGTAACTTCCGCGAAAGTGATCATGGATAAAATAACGAACCAGTCCCGCGGATTCGGTTTTGTTGAAATGCCCGATGAGACTGCTTCAAAAAAGGCAATCGCCGAGCTGGATGGGACAACCGTCGAGAACAGGACCATTAAGGTCAATGAAGCAAGGCCTAAAGAAGATCGACCGGTTCGCAATGATAACGGCCGCAATTTTAACAATGCCAACAGCTACAACAAAAACAGATATTGATATTTGTTTTCATTAATTAAAAGCTCCGGATCCCGGGGCTTTTTTTGAGCAGCTTGAGACTCGTTCTGCCCGGCGTCCCGGTCGTCTTTATATTTGATGCTTTGCTATTGTTCCAATATTCTAAAATGACCTCGTATGATTCAAGGCTCTTTTATCGACACTCTCCTTTATGCTCCTTCTTATGGCTGGAAAGATCAATCTGACCGCCTTATCGTTCCCTCTTCAAAGCAACTCTGGTCGGAGGCCTTTTCCCGTATCAATATCTTCAGGTCGCAGAAGAACTGGATCTCGTTCGTAAGCTTTCTGATCCTGATAGGAATGCTCCCTTTCTTTTTCTTGTTTTTCTTCAAGTACTTTTCCTGGTATTTGCTGGCCGCCGTTGTTATATACAGCATGGCCGTCATGGGTACTCACGGGACCATCTGGTTTCACCGTTATTGCACGCATAAGTCCTATGGCTTCAGCCATCCGATATGGCGTATCGTTACGCAAAACATCGTCATCAAAACCATCCCCGAGGAAATCTATGTAGTGTCCCATCATGTTCATCATTGCAAATCTGATGAGCCGGGAGATCCTTATAATTCACAAGCTGGATTTTTATATTGCATGTTGGCGGAATACAATCATCAGAGAGTTTCGCCTTATCTGGAAGAGGACGCTTATAAAAAAGCATTGCACTTCATGGAACATACCGGCGTTAAAATGAATACTTACAAACAATACCGGAAATGGGGCTCGTTATCCTCACCGGCATACACTATTGCTGTTTGGATGATCAATTGGGCCTTTTGGTTTGCCGTCTTCTTTCTCATTGGCGGAGCAGCACTTGCCTGTGCCATCTTCACGGCTGCTTTGCTGTGGTTCACGTTTGTCCGCGCATTTAATTACACCGGCCATGGACGAGGACAGAAAAAGCATCGTGAAGGCATCGACTTCGATCGAAGCAATCTCTCAATAAATCAGGCGAGACCCGGATTGCTTGCGGGTGAATGGCATAATAATCACCACCTCTTTCCCGGGAGTGCCCGCGCCGGGTTCCTTCCTGGCCAGCTCGACCTTGCCTGGGTGTATATTTATACATTGCGTAGACTGAGGATGGTCTCCTGGTATAAAGACTCAAAAAAGGAGTTTTTGAAAAAATACGTTGCCGCTGCTCCTTCGTCCAAGCGCTCTACGTTATAAAATTATCGATTCCATTTGTTCGTCGGTTCAGTCAGCATTTTGGCTGAAATACAATGGCCACTACACCGGTGCGGCTGCCTTTCAGGAAGGGGATCTTCAGCAGGTCGACATAGCTGGAGTCGGCGAAGGCGCCGTCTTCATATATCGCTTTGTCACCGACTTTTTGTAACTTTCCCGCCAACTGTGATGTTATATGTGTGCCAGTAGGAAAATAAATGCTCTGATCTTATTTGGTTTTTCTTTTCTTATTCAATCTCTCGCTGCCAGGGAATTGCCTGTCCGATGCCTTGGAATAGAACAGGGCCTTTCCAATAATGCGGTCATGAGTATCTGCCAGGATCATAATGGCTTCCTTTGGATCGGTACTTATGACGGGCTAAACAGATACGACGGATATGGGTTTAAAGTATTTCACAATGTGATCGGTGATTCCACTTCCCTTGCCACCAATACTATTTACAGCATAGCAGAAGACGGGAATCATTGTATCTGGGTGGGCGGACAGAAAGGTCTGAGCATTTATAATATGCTCACCTCAAAATTCTCCCGGGTGCGATATACTTCCCTATCCGGCATGCTGGAAAACATACAGGATAACATTCATATCGTGCGGGCCGCGGGTCCTGACTGCATACTCGTGGCCACACAGCACAATGGGCTGCTGGTATTTAAAAGCGGCGCCGCCAATGGAGTGCAAATTCCTTTAAATGATCAGCACTCCGGGAATTACGACGTGACAGGGCTGGAACGGGATGCGAACCACCACGTATGGGTGTTTGTGCAACATGAAGGGTTATTCGGCTACGACCCCATTCAAAAAAAACTCCTGAGAGTCAACAGCAGCATTCGGCAGGCGAATTGCCTGAAGATCGATAGAAAGGGCAGGCTTTGGCTGGCAAACGATATGGGCCTTTACCTATACGACCCCCGATCCAATACTTACTCAGGTAGCTTTATGTCTGCCAAGGCCAAGATCGTGACGTTATCATCCGATAAAAACGGGGTTTTGTTGATCGGCTCGGACGGAGCAGGTCTATGGTCCCTGCCGGATAACGCGTCTTCCGCCAGTCCGATGGTGGGAGCCGATGGAAAGCCGCTGATAAACAGCAATTCTGTATATACGCTCTATGAGGACGCAGAAGGACGTAAATGGATCGGCACGTTAAGAGGCGGTATCAATATTATCGATCCGTCCGCCTTGCCCTTCGAGAAGGTAGTCTATGAACCACCTTCCGGAGGCGCCCTCGTGGATAATTTCATACTCTCCTTTTGCGAAGATGTGAAAGACAGGGTCTGGATCGGTACCGATGGGGCCGGCCTGCGATATTGGGACCGGGAAAAGAACAGCTACCGGTGTTTCAGGCATAGCGCCTCCGAACCGAACAGCCTCAGCAGTGACTTTATCACCAGCATCGTCAAGGATTACAAAGGCAATCTATGGATGTCCACCTGGTTTGGCGGGGTCAACCGATTGAATAAAGCGACGGGTACATTTGAAAGGTACAACTGCGTTAACCCTGTGACCAATGCGGAAGAAAACAATGTCTGGTTCCTTTTTGAAGATTCGCAAAAAACGCTTTGGGCCGGCGCTACCAATGAGGGCAGCTTATATTATTTCGACAGGGCCTTGAATAAATTTGTGTTATTCGATAGCAGCCTTACCAATCTTCAATGCATGGCCGAGGACAGTGAAGGAAATCTTTGGGGAGGGAATTATGCGACGCTGATCAAAATTGACCGAAAGCTTAAAAAACATACTTTTTACAACATCGGCTATGCAGTCCGTTGTCTTCATGAAGACCGGGATAAGAATTTATGGATCGGCACTCAGGGCGGGGGTCTTCTCCTTTTCTCTAAAAAAGACGGGCGCCTAACCCAGTACACGACAAAAGACGGACTGCCAAGCAATATGCTATTGCAATTCCTGGAAGACAGGACCGGGAATTTATGGATCAGCACCTTCAATGGACTGGTAAAATTCAATCTAAAAGCAAGGACTTTCCGGAACTATACACAATTCGACGGGCTCCAAAGTAACCAGTTCAGCTTCAATGCAGCCACGGCTTTGAGCACAGGCGAGTTCCTTTTTGGCGGGATCAAGGGGTTCAATTATTTTTTCCCCGACAGCATCCATTACAGCGAGGAAGCACCCGGGGTGTTCCTGGATGGAATAAAAGTGAACGATCGATCAGTCGAGGATGACACTTCTTATATTACCGGGCACAATGTGGAAAAAGTGACAGAGATAACGGTTCCTTACAACAAATCCATCCTTTCCATGGACTTCCTCGCGCTGAGCTTTGCCGGAGCGGATAAAATGAAGTATGCTTATTTTTTAGACGGATGGGATAAAAACTGGAATTATATTAATGCCCGAACCGCCAATTACTCCCGGCTGGCAGCCGGCAGCTATGATTTTAAAGTTAAAGTCTCCGGCTCCGATGGTAAATGGGGCAAAGAGGCGCAGCTGCTAAGGATCATTATTTTGCCCCCCTGGTATCAAACCTGGTGGGCATACCTGCTTTATGCAATGGTATTTGCAGGGTCGGTGTATTTGTATATCGAATATGCACGCAAGCAGGAGAGGATGAAGTATGAGATCAAGCTGGCGCATTTGGAGAGTGAAAAAGAAAAGACCCTTTCTGAAAGGAAGCTGTCTTTTTTTACGAATATATCGCACGAATTCAGAAGCCCCCTGGCGCTTATCATTGACCCGCTGAAAAAAGCGATGACACAAACGGGGGGCAAGCTGCCCGCGGAAGACCTGGCGGTGGCTCACCGGAATGCCCGGCGCCTGTTGAGCCTTGTAGATCAGCTGCTGCTGTTCAGGAAGGCGGATAGCGGGGGGGACGTACTGAAGATCTCCACCATCGACGTTGTCGCCCTGTGCAATGAGGTGTATCAGTGTTTTGCCCAGCAGGCCAGCTCCAGGGAGATCAGCTATTCCCTCAATGCACCGGCAGAGCCGATACAGATACAAGGCGATTATGAGAAAATTGAAATAGCCCTTTTCAATCTCCTGTCCAATGCCTTTAAGTTTACGTCCCGGGGCGGACGGATCGAGTTTACGTTAACGGAGACAGGGAACAGCGTTTGTATCGAAATAAGGGATACGGGAGTGGGAATCCATGAAAACGATCTAAATAAGGTATTCGACAAATTCCAGCAGGTGCATGCGGGTAGCAAGGGCAAGGCGGGATTCGGGATCGGGCTTTTCCTGGTAAAGAACTTTATCGAGCGCCATAAGGGTACCGTCACCTGCACCAGCGCACCCGGGGAGGGCGCCATTTTTACCATTTGCCTGCTGAAGCAAATCCCGGAACTGGGAGAAGCATATATAATGGAGGGGCCGGGAAGGAAATTCGAACTTTTGGAAGAACTGATGGAGGAAGAGAGCGGTGTCCGGGAGGAAGGCATGGGTATTCCCAGCGACGGCAAAACTGCTGAAGAGGTGGTGACTGATAAGAAATCTATTTTGCTGATCGACGATAATGCGGAGATCCTGCAGTACTTGCAGCGGCTTTTCTCTTCCAGATACCTGCTTTATGCCGCGTCTAGTGGTACAGATGGATTCCGGCTGGCGGAAGAACATATTCCCGATCTTATTATCAGTGATGTTAATATGACCGGAATGGATGGCATCGAGCTATGCACCAAGATCAAGCAATCGGAATCTCTGGGCCATATACCGGTGATCCTGCTTACCGCCGCCACGACATCTGAAACCAGGCTAAAAGGAATAGAGGGCGGGGCCGATGACTATTTTACCAAGCCTTTCGACAGCGAGCATTTATTGGCAAGGGTGGAAGCCCTGCTTAAGAACAGGAATATGCTGCAGCGATATTTCCTGGACAGCATTACCCTGAGGGAAAGCACGGTGAAAGTGCCCAGGGAATACCAGGACTTCCTCAGAAAATGTATTGCAATCATTGAGGAGAATATTGACAATGAGGAATTTACAATGAAAAAATTCTCCAAGGCCATGGGTATGAGCCATTCACGGCTCAACCAGAAGGTCAAGGCCATCTCCGGACAACGACTGAATGCGTTTATCCGAAGCATCCGGCTTAGAAGAGCTGCTGTGTTGATGCTGACTGAAAATGTAAATGTCAGCCAGGCTGCTTTCCAGGTTGGGATCAATGATGCCCGATATTTTCGGGAGCAGTTCGTTGGGATCTTCGGCATTACTCCTTCCGAGTACATCAAAAAATACCGGCAGTCCTTTAACCAGCAGCTAAATACCATTCGGGAGACAGAGGATTAACCCCTTTTTGCGCGTTTTACCCCCCATTCCTGTGTGTTTTGTCCCCCCTTTACCCCCCTTTAGCTGAGTATTTTGCACCTGTTAAGCTGACAATTATTACTAAAACTAAACGAGCACTTGTCATTATGAGAAGTTCATTGCTTTCGGCTGTAAAAACAGCCAGAATTGTATCGACGTGCATCCTGCTATTTTGTACCTCAGCCACTTTATGGGCCCAGCAGGTGATCACAGGTAAAGTGAGCGCAGGCGGCTCCCCTCTCGCCGATGTAACCGTTACGGTGCCCGGCAGCAAAATTTCAACGAAGACGAATGATGCGGGGGCCTTTTCTATCAGTGCGCCTGCCAATGCCACCCTCCTATTTACTCATATCGGGTATGCGCCTAAGAGGGTTCCTGCCTCCCCGGACATGGCCGTGCAGCTGGAAATGACAAACGAGGGGTTGGGCGAGGTAGTGGTAGTGGGATACGGCACCACCAAGAAGTCTGATCTGATCAGCTCGGTGGGTTCCATATCCGGAAAGGAGCTGACAACTTTTAAAGATCCCAACGCAGCGAATTCCCTTCAGGGCGAGGTACCGGGTGTGCGGGTGCTGTCCGGATCAAATGGCCCTGGTGCGCAGCCCAATATCTATATCAGGGGGGTATATACCATCCAGGGTAGCAGCCAGCCTCTTTTGATCGTTGACGGGGTTCCCATCCAGAGTGGAGGTTTTAATTCCATCAATCCTGCAGACATCGAGAGGATGGACGTGCTCAAAGATGCATCGGCCGCGGCTATCTATGGCGCCCAGGCCGCCAGTGGGGTCATTGTTATCACCACGAAAAAAGGTAAAGCTGGTCAGAGCAACCTGAATGTCTTTATGAACTACCAGTCCCAGACGCTTAAAAAACCTTTTACCATGGCCAGTTCCGCGGAATGGCTGAAGTTCCAGCGGCTGTCCAATCCCAGCTTTGTACTTGCCGAAACCCCCATCACTCAATACGATACGACCAGGTCGACGGATTGGTGGAATGCCGTGATCAATTCGCATAGCCCGACTACGAATGTTGGGCTCAGCTATACGGGTGGATCTGAAAAATCGCAATATGCTATGAGCCTGTCCTATACGGATGCGCATGCCAACACCAAAGTAGGTGACTGGAAAAGGGTCACCGCCAGATTTACCGGGGATTTTAAGATCAGTGAGTGGCTTAAGTTTGGCGGATCGTTTGCACCCCGGTATGAAACCTGGATAAATACGCCGGTGGACTTTTTGGGCTTGCTGGGCACAGATCCTGTAACGAGCCCATTCATCAATCCGAACCTGCAGCATATCCCTGCTTCCGCCCATCCTTCGCTGTATGATGCTACATGGAGCGCCTATGGAACACCTTATGGCGGGCCAGGCAATGGAACGCCTCCTCCCAATTATGTATTTAACATGAACATGGCCACCCTAAGCCCCAACCAGCTGTACGGGATCCAATCCAACGCCTTTATGGAGATCCAACCCATTAAGGGGTTGACCTTCCGCACTACCGTTGGAGGCAATGTGGATAATAACACGAGTAATTTTTTCATACCAAGATATTATCTGAACCCGAACAATTATAATTCGCTGACTAAGGCCGGTACGGGTTTCGACACAAAATACAACTGGCTGTTGAGCAATGTGCTGACCTATAAATTCGATGTGACGGAAAAGCACCACATTACAGCGCTGGTCGGCCAGGAAGCTGCGGAACAAAAGGAGTATTACGGCAGCGGTCAAAGGATCTCCGCCGACAGCTCCAATGGCAACGCCCTTCTGTTCGCCTATGCCGACTACCTCAATATGGATCTGACAAACCCGGCTGTGCTGGCTGCTTTTGGAGCCGGACCATCAGGAGGTATCAACAACGACTATTGGGTGAAGAGATCGGCTTATTTCGGTCGCGTAGAATATAATTACGACAGTAAATATTATATAACTGCCAATGCGCGCAGGGATGGCAACTCGAAGTTCCCGCTGAGCAATCAATATGCATTTTTCCCGTCCGTATCGGTGGGATGGCGTTTGTCTGGCGAATCATTCATGAAAGACTTTGGCTGGTTGAACAACCTGATGCTTAAAGCAAGATGGGGTAAGAGAGGTAATGCCGATGCCATCACCCGGAAGACCTGGTATAGCCTGGTATCCACCGGCGCCACTTATCCATTTGCAGGTCAGATCGCGTACGGTACCGTACCCTCACAGATCGGCAACCCGAACCTGAAATGGGAGGCTGATCTGGATCGCGGATTTGGACTGGATGGAGCTCTTTTTAACAACAGGCTGAATTTTGAATTCGAATACTTTTCCAACAAGTCCAGCGGCGCTATCCTGACGCTGCCGTCGATCCCATTAAGCGCAGGACAGCCTAATCTGCCGACAGCCAATGTGGCCAGCATCGGAAACAAAGGCTGGGAGTTCACTACCAGCTATATTATCACTCCTGCCAACGATCTTAGGATCATCCCCAGGATATCTTTGAGCCATGTGAAATCTACCTATCTGAGCCTTGGCGGTGTTCAGGGCCTGGATGTGGGTGTCCAGGATGATTACCGGGAACAGGAGCGTTTCGGGATGTCCTTTACGAGAATGTATACCAAGGGTGTAGTGGGAGCTTTCTACGGCTATAAAGTGGCCGGCATATTCAAGTCACAGTCGGAGATAAATTCGTATGTCGATAAGAACGGCAATATGATCCAGCCGTTGGCCAAGCCGGGAGATTTCAAATATGCTGACATCAATGGGGATGGCTCCATCAGCACGGATGGCGACCGCACCTATCTGGGGAATCCCTATCCGAATTTAAATATGGATTTCTCTCTCAAGGCTGACTACAAAGGGTTCGATCTTCTCGTAGAGCTGTATGGCTCCTATGGACAAAAAGTAGCCAATACCACCAAGCGCTATCTGATCACCGGCGACCGTGCGTCCAACGTTATTGCCGGGAGCTATGACAAGGTCTGGAGGACGGACAATCCCAATGCCGTCAATCCAAACCCTGCCACCGGAAACAATTATAATTTCTCAAGCTGGTATATAGAGGATGGAAGCTTTACCAGGATCCGGAACCTTCAATTGGGATATAGCCTTCCATTCCTGAAAGTGAATGGGATCAAGAGCATCCGCGTCTATGTGGGAGCGCAGAACCTGGCTACATTCACCAAATACAAAGGCTTCAATCCTGAAGTGCAATCGGACAGCCAGCAGTACCAGGGTGTCGACAGAGGGCAATACCCCGTCCCCAAATCATTTAATGCCGGTGTAAGCCTGGGATTGTAATTCTCACCTATAACATTGTAAATATGAAAAATATTAAGATCATACTGGGTTGTTTATTTTCGGGTGTTTTTATTCTCTCTTCGTGCAAGAAGAGCTTCACGGATATTCCTTATTACGGGCTGCAAACGGTGCAGAATACGGGTGTATTCCAAACATCCGCGGGTTGTATCAACTATGTGACGGGTTGCTATTCCGTCATCAATGAGAATGACTGGTGGCAGACAATGTGGTACCGGCTCAATCTCGAAACGGCCACCGATAATGGATGGCTGGGAAATCTGGGAGGATTCAGCAATGCCGCGTCATACCGGGCTGTTGGCAGCCTGGAAAGCATCACTCCTACGGCGGGTGATGTTGTCGGCCTTTATCAATTTAGCTATTTAGGCATCGGGCAGTGCAATTTCGGGATCGCCAATTTGGCGACGTCTACGATAGACGCCCAATTGAAAACACGTCTGACAGCTGAAATGAGATTTTTGAGAGGTTTCTTTTACATGGACCTGGCAAAGAATTTTGGGGGGGTGCCGTTGTATACGGAAAATACCAAGCAAAGCGAGATCCCGCTGGCGAGAGCTACGGTCGATCAGGTCTGGGCTTTTATCAATTCGGATTTCGAATATGCGGCGGCCAATCTGCCCCAGCGTAAAGATTATACAACTTCCCAGGATATGGCAAGAGCCAGCAAGGGAGCAGCCCTGGCCTATCTGGCGTACGCAAATCTTTGGTCCGGTCATTACGATTCTTCGGTCCTGGCAGCAAGTCAGCTGATGGCGCTGAATGAATATCACCTCGAGCCCAATTATGGCGATATTTTTAAAACCGCCTATTATAATGGGCAGGAGTCTATCTTCGAGATCGGCGCGAACAACCTGATCGGCAATGTGAACCCGGTGGTGGCTGGAAGTGGCGTCGATGGAGGCTGGGGTTGGCATGTGCCCAGCAGCAACCTGGAAGACGCTTTCTTAAATGAAAATGACAGCATCCGCAGGGTCAATACCATCATAAAAAATGGACAGGCTGTTGCAGGAGACCCGGCAGTGACCAACTGGAATGGCAACCCCAGCGGCAATACTTCGGGAAGGAACTGGAGGAAATATTATATCCCGCTGGCGGAAAGAAGCCCGGCGAACCAGGGCTATGGCAACCGCTGGCAGCCCAAGCCGTATATATTTATGCGATTGGCCAATCTAATGCTGATATATGCAGAAGCTGCCGCCCGGAATGGCGATGCAACAACAGCCATGTCAATGCTCAACCAGGTGCGTGCGCGGGTAAATCTGACGCCAAAGACCGGCCTGTCGGGCGATGCGTTGATCAATGCCATCATCCTGGAGAAGAGACTGGAACTGGCAGGAGAATATGCGGATGTGAGATGGGATGATCTGCACAGGGTAAAATTCAACGGCACTACGCTGATGTCCTCCATGTTTGGGCCGAGTGGTACGTATGTGCAGTGGCTGCAGACAAATACGGACCAGTATGACAGCAGGACCAATATCGCTGAGGTCACCGCCAATAAAGGGAAGCTGTATAAACCGGGAACCAATGACCTCTTTCCCATCCCACAAACGGAAATTCAGGCAGGCGGTGGAGTCATTAAACAAAATCCTGGGTATTGATACTCGCGCGCTCTCGAAGGGAAAATGCCGCGCGCTCGCATCAATGTCTAGTGCGTTGCGACCGAAGGGGGAGCCCATCGGTACATCCCCCTGGAACAACAATTCCTAAGCGCTTAATGAAAGCTACATGAACAGGTTTCGACAGGCTATGGCACATATTTTTTTCGCAATATTCGCTTTGGTGTTTAGTTGTAAGAAAGGGTCTTCCTCTTTTCCAGCAACCAACCCTTGTATTTACAATGGTATAGACACCTGCCAGCAAAAGGCGACGCTGCAGGTGAACCTGGCAGGCACCCATCAGACCATCCACAGTTTTGGCGCGTCCGATTCATGGTCATCGAAGTTTGTGGGTAACTGGGCCAGTGTCTCGAAGAAAAATCAAATAGCCGACTATCTTTTTAGCATGGATGTAGATGCCAGCGGCAACCCAAAGGGCATTGGGTTGTCGCTTTGGAGATTCAATATTGGCGCTGGAAGCTACGAGCAGGGCGATACCAGCGGCATAGCAGATGAATACAGGCGGGAGGAGTGTTTTCAAAATCCGGATGGCACTTATGACTGGAATAAGCAACAAGGCCAGCAATGGTTTATGAACGCGGCCAAGCAGAGGGGTGTAAAGTATCTGTTGGGTTTTGCAGTTTCTCCTCCTGTCTATATGACCATCAATGGCAAGGCCTATGGTACGGGCTCTGCTCAATTCAATCTGAGTCCTTCCCGATTCCAGGACTATGCTGATTTTCTCGTTCAGGTGTGCAAGCACTTTCAGGGAACCAGCACACCCCTGGATTATGTAAGCCCCGTCAATGAGCCGCAATGGAATTGGGGGGCCTCCAACAACCAGGAGGGCACGGCTGCTTCCAATACGGATATTGCTGGGTTAGTGAAAATCCTTGGCCCCGACCTGCAGACAAATGGAGTAAATACGCATGTGGTAGTCGGTGAAGCCGGGCAGATCACTTTTCTGAACAATGCCACGTCGGATGGGCGGGGGGATCAGATCAACCAATGGTTCAGCAGTTCCAGCGCCAATTATATTGGGGGCGTACCCAATGTCGACAATACCATTTCGTATCACAGTTATTTTACCACCTGTCCGGCTGCGACGCTTGTAGCGGACCGTCAGGCAGCGGCGACCAGCGCCAAGAACACGAATTCTTCGCTGCAATTGTGGATGACGGAATTTGGGGTCCTGGGCGATATCTGCGGATCTCTCAATGGCTATCCCAGAAGTACGGGTATCGATTACGGCCTGTATGTGGCCAAGGTGATCCACAACGACCTGGCAATCTCGAATGCTTCCTCCTGGCAGTGGTGGCTGGGTATCAACCCCTATAATTACAGTGACGGACTCGTGTACATCAATACTCCGACAGGGGCTATGGACCCGTCCATGTCAAAGACGGACGGTCTGGTTTCTGATTCCAAGCAGCTGTGGTGTCTGGGGAATTTTTCACGATTTGTCCGGCCGGGAATGATCCGGGTGGATGCGGTGCTGAACAATCAAACAGATCCGGTGTATGCGGCCGGAGACGTTATGGTATCGGCCTATACAGATCCTGTTGCAAAAACACTAGTCATTGTCATTGTAAATAACGAGGTGAATTCTTCTGTTATATCTTTGGGAGCGCTGAGTGGATCCGCCACTCTCACCGGCAGCAACGTTACGGCTTATGTGACCAGCAATACGAAAAATTTGCAGAAGTCTACCATGGCCGCTAATAATATTCAGCTGGATGCGGGAAGTGTCACTACCTTGGTGGCAAACTATCAGTAATGTTGTACGCCGCCGGACAAAATATAAGTAAATTATTTCTGGCATGGCTGCTGCTATGTCAAATCCTCTTCCTGTCCTGTAAAGAGAATAATAGAGATGACACGCTTTTCAGCAGGCTGGATGCCGAGACTTCTGGTATCCATTTCAGCAATACCATTACGGAGAATGACTCCGTCAATCTGGTGGTCGACGAATATACCTATATGGGTAGTGGCGTTGGAGTAGGGGATTTCAACAATGATGGGCTGCCTGATCTTTTTTTCGGAGCATCGCAGGCCAGCTGCCGCCTGTATCTGAACCTTGGGAATCATCATTTTCGCGATATTACGAAAACCGCGGGTATCGAAACGAACAGCTGGTGTACGGGCATCAGTGTCGTAGATATCAACAATGACGGGTATGCCGACATTTATGTTTGTGTATCGGGAAATGTGCCTGGTAATAAAAGAAAGAACCTGCTATTCATCAACAATCACAACCTTAGTTTTACGGAGAGCGCTGACGAGTATGGCCTGGCCGATACGAGCTATTCCACGCAGGCGGCTTTCTTCGACTTTGACAAAGACGGGCGGCTGGATATTTATCTCGTCAATCATGAGCTGCATCCTGCCGTTGCGCAAAACGATATCGTCCGGCCCGACCTCAGCGGGCATTCCATCCGGAACGACAAGCTCTATAAGAATATGGGGATCCTTCCGGGTACGAGCCATCCTTATTTTAAAGATGTTTCATTATCTGCCGGCATCAAGGACGATGGATATGGATTGGGGATTGCAGTGAGCGATCTCAATGGGGACGGATGGCCGGACATATATGTCACCAACGACTATTTAAGCAATGATCTTTTATGGCTGAACAACAGGAATGGAACATTCTCCAATGTTATTGCCGAATCGCTGGGACATCAAAGCTATAGCAGCATGGGAGTGGATGCCGCGGATATCAATAATGACGGACTCCCTGATATCGCCACGCTGGACATGATGCCGGAAGACAATTACAGGAAAAAGATGATGTTTTCCTTCATGAATTATGGGCGCTATGAGACAGAGAGAAGGGCCGGGTATCAGCCGGAGTTCATGCGGAATATGCTGCAGCTAAACCGGGGAGTACATTTTAAGGCTGATACGGCTATGCCGTACTTCAGCGAAGTCGGCCAGCTGGCAGGAATGAGTGAAACAGACTGGAGCTGGAGCATGCTGCTGGCTGATCTGGACAATGATGGCTATAAGGACATCAGCATTACCAATGGAATGGGGCGGGACCTGATCAATGCGGATTTTGTCAGCTATAGGAGCCAAACCTATGGGGTGATAGAGAAATCAGTTCGGGAACGATTGCTTCGCGCCCAGCTGGATAGTCTGGGTCCTGTGCCTTTACGGAATTATTATTTCCACAACAATGGCAACGGAAGTTTTTCCAATGAGTCCGTGGCGGCGGGGATTTCCGATAAAACCATTTCGAATGGGGCGGTGTATGTGGATCTGGATAATGATGGCGACCTGGACCTTGTTGTCAACAATATAAACCAGGAGGCGTCTGTCTATATCAATAACAGCCGCGGGGCCGGTGGTAACAACCGTGCGGCCGGGGATTCTTCCAACCATTTTATAAATTTTGTGCTGCGGGGGGATAGCCTGAACCGGGACGGATTTGGGGCGAAGATCGTTCTGTGGCAAGGCGGTCTTATACAGTCTGGGGAAGAGTATCCTGTCAGGGGATACGCCTCTTCTGTAGATACAAGACTGCATTTTGGTCTGGGAAAGAATGGCCGTGCTGATAGCGTGATGGTGACGTGGTCTAGTGGGCGCCGGCAGATCTTGCGGGGGCCGGCGATAGATACTACTTTGAGGCTTGATGAAGCGGAGGCTGTTTTGAATGGCGCGCCCGGCAGTCAAGCCTTGCCGGCATCGTATGTCGATGTGACGGATTCTCTTCAGGTGCATTTTAAACACCAGGAGAGCTTCTTTAATGATTTTTCCTTTACTCCCCTGCTCCCCCAAAAATATTCGCAGCTTGGGCCGTTCATAAGTGCCGGCGATATGAATGGAGATGGTCTTATGGACTTTTTTATAGGAGGCGCTTTCAAGCAGTCGGGAGAGGTGTTTTTACAACAGAAGAATGGCTCTTTTGTGGGCAAAGCATTGGCAAATGCGCCGAAATACGAAGAGGATATGCAAAGCGTCCTGGTGGACGTCGATGGAGATCATGACCTTGACCTGATCGTTGCAGGCGGAAGCACTGAATTCGATAAGGGTTCGCCGTTCCATATACCCAGGCTATACCTCAACGATGGCAAAGGTAATTTTACGTTGAGCCGTTCCGCTTTTCCTTCCTCTGTCAATACTATCGCGCAGAGCATCAGCTTTACGGGCGGCGGAGAGGAGCCTCTGCGGGTCTTTATTGGCGGAAGGGTATCGCTGGAATATCCTTATCCGCCTAAAAGTTTTTTGCTGGAATATAGAAATGGCCTGTTCGTGGATATAACGGCGGAAGTATGTCCTGCCTTATCCGATCCGGGGATGGTAACCGCATCTGTCTGGGCTGATCTTGACGGCGATGGGCATAATGAGCTGATCATTGCCGGGGATTGGATGCCGGTACGGGTTTTTAAAGGCGACGCGCGAAAAATGAACGAGGTGACCAGCTCAATGGGGCTGGGGAATGATCATGGGATGTGGAAAAGCCTTGCCGTGGCGGATGTAGACGGTGATGGAGATATGGATATCATAGCCGGCAACATGGGCGCCAACAATCCCTATCATGTTTCGGCTGGAACGCCGCTAAAGCTGTTTGCGAAAGATCTTAAGGGTAATGGACGGATCGATCCTCTTCTTTGTTATTACATACCGGATGCTGCCGGGAAGATGACTTTACAGCTTGGGATGAACCTTGATCAGCTGTCCCGGCAGATACCTTCTTTTAAAAAGCGATTTTTGAAAAATGCCGACTTCGCATCGACAGATCCGGACGCTTTGTTTCCCGACGATGTGCTGAAGGATGCGATTCAATTCACTTGTAATGAACTGCATACCTGCTGGTTCGAGAATATGGGAAATGGATCTTTCCGGAAGCATATTTTGCCGATGGAAGCCCAGTTTGCACCTGTGAATGCGATATTGGCCCATGATCTCGACGGAGATGGGAAGCTGGATCTGTTGCTGGCGGGGAATGAATACCAGGCCGAGGTTATGGATGGCCGGTATGATGCTTCCTACGGTCTGTTCCTGAAAGGAGGCGGTGGGGGGAGTTTTATGCCTATAGATGATGTTGGAAAAGGAATATTTATAAGGGGCGATGTAAAAGATATGAAGTTGATAAAAAGCGGTGACGGGGATGACTTGATCCTGGCGGGGATCAATGATGAGCGAATGCGCATTTTCAAACACAGATAAAATTGATGACCTATAAAATTTGCAAGATGATCAGATGTTTTTTGGCTGTGCTATGTGTATTTTTTACAGTTGGTTCTTCCCTGGCACAGAAGCATTCGTTTACGGTAAGTGATACTGCATTCCTATTGGATGGAAAACCTTTTCAGATCATATCAGGGGAGATGCATTATACCCGGATACCAAGGGAGGCATGGAGGCAAAGGATGAGGATGGCAAAGGCTATGGGAATCAATACTATCGGGACCTACGCATTCTGGAATGTGCATGAGCCGGAGAGAGGCCAATTCGACTTTTCAGGTAATAATGATATCGCCGCTTTTGTGCGGACTGCAAAGGAGGAGGGCTTGTGGGTTGTGCTTCGACCTAGCCCCTATGTTTGTGCCGAATGGGAGTTTGGCGGATACCCATACTGGCTGCAGAACATAAAAGGGCTGGTCGTAAGAAGCAGGGAGCCGCAATATCTCAGGGAATATGAAAGCTATATCAACCGGCTGGGGAAGGAACTGTCTCCCCTGCTGGTGACCAATGGGGGGAATATCCTGCTTGTTCAGGTAGAGAATGAATACGGCGCTTATTCGAATGACAGGGAATATCTTGCCATCAACAGAAAAATGTTTGTCCGGGCGGGCTTCAACTGTCTTCTGAATACCTGTGATCAATCAAAGGATATTGAAAAGGGGATCCTGCCGGGATTGCTTCCTTCCGTCAATGGGATTAACAGCCCGGATAAGGTAAAGTCGGCCATCAATAGGGTCAATAATAATAAGGGCCCCTATTTTGTTTCCGAATGGTATCCGGCATGGTTTGACTGGTGGGGTGAGCAGCATCATACTGTACCTTCTGAAAAGTATGCGCAGCAATTGGATTCGATACTGGGCGCGGGTATTTCCATCAATATGTATATGTTCCATGGGGGAACGACACGTGGTTTTATGAACGGGGCGAATTGTTATGATACTTCTTATTATCAACCACAGGTCAGTAGCTATGATTATGATGCGCCTCTGGATGAGGCGGGGAATGCTACTGAAAAGTTTCTGGTTTTCAGGAATGTGATAGAGCGTCATCTGCCGGCGGGGCAGCATCTTCCGGAGGTGCCGGCGGCTAAAAAGACGATTGTTTTGCCGAAGATCGTATTTAAGGAACAGGCTTCGTTGGGGAGTTTTCTTCCAAAGCCAAAAGAAGCTTTACGACCATTGACCTTTGAGGACCTCCATCAGGGTTATGGGTATGTTTTATACCGGGCAAGGATCAAGGGAGGGGATTCCGGTGTGCTCAGCTTAAAAGATCTCCGGGACTATGCGATCGTGTTCGTCAACGGGAAAAGGAAGGGTGTTTTGAACCGGATGCAGAAGCAGGACAGCCTTTGGGTTTCCATTCCCCGGGGTGAAGCTACTCTTGATATACTGGTAGAGAACCTGGGCCGGATAAATTTTGGACCAAATCTTTTGAAAAATAAAAAGGGCATTACGCGGGAGGTGCTATTCAATCAGCAGGAGGTGAAGGGATGGAAGATGTTCTCATTGCCGTTTGAGCGGGTGGATTCGATAAAATTTGCCAGGGCCGGCGGGGCGACCGATATGCCGGTGTTGAAAAAGGCGACTTTCCAGCTGGATGCTGTTGGCGACACTTACCTGGATATGAGGGACTGGGGGAAGGGATGTGTGTGGGTGAATGGGCATAATTTAGGAAGGTATTGGGAGATAGGACCTCAGCAGACCTTGTATGTGCCTGTGGAGTGGTTGAAGAAGGGGAATAATGTGATAGAGGTGCTGGAGCTGTTAAAGCCGGAGCAAAATGAGATCAGGAGTGTTGGGAAGCCGATATTGGATGTGTTGCGCTAGCTACAGGGCCGCGGCTATTTTTTCTTTTTCGAGGCTTTTGCTTTTTTGTTGAATTCCAGGGCAAGGTCTATCCAGTAATCGAAGTCTTCTTTGCTCTTCATCCCATGTTCATCGACCATGATGAAACCACTCATAGGGCGGTTGGTGAAGTCCATGGTCCTGCAACCTGGCTTTGCGATGGCTGCTTCATGAACAGCAGGATCGATACGGCACATCAGCTCGTCTTTGATAATGCCGACGCACATTTTGCCATTGTACATAAAGGTGAGTCCGCCCATCATTTCTTTTTCTTCGATATTGGGCAGACCGGCCAATCGTTGACGAACCTTATCTGCTAATTTTTCGCTGTATGCCATAAGTTGAATTATTTCGTTTCCGCATACAATTTGAGGCCAGCCAGGAACTTTTTTATACCGGCATCCGATTGCTTCCTTATCATTAAAATATCCAGTATTTTTCCGAAAAGTCCGAATTTTATTTGGTATTTCATAATCTGTGTCACCTTGGTTTGACGGCCCAGCTGTTCGAAGCTGTAGGAGTGTTTCAGGTTATGCACCGGAAAGGAGCAGGCAGTTAATTCATAGGTCAGAGCTTTGTTTGGCTCCCATATTGTTACTTTTTCTTCGAACCAGTTTTTCCCGTCTGCCATCTCCACTTTTCTTGCGGCGCCGATGCCGGATCTAATCTCGGTAAGAGCGGCAGATCTTTTCACCGTAGGGTCATATCTTTCCAGCTCTTCAATATTGGAGAGGGAGGACCATATTTTCTCTATAGGCGCATCGATGGTTATTTCGTTGTATAAAATGCTCATAGATATCAATGGTTTTCTGCGAGTGACCGTATATTTTGTAAAATCTGCTCCTGGGTCCTCGAAATCATTTTTTTCATCATGAGGCCATTCATAATAGTTGCGATGACATTGGCGGGATCATAATAGGTTTCGTTGACGACCCTTGTGCGGGAATCACTTAACTTTTCAAGGAGAAAGGCGAATCGGACGTCTTTAAGCATCCTGCTCATTCCCAGGGTATCATTTTCCAGTGACCAAGCGGTTTTCCTTTCAGGAACCAGCTCCACCAATCTTTCGGTGGTGGTCCCTTTCCGACCCTTGTTATTGATCTCGCAGGTCCTTGTACTCTGAAGCCGATCCATGATGCCGGACGCCTTGACAACGCCGGGATTGATTTTTGGTAGAAGCGTAATATCTGTAATGATCGACCAAACGGTGGCAATGGGTGCATCGATGATCGCTTCGTTTTTCGCCTGTAATTTACTCATCCGGCATAAGTTTGGGTGACTTGCAAAATGCAAGTGAGTAAATATATGAATAATTACTTGTAAATTGCAAGTGAATTAAATAATTTGTGCTTGAAGATTAAAAAGATAACCTACAGGTCGGACTGCCCTATAAGTACCGCACTTGATATTTTCGGGGATAAATGGTCGCTGCTGATTATAAGGGATATGGTTTTCAAGGGGAAAACCACATACGGTGATTTCCTGAAGGGCGAAGAGAAGATAGCCACCAATATTCTTGCCGACAGGCTCACTATGCTGGAATATGCGGGTATTATATCCAGAAGGGAGCATCCCGACAGCAAGGCGAAAGTCCTTTATAAGCTCACCGGCAAAGGAATTGAGCTGGTACCTGTATTGGTAGAGATTATCGCCTGGAGCGAGAAGCATTATAAGGTTCATCCTCAGGCCGTGACTTTTGCCAAACTAATCAAAAGGGATAAAGCAACCCTTATCAATGATTTAATTCAAGGCCTCCATAAGCAGAGCTAGGCTGTCATGCGTCCAGGTATGACTCTTCTATTGGGTATTAAAGTCCGGGAAGTAACGACAAGCAAGGCTATCAGAATAGGAATGACCACTGTGACTACACTGTCACCTGAAACTGCACGGGAAAATGCGGCTCCTGTGAGGTCGAAGATCATACCTGCATAAGCCCACTCTTTGAGCATGAATGTTCCTGGCCAGACAATGGCAATAGCGCCGAGGATCTTCCAGGTGCCAAGTATAATGCGGAAGTAGGACGGATATCCCAGATGAGACATATCCCGGGCTATGTGTGCTATCGGGATAAGGTTCCCAATGCCTGTTGCAAAGAATGCTATGGCAATACAGCCTGTAATGATCCAGTAGAGAACTTTTTTTGTCTTTGTCATGGTTTACCTGATTGCATTGTTTTTTTTCATGATTTTCCCTGCCATTGCCCGGGACTGGGAGCCTGGTATTATTGCATTCATGACCCGGTATTTTAGACCGGGCAGGACGGTGATACGATTGGCACACAAGGCTGAAAGCGCCTCTTTGACACATTGCCTGACTGATAACGGCTTCATTGGTGTATTATCTTTATTAAATCCTAGTTTGCCTAATATGGGAGTTTCTGTGGGGCTGGTTATCAATACCGTGATGTTAATTCCCAGTTCTTTGAATTCGGTGTGAAGGCTTTTCCCTAAACTTTGAATATACCCTTTCGTACCTGCTTCGTTTGCCATGTATGGCACTCCGTCGACAGCGCCCATGGCTCCTGTCAGAAGTATGCCTCCTTTCCCACGCAATGCCATTTTTCTACCGAAATGATGGGTCAGGTTCAGGTGTGAGACCGCATTGAGCTGTAAAATGTACTTTAGCTCCTGCTCGCTGAATGATAAGAATTTTCCGGGCTTTCCTGTTCCGGCGTTAGATACAAGCAAACCTATTTCGAGATCCGAGGTGGCTTTGACGATCTTTTCAATAGCGCTTTCCATCGCCAGGTCCGCCTCTATGGCCATGAACCGGATCCCAAATTCTTTTGAGAGGTGTTGCCCAATATCTTCCAAAAGGGCAATACGTCTGGCGATCAATACCAAATTAAGGCCATCAATCGCAAGCTGGCGTGCGAACTCCTTACCGATGCCGGATGATGCGCCTGTAATGATCGCCCAGGGACCAAACTTATCTTTGATTGTGTTTTTCATCCGCCTTTTTTAAGACAAAGGTCCTGGGTAATTTATTTCAGCCCTTGCTTAAAAACATCAGACTTTTGAATAATTCTTTCAGGGCTGCGGTCAGCACTTTTTCATAGCCAGCCTGTATGCGGAAGGAGAGCAATGGTAAGCTGCTTTGAAGGACCTGGAAAAATGGCCTACGTCCTTAAAACAGGTTTGAAAGGCAATTTCACTGACCGTCAACGTACTCATGGAAAGCAGATCTCTTGCGCGTTGCAGCCGTTTTGTTTTGATGTAGCTGGCAGGAGTGTCATTAAACAAGCTTTGAAAGGAGCGGTTAAAAGTAGATACGCTCAAATTGCTTAGGCTGGCCAGATCTTCAATGGATATACCGGAAAATACATGATTGTCGATGACCTCTTTTATGCTGACTTCACGGGGAGTGAACAGGTCAGAGAATAAGCTTGTTATAGATGCGCCGTTATTGGTTTGGACGAGTAGTAGCAGGAGCTCCTTTACCTTAAGTTCCAGGAGCTCGTTATTAACCAGGTCGGGATTATCCAGGTAATAATAAATGCCTTCAACAAATTTTTGAATGAAGTTTTGTGCACCTGTTTTATGAATGAAAGATCTGTTTTCAGCATCTTTTACAAAGGACGGGATCTCCTGCTTATAGATCTTCCGGAGCATATCCGGATAAAGATGCACGACCAGGACTTCATATTCACCGGACGTACCGTATTTAAGCAGATCGGCAAAGTAGCTGCCGCATTTCAATAGTACAGCTTCCTTTGACCCAATATCAGTCTGTCCGGCCGGAGAATTGATCTTAGCCGCACCTTTTGAAAAGTAGATAAAACAAGCTTCGTCCCGAAAATGTACGGAAAAGCGAAAGGGTGCTTCCAGAACAACTTTCTCAATCAGACACTTATGCTCCAGTTCCAGCTTTTGATGGTTTCGTAACATACGATCTTATGAAAGTATTTGAAATCCAACATATAAGTGATTGAAAAGTTTCGTCACTTTCAATAAATTGTGATATGAAAATAGCAAGAATATCACTTCCTCTGATTTTTATCTTTTTTTCCCTCACATTGGCGAAAGGATTCGCTATTTATCCGGCATTCCTATTGGTGTGATAATAGTGATTCGGATAGCGTATTTATAGCTATACCGCACAGAATAGAGTTTAAGCAGGGAAAAGAGAAACTAAGGGAACAACTGGAGGGGGTTGTGACACGATACAGGCGTATGCCGGACAGTACAACGGTATATATATTCCGGATGCTGGTTGCACGGGACAGCAGTATCAGCACTGTTAAGATGGTGGAAGGGGACAGCGCTTCACTCGCCGGCCGGGTTTTGATGGACGAACTAAAAAGATCGGGACCCTGGATACCGGCGCAGCAGGGTGGCCGGCCTGCCAAGGCTTATATGAAGGTGTATGTGCGACTTGAACCGAAGAGCAAACTGGTAGTCGAGTACGGCGAGTAGGGATCAGCGGGTGCGGTCTTTCCAGATGAATTCGATGATGCCGGTAATGCCGGGATTGTAGTTTTCTGTAGTATCTACCCGGAGGGTTGGGACCGGTAGATCGGGCGCCTTATAAGAAGTTATTAGTGAGCTGTCTGAGTGTTGCAGGAGCTCCGCTCCATCCCCATGGAATTTTTCCCGACCCCCATCAAACGCCATTCTATCGATAAACCTGCTCCTTGCCAATTCAGGGGCTATGTCGCATATCACCATCCGGATGTATGCCTTGTCCAGAAGGGGCATAAGCCTGGGGCGCCATAATTTATGCTGGAATGCTGCTTCGGCGACCAGTGAAACATTTTGATAAAGGAGCAGCTCTATCGTTTGAAAGAATAGGGCATAGATGTCCTGATCAACCCGGGCGGGTAGCTCATTAGGATGTGATTGAAAAGTATTTATATATCCTTCTTTAAATTTATCTCTCGACAGGAGCGGGCATTTTATTTCTTCTGACAGGATCTGTGAGAGGGTTGTTTTTCCCGAGGCCGGTCTGCCGGTGACGACTATCAATAAAGGTTTGGTCATATTGCTAAGGTACGACTGTAACTTTTGGGCCGGATCCAGCGTCTCAGTTTTCTATAAATAAACATGCATGTTTAAGAACTACCTGAAGGTGGCGCTGCGCAGCCTGTGGAAGACCAAAGGGTTTACTGCTATCAATATTATAGGTCTGGCTACCGGCCTGGGAGTGTGCCTGCTGATCGCGCTGTATGTGCTCGAGGAGCTCAGCTATGACAAATATAACCCCAAGGCCGACCGCATCTATCGTCTGGATGCGGAGATCTATTTCAACAATACCCTCTTCAATGCGGCCACTTCGCCCAGGCCTTTAGCCGTCACGTTGATGAAGGATTACCCGCAGGTTGAGCAGATGGTTCGGATCAACTATTTTGACAATCAGAGTGACGTCATGATCAAGAAAGGTGGCGACTGGGTCCAGGATCATCGTCTTGCTTTCGCGGATTCCACTTTCTTTCAGGTATTTCCCATCCCCCTGCTGGCGGGCGATCCGGCGACGGCCTTAAAAGAGCCTCATTCCATTGTCATCGACGAGACGGCGGCCAGGCGGTATTTCAACAGTACAGATGTCGTCGGCAAGACCCTGGAATTGCAGGGCAATACGCTGTGCAAGGTCACGGGAGTTTATAGGGACATACCGAGTGCATCGCATTTCCATTTCCATTTCATCCGTCCCCTGCGCGATAGCTGGATGGGTGATGATAACAAGTGGCTGAGCAATAATGTGGCAAGCTATATCCTGGTAAGGCCGGGAACGGACCGGGCCGCATTGCAGAAACGTGTGGATGCAACCATCAATACTTATCTGAACAGGGAGCTTCAGGACGTATTTCATATCTCATCCCGGGACATGCAGCAGCAGGGGAGCTACTTTCGCTACCATCTCATGCCCCTGGTGGATATTCATTTGCATTCCGACAGATCATACGAATTCGAGCCGAATGGGAATATCAATTATGTATATGTATTTTCCTGCATAGCGATCCTGATCCTGGTGATAGCCTGTGTAAATTTCATGAATCTCAGCACAGCCCGGTCCGCCAATCGCGCCAAAGAGGTCGGTATCCGTAAAGTCGCGGGCTCTACAAGGGGAAACCTGATCCTCCAGTTCCTTTTGGAATCGTTGCTGTTGAGTCTCTTTTCGCTGCTGCTCGCCATCGGCATCGCCCTGGCCCTGCTGCCCGTCTTCAATCATCTTTCCGGCAAGGAGCTGCCTATGGGTGCGATCTTTTCCGCCCGCCTGCTGCTCGTGCTGCTGGGATTGACCATCCTGGTAGGATGTCTCGCGGGGAGCTATCCGGCTTTCTATCTATCCTCTTTCCAACCTATCCTCGTGCTAAAGGGAAGGCTCGCCGCCGGCTTTTCAAGCAGCTGGCTCCGGAGCAGCCTGGTAGTTTTTCAGTTCTTTATTTCCATTGCGCTTATCATTGGAACGATCGTCATTCACGATCAGCTCAACTATATCCATAACCGCCGGGTGGGTTATGACAGGGACCAGGTATTGATCATCCATAATGGCTATGCCGCGGGTAATGGGATAAAAGCCTTTTGTAAGGGGCTGCCGATGATTTCCGGGGTTGCAGATGCCACTCTTTCCGGGGACATGCCTACCCAGGGCGGAGGCTATAACCAGAATGCATGGTGGAAGAGCCCTGCCATCGATGCCAAATCAACCATGGTGCTCACCAACCTGTATGTCGACGACCATTATATCCCTACGCTGGGAATGCAGATGGCGAAGGGGCGAAATTTCTCACCGGATTATCCTACGGATTCGGGGGGTATCATCCTCAATGAATCGGCTGTGGCGCTGCTGGGCTGGAAAGACCCGTTGAGGGAAAAGCTCTACCAGCCGGACGACAGTATGCGACCCAAGGCCTACCCCGTCATAGGGGTGGTCAGGGATTTTAATTTCAGCTCCATGCATGATAAGATCGGCCCCGTGGTGATGACCCTTACCGACAATCGGCGTAACCTGGCCATCCGTCTCCGTCCCGGCGATATTCATTCCTGTGTGAATAAGATCGAGGCCAAATGGAAAGCATTTGCCAATGGCGTACCGTTCGACTATACTTTTATGGATGACGACTTTAACAAGCTGTACCATGCTGAAGCACAGACGGGGCAGCTGTTTATTGCTTTTGCTGTATTCGCGATCCTGATCGCCTGCCTGGGCCTGTTCGGATTGGTGACCTATGCAACGGAGCAGCGTACCAAGGAGATCGGTATACGCAAGGTCTTAGGGGCCAGGGTCACCCGCATAGTCGCCCTGCTGAGCCGGGATTTTGCCAGGCTGGTACTGATCGCCGCGGTGATCGCCTTTCCGGTGGCCTGGTGGGCGATGAGCAAGTGGCTACAGAGCTTCACTTACCGCACGGAGATCAACTGGTGGATATTTCCACTGGCGGGCGCCGTGGCGCTGCTGATCGCGATGGTGACCATGTGTTTTCAAACCATACGGGCAGCGCTGGCCAATCCGGTGAGCAGCCTACGGTCGGAGTGAGGGGGAGGATCACTCACTCTTCAACGCACCCACAGGGTTTGCCGTTGCGGTCCTGATCGTCTGATAGCCCACCGTCAGGAAGGCCATTACCAACGCGGCGGCTGCTGCTGCGAAAAAGATCCAGGCGTTGATGTCGATCCTATATACGAATTCCTGCAGCCATCGATGCATGACATACCAGGCAATGGGAAAGGCGATCAGTAAAGAAAGCGCTACCAGCTGGAGGAATTCCTTTGTCAGCAAAAGAACGATGCCCACCCGGCTGGCTCCCAGGACCTTTCGTACCCCAATCTCTTTGGCTCGTCGCTGGGTCGCAAAAGTGGCCAGACCAAACAGTCCGAGACAGGAGAGGACGATCGAGAGAATGGAGAATATGTTGAATATCGAGCCCATGCGTGTTTCCGACGAATAGAGATGATCCAGATCCTGGTCGACGAAGCCATAGGAAAAGGGGTTATTGCCATATACATTCTGGAAACATGCTTTAGCCGATGCCAGGGTCTTTTGCATGGCGCCGGGCGCCGTCCGTATGACGAGGTAGTCGCCCTGGGCACGGTGCCGGATCACCAGCGGTTCGATGGGTTGGAACACCGGCCGGAAATTAAAGTCTTTGGCCACGCCAATAATAACGCCTTCTTGTCCACGGACGGTGATCATTTTTCCCACCGCCGAGGCCGGATCCATCTGCATGGCTCTTGCAGCCGTCTCGTTGACCACATATTCGCTGTCATTCTCTTTGAACTCCCGGGAATAGAACCTTCCGGCTACCATATGCACATGGAACGTCCGGATGAAATTCTCATCTACATTGAGCCGTTGGGTAATGACCAGCGCGCCTTTATCCATACCCCGCCAGATCAATGGCGTCTGAGTGTTCAGGTCAGTGGGCAGATCACTTATGATGGTATAATCACCTATTTGGGGGGACTGATTCAATGCAGATCTAAGTGCGTCGGCATTGTCCCTGAGATCACCCACTTCGGGCATGGGTATGTACAGCAGATCTTCCTTATTAAAACCGATGTCCCTGTTGTGCAGGTAGTGGAGCTGGTTGTAGATGACGACGGTGCTCACGATAAGAGCAACGGATATAGAGAATTGCAGGACCACCAGCCCATTGCGCAGGAAAGAACTTTTGCCTTCCGACATCCGGACGCCTTTCAGCACCCGAATGACATTAAAGGAAGAGAGATAGAAGGCCGGGTAGCTGCCGGCGAGCAGTCCCACCAACAGCGTGATAGCCAGGATCTGACCTATCAGCCGGATGTCCAGCAGGTCAAGGGAGATGGACTTCGACGCAAGAGTGTTAAAGAAGGGAAGCGCCAGCCGTACGAATACCAGGGCCAGGCCCAGGGAAATAAAGGCAAGTAGTATGGACTCGCCCATAAATTGAAAGACAAGCTGTTTGCGCAAGGCGCCGATGGTCTTGCGTAGTCCGACCTCTTTTGCCCGGGCGCCTGAGAGGGCTGTAGCGAGATTCATGAAATTGATACAGGCAATGAAAACGATAAATACAGCTACCAGTGCAAAGATGCGTACATATTGAATGTTACCCTGTCCATCCACGTCATTGCGGAAGTGTGAATACAGATGAATATCGGTGAGAGGCTGGATAGATATGACTGCGGGAACAGCGGGAGTGCCTATGATGGCCTTGTTGCGGATGGTATTGAGCTGCTGTTGTACTTTCTGCAGAAAGTTGCGTGAGGGCTGGGCTTCATCCGCCAGCTGGAAGTAAACGTAGCTGTCGAAATAGCGCCAGGGTTGCGGATCGGCGACCTGTTTGTCCCAGTTTTGTATGGGCAGCAGCAGATCGAAGCGGAGGTGTGAATTGGCGGGAATATTTTTGAGTATGCCCGTTACCAGGAGTGTAGCGCCTTTTATATCATTGTCGATATAGATAAACTTTCCCATGGCCTGATCGACGCTGCCGAAATATTTTATCGCAGTGGCTTCCGTCAGCACGACCGTATTGGGCGCGGAGAGAACGCTTGCGCTATTCCCCCGCAACAACGGGTAGTTGAATATCTGCAGGAAATTACTGTCGGCATAATACATATATTTTTCATCGAACTTTTTTGTGCCAACTGTTATGACCTTGGCCAGGGAGACGAGCCGGGTGGCGTTCTTTATCCCCGGGATCTCATTTTTCAGGACCCCGGTGAGGGCGGGTGGCATCATTGCGCCCTCGATATCTTTTACCTTGCCCGTTAGCCGGAAGATCCTCTCCGCACCGGGATTGAACCTGTCATAGCTAAGCTCGTCCTTTACCCAAAGGAAAATGAGGATACTGCATGCCAGGCCTGTGGCCAGTCCAAAAATATTCAGGCCAGTGAACAGCCTATTCCGCTGCATATTACGCAGTGCGGTCTTGAGATAATTCCGGAACATAGTTAATAGTTATACGGGTGTGATTTGTTTGAACCAATTCGATGCCATTATTCTAAGCTACGGAAAATCAAATTATTAAGGCCTTGAGGGCCTTCGGCAACGTCCGGTGGCGATACAGACCCTGTCGCGAAATAAAATAAATTTGCGAAACCGAATGGTTGCTCATATATTTGCAACCGAACGGCTTCATAAAAAAGCCCGTCGACAAAATGAGACGAGACGTTTTTCAGGCTATTGCCGATCCAACGAGGCGGGCCATCATTGCACTTATCGCCTTGCAGTCTATGACGCCCAATGCCATTGCGGAGCATTTCGATACGACCCGTCAGTCGGTATCCAAGCATTTGCGTATCCTGACGGAGTGTGAGCTGCTATCCAAACAACAGCTGGGCAGAGAAATCTATTATCAACTTCAAATCGATAAAATGAAAGAGATAGATAAATGGCTTAGCCAGTTCAGGAAGATCTGGGAAACCCGGTTTAACCAACTTGACAATGTATTATCCACCATTAAAAACACTAAAAAATGAATTCGAACTTGCTTTTTAATTTCACTGTCAACAAAGATGAGAATACTATTCATGTGCAGCGTGAGTTTGCCGCTGAGCTGGACCTGGTATGGGATGCCTGGACGAATCCTACGTTGCTGGACCAGTGGTGGGCGCCCAAACCTTACCGGACAAGGACAAAGACGATGGACTTCCGGGAAGGGGGGTATTGGCTGTATGCCATGGTTTCTCCTGAGAATGTCGAACATTGGTGCAAGGCGGACTATAAGAAGATCGAGGTTAAAAAGAGCTTTACCGGCCTGGATGCCTTTTGTGACGAAAATGGAAATGTCAATACCGACTTCCCCCGATCGTTATGGAACAATGTTTTTACGGCAGGGGCCACCACTACTACCGTCAACGTTACGGTGAAATACAATAGTCTGGCCGATCTGGAGAAGATAATTTCCATGGGCTTTAAGGAAGGGTTCACCATGGCGCTGGGCAACCTGGATCAGTACCTGGAGGCGCAGGCGAAGCTCAAAAGCGAGCTGAGAAAAGACAATACTGCGAGGGTTTGCACTTATCTGAATTTCCCCGGCAATACGGAAGAAGCATTTCTTTTTTATCAATCTGTTTTTAAGACTAAATTTGGAGGAAGGGGCATTCAACGATTTGGGGACCTGCCGGCTGATTCCAAACATCCGCCCGTTGCCGATGCTATCAAGAAAATGGTATTGCATGTAGAATTGCCTATAACGGGTAACCATATTTTAAAGGGGACAGACGCCCCCAAAGAAATGGGATTTACGATCGTACGGGGCAATAACATGCATATAAGCATCGAGCCGTCAACGATGGAGGAGGCAAAGAGGGTCTATGAGGAGCTGTCAGCGGGTGGTATTGTCGAGATGCCGTTGCAGGAAATGTTCTGGGGAGGTTATTATGCAGGATTCGCCGATAAGTTCGGCATCAACTGGATGATCAATTTTCAAAACAATAATTGCTGATATATGAAACCCGGAACACTCAACATTCTCTATTGGATCTTTACTATTCTTTTTGCAGCCCTGATGATCTTTTCTGCTGTCGGTGGCATACAGCCCAGCGCGGATGCCATCAAGCTAATGCACGACGCATTTGGATATCCCATCTATTTTATTCAATTCATCAGCATTGCAAAGCTGCTTGGTTCCATTGCCATTTTAATCCCCGGCCTTGTCCGCGTCAAAGAGTGGGCATACGCAGGTTTGTTCTTTGATCTGGCAGGCGCCATTTATACGGGAGTAGCTGTGAGCGGCAAGTTCGATCCCTTGATGCTGACGATGCTGGCATGGATCATACCGGGAATATTATCGTATTACTATTGGCATAAGAAGATAGGTTAGAAAAAAGGCCCCGGTCAGGGGCCTTTTCTTTTTTAATATCCAGGATTTTGTTTTAGCTGTGTGCTTACATTCAGTACATTTTGACCGATGGGAAAGATCTCCGTATGATTGTCCCCATCTGGCTTTTTATCCCACCATGTACCGCTGCTGAACTGGCCCCAGCGGATGAGGTCCGTGCGTCTTCTCCCTTCCACGAGGAATTCACGTCCCCACTCGTCCAGCATCTCCTGGTCGGTGAGCTGGCTTCCGTCAGGATTATAAAGGCTGGGTGATCCGGCGGGGTAATTCCTGGCGCGCACCGTGTTGAGCAATACGGCTGCACCCGCCTTGTCGCCTGCCCTGTATTTACATTCTGCCAGGGAGTAATAGATCTCTGCCAGTCTGATCTCCGCATAGGCCGAGGAGATCTTGTTGGGATCGTCGCTGGGATATATGGGATATTTTATGGGGAAGACGCCCGAATTATGATCGGCATGGTTCATATCGGACTCTTTGTCCGCAATGGTTGTCCCGGGTTTAGCGTCCAGGAACATTCCGACCTGGTCGCGGAAGAACAGCGGATAAGGGCCCTTGTTACCTCTGACAGTGTCGGGGTGGCCGTCTGAATTAACATAGGGCAGGTAGCCATAGAGGAACATGCCTTCCCGGCGGCTGTTGCCCAGGTTTCTGCATTTTAACAGCCGATAGTCATCGGGATATTTCTGGAACTTGATAAAGGGCTTTCCAAGCGTGAAGGGATATTCGGCACTGTCCACATCCCGGCCCGGCTGTAAGGCGTATTTGGGATTGGCGTCGCCAAAGTCCGTAAACCCAAAGTAGCGTGGCGCCTGGTAGGGCATCATCCAGAAGTACATGCCGCCGTCGTACTGCCAGTGTGTAAGGCCAAAGCTTCCGGGAAAGCCGAATATCGTTTCTTTGCTTTCCGCATTGTTGTAATCGAATGGAGCGTCCCATCTTGTCTCCAATGCATAGCCGCCATATTTGCCATCGATGATGTCCTGGCATACCTGCGCGCAGTCGCTGAACTTGTCAACGCCGGTGTATACTTTGGCGTTCAGGTAAAGGCGGACCAGCAATGCAGCGGCGCCACCCTTGGTCCAGCGACCGATGGCGGCAGCGCCCAGCTCTTCCACCGTATGCAGCTTGGGGATGGATTCCTGCAGTTCTTTTTCAATAAACGCGAAAGTCTCTTGCGGGGTCGCCTGAGGTCCACCCTGTGTCTGTCCTTTGACCTTTGAAACGATGACGATGTTCCGATAGAAATCGAATGCCCGTAAGGTAAGCCAGGCGCGTAATACTCTTAATTCTGCGATAAAATCGTCGATGTCATTTTGTGTAAGGCTGAACTTACCGGGATCGCTGATGCCTTCCATATCTTCGATGGAGTTGGTAGCAAGGTTGATGCCCTGGAAGAATGCGTTCCAGGCGTCGTTGGTATAGCCGTCATTGGGCGTCCAGGTATGATAATGAACCCGCTGGTACTGGCCTCCATCGTACCAGTCTCCCTGTCGATTGGGCGTCATACATTCGTCGCTGCTGTTCTCCTGTAGCATGAAGGTAGAACCTCCCTGTATACTCCAGTAAGAGTGTTCGAAGGCCCTCAAAAAGTCTCTTATAACATCATCTTTTGTCTGGAGGAAATTGGCGGATGTGATCCTGTCGTACAATTGTTCGTCCAGCTTGGTGCAGCCGCCGGCCAGCAGCAGGATAGTAGCCAGGGCAATACGGGTAATATGTTTGAAGTATTCTTTGGTTAACATGTGTAATGAGGTTGAGCTTATAAATTGATTTGCACTCCCACCAGCAGCTGTAGTGTAGAAGGGTAATAGGACAGCGAGCTGTTGACGCCGGGATACAGGCCATTGATCTGTACGAGGTCCGGATCACCGCCTGTGAACTTTGTAAAAGTATGCAGGTTCCTTCCGGCGGCATAGATCCGTATGGAGCGGAGGTATTTGATCTTCAGCGGCTGTGTATATCCCAGCGACAGGTTGGCGATCTTGACGAATCCTCCGGGTTCCAGGAAATAATCCGATAGTACGGAATAGGTGGATGGATTGGTCAGGCGCGAGTATTTGCTGCCATTGTAGGCGGAGGTGAGCACATTTGCATTGTTCTGTGTAACGGGAGTGCCCAGATAGAATGCCACCGTATTGAACAGCTTGTAGCCAAATGCGCCGCGAAGCAGCAGGTTGAGGTCCCAGTTCTTATAGAAGAAGGTATTACCCAGGCTGGCCGTGAATTTTGGAAGGCCATTGCCCACAAACCTTCTATCGTCGTTGTTTGCCTTATCAGCCGTGATGACCTGGTTTTTCTTATCATATACCAGCAACGCGCCGGTGTTGTCCACGCCGGCGGACTTCATCATATAAAAACTGCCTATCCGCTGGTTTTCCATCAGCCGCTGGATATTGCCCGGGCTGCCGGGAGCGGGCATGCCTACTACATCTATGTATTTCTGTCCCTTGAACAGATCGTTGGAAAAAGAGACGAACTTATTATTATTAGTGGCTCCCGCAAAAGTGACGGTATAGGAAAAGCTGGGCGTGCTGACGACATTGGCTTTCAATTGTATCTCCAACCCTGAATTTTTCATGGTGCCTACGTTGGCATAGGTCTGGCCCTGAATATTGGGGGGATTGGGAACATTGTACCATCCCAAAAGATCCTTGTTGGTGCGTATATAGTAGTTCAGGCTGCCCGATAGCTTTCCATCCAGCACTTCGAAGTCGGCGCCGACATTGAAGTTAAGGGCTTTCTCCCAGCGAAGGTTGTAGTTTGTGTTCTGGCTGGGTCCCCAGACCTGGTAGGTTGTGCCATTGAATACATAATAGCCATATCCGCTATACGTATCCAGCGAGAGATAATTGCCAAAATCCTGGTTGCCTGTCTCCCCATAGTCCGCCCTTAATTTCAGCTCATCCAGCCATGGAATGTCTTTCATGAAAGACTCGCGGTTCAGCCGCCATGCGGCGGATACGGCGGGAAAGTAACCCCATTTATTGTTTATCCCGAATTTTGAGGAGCCTTCTCTGCGAACGCTGGCTGCCAAAAAATATTTTTCATCGAACTCATAGTTAAGCCGTCCAAAGAATGCGACGAGCCTGGAACTGTTCTTATAAGAGCCCACCCCGTTCTGGCCTTCCTCCAGGTTCCACAGGCCTGTGCCCAGATTGTTAAAGGTCAGCGCATCGGAAGGGAATTGCTGATTGTTGGCATTGAAGCCGGAGGAAGTGAATTGCTGGAATGAATAGCCGGCCAGCAGCTTGATCGAGTGTTTGCGGAATCCCAGGGAATAGTTACCCATCCATTCGAAACTTTTCTGATCGTTGTCGTCCAGGGACTGCGCGGCATAGTTCCTGCCTGTGCCGCCGTTGGCCGGCAGCACATAGCTCATCGTGGAAGGAGTAAAGTCCTCTCTGCGAAAGGAGGAGCTTACTTCACCAAGTGTGATGACGGTATTGAGGTTCTTGAGAATATTGACCTTGAAGGAGCCATTGATATCCAGGTATTTTATTTCCTGCTGGGCGAGAATGGATTTTGCCACTTCTACAGGATTGTTGGCAAAGAACCCCGTCGTGATGTATGCATATTTTCCCGTGCTGTCGAAAACGTTTAGGGTTGGATTGAGCGTAAGGGCATAATTGAATCCGGAATAGTCCGCCAGGTTGGTATGGGCATACCGGGGAGCGACATTCAGGGAAATGTCCAGGAGATTGTTGGCGCTCTTGTGGTTGATGTTGATCCGGCCGCCATATTCTTCTTTTGACGCCCGCAGGTCGACGCCTTCGGCCCTTCTATAGTCGAGGGAGGCCATATAGTTGGTCTTGGCGCTGCCGCCGGAGAACTGGATCGTATGTTTTTGAGAAACAGCGGGATCCCTGCTGACGGCCTTCATCCAATCCGTATTGCCGCCAAAGTCCACACCTCTGTTATGAGCCAGGAACTGGTCCTTTGACAATACTTTTAGTCTGTTGGTGGCAAAGTCAAAACCAGCATATCCATCATAGAATACGCGGGATTCGGAGCTGCCTTTTTTGGTAGTGATCACAATGACGCCATTGCTTCCACGGGTACCGTAGATAGCAGAGGCTGCTCCTCCTTTGAGGACATCGATGGATTCAATGTCATTCTGGTTGATATTGTCAAGATTACCTCCCGGTATGCCATTGATAACATAAAGAGGTCCCAGGCCTGCATCGCGGGAGGATACGCCTCTCAGCTGGATGCTGGGGGTGGAGTTGGGGTCCGCGCTTGCTGTATTGGTGACAGAGAGGCCGGCTACCTTGCCCTGGAGAGACATCAGCGCGCTGTTGGAACCTACGGTCAGCAGGTCTTTGGAGGAAAGGTGGGTTATTGCGCTGGATACTTCCTTGTTGCTCAGGGTTCCGTAGCCTACGACAATGATCTCGTCCTGCTGGCTGGCCTTGTTCTTGAGAACAATGCTGATCTGTGTCTGATCTGCGATGGTAAAGTCCTGTGTTTCCATTCCAACGAAGGAGAAGATCAGCACATCGCCTTTGCCCGCATCGATGGTAAATTCGCCTGCGGTGTTTGTCGTGGTGCCCTTGCTGGTACTTTTTACAGACACGCTGACGCCGGCGAGGGCCTCGCCTTTTTCGTTCCTGACGACTCCGGTGACCGGATTAAATTGGTTCTGGCTGCCGGCGACGAGGATGACCAGGTCCTTTTTGTTAACGCTGTAGGTGAGACCCGTGCCGACCAATACTTTTTGCATTACTTCGTCGATGCCGGCGTTGCTGACGTTCAGCGTGATCCGGCTCCTTTCAAATACCGGAAGGTCATTGTACAGGAATCGATAGCCGGAGTGCTTTTCTATCTGGTGGAGCACATTAACCAATGGCTCTTTTTTAGCGGAAATGCTTATGGTTTTTTGTGAATAAGCAAATGCCGCCATATGCAAGGTGAAGATTGTGGTGATGAAGAAGGAAATTCTCATAATCCATCTCATGGCGATGGGAAATAGGGTAACTTTCCAACCGCAGTTAGCTTTAATAAAATTCATACCTTTAAGATTGTTAGGTAATAATTAAGGGGCCTTTTTTAACGATAGACCCTGTTTCCTGACTTATCGGGGGGTGTTGCGAGCACCTCCCTTTTTTATTTCTTTATTCAGCTCATAGATTGTTTTATTGGTTAATTAATAGTGTTTATTTTTTTGCTGATAGTGACAATGCCACTGTCAATCCGATAGTTGAAGGGGGTCAGCTGTTTCAGGGCATCGAGGGCTTCTGTAAGGGTCTCTTTCTCCAGGGACCCTGTCAGGGACAATTGTTGGGAGATCGTGTCTTTAAACCGGATCTTTACCTGATACCATCGTTCCATTTTTTGCGCGAGGCTATAGAACGGCTCTTTGCTGAAGACAAGCTTGTCCTGTACCCAAACGATCTCATTAATGGTGCTGTCGGTGGGGTTGGGTTTGATCCTGTTCATTTGTACAAATGCCTGGGTAGGCATACGGTGTTCCGGGATCTTTATGCCGGGTGTTGAAGGGAGGGAGGAAATGTCCTTTCCAAAGATGATCTTTTCGTTGGGCCGCATACGGATAGTCCTTTCCGGGTCGTCGGCAGAGCTGACTTCTATGCTGCCCCTGATCAGGGCGGTTTCGATGGTGGAATCCTGGGCGTAGGCTCTGACATTAAAGGCGGTGCCCATCACCCGGATCTTCACGGAACCCGCCGTTACCGTAAGGGGTATGGATTCATTTCGCGCAATGTCAAAATACGCCTCGCCCGTCAAACTTATCTCTCTTTTGCTGACGCCAAAGTCCTTGTTGTAGGTGAGCCTGCTTTGCTTGTTCAGTATGACGGTCGAGCCGTCGGGCAGCTGCACTCTCGACTTGGAGGAACTGGTGGCGATCTCATTCTGACTGGCGGGGCTGGATACATTATTGTGTTTTGGCAGACTCCACCACAATATCCCAATGATCAGAAGACCACATGCTACCGCCGTCATCCACAAACCCTTTTTGATGCTGCGGGGAGGGGAGGGTAATGGGCCCAGCTGCGCGGCAATAGCCTGGCGGCTTCTTTCCTCATCCGCCTGGGAGCTTAGCTTTCTGACCTGCAGCTCCTTAATCCGCAAGAAGGTCTCGTTCAACTCGAACATTTCCTGTTGCTGGCGCAACAATAGCTCCAGCTCCTTTTGCTCGTCTTCAGTAAGCTCATCGTTGTGTTTCCGGGCCAATAATTCCCACAGCCTGTTAGCGGACATAGTAGATAATGGTATAATTTACCTTATGAAGGAGACAGTAAACGGGGGCTTACCCCCAAAGGGAGGGAAAATATTTTTATACCATCTTGAAGAGGATGGACGCGGTGAGCTTTTTTAGCGCGATAGCCATCTGGTTCTCCACCGTCTTTTCAGAAATGTCCAGCAATTCGGCTACTTCGCGGTATTTGAGGTTGTTTTCCTTTACCAGGCGAAAGATCATTCTGCATTTAGGGGGAAGGGATGCAATAGCTTCATTGATCTGTTTCAGCATTTCGCTGCTGATGAGCATTTCATGGGGGTCTTTTTCCAGGACGCATTCCAGGCCGGCGGCCTTGTCCAGGGGCTCGAACGGGAGGGACTTGCTTTTAAGGTACCGGAGCGCTTTGTTTTTGGCGCATACGAATAGGTATATCTCCGGCATGGTTACGTTTTCGAGCAGGTGACGTCTCTGCCAGATGTCGACGAATACATCATTGGTGATCTCTTCGGCTGCTTCTTTCAGGCGAACGAGAGATAATATATATGCGTACAGCCGGTGAAAATAATAGGTGTGCAATTGCCATAGTGCGGCCTGATCCGGGGTGCTGGATAACTGTCTGAATAGTGTAATGATATCTTTCTCAGATGGTGTAGCAGGCATGGACAGCAATCAGATTTTCGATGTGTAGCCGGATTAAAGGTATCGAAATTATCCAGTACCTGATATGGTTTTTTTGAAAGCCGCCTATTTTATCTCTATGAGACTTATCGCGTATCCTCCCCCCGGAGCGCATTGCTGCCGGAGCTTCGATTGGCTGGTGACCGTGAATTTTCTTATCGTATACGCCTGTGGATTTGTCTTATAGTGTGCATTGGGCGCATCTGCATACAGGGTTGCCGTATATTTTTTACCTGGCGTGAGGAATTTAAAATCGATGCTGGATGTCCGGGTGGAATCTCCGTTCACGCTGCCCAGGAACCAGTTGCCCGTGCCTTTGGCATTCCTTGCCACAGTGATATATTTCCCCGGCTCAGCTTCCAGGTATTTGCTGTCGTCCCAGTCAACGGCAACGTCTTTGATGAACTGGAATGCGTCGGGGAATCTTTCGTAGTTCTCCGGTAGATCCGCCGCCATTTGCAAGGGACTATACAAGGTGACATAAAGAGCCAGCTGGTTGGCGATGGTGCTGTTGACGTGGGAGTTATTATGGGGATTGATCTTGCTTAGGTCCATCTCGAAGATGCCGGGAGTATAGTCCATGGGACCACCGAGGAGGCGGGTGAATGGAAGAATGGTAACGTGATTGGGCTTGGATCCGCCGAAGGCCTGGTATTCCGTTCCGCGGGCAGACTCATTCCCGATGAGATTCGGCCAGGTCCTGGCAATACCTGTAGGTCTTACGGCCTCGTGGGCATTGACCATTATATGATAGGCTGCTGCTTTTTCAACCACATACTGGTAATGATTGACCATATACTGGTTATAATGGTTCTCCCCCGCGGGGATGATATTGCCCACATAGCCTGTCTTGACGGCATCATACCCATTGTTCTTCATGAAACGAAAGGCTGTATCGAGATGACGTTCGTAGTTGCGTACGGATGAAGAGGTCTCATGATGCATGATCAGTTTTATATGTCGCGCCTGTGCGTACGCCTGTAATTCCTGCACGTTGAAGTCGGGGTAGGGGGTGATGAAATCGAAAACCTTATCCTTCATGTGGCCAAACCAGTCTTCCCATCCTACGTTCCAGCCTTCCACCAGCAGGGCGTCGAATCCATTCTTAGCGGCAAAGTCGATGTATTTCTTTACGTTGGCATTATTGGCTCCATGACGTCCATTGGGGTGTGCAGTTCTATAGTCCGTCTGCCCGAGAATAACGGAAGGGAAATCATCCGTATAGGACCATGTGGACTTGCCCGTGATCATTTCCCACCACACCCCCATATATTTCATCGGGTGGATCCAGGAGGTTTCTGTCAGCTTGCAGGGTTCGTTGAGATTGTACGTCATTTTCGAGGCGAGGATATCCCGTGCATCGTCGCTGGCAATGATGGTTCGCCACGGTGAGACCGAGGGCGCCTGGATATTTCCTTTATCTCCTTTTGCGTCGGGCGTCAGCCAGGATTCGAATACAAAATTCTTATCATCCAGGTTGAGGTGCATACAGGCATAATTGATGAGCGCGGCCTCATGGATATTGATATAGATGCCGTCGTCGGTCTTGAGCATGAGGGACGTCTGTACGCCTGTGGGAGAAAAGCTGGTTTGGGATACGTTGGGTGTTATAGCACCCGCCATCAGTCCCCTGATCTCGGACAGGCGGGAGGTCGTATAATCGTATTCCTGGGTGTCATAGTCGCCCGGGATCCAGAAGGCGGTGTGATCGCCTGTCATAGCGAACTGGGTCTTTTCCTCCTTGATGGTGAAATAGATGAGGTTGTCCTGTGCAGGGAATTCATACCGGAAGCCCAGTCCATCGTCGAAGGCGCGGAAGCGGATAATGATCTTTCTTTTGGCCCGGGGCTGGTACAAGGTCATGGACAGCTCGTTGTAATGGTTGACGATGGTCTTTACCTCTCCCCATACCGGCGTCCAGGTAGTGTTGACGCTGCCGCGTGCGGAATCTTTGATGACAAAACCGCTGGTCAGAGAGAAGCTGTCATTTTTAAGCTCCAGTCCCAGCGTGCTGGGTTTGATGATCTCCCGGCCTTTATAGGTGAGATGATAAGTAGGGGTACCCTGGGCCGTCAGGGAGAAATCCATGCGGAAGCTGCCGTTGGGGGACCTGAGCTGCTGGGCGTGGACGGTAAAGAAGAGACATAAGGCAATCAGCAAAGCGGTTAGTTTTGGCATATCGTGTATTTTTTACACATTTATGCGCAAACATAGGAATATCTGTCGAAAGTAACAATTACCTTCAGGGGATGATTCCCACCTTCACCAATTTGGCCGGGCCGCCTATCTTTGGCGGGTGCGTTGATTTCTGATCAGGATCGGCTAAAAATGTATCAGCATTCCGTGCCGGCGTGCTTTAACATTGTGAATTCTTTTCACTATTGTAAACTCCTGATCATGCGTAGATGTGTCGTCTTCCTATGTCTGCTACTGGCCCGTATGTCTGTCTTTTCCCAGCCTTTTGCTCCCGTGAACAAAGATGCTTCCCCGGAGGCAAAGAACCTGCTGGCTTATCTATATAGCATCAATGGTAAAAAGCTGCTCAGCGGTCAGCATAATTTCAACCAGAACATGAATCAGTACAACGATTCTGTACATGCCCTTACGGGAAAATACCCGGCTGTCTGGGGAACCGACTTTATCTGGAACTGGACGACGGATAACGGCCAGGCCATCGTCGACGAATGTATCCGCAAGCACAAGGAGGGATATATCATTACGTTGATGTGGCACCAGGGACGGCCGTTGGATGAGCCGCCATTTCGCTGGAAGGAGAGCATTCAGGGAAAATTGACGGATGCGGAGTGGAAGGAGCTTACTACGGAAGGAACGCCGCTGTATAAAAAATGGCTTGCGCAGATAGACGTCGTTGCGGGATACCTGGGACAATTGAAGGCGGCCCATATTCCCATCCTTTGGCGGCCCTATCATGAGATGAATGGGATCTGGTTCTGGTGGGGTAACAAGCCTGGCAAGGATGGGATTGTCCGACTCTGGAAAATGATGTACGACCGATATGTCAATCATTTTCACCTGGACAATCTCCTCTGGGTATGGGGCGCCAATGGCCCACGTGATATACCCGCGGATGAAGCCTATGCGTATAAGAATTTTTATCCCGGTCATTCGTATGTAGACATACTGGGAACGGATGTATATCATATGGACTATGAACAGAAGGATTATAATGAGCTCCTTGACCTGGCGCAAGGCAGGCTGATAGCCCTAACCGAATGCGGGGAGCTACCCAGCGCAGCCATCCTGGACGCCCAGCCGAAATGGTCCTGGTTCCTGGAGTGGGCAGACTGGATCGTCAGCCATAACAGTCCACAGCAGGTGAAGACGGTGTATGACAGACCCCAAACGCTGACGCATGAACAGGTGGTCGTGAGCTATCCTTTGAACATTACTAAATAATTCTTCGATGAGATATATTCTTCTTTTGGCTATGCTTGGGCTTGGCGCGCGTTACGGGCAGGCGCAGATGCATCTCAACAACCGGGAGTACCTGGAATATGAGGGAGTGAATGTGATGTTAGCGCATGATTTTTATCCCGAAGGCCACCAGGGTGGGGTGGGTGTGATACAGCATGGGCAGCGGGTGGCGACAAATGGCGATATTCGGCTGGAGCCTACACCCGGTCAGTGGCAGCCCATTCCCAAAGTCGGCAAGCGTGTTGTGGACAAGTCCACTGGCAGCATCAGCGTACATATGGAGTACCCGGATGAAACAAAGGACAGGAAAGGTTTCAATCCCATCATATATCCCGACCTGCATTTAGGATATACCATTCGCGTGGTACCTGCCGGCAAAGGTTTTAAGATCGTTGTAGACCTCGACAGCGCAGTTTCTGACGCCTGGATAGGAAAAGTAGGTTTCAATTTCGAGCTTTACCCCGGTGTCCTTTTTGGGCGATCGTATTATATGGACAGCCTGTCCGGTATCTTCCCCCAACAGCCTAATGGCCCCTATTATAAGGATGCGGATGGGGAATGGCAGATCAAGCCTATGGCAACGGGCCGGCGGCTGGTAGTGGCACCTGAGAGCGATAAGCAACGAATGACCATTGAGAATTTAAAGGGCGATGCCCTTCAGCTGATAGACGGACGGGGCAGGCACAACAATGGCTGGTTTGTCGTACGCAGCCTGGTTCCGCGAGGCGCTACAAAGGGCGCTATCGAATGGCTGGTTACACCCCATGCCATCGAAGGCTGGCAGGCTTCCCCTACCGTGCAGGTATCGCAGATAGGCTATCATCCGCTGCAAAAGAAAGTGGCCGTCATCGAGCTGGATGCACGGGACAAGAAAAGACAGCCGGCGTCCCTGTTACGGATCAGCGACCGTGGGGCATACGAGACGGTGCTGCAGGCGGCGCCGCATGAATGGGGCAATTTTTTACGATATCACTATCTGCAATTCGACTTTAGCTCCGTCCGGCGGCCGGGCATGTACGTGGTGCGATATGGCAATGTGCAGACCAATCCCTTTCAGATCGACGATAATGTATATACACGGAATGTATGGCAGCCTACGTTGGAATATTTCCTGCCTGTCCAGATGTGTCATATGCGGGTGAATGATAAATACCGTGTCTGGCACGGCTACTGTCATATGGACGATGCGCGGATGGCGCCCGTGGATTCGAACCATTTTGACGGTTATATACAGGGTCCTTCCACGCTGACGAGCTTCAAGAGCGGTGAGACCGTGCCTGGGCTGAATGCGGGCGCCTGGCATGATGCGGGAGATTTTGATCTGCGGGTGGAGTCGCAGGCGGAGACGGTGTATGGATTGACGCTGGCTTATGAGGCTTTTGGGGTTGACTACGACAATACTACCATCGACCAGCAGAAGCACCTGGTGGAGATCCAGCAGCCGGATGGGAAGCCCGACATGCTGCAGCAGATAGAGCATGGTCTTCTTTCCATCGTGGGTGGATATAAGAGCATGGGCAGGTTTTACAGAGGCATTATCGAACCCACCCTGAGACAATACACCACATTGGGTGACGCCGCCAATATCACGGATAATAAATTCTATGATGGTTCAGGCGCAGCCGACGACCGATGGGTCTTTACGGAGAACAATCCGGGGAGGGCATTGCAGGTAGCCGCGGCGCTGGCTGCTGCTCATCGCGTGATGAAGGATTATAACGACACGCTGGCTGGCGACTGTTTGAGGATCGCCACACAGGTGTGGTCGGATACAAAGGAAATGAACCCGGGGCAGCGTATCGAGCTGGCCGTGGAATTGTATCTTACCACGCGGGACAAACAGTACGCGGATTTTCTGGTCAGCCACAGTCCTGACATTGTCCGGAGCGTAGACCGTCACGGATGGGCCATCGGGCGGGTACTGCCGTTGTTGAACGATGCGGGCTTTAGCTCGACGGTCACGGCGGCTATGAAGACGTTGCGGGATTCTATCGTCGCCCGGGGTAAGCGGACACCTTATGGCGTGCCGTATGAACCAAATATCTGGGGGGCAGGCTGGGACATCCAGCATTTTGGAGCAAGACAATATTTCCTGCATCAGGGTTTCCCTACCATTTTTTCGACGGATTATATGCTGGCAGCGCTGAATTTCATTCTGGGCGTTCATCCGGGCGCGAATACAGCAAGCTTTGCTTCCGGGGTAGGGGCACATTCCATGATACCGGCCTATGGGTTCAATCGTGCGGACTGGAGCTATATACCAGGCGGCATTGCATCGGGTACGGCACTTATCCGACCCGATCTTCCGGAGCTGCTGCCATTTCCTTATCTCTGGCAGCAGGGCGAGTATGTATTGGGTGGCGGGACGACAGATTATTTGATACTCGTACTGGGAGCCAGCCAGGCTCTGAAGGACAGCATACCGGGTCAGATGCGATATGCGGCAAAAGAGGGGCTGATCGATAAATATTATCCTGCGGATATCGACACGTTGTACGGGGGCTACCTGAGCACTTTCAGCTATGACTTTAAACCTGTGGGTCCACAGGATAAATTCATCGTCACCCAGTCCCGGCATATCTGGTCGACGTCAAGGGCGGCGCAGTTTTATCATGACAGTTCCTATATCGCGATGGCGCGGCATGGTTTTTATTTTCTGCGTGACAAGATGTGGGATGCTCAATACGGAGGTTTTTATTCCCTGGTGACACGGGAGGGAGTTGTGAAAAGCAAGGTAAAAGAAGCTTATGGGAATGCGTTTGCTATATACGCGCTGTCCGCCTACTATGCTGCATCGGGAGATACCGCGGCGCTGGGTCTGGCGAAGAAAACTTTTCTCTGGCTGGAGCAACATAGTCATGATCCCAGGTACCTGGGCTATTTTCAGCATCTGGAACGGGATGGGACGCCCGTCGTTCGTACTCCGGAGACGGATAGCCGTTCAGACCTTGGATATAAGGACCAGAACAGTTCCATCCACCTGCTGGAAGCATTTACCGAATTATATCATGTCTGGCCTGATCCGCTGGTGCGCCGGCGATTGCAGGAGATGCTGGAGCTGATAAGGGACAGGATCGTTACCTCCATGGGTTATTTGCAATTGTTCTTTACTCCGGACTGGAGACCTGTCAGCTACAGGGATTCGTCCGAGCAATCGATCCTTCAGCATAGATACCTTGACCATGTCTCTTTCGGGCACGATGTGGAGACCGCTTACCTGATGCAGGAGGCGTCGGAAGCGCTGGGCTTGAAGGATGACAAGAGAACGATGGCTGTTGGAAAAAAAATGGTGGATCACGCGCTGGCTAATGGATGGGATGGCAAACTAGGAGGATTCTACGACGAAGGCTATTACTTTAAAGACAAGGCCGGATGCACCATTATCAACAAGAGCAAGAACTGGTGGGCGCAGGCGGAGGGCCTCAATACGCTGCTGATCTTTTCGAAGCTGTATCCTAATGACCCCATGCATTATAAGGACCGGTGGGTCAGGCTTTGGCAATATGTACAGACCTATCTCATCGATCATGAACACGGGGATTGGTACGAGGAAGGGCTGGACAATGAGCCTCAGCGCAGGACGGCGTTAAAGGCCCATATCTGGAAGGGAACGTACCATGTTTTCAGGGCGTTGAGCAATTGTATCCCGCGGCTGAGCAGCGAGGACCGGCATCAGGGCGAAGCAGATCATTTGTAGGCTGCTGCAGCGATCCTGGCAATGACTCTTTCTCTGGTCGACACATCGGCTGCGGCATCCTTTACAAAAACGGTGATGAGCAGGTGATTGCCGTCAGGCAGAGTGATGATCCCTGCGTCATTGGTAGCGGCGGTGATACCTTTGTCGTTGGTGTCGGAGGACCCTGTTTTATGGGCGACTTTGGTGGTTGAAGGCAGCATGCCTTTGAGACGACCGGGCCCTGTGGTGGTATTGATCATAAATTGCATCAGCAATTTCGTGCTGGCAGGCTTGAGTATTTCCCCATCCATAAAGCGCTCCAGCAGCGCTGTCATAGCGTCGGGCGTACACCAGTTGCCGTATTGTACGTTCCAGGCTTTGGCCATTTCTGCTTCGGTGGCCACGATGGCGATGTCGTTGATACCTAAGTGGTGGATAAAGTCGTTGACTACGCGTGTGCCTCCTGCCACTTTGAACAGGACATCACATCCGCCGTTATCGCTTTTTGATACTGTGTATTGGAGCAATGTCCGGAGGGAAAGATTGGCCGCCTGGCCCTTGAGCGAGTCGCGGAGGGGGCTATAGATCTTTAACGGCCAGTCTTTTTGGTCTATGTGGATCTTTTGGTCGAGGGAGAGCTTGCCGTTGTCCACGTCGTGGAGGATCTTGAGGGCGAGGGGAAATTTATAGACGGATTGCATGGGAAAGTGTTCCTTTCCATGGAGGGATATGCGCCGGCCGGATGCTTTATACAGGATGGATACGCCTACAGTGCCCCGGGCGTCTTTGGCAATGGTTTCCAGGCTGTCCTGTAGCGAGCTGGCGGCAGACTTAGGCTGGCGCTGGCTAAAGGAGGTATGAAAGGACAGCAATCCTATAAAGATAATGAGGAGGTTCTTTTTCATAGGGACAAAGATAGCTATTCGGTCCTCAGACTTTTTGCGGGATTCGATACTGCTGTCTTTATCGACTGAAAGCTTACCGTGAGCAGGGCGATGACGATGGCCAGTCCTCCCGCTACCGCAAACATCCACCAGCTGATGCCGATGGGGTAGGCAAAATTCTGTAGCCACAGGCGCATGCCATACCAGGCCAGCGGGGATGCGATGAGAATTGCCAGCCCGGCCAGGCGGATAAATTCACCGGACAGCAGCATGGTTACATTCATGACAGAAGCGCCCAGCACTTTCCTGATCCCAATCTCCTTTGTACGCCGCTCGGCTGAAAAAGCTGCCAGCCCGAACAATCCAAGACAGGCGATGAGGATGGCGATGACGGTGCTGTCAATCACGATGTGGGATGTACGTTCTTCCTTTTCATAATTGCGTTGGAAGTCCTGGTCAAGAAAAGAATATTCGAATGGCGCGGAAGGATTGATCCTATTCCAGGCCCTTTCCACGGCCTTTAGCGTCTGTGCATAGTTGCTTGTCTGAAGGCGGACGATGGTATAGTTGGAGCTGTTGGCAAAGAACCCGTTGATAGAGAATCCAAGCGGCTTGATGGCGGTGTGGAGGCTTTCGAAATTAAAATCCTTTACTACACCGGTGATGGTCATGTGATGTTTTTGCCCATGCCAGTCCCAGTTGACCCTTTTACCGATGGCCGTCGCGGGGGTATAGCCCAGATCGCGTATGGCCGTTTCATTCAAAATGATGCTGCCCGAATCCGCCTCGCTGTCGCGGGTAAATTCATGACCATACAGCAGCTTTAGTCCCAGCGTCCGAAAATAGTCATCCTTAATGATGACCATTGACACATCGGTGAGCTGGGCAGCTGTCCTGCCTTCGCTGTAGCAAGGCATATCGTTGATATTCCGGATGCCCGGATAGGTAGAGCCGCTGGTGACGGAAGCGACGCCGGGTGTCTTTACCAGCTCGTCCCTCAAGGCGGTATAGTTCCTGGATACTTCTCTGCTGGTGACGGGAAGTATGAGCTGCTGATCTTTTTTAAATCCCAGGTCCTGGTGTTTCATATAATTCAGCTGGCTGCCAATGACGATGGCCCCCAGGATAAGCATGACGGAAATGGTGAATTGAAATACAACAAGTCCTTTCCGGAGGGTGGTAGCCGACCAGCTGTTGAGGATCTTTCCCTTCAACACCTTGGCCGGCTGGAAGGAGGAAAGGTAAAAGGCTGGATAGAGACCCGCGAACAATCCGGTGATAATCGCCAGACCTATGATCCAGAACGCCAGCCCGGGGTTGTTGGATAATTGCAGGTCCTTTTGCGTAAGCAGGTTGAACAGGGGTAATAACAGCTGTGTCAGCACGAAGGCTATTCCCAGAGCGATCAGGCATAGCAGAAAGGACTCTCCGAGGAACTGGCCTATCAGGGATGCTCTTTCCGCACCGATGACCTTACGGACGCCGACTTCACGGGCCCTTTTCTCCGAACGCGCCGTGGAAAGATTCATGAAATTAATACAGGCGATGACCAGGATAAAGGCAGCAATGGACCCCATGATATAGAGATACCTGATATTTCCATTGGAGGCAATTTCATTACCGAGCGATGAATGCAGGTAGATATCCGGCATGCGTTGAATAAAAGGAGCTTTCGAAAAGCCGGCTGCCTTTAGCTCAGTGCCCTCATGTCTGTCCATAAAGGCGATCATCCTTTTTTCGAAGGTCTTGGGGTCTGTACCTGGTTTTAGCTTGACATAGGTATGGAAGATGTTATTGGTAGCCCAGCTTTGCTGTTTATCGACGAAGCTGCCGATGTCCGAATTGTGCATCGACATAAAGAAATGGGCGGGGATATGCGATTTATGGTTTTCTTTAAATACGGCCTGGACGGTATAGACCGGATTGCCGTACGGCAGCTGGAGCTTTATCGCCTTGCCGATGGGGTTTTCGTTCCCGAACATTTTAGCCGCCACGGATTCCGAGAGGACAATACTATTGGGTTTGCTCAGCGCTGACGTAGCATTTCCATAGGTAAAGTCATAGGTGAAGATCTGGAAAAAGGTGCTGTCGACATAGTAGCCGTTGGGTTCAAAGAACTTTTTTGTGTTGGGGCCCTGTTCATACTGAAGGAGGATCTTGTCAAGGTCCGGCACTTTCAGCAGGCGGGTGACCTGTTCGGCCTCGGGCATCTCCGACTTTAAAGTGAAAGCTACCGGCGCCGGCTGTGCCGACCAGGTTTCGCCGCTGTTTGATATGTAGGCCAGTCTGTAAATCCTGTTCCCATCTTTTTGATGTTTGTCATAGCTGAGCTCGTCAAAGATATATAGCATGATGAGCAGGCAGACTGCCAGGCCAGCCGCCAGTCCGAAGATATTGATGGAGGAATACAGCTTGTTGCGGGTAAGATTCCTAAAAGCGATCTTCAAATAATTTCTTAGCATACCATGGGGCGATACGAAAACAATGCCAGTCAGTTTTTTGCCTGGTAATCAGCCTCTTGACGGATGGAGCAGGCTTTGAGTGTTCGCTTTTGATACGTCCGGTGTACTATTTCACCTTTAGGGAGGCTACTATCCTGTCTGCCGTATCTTCCCAATCCCCCCGCAACCTGTAAATGCAATTGAATGTGAAGAATACCACCTTGTCATCGACGATGATAAAAAAGTAGTAATTAAAAACCTTTTGATCGGCAGCCGTGGAGAGGAATTTAAAAAATCCCACATTCTTTCCATTTACAGTTTGTACGCCGCTGTCCAGGATGGTAAGGTCTGACCGTTGCTTCTTTAGCTGGTCCATTTGAAAATCCACGAAAGCGGTCATCTGGTCTTCACTGGCCGACTGGCGTGTTCCCGAGGCAAGAAGGTTCACTTCACCATCGTCGTCGGTAAGCACCATGGCAGGCCGCTCCCGGCTACGGTATTTCAGCGCCCACATTTCGTCCGACATTTCGGCCATCCTCTTAGGCACCATCAGCTCGACTCTTCCATCGAACAGGGAGATGCTTTTCAGCTTGCCCTGGGAAAAGCCAAGCACGGGTAATAACAGAAGAACGAGCAGGCGCATAGTGTTTTGTTTGACCATCCGGACGGAAGATACGACAACCGGAATAAGTGAACACCTGTTGTGT
>Ga0207667_10000350_pt1 | contig 62831 bp, 67 predicted proteins | sample KBSCornC52_FD_184301 | JGI IMG/M metagenome (GOLD analysis project Ga0207667, IMG submission 184301) | Corn rhizosphere microbial communities from Kellogg Biological Station, Michigan, USA - KBS Corn C5-2 (SPAdes) (version 2) | ecosystem: Host-associated > Plants > Roots > Rhizosphere > Soil ... | reverse complement strand
GACCGGCAGCTGCGTGTTTTCGGTGCGTGCGATCGGGACTGACGACGAACGGAATGCGACAGCGTTGCGTCCGCGCGCGCCGCGGGCGCCTACTCGCTCCCGTAGAACGACTGCGCCCCAGCAAAATTGTCGAACTTCGTGTATTGCCCCAGAAACGTGAGCCGAACGGGGCCGATCGGACCGTTACGCTGTTTGCCGATGATGATTTCGGCCGTACCCTTGTCCGGGCTATCGGGGTTATACACTTCGTCGCGGTAGATGAAGAGGATGACGTCCGCATCTTGCTCGATGGCGCCCGACTCGCGCAGGTCCGACATCACGGGGCGCTTGTTGGGCCGCTGTTCGAGGCCGCGGTTCAACTGCGACAGCGCCATCACCGGAACGTCGAGCTCCTTCGCGAGACTTTTGAGCGACCGAGAGATTTCGGAAATTTCAGTCGCCCGATTTTCACCTGAGGACGAGCCCGACATCAGTTGCAGGTAGTCGACGATGATTAGCCCGAGCTTGCCGCATTGACGTGAAAGGCGTCGCGCGCGCGAGCGCAGCTCCATCGGATTCAAGCCGCCCGTCTCGTCGATAAACAACTGCGCCTCGCTCATTTTCTGCACGGCGTGTGTGAGCTTGGGCCAGTCTTCGTCGGTTAGACGGCCCGTGCGCATGCGATGCTGGTCGAGCCGGCCCACCGAGCCGAGCATCCGCATGACGAGTTGCGTGCCGGGCATTTCCATCGAGAACACGGCAACGGGCAACCCGTATTCGACCGCCACGTATTCGCCGATGTTCATGGACAGCGCGGTCTTACCCATTGACGGGCGCCCCGCCACGATGATGAGCTCGCCGCCGTGCATGCCCGATGTCATGCGGTCGAGATCGACGAAGCCCGTAGGCGTGCCCGTGACGTCGCTAGGATTGGCCGTGTGGTAGAGCGTATCGATACGCTCTACCACCTGCGTCAGCAGCGGGCCGATTTCGAGGAAACCTTGCGTGCCGCGCGAGCCCTCTTCGGCGATCGAAAAAACTTTCGATTCGGCCTCGTCGAGGAGCTGCCGCACTTCCTTGCCTTGCGGATTGAACGCGTCGGCCGAGATTTCGTCGGCCACCGAGACCAGCCGGCGCAGCACTGCACGGTCGCGGACGATTTCGGCGTAACGGCGGATATTCGCCGCACTCGGGGTATTTTGGGCGAGTGCGTTCAGGTAGGAGAGCCCGCCGACATCCTCGGCCTTGCCGGAGGTTGTCAGCGCTTCGTACACCGTCACGACGTCGGCCGGCCGGGTGGCCGCGATTAGCCGCCCGATGTGCTCGTAGATGATCCGGTGGTCGTACCGGTAGAAATCGCTCTGGGACAGAAAATCGGCGATGCGGTCCCAAGCCGCGTTGTCGAGCAGCAAGCCGCCGAGCACCGATTGCTCGGCCTCGATCGAATGCGGCGGGACTTTCAGCGATTCGAGTTGCGGATCGTTCGGCGGTGCGTTCATGGGGAGGCATTATCGCGAAATGGCCGCGCCTTAGCCAGCAGGCAAAACGAGGCCCAAACAAAAAAGGCAGAAACCGGTGCTCCGGCTCCTGCCCTTTTTCGAACCTCTCGGCCGATCCGGAACCGACGCCCGGTACGGCGGTATGCTTCGCGCGGCTTACGCGTGCTCGCCGAGCACCGACACTGTGACGTCGACTGCAACGTCGGTGTGCAGCGAAACTTGCACCGGGTGATCGCCCACCGTCTTCAACGGCCCTTGCGGCATGCGCACTTGCGCCTTTTCCGCCGGGAAGCCTTGCTTCGTCAGCGCGGCAGCGATGTCGGCATTCGTGACCGAACCGAACAGGCGGCCATCGACACCGGCCTTCTGCGCGATCTGGATCGTGAGGCCGGCCATCTTCTCGCCTTGCGCTTGCGCGCTCGCGAGCTTCTCGGCGGCCGCCTTCTCGAGCTCGGCGCGACGCACGTCGAATTCGGCGATCGCTTGCTTCGTGGCACGGCGAGCCAGCTTTTGCGGAATCAGGAAGTTACGGGCGAAGCCGTCCTTGACCTTGACCACATCGCCGAGGTTGCCCACATTGACGACTTTTTCCAAAAGGATGATTTGCATTCGGATTCTCCTTATCGCGCCGTCTGATTAGGCCTTGTGCAGGTCGGTGTACGGCACGAGCGCGAGGAAGCGTGCGCGCTTGATGGCCGTATCGAGCTGGCGTTGATAGTGGGCCTTCGTACCCGTCAGACGAGCCGGCGTGATCTTGCCGTTTTCGCCGATGAAGTCCTTCAGCGTTTCGATGTCTTTGTAATCGATGTACTCGACGCCGGCAGCCGTGAAGCGGCAAAACTTCTTGCGCTTGAACAGCGGGTTTTGTTGTTGACGGCGCTTGTCGAATTTCTTACCAGTCGGGCGGGGCATGTTCAGTCCTTTCCAATGTCCTGCAATTCTGTGATGTGAAACACCAAGGTTCTCGCATTGCGGCTCTTCTTCGCCAGGAAGCCGGTGAAGAGCGCCGGAACGCCCATCTCACACGTTTCAACCTTTCCGCTCGCGGCGCCTGCGGCCAACGCGGGCATCGTCAGTTCGATGTGCCGGACGATGCCGGCTTCGACGACTTCCCCGCGATGCTGCAGCGTGCAGCTGGCGATCGGGACGCCCGCCGGCGTATAGCGCAGCGGCTCGCGCTCGATCACGCTGGCCATGAGTTGCAGCCTGTTCACGAGAGCGGCGAAAAACCGATGGAACCTGGGTGGCTTAAACCGTGAATACCGTTAAGCCTGCGCTTCGGACGGTTGCGATGCAGCCGCCTTCTTGGCTTCTTCGCGCTGCACTTCCTTCATCATCGGCGACGGGCCGGTCTCGGCCTTCTTCATCTTGACGATCAGGTGACGCAGCACGGCGTCGTTGAACTTGAACGCGTGCTCGAGCTCTTCGAGCGTAGCTTGGTCGCATTCGATGTTCATGCAGACGTAGTGAGCCTTCGCGAGTTTCTCGATCATGTAGGCCAGTTGGCGACGGCCCCAGTCTTCGATGCGGTGGATATTGCCGCCGCGCGCGGTAATCGTGGCTTTGTACCGCTCGATCATCGCGGGCACTTGCTCGCTTTGATCGGGATGTACGACGAAGACGATTTCATAATGACGCATACACACTCCTTGTGGATTGAAGCCACCCGGGCGTCGATGGTAGAAAACCCAACCGGTGTGGCAAGTGAGAAGCCCGAAAGTGTAACCCAAACGGGCCCGCGATGCAATTTGGGCTTCCCTAACCCTCGGTGCGTTGCGCGGCTTCGCTGCCGCCCCCGCTCCCGCTGCCGTCCCCGATTCCACCCCCGATTCCACCCCAATACCCAGGCCGTGCGTAGACCTCTTTCAGATAATCGATGAAGTAACGCACCTTCGCCGGGACATAGCGCTGCTGCGGATAGACGGCCACAATGTCGTACTCGGGCAACGCGAACTCGTCCAGCACGGTCTCGAGTTCGCCGCGCGCGAGCTGATCGGCAATTTCCCAAGTCGAGCGCCAGCCTAGCCCAAGCCCCTCGGACGCCCAACGGTGCAGCAGTTCGCCGTCGTTGCAGTCGAGCGAGCCGGCCACCCGCATCGTGACGCGTTTGCCCCCGCGCTGGAAATACCAGCCGCGGTTCTGTCCGCCTTGCAGATTGAACGCGAGACAGTTGTGGCTAAGCAGATCTTCGAGTGCGCGCGGGCGCCCGTGGCGCGCAAAGTAGCCGGGCGTGCCGCAGACCACGCGCCGGTTCGTCGCGAGCTTCACCGCGACGAAGCTCGGCTCGACGGCCCCGCCGATACGGATCGACAAGTCGTAGCCCTCGCGCACGAGATCGACGACGCGGTCGGTCAGGTTGAACGACACCTGCAGCCCCGGCTTGTCGGCCAAGAAGGCGGGCGCGAGCGGTGCGACGTGTTTGCGGCCGAAAGCGGCGGGCGCCGAGACGATCAAGTGCCCGCTGACAGCACGCCGGCCCGCCGCCAGTTCATTCTCGGCCTGATCCCAGTCGATCAACAGGCCCTTACAGCGTTCGAGAAAGGCCGCCCCTGCTTCGCTCACGACGAGCCGCCGCGTCGAGCGGTACATGAGCTTCACGCCGAGCCGCTTTTCGAGTGCGTCGATACGGCGCCCGAGGATGACGGGAGACACGCCTTCTTCGAGCGCCGCCGCCGCCAAGCTGCCGGCCTCGGCCACCCGCACGAATGTTTCGATCTGCTTGAAACGGTCCATCCTCGCCCCCTTGCCTGCTGCGTCCCAAGCGCGTGCCGACTTCATCCACTCCGCAATGGGCGACGGCCGCGGCGCTCGCCGGCCGCGCCCTCCCCAGCGGCACCGCATTCCATACTTTTTGTATCGAAATACCAAACCTTCCGCGATCTTATCAAACCTTTCTTGTGGTTCTACAGTGCAGCTAACCCGCAGTGATGCATTCGACCCATTGGACCCATCGGACCACAAGAGAAGGAGACACCCATGCCGAAGATGAGAGCTGTCGACGCCGCCGTGCTCGTGCTTGAGAAAGAAGGCATCGAGACGGCGTTCGGGGTGCCCGGCGCCGCAATCAACCCACTTTACTCGGCGATGCGCCGCGCCGGCGGCATCAGCCACGTGCTGGCGCGCCACGTCGAAGGCGCCTCGCACATGGCAGAGGGCTACACGCGGGCGGCGCCCGGCAACATCGGGGTGTGCATCGGCACGTCGGGCCCTGCCGGCACCGATATGATCACCGGACTGTACTCGGCGCAGGCCGACTCGATTCCTATTCTCGCTATCACAGGCCAAGCACCCCGTGCACGGCTATATAAGGAAGACTTCCAGGCCGTCGACATCGAGTCGATCGCCAAGCCCGTCACGAAGTGGGCCGTCACCGTGCGCGAGCCCGCGCTCGTGCCGCGCGCGTTTCAGCAGGCGTTCCACTTGATGCGCTCGGGCCGGCCGGGCCCGGTGCTGATCGACTTGCCGATCGACGTGCAGCTCGCCGAGATCGAATTTGACATCGAGACCTACGAGCCGCTGCCCGTCTACAAGCCGAAGGCGACACGCAAACAGATCGAAGCGGCACTACGACTGCTCGAGGCCGCGGAGCGCCCGCTCATCGTTTCGGGAGGCGGTGTCATCAATGCCAATGCCGAGGCGCTGCTGGTGGAATTCGCGGAAACGACGGGCGTGCCCGTGGTGCCGACGCTGATGTCGTGGGGCGCGATTGCCGACGACCATCCCTTGATGGCCGGCATGGTCGGTCTGCAGACCTCGCACCGCTACGGCAACGCGACGATGCTCGAATCGGATTTCGTGCTGGGCATCGGCAACCGGTGGGCCAATCGGCACACGGGCAGCATCGAGGTCTATACGAAGGGCCGCAAATTCGTGCACGTCGATATCGAGCCGACGCAAATCGGCCGTGTGTTCGGCCCCGATCTCGGGATCGTGTCCGACGCGAAGGCCGCACTCGAGCTGTTCGTCGAGGTGGCGCGCGAGTGGAAGGCGGCCGGCAAGCTCAAGGATCGCAGCGCGTGGAGCGATGCCTGCCGCCAGCGCAAGCGCACGATGCAGCGCAAGACGCACTTCGAAGAAGTGCCGATCAAGCCGCAGCGCGTCTACGAAGAGATGAACAAGGTGTTCGGCCGCGACACCTGCTACGTCAGCACGATCGGGTTGTCGCAGATCGCCGCCGCGCAGTTCCTGCATGTGTATAAGGCGCGCAACTGGATCAACTGCGGGCAAGCCGGCCCGCTCGGCTGGACCATTCCGGCCGCGCTCGGCGTACGCGCCGCCGATCCGAGCCGTCCGATCGTCGCACTCTCGGGCGATTACGACTTCCAGTTCATGATCGAAGAGCTGGCCGCCGGTGCGCAGTTCAAGCTGCCGTATGTGCATGTCGTCGTCAACAACGCGTATCTCGGGCTGATCCGTCAGGCGCAGCGCGGCTTCGAAATGGACTACTGCGTGCAACTGTCGTTCGACAACGTCAATGCCCCCGAACTGAACGGGTATGGGGTCGATCACGTGGCGGTGGCCGAGGGCCTCGGCTGCAAGGCGCTGCGCGTGTTCGAGCCGGACGAGATCGCCCCTGCGCTGCGGAAAGCGCAAGCGATGGCCGCCGAGTTTAATGTGCCGGTCGTCGTGGAAGTCATTCTCGAGCGTGTGACGAACATCGCCATGGGCACGGAAATCGATGCCGTCAACGAGTTCGAGCCGCTCGCGGACTCGCGGCACGACGCGCCGACCGCGATCTCGCTGCTCGACTGAAGCGCCCACGCAATGCTGCCGACACGAAAGAATCTAGAAAGCGGTGCTCGCCGATGCGTCGACGCGTGCCTCCCTTGACCGACCGAAGAGCTTGCGCATCATGCCGAAATTCGCAGCAAACCTGACCATGCTGTTCAACGAAGTGCCGTTTCTCGAGCGTTTCGAGGCGGCCGCGCGTGCGGGCTTTTCCGCCGTGGAATTTCTGTTCCCCTACCCCTACTCGGCCGCTGAACTGGCCGAGCGGCTAGAGGCGGGACGGTTGCGCCTCGTCCTGCACAATCTGCCGGCCGGCAATTGGGACGCCGGCGAGCGCGGCATTGCCTGTCTGCCCGATCGCGTGGCCGAATTCCGCGACGGCGTGGGCCGCGCGATCGACTATGCGAAGGCCCTGGGCGTGCCGCAACTGAACTGCCTCGTTGGGATTCCGACGCGCGAGGTCGCGCCCGAGCAAGCCCGCCGGACGATTGTCGAGAATTTGCGCTTTGCCGCCACGGCGCTCGAAAAGGAAAATATCAAGCTGCTCGTCGAACCCTGCAATGCCTACGATATCCCCGGCTTTGCGCTCAATCGTTCGGCACCGACGCTCGAAATCATTCGCGAGGTCGCGTCAAGCAACCTCTACCTGCAGTACGACATCTATCACATGCAGCGGATGGAGGGCGAGCTCGCGGCCACACTGCAGAAACACCTGCCGCTGATCGCTCATATTCAACTGGCCGACAACCCGGGCCGCAACGAGCCGGGCACGGGCGAAATCAACTACGCATTCCTGTTCGACTGGCTCGACCGGCTCGGCTACGGCGGCTACATCGGCTGCGAGTACAAGCCGCGCACAACGACGCTCGAGGGGCTCACGTGGCTGCGCGATATCGCGGGGCAACGCGGCGCGCGTTAATCGGAACCGGCCCGCAGCAAGAGAGGCACGCCGCGCCGTGCGCACCGCGCCCGGCGCGGACGTGAGTATCACCATGACAAATCGCTAAACGGAACACCTAGACATGGCAAAGATCGGTTTTATCGGCCTCGGCATCATGGGCGCGCATATGGCGCGCAATCTACTCAAAGGCGGACACGAACTTGTCGTCAACGGCGCCTACCCCGTGCCCGACGACTTGCGCGAAGGCACACTCGTCGTGGCCGATTCGACGGCGGTCGCGCGGGAATCGGAGATCATCGTCTCGATGGTGCCCGACACGCCCGACGTCGCCCAAGTGCTGTTCGCCGAAGACGGCGTAGCGAAGGGCCTGTCGGCCGGCAAGCTCGTAATCGACATGAGCTCCATTTCTCCGCTCGATACGCAGGATTTCGCAAAGCGCATCAATGCGCTCGGCTGCGATTATCTCGACGCGCCTGTCTCCGGCGGCGAAGTCGGTGCGAGAGAGGCGACGCTCTCGATCATGGTAGGGGGCCCCGAACAAGCGTTCGCGCGCGCCAAGCCGCTGTTCGATTTGATGGGCAAGAACATTTCGCTCGTCGGCGATAGCGGTGCCGGCCAGACTTGCAAAGTCGCGAACCAGATCATCGTCGCGCTGAACATCGAGGCGGTAGCCGAGGCGCTGCTGTTCGCGGCGCGCTCGGGCGCCGACCCCGAACGCGTGCGTCGCGCGCTGATGGGCGGTTTCGCCTCGTCGCGCATTCTCGAGGTGCACGGCGAGCGCATGACGAAACGGACGTTCAAGCCTGGCTTTCGGATCGATTTGCATCGTAAGGACTTGAACCTGGCACTCGACGGTGCGCGCAGGCTCGGCATCGCCTTGCCGCACACTGCAAGCGCTCAACAACTGTTCAGCGTCTGCGCGGCGCACGACGGGGGCAATTGGGATCATTCGGCGCTCGTGCGGGCGCTCGAAATCATGTCCGGGTTCGAGATCGCCGAAGCGAAGGCAGACTGAGACCGCCGGCGTCATGCCGGAGGGCAGGATTCGGCCGTCCGCGTAGCTAAGCGAACGGCCGGCACGTGGGGCGCCTCGTCCTCGCGTACGAAGCAAGACTAAGACAGCGTCCGCATCGCAAGATGCGTGGCGCAGCCAAGGTCGATGCCGAGCACGCGGGTGAAGAGGCAAAAACGCCGCTTTCGGGCTGAGAGCGGCGGTGGGGTCCGCAGCGGCACCCGGCGACGCCGGGGAAGCCTTGGTCGGTCAGACGTCGTCGTCGGGTGTCCGCCTGTCGGATTGCTGCTTTTCAATAGATGTCGAACACCTGCTGCAACGCAGCGGGGTCTTGCGCGCCCGCGGCCAGCGCCAGCATCAGCAGCACACGCGCCTTGTAGGGGTTGAGGGTGCCCGCGCTGACAAAGCCGAGCGCATCATCGGGGGCCGCGCCGTTGCGCATGACGTGGCCCGAGCCGACACGCGAAGCGCGCACGACCGCAATGCCGCGAGCGCGCGCATCGCCCAACGCGGCTTGCAATGTCGAATGGATCGAGCCGTTGCCCGTACCGGCGACGACGATGCCGTGCACGGCCGCCGCGACAAGTGCATCGACCGCCGTGCGGGATGCGCCCGCGTAGCTCGAGACGATTTCGACGAGCGGCCACGACGCGGCAGCAACGAACGGCGTTCCCGAGGTGTGGGGCCGCACGAGCGCACGCTGAAATTCCACGCGACCGTCCTGGACCCAGCCGAGCGCACCGATTTCCGGTGAATGGAAGGCGTCGACGGCATAGGTGCTCGTCTTCGCGACGTCGCGCGCGCTGTGAATGCGATTGTTGAACGCAACCAGCACGCCCTGCCCGCGTGCAGCAGGCGAACCCGCGACCGTTACGGCACCGAGCAAGTTCAGCGGACCGTCCGCCGAGAGCGCCGAAGACGGCCGCATCGCCGCTGTCATGACAACGGGCTTGTCGGTCTTCACGGTCAGATGCAGGGCATACGCCGTTTCCTCGAGCGTGTCGGTACCGTGCGTGATGACGATGCCGTCGATGTCCTCGCGTGCCGCGAGCGCCGCGATGCGGCCGGCAAGCGTCGTCCAAAGGGCGACATCGAGGTCTTTGCTGTCGATGCTCGCGACTTGCTCGGCCTCGATCCGAGCCACGTGCGAAAGCGCCGGTACGGCGGCGAGCAGACGGTCGACCCCGACCACGCCTGCTTGATAGCCGGAGGTCTGGGCTGCATCGGCAGCGGAGCCGGCGATCGTGCCGCCGGTCGCGAGCACGGCGATGCGCGGCAGCGCCGCGAGGGATGGGGAAGAATGGATCGTAGTCATGGGCGCCATTCTAACCGCGACGATCGCGCCGGCGGATGCCCGCGCGGGCTGCAGCGCATTCGGCGGCGATCGTTGGAGCAACCTCGCCCTACCCCTTGCATTAGCGCTCGCCTTACGCCGCCTCGCGCAATTGCGCCGCCATGTCGGCCTCGGTCAGTTGCGGCGCGAACATTTCGATGAACCGATAAGCGTACGCGCGCATGAACGCCCCCCTGCGCAGGCCCACGCGCGTCGTGCTGCCCTCGAACAAGTGCTGCGAGTCCAATGCGACGAGTTCCGAGTCGCGTTTCGGATCGTAGGCCATTGCCGCGACGATGCCCACGCCCATCCCCAGCTCGACGTAGGTCTTGATGACATCGGCGTCGATTGCCGTGAGTACGACGTCGGGCAACGCACCCGCTTTTGCGAACGACTCGTCGATATGGGAGCGGCCCGTGAAATCGCGGTCGTACGTGATGATCGGGTATTCGGCGACCTGCTCGAGCGTAACGTGGGCGCGGCCGACGAGCGGATGCTGCTTAGGCACGACGACGATGTGGTGCCACGAATAGCATGGAAACGTAACGATGTCGGAGAAACGGTCGAGGGCCTCGGTGGAGAGCGCAATATCGGCTTCGCCTTCGATCAGCATCTGTGCGATTTGTCGAGGATTGCCCTGGCGCAGCGCCAGTTGCACCTTCGGAAACACTTGCGTGAACTCGCGCACGACCTTGGGCAGCGCGTAGCGCGCCTGCGTGTGTGTCGTCGCCACGACGAGGTGGCCCGTATCCTCGTCCGCGTATTGCCGAGCAACGCGACGCATGTTTTCGGCATCGAGCAGCATGCGCTCGATCAACTGATGCACGGCTTTGCCGGGCTCGGTAAGCCCCGTGAGCCGCTTGCCGCGACGCACGAAGATATCGACGCCCAGTTCGTCCTCGAGGTCTTTGATTTGCTTGGACACGCCTGATTGAGAGGTAAACAGGGCGTTGGCCACCTCGGTCAAGTTCAAGTTGCGGCGCACCGCTTCGCGCACGAAGCGTAGTTGCTGAAAGTTCATACGAACCTCTTCTCGACAAAGCACGGATTGTTGATCGATGATGCGAAACGGCGCGGGCCGCACTCCCGCCTCCGTTGCCCGCACTGCGCCAAACCGCGGGTGCAGTGCCTGTCTATCTCACTGCTGTAAAGCAAATGCGCGCCACGTCTTCGGCACCACGGTCACGCCGTCGCCCTCGCGCAAACCCAGCGCGTGCCATGCGTCGCGTTCGAGTTCCGCTTCGAGCGGTCCCGCCTTGCCGGCAAGCTCGACGCGTACCGATGCGCCGCGTACCGTCACCCGGCGCACATGCGCATCGATGCCGTCGGCCCGCGCGAACCGGCGTGGATGGATCTCGAGCTCGTGCGGGCGTACGAAGGCGTGCGCCGACGTAGTTTGCGCTGCATCGGCTTGCGCCGCGACGCCCTGTGCAGAGAACGGTGCACTCGCGCCTTCCGCCATGAACCCTTGCGGCCCCAAGCGGCCGGAGAATCGATTGGCCTCGCCGAGGAACGCGTAGACGAACGGGGTCGTCGGATCGTCATACACGCCCTGCGGGCTCCCCGTTTGTTCGACCCGTCCGCGATTCATGACGACGATCCGATCGGCAACGTCGAGCGCCTCTTCCTGATCGTGCGTGACGAAGATCGTCGAAATCCCGAGCTCGTCATGCAGCCGCCGCAGCCACACGCGCAGTTCTTTGCGCACCTTCGCATCGAGCGCGCCGAACGGCTCGTCGAGGAGCAGCACGCGCGGCTCGACGGCCAGCGCCCGCGCGAGTGCGATCCGCTGCCGCTGCCCGCCCGAGAGCGCCGACGGATAGCGATCGGCGAGCGGGGCAAGTTGCACGAGCCTCAAAAGCTCGTGCACGCGGTCCCTAATCGCGGCCTCGGACGGCCGCTCGCGCCGCGGCTTCACGCGCAAGCCGAACGCGACGTTTTCGAACACGGTCATATGGCGAAACAGCGCGTAATGCTGGAACACGAAACCGATCTGGCGCTCGCGTGCGTCGAGCGCGCCGACGTCGCGCCCGCCCAAGATGACTTCACCCGCATCGGGCATCTCGAGCCCAGCGATCACGCGCAGCAGCGTCGTCTTGCCGCAGCCGGACGGGCCGATGAGCGCGACGAGCTCGCCGGGGGCGAACTCGAGCGAGACGTTGTCGAGCGCGGCGAAATCGCCGAAGTACCGGGTCAAATTGCGGACGATAATGCCCATCGAAAATCCCCTTGTCGAAGGATCAGCGGCGAGCGAGCGCATCGGCCTGGAGGCGCCGTTCGGCCATGAGTTTCAGGCCGAGCGTCACGAGCGCGATCAGCGCCAGGACCGACGCGAGCGCAAATGCGGCCGCGAAGTTGTAGTCGTTGTAGAGAATCTCGACGGCGAGCGGCATGGTATCGGTCTGTCCGCGAATATGCCCGGATACGACCGAGACGGCGCCGAACTCGCCCATCGCGCGCGCGTTGCAGAGGATAACGCCGTATAGCAAGCCCCATTTGACGTTGGGCAGCGTGACGCGCCGCCACATCTGCCACGCCGACGCGCCGAGCACGCGGGCGGCCTCCTCTTCTTCGTTGCCTTGCGCCTGCATCAACGGAATAAGCTCGCGGGCGACGAATGGGAAGGTGACGAAGAGGGTCGCGAGCACGATGCCCGGTACCGCGAAGACGATCTGCACGTCATGCGCTGCTAGCCATGGGCCGAACCAGCCCTGGGCACCGAACAGCAGGACATAAACCAGCCCCGAAACGACGGGCGACACGGAAAACGGCAGATCGATCAACGTCGTGAGCAGCGCCTTGCCCCTGAATTCGAATTTTGCGATGGCCCAAGAGGCCGCGAGGCCGAACACAACGTTCGCCGGTACCGCGATGATCGCAACCGTCAACGTCAGCACGAGCGCTGCGCGCGCATCGGGATCGGCTAGCGAGGTGAAATAAAAGTGCAGGCCTTTGCTCAACGCTTCTTGGAAGACGGCGACGAGCGGCACGACGAGAAACAGCCCGAGGAAAGCAAGCGCGGCGGCGGTGAGCCCGCGGCGCAACGCGCGCGGCTCAGCGCGGTGGCGGGCCGTATCCGAACGAGCGTGTCGTGCAGTGCGTGCAATCGTCCCAGCGCGGCTCATTGCGAAACTCCTTTTTCAGTGCCGAGATCACGTCCGCGCCCGATCGCCGACCCTTTCTTGTTCACGACACGCTTGGCATTCATGCGGCGCTGCCAGCGCCACTGCAGTGCATTGATCACGAACAGCATGACAAACGAAGCGACGAGCATCACGACGGCGAGCGCGGTGGCACCGGCGTAGTCGTATTGCTCGAGCTTGGTCACGACGAGCAGCGAGATCACTTCGGACTTCATCGGAATATTGCCCGCGATGAAGATGACCGAGCCGTATTCGCCGAGCGCGCGGGCGAACGCAAGCGCGAACCCGGTCGCCAACGCCGGCGCGAGCGCGGGCAGCACGACGCGCACGAACGTCTGTGCGCGCGTCGCGCCGAGGCAGGCCGCGGCCTCTTCTTGCTCGCGCTCGAAATCTTCCAAGACGGGCTGCACCGTGCGCACGACGAAGGGTAAGCCGATGAACGTGAGCGCGACGAGCACGCCGAGCGGCCCGAACGCGATCTTCACGCCGAGCGGCGCGAACCATCGACCGATCCAGCCGTTTTCGGCATAGACGGCCGCGAGCGAAATACCGGCGACGGAGGTCGGCAAAGCGAACGGCAAGTCGACGAGCGCATCGACAATGCGCCGGCCCGGGAACGGGTAGCGCACGAGCACCCAGGCGAGCAGCATGCCGAACCCGGCATTGAGGAGTGCCGCCAGGCCCGCCGCGCCGAACGTGAGCCGATACGCGGCCAACACGCGTGGCGCGGTGACGACGGCGATGAAGCGTTCGCCGTCGAGCGTTGCCGTCTTGAGAAATGTCGACGCAAGCGGGATGAGGACCACGAGGCTCAAGTAAGCCACCGTGATGCCGAGCGTCACGCCGAATCCAGGCAATGCGCTCGCCTTACGGAAACCGAAGGTCGCCATGTTTATCACTCTGACTTTGACAGGATGGGCCGACGCCGGCCACTGCCGGTACGCACTGCGCACCGATCGTTCTTATGGCGGAGCGTCGCCGCGCTCCCCTAGGGTCGCCCGGCGTCGTTGCGCCGGGCGCCGAGCTTCTAGGCCCTTACCGCGAGCCTTGCTTCACTTGCTCGACTTGCCTTTGCTTCACTTGGGCTGATAGATCGAATCGAATATGCCGCCGTCGGCAAAATGCGTTTTCTGCGCCTTTTGCCAACCGCCGAACGCGTCGTCCACGGTGTAGAGCGTGAGCTTCGGGAACTTGGCCGTCAGTGCCGCCGGCACCTGCGGCGAGCGGGGCCGATAAAAATTGCGCGCCGCAATTTCCTGCCCTTGTTCCGTATACAGAAAGTGCAGATACGCTTCGGCAAGCTTGCGCGTGCCCCGCTTGTCGGCCACTTTGTCGACCAGCGCGACGGGCGGTTCGGCCAAGATGCTCACTGAAGGCACGACGATTTCAAACTTGTCGGCACCGAACTCCTTCTGCGCGAGAAACGCCTCGTTCTCCCAAGCGATAAGGACATCGCCGAGGCCGCGCTGCACGAAGCTCGTCGTCGCGCCGCGCGCGCCGGAATCGAGTACGCCGGCGTTGCGATACAACTGCGTGACGAAGGCGCGCGCGCGCTCGTCGCTACCGCCCGGCCGGTGACGGGCATAAGCCCAGGCCGCCAAATAGTTCCAACGCGCCCCGCCCGAGGTCTTCGGATTCGGTGTCACGATCGAGACGCCGGGCTTGACGAGATCGTCCCAGTCCTTGATGTGCTTCGGATTGCCGTGGCGCACGAGAAAGACGATCGTCGAGGTGTACGGCGAAGCGTTGTCGGGCAGCCGCTTTTGCCAATCGGACGCGACAAGGCCGCGGCTTGCGAGTGCATCGATGTCGTACGCGAGCGCGAGCGTGACGACGTCAGCCTGCAGGCCGTCGAGCACGGAACGCGCTTGGGCGCCGGAGCCCCCGTGCGATTGGCGGATCGTCACTGTCTCGCCCGTCTGCGCCTTCCACAGGGGCACGAATGCCCGATCGATGTCCTGGTAAAGCTCGCGCGTAGGATCGTAGGAGACGTTGAGCAGCGACGTATCGGCACGCGCGGGCACGACCGCGGCCGTCAGCGCGAGCGCCGCCACAGCCATCGTGCCGCGCACAAGCGCTTTACTTCGTTGCCAACCGCGTGCGACATGCAATGCGCGAGATTCGTTGCTCCATAGCTTCATGTGTGTTCCCCGTCGGCGGCTTGGCGCCCTTTTCGATAGTCGGGCCAGTCTAGCCAGCCGCGCTTATTCCCAGAACGAATAAATCTTCATTTTTTTATTCGATTTTCTGCTAAGGCCCGACGCGGCGCCGCCCGCGGGCCGCAGGCGGAGGGTCGCAACATAACGCTTGAAATTCTGTCCGTACTGTATAAAAATACAGCTTACTGTCTATCCATACAGTGACCCATGACCAAACTCACCGCACGGCAGCAGCAGGTTTACGAATTGATCCGCCAGTCGATCGAGCACAGCGGCTATCCGCCCACGCGCGCCGAGATTGCCGCGGCGTTGGGTTTTTCGTCCGCGAATTCGGCCGAGGAGCACCTGCGTGCGCTCGCGCGCAAAGGCGTGATCGAGTTGGCAGCCGGTGCCTCGCGCGGCATTCGGTTGCTGGCGTCGGAGGACATGCCACGCCAATTGGCGTTGCCGCATCCTGCGTTGATGCAGTTGTCGCTGCCCCTCGTGGGCCGCGTGGCAGCGGGCAGCCCGATCCTCGCCCAAGAACACGTCTCGCAGCATTACGCGTGCGACCCGGCGCTCTTCTCGAGCAAACCGGACTACCTGCTGAAGGTGCGCGGGTTGTCGATGCGCGATGCCGGCATTCTCGACGGCGATCTACTCGCCGTTCAGAAGCGCAGCGAAGCAAAGGACGGCCAAATCATCGTCGCCCGTCTGGGCGACGACGTCACCGTCAAGCGCCTGAAACGGCGCCCGAACGGCATCGAGCTCATTGCTGAAAACCCCGATTACGAAAATATCTTCGTGCAGGCCGGCAGCGCCGATTTTGCGCTCGAAGGCATTGCGGTCGGCCTTATCCGTCCGACCGAATTCTGAATACACCCTTGGGAGACGCCATGGATCGCCTTGCTCGCCTCATGCCTTTCCGCGCTTTCGGCCGCCTGCGCCATCTTCGCAGCGTCATTGCGTGCCCGCCGCTCGAAGCTGGTCCCTCGATCCCCCTGCCCGTGCCTGCGATCGAGCGCGGCGATGCTCCGCGGGCAGGCATGCAGCCTGCGGCACTGCCCGCATTCGCACGGGTATCGCTCAATAGTGCGTTGCACGCAGAGCCGGCCCGGCGGGCACCCGTGCGCGTCTACCACGGTCCGTCGCGGGTCATTCTCGTCGGCACGATCGACGCCGTCTGCAAAATGATCGATCGATGCATCGACGATGAACGCGCCGCAGCCGCTGCGTAATGGGTGCGCGGTGCGGCTGCGGCTGCCGTCGTTTTCAATGGGGATAGTTTCGGAGCGGCCTTTGTCGACTAAGATTGCACATCGACAAAGGCTGACTGCTCATGACAACAGAGAACCGCTCCACCGGTAGAAAGCCGCTCACTGCCACCATCGCGACTGGCGTCGCCCTCATCGTCGTCGCACTGATCGCCGTTGCGTACGCTTCGCCCTATCTGGTGGTGAACCGGCTGCGCGATGCCGTGCAAGCGCGCGATGCGCAAATGATCAATCGGTATGTCGACTATCCGGCGCTGCGGGCGAGTTTGAAAACGGAACTGACGCAGATGTTGAGCCGGCGCGTCGAAACACAAAAGCTCCAGCATCCGCTGGCGGCACTCGGTGCGCTCGTCGGTATGGCGTTCGTGAATCCGCTTGTCGATGCCTATGCGACGCCCGACGGCGTGGCTGCGCTGCTCGCCGGTATGCCGCCGCGAGGTGAACCCGGCGAGGCGCCGCCTTCTGTGATCGATCAGCAATCATCGGATCAAGTGCCGCCCCAGCCGCAGGAAGCGCCGCCTTCGCCTGCCTCCACGGAAGCGCAAACGGAACCCCGCGCAAAGGGCGACGCCGGCTATCGCGATATCAATACGTTCGCCGTCAACTATGCGCGCGGCAGCGGTACGCCAGCGTATGCCGTCGTCTTTCACCGCCGCGGCTGGTTCACGTGGCAGATCGACGCCGTCGAATTGCGTTCGTGACCCCGGGCTGTTCGCCCTGACCGCTCTAGGCTTGGTCGTCGGCGGGGCTCATGAATGCGCGCATGAAGACGAGTGCGCCCCAGCCCCAGACCGCGTTCGCTGCAAACCCGACGGCTAGGCGCGGCAGCATATTGCCGCTTGGCCAGATGCCGCGTGCCGGATCGACGACGAAGACGCGCGCCGCCGTCAAAACGATGCCGCCGAACACGAAGGCTTGCAGCCATGGCGCCGCGCGCTCGGGCGACACGCGCAGCAGCCACGCCATCAGTACCGCCCAAGCGGCGCTCCAAATCGCGTTCGCGATGAACTCGGGCATACCAAGCGGAAGGAACGGCTCGGTCGAAAAGCCTGTCGCGCCGATCAGCCCCGCGGCATGCAGCAGCGCGAGCATGGCTTCCCGAAAAAATAGCGCGGCGAGAAATCCCGAGACAAAAGGCAGAATGAGTTTTTGCATGTAGTGCGGGACGAGCGCATGGCGGCCGGCTACGCGTTGCGGCGCGGCCGACGCTCCAGAGGAGGCTTGCGAAGCCGGAACGAGCGACATTATAGGCGGGCGCGCCACAAACGCCCGTTTGGTGCGTTAGGCAAGCGGGCGTCGTGCTCGGGAAATGCTAAAGTGAAAAGCGAATCGTGAATTTGGCGGAGTACGCGCAAAGGAGCGGGTCATGTCCAAATCCTTGAGTCCCGAGGCCATCGAGGCGCTGCGGCGCTTGAACGACGTCGGTGTCGGCCAGGCGCCGCCGCTCGTTTCAACGTCGGTTGCGGCGGAACTGCTCGGCGCGGGTCTTGCCGACGAGAATGGCGATGGCGTGCTTGAGATTACCTGCGATGGTCGCAAGTATTTGTCCGGCGATTGCGACTAGTCGTTAGCGCTGAGCGTAACGCTGAGCGACGACACGGCAGCGCGCGCGGTTTCACTCTTCGTCGTCGCTCCAAGGAATCTCGACGTCGCTGAGAAAAGCGACCGTCGCGAACGGCCGCGCCTCATGCCGACCGATCTTGCCGTCCGCACGTTGCCATTCGACGCGAAACACGACAGACGGCGTGTCCGCCAGTAGCCAGACTTTGCGGATCTCGTCCGGGTCGGCTTCTTCCACCGGGCCGTCGAGCGAAATCAATAGCGTTTGAGGCCAAATACCGGCATCGGGATCGTAGATGCGGTCGCCGTCGGGGATTGCCGTGAAAGCTTCCACGCCGATCGTCGCGCATGCATCGACGACCATCTTGCCGAGCGCGTGCAGAACGGTCGTGGCTCGTACGGAATTCGCTTGCCGGATCGCGAGATCGCCGCGTGTCAGGGCCTGTTCGAGTTTAGGGTGGGTCTTGTGTGTGCCCATGATGATGTCGTGACGTGCTCGATTCTCGGATTGTTCGTCGCCGGCGCGCCATCGGCGCGCCGCCCAATTGACGAATCGTACCACCTGCGACGCATGAGCCGACGTCGCCGGCTATTCGTGCAACGAAGATGCCCGCTCGGCGCTAGAGACGCGTATGGTCCACCGTGTCCGCCGTGTCTGCCCGCCGTATTGAATGGAGCCGCACGTAGCGGGCGGTGGCGAGCCGGTTGCGCCCGTTCGCCCAGGCAGCTTCCGTGTAGGTGCGCTCCTGCCCGAATGAAGCCAGGATATCGCGATACTGCGCGACGGTGCACACGTGGTACGCCTGCCGGCCCGGCCGGAAGTGGATCACGCCAGGCAACGGGCCCATATTGACACCGCCTGCATATGAAGCATCGTTGCGCTCGTGCCATTCATCGTGCGCGCCGTGCTGGATCGGCGAGTGCGGCAGGACACCGAATTCCTTCGGCGTCATCGGCGTGCCCTGTTCGAGCAGACGTGCCTCGTGCAGCCCCGTCGCGACAAGGTCCGCATTGAAATGCGGGACGAACGTCTCGGCATCGACGCGCTCGGCGCGATGGGCCGCGGTGCGGCGGTAGACGCCGTGAATGTCGATATCGCCATAAAAGAAGTTGCCCGCGCCGTCACGCACGCCCAGCACGCCTTGGCCTAACGCGCGCACCGTCAGGCCCTCGTTGGCCAGTACGCGCAGACCATAGGGCGCGCCCGCGTGATCGGCACGACGGATAGCTGCTAAATCGCGTTGCGCCTGCTCGGTGTCGTTTTGCTCATAGAGCACCAGTCCGCGAAATTTATTCTTGCTCGTCTTTTGATAGATCCCGGCCGGCTTGGGGCGAAGCCCGGGACGGCCGATGTTAGCGACGCGGGAAGTATGGCCGGTTCGCACGAAAATGTCGTATCGATACCGATCGGCGAGCCTTTGGAAGGTGCGCTTCTCGTGCGGATGCAAACCCAGGGATTGAAACTGACTGTCTTTGGATAGAACGCCATCGGCCGGATAGGGGCCGAGCACTTCATAGGTGCCGCGGCGACCGCGCAAACCAACGAGCGCTCGCAGCACGGCGCGCAGCGGCGAACAGCCCATAGACGCGGGGTGCCGGGCTGTTCGCCGCTCTGCAGCGTGTTGCGGTGGGATCGCCAACTTCGGCATCGGGGCCCCTTCGATGCATGCGTTGCTTTTGCGCGGTGTTGCCGATTCGGCCTGCGCTATCGGACCCGCAGCGGCAACCATGGACACGCCACGAGCGTAGCGCAACGCGGGACGCTCACAACAGTCTCATGCAAAGCGTACAGACCATACAAAAAGCCCAGTCCGAAGAACTGGGCTTTTTGCAAAATTTCTCTTGGGGTGGCTGATGGGACTCGAACCCACGACGACAGGAATCACAATCCTGGACTCTACCAACTGAGCTACAGCCACCACTGGCACATGCGGGTTACCGCATGTTCTTGCGCCGGCTCGGCCAACGAAGAAGCGAGATTATACGAATAGAAATGCCGCTTGCCTAGCCCCTCAGCCGATAATTTCCGACGGTTCACGCAGATGACTGCGCGCTTCGTCGAAAATCGACAAGTCGCCCCGCGCGAGCTGCTTGCTGTCCGACAGCACTCGGCGCCAACCGCGCGCGCCGGCCGCGCCGCGATAAAGCCCGAGCGCATGGCGAGTAATGGCGCCGAGATACGTCCCGCGCGCGAGTTCTCTCGCGCAATATTCGATGAGCGCCGCTTCCACCTCTTCCCGCGTCTTCGCCGGATCGCCACCGTAAAAGCGCGCATCGACATCGGCCAGCACGAACGGGTTGTGATACGCCTCGCGGCCGAGCATCACACCGTCGACATGGCGCAGATGCGTTTGAACCTCATCGAGCGTCTTGATCCCCCCATTGACGATGATTTCGAGCGCGGGAAAATCGCGCTTGAGCCGATAAGCATAGTCATACTTCAGCGGCGGAATCTCGCGATTTTCCTTCGGCGACAAGCCCTTCAAGATCGCATTGCGGGCATGCACGATGAAGACGTCGCAACCGGCCTCGGCGATCGTCCCGACGAAATCGCGCACGAACGCATAGTCTTCGACGGCGTCGACGCCGATCCGATGCTTCACCGTCACGGGCACCGACACGGCGTCGCGCATCGCACGCACGCAATCGGCGACGAGCCGCGGCTCGTTCATGAGGCACGCCCCGAACGCCCCGCGCTGCACGCGCTCGGACGGGCAGCCGCAATTGAGATTGATCTCGTCGTAACCCCATTGTTCGCCGAGCTTGGCCGCGCGCGCGAGATCGTCGGGTTCGCTGCCGCCCAACTGGAGCGCGACGGGCGCTTCCTCAGCCGTGAACGCGAGATGGCGCGCGACGTCGCCGTATAGCAGCGCCCCCGTCGTCACCATCTCGGTATAGAGCCACGTATGGCGCGATATAAGACGATGAAAGTAGCGGCAGTGACGATCGGTCCAGTCCATCATGGGCGCCACGGATATTCGGCGCGGACTGGGTCGGGGGTATAGCGACATGGCAGATGGAGCAAGCGACAAGGCAGCAATTTTACCGCATCGCGTCAGACGCGCCTGCTCCACGACGCGTTCGCATGGCTCGCGGCATGCGCCGCCGCAATCAGCAGCTTCGACGGCATGCACCCCACTCTTGCGCACGTCGTACCGTATTCACCGCCTTCGATGATCAAGGCCGTGCGGCCTTCGGCTTTCGCGCTGCGGTAGGCCGAAAGCCCGGCCGTCCCTGCGCCGATAACGGCGACGTCTGTATGAATGGTGCGCATGGCGTTTCTCTCCCGTCGAGCGCGGACGCTGGCGCTAGGGATTACTTGACCGCCGGGAAATCGAGCGTCGTGTCGTTCACGCGGTTCACGAGATTCGTGAACGTAATCGACGCGATGGCGAGGTTGATTTCGATGAGCTGGCGGTCGGTGTAACCCGCCGCGCGCACCGCATCGACGACCGCTTCGGGCACCGTGCCACGCGTACCGACCAGCGTTCGCACATACGTCACCAACGCGTCGCGCTTCGCCTCGCCAGTTGCAACGCCAGCACGCACCTTCTTCATGTCATCGCCCGACAGGCCGGCAAGCTTGCCCATCACCGTATGCGCGGCGACACAGTAGTCGCAGCCCGCGTGTTCGCTGACGGCCAGCTTGATGACTTCGATGTCCGCCTTGCCAAGCGTGCCGGCAGCCACCGCCACGTCGAACGCAAGCGCCGCGCTGAGTGCTTCGGGGCTATGCGTGCCGACAGTCGCGTACGCATTGGGTACTTTGCCGGCGGCCTTCTTGAGCTTCGCGAACACTTCGGCGGCCGGGCCAGTGGCGTCTTCCGGGCGAATGGTGGTCAGACGGGACATGATTGACTCCTTCCTTCAAGGTTGATCGGTAGTTGAACGGGTTAGCCATGTCGTATGGCATGGGAGTCAGTGTAGGCATGCAACGCGAGTTGTTTAATGCCATAATTCCGCAACTTCATGCTCAAACGTCTCACATGGAACTACTGGACCGATTGCTCTCGCTGATGCCGGTCACCGGACGGCTGGATGTACGGTGCCATTTCGGCTCGCCGTGGCGCATCGACAATCCCGAGTCGAACGAGTGGGAATTCCCTTATCACGTGCTGTTGCGCGGCGAGGCTGTCGTCGAAAGCGACACGGGAGGAAAAAGCGAATCCGCCATCCGCATGAAAGCCGGCGATATCGTGCTGTTTCCGTCCGGTCATGCTCACCGGCTGCATGACGGCAGCGGCAGCCCGCCCCGGGCGGTGCGCGAGCGGCACGATGACGGATTGACCCTTGTCACGAACGGCAGCGCAGACGAGGGGGCTGATGTGCTGTGCGGGCGCTTCGTGTTGCCGGCCGTGCCGCAACAACTGATGCGCGACCATCTGCCCGGACGTTTACTGGTGAGCAGCGTGGTGAGCAGCGTGAGCGGGGGCGACGGGCAGGCGCGCGACGCTGCGTTTGCAGCAACCCGGCTTGCCCGAGTCATTGAATTGATGAGAGAGGAAGCGTTCGAGCAGCGCCCGGGCTGCGCGGCGGTCGTGAATCAACTTTCGGGCGCCTTGTTCGCGCTCACCCTGCGCTGTGCCTCCAATACCGACCAAGCGCCGCGCGGCCTGCTTGCGCTTGCGCAGCGGCCGCGCCTGCAACCCGCTCTCGCGGCCATGTTCGACGAACCCGAAAAACCGTGGACGCTTCCTCAACTGGCTGAGCGCTGTCACATGTCTCGCGCTACGTTCGCACGCCACTTCGACGAAGCGATCAGCCGCTCGGCGAGCGACGTGCTCACGGAAATTCGGATGGCGCTCGCCGGCCGCAAATTGGCGCAAACAGCGATGTCTGTCGCCGAGATTGGCGAAGCGGTCGGATATCGATCGGAAGCGGCGTTTCAGCGCGTGTTTAAACGGCAGGTAGGGATGACGCCCGCGAAGTGGCGCGCACATTCCTCACGGGCAGGAATCCCAGAATCGAGTTCCCGCAGAAAGACCGCGGCGTGAGCGTCAACGAGCGGCCAGCATCTTTGCGCATTCTTCCGGTTTCGTCTTGCCCGATCGCGCGGATTCTTCCCACAGCCCATCGTGCCGCAGATAAGGGGCAACTCACGGCGGCCCGATGACGCGCGAGGGCGAAAACCGGAGCGCGCAGGAGCAATGTCGGCGGATAGAATGGAGGCCGCGTAAAAATCCGCGGCGCGCCAAACCCGTGCCGCGCCTGCAACAAGAAAAGGGAGCTTCGATCAATGAGCGGCGGATTGACCCGTCAGTGCGTCACCGAGCGCGTGCTGCTCGTTTTGCTGCTGTCCATGCTGGCCGGCTGCAGCACCTGGTTCGCGCCGCCGCCGGCGCCCCAGCCCGAACAGCCGGCTCCCGAGCCTTCGGCGGTCGAAGAGATGCCGCCCGAACCCGCGTCCGAAACGCAGGCGTCGGCCCCGGTCGTCACCACGCCGCCGCACGAAGCGCCCGAGCCCCGGCACGTCGTGCCCAAGCCAGCCTATCGGCCGCCGGCTAAACCCCGCCCCGCTCCGCCGCCCGTGCAAACGCCGCCCCCCGCGCCGCCGCCGTTGATCTCGACACGGGCGCTTTCCGCCAGCAACACGCACGGCTTGCTCGACGCGCGCGTGCAGCGGCCCGACGGCAAGGCAATCGGCCGCGCCATCGATATGTTCGTCGATGCCGCCGGCAAACCGCGCGAAATGCTCGTCAATCTGGCTGGCTTCATGGGGATCGGCGACCGCAAGATGCGCTTTCCCTGGACCGACTTCAAATTCAACGCCGCCCAGATCAAAGCGCCGATCACGCTGTCGATTCCACCGGGCGAGCCGCCCGCGGCGGCCTCCTCCAAGCCCACGGATAAAGCCGCGGGCAAAACGGCCGGAACAGGCGCGAACGATGCGCACCTGCTGCGCATGATCGATGCGACAGCCGAGCGCGGCAACGGGGAGCGCGTCGGCCGTGTCATCGATGTCCTAATCGATAATCGCGGAGAGCCGCAAGCGGCCGTCGTCGACGTCGGCAGTCTCATTCACGAGCGGCGCAGCATCGCCGCCGATTGGTCGGCGCTGCGCTTTGTGACGAAGGACGGTGGGCTCTCGCTGCAAACCGATCTCTCCGATGCTCAGGTCAACGCCGCGCCTCCCTATGTCCCGAATCAACCGGTCAGGGCTGTCGCACCCGCGCAGGCCAGTCCGGCGGCGCCCGCCGCTCCTCCCACACGGTAACGAACGCGCAGATGGCCAATTCACGAAGTCTTCGCGCGCTCGACTGGCTCAACTTCTTTCTCGCCAATGTGCAGACGGGGTTCGGACCATTCATCGCGTCGTATCTGACCGCCAACAAGTGGACGCAGGGCGAGATTGGTGTCGCCTTGAGCGTGGGCACTGCCACGGCGATGCTGAGCCAGGTGCCGGCCGGCGCGCTCATCGATGCGCTGCGCAACAAGAAAGCCGCCGGGGCGGCCGCGATCCTCGCGATCGCCGCCTGCGCGCTGCTGCTCGCGGCCAGCCCCACGCTGCTGCCGGTCCTAGCGGCTGAACTCTTTCACGGGTTCGCGAGTTGTATGCTCACGCCGGCGATCGCAGCCATTTCGTTCGCGCTCGTCGGCCGCCGCGCGCTCGGCGACCGGCTCGGCCGCAACGCACGCTTCGCCTCCATCGGCAGCGCCTTCGCCGCGGCGGCAATGGGCGCGTTCGGCGAATACTCGTCTGCGCGCGCCGTCTTTTGGCTGACCGCCGCACTATCGGTGCCGGCCCTGATCGCCTTGTCGATGATCGAGCACACGGGCCGCGCCGCGGCCAACGCGATACGAGATCTCGGCACGGCGGGAGATGCCGGCTCCCCGGCAGCGGCAGAGCTCGAACCCGAACATCGGGCAGGCATCGGCTCGTTGCTGCGCGATCGACGCGTGCTCATCTTCGCCGCCTGCATCGCGCTCTTTCACCTCTCGAATGCGGCGATGCTCAATCTGGCGGCGGGCGAAGTCACCGCGCATATGAGCGACAACGTTCAACTGGTCATTGCGGCCTGCATCATCGTGCCGCAAATGGTCGTCGCTGCGCTCTCGCCATGGGTCGGGCGCTCGGCCGAACGCTGGGGACGGCGCCCGCTGCTGCTGTTCGGATTTGCGGCGTTGCCACTGCGCGCGCTGCTGTTCGCGGGTGTGTCCAGCCCTTATCTGCTCGTACCGGTGCAGTTGCTCGACGGCATCAGCGCCGCCGTCTTCGGCGTCATGATGCCGCTTATCGCAGCCGATGTCGCAGGCGGCAAAGGACATTACAACCTGTGCATCGGGCTATTTGGACTGACCGCCGGCATCGGGGCAACGCTGAGCACACTCGCGGCCGGCTTCGTGTCCGATCACTTCGGCAACACCGTCAGCTTCATGGGACTTGCGGCAGCCGGCGCGCTAGCGGTGCTGCTCGTCTGGGCCGCGCTACCCGAGACGCGGGATGCCGACGAAGCGCAGGCGCCGCGCCCAGGGCACAAACCGTCGACAACCTGAGCCCTGTCATGCCGCGCATAACGCATGACAGAGGCCAGCGAACCCGAACCCGCGCGACGCCAGCGATTGCAGGCAAGCATCAGCCTAGGGTCCTGAGTGCCCCTGGGCGCGTCGGCGCCCCAATGTATCGACGCCCGCGCGTCAGCGCATCAATCGACGCCTGAACAGGGCCGCGCAGACGAAGAACGGGACGATCGCATAAGCGACCAGGATCGCCACATGCACGCCGACATTCGCGGCCGGGCGCCCCAGCATGGCCGCGCGGATCAGTTCGACCGCGTGTGCGAGCGGCAAGACCATGGCACCTTGGCGCACGGCCTCGGGCAACTGCTTCAGCGGAAAAAACACACCCGACAGCAACAGCATCGGCGTCAGCACGAGGGTCTGATAGAACATGAAAAAATCGTACGAGGGGGCGAGCGCCGTCACGATCATCGCGAGACTCGCGAACGCAAGGCCGGCCAACGCGATGATCGGCAGCGCCAGCAGCATGGACGGAAACTGCGCGTAGCCGAGCATGCCGGCCACCAGCATGATCGCCGCGCCCGACAACACCGCTTTGCTCGCCGCCCAGACGATCTCCCCGACGACCACGTCGCCGAGCGTGAGCGGCGTGTGCATGATCGCTTCCCAGGTGCGCTGCACGTGCATGCGCGAGAACGCCGAATACATCGACTCGAACGTGGCCGACATCATGACGCTCGAGCCGACCGTCCCGGCCGCCAAAAACGCGATGTACGAGACGCCGTCCACGTGCCCCACCATCAGGCCGAGCCCTAAGCCCAGCCCGAACAGGTAGATCATCGGATCGGCCAGATTGCCGATCATCGAAGCGGCCGCCAGCTTGCGCCACACGAGATAGTTGCGGCGCCAAACAGCGATCCAATTGGTCGCGTTGGCCGGCAGCGCAAGCCCCATTCGGCTGGCGCGGCCGACGGCACGGTGCGCGCGCGCGTCGGTGTCGTACGGGGGAGCATCCATCTCGGTTCTCTTTTCTATGCGCGTCAAACGTTGGGGGCGGATTAGTCCTGTCGATCAGTCCTGCCGGTCAGTCCTGCATTTCGCGCCCCGTCAGCCTCAAAAACACGTCTTCGAGATTGGCTGGCCGATGCACGTAACGCAGACCCGTACGTCCCGCGAGCCGCGCGTTGACGGGCGCGGCGTCGTGCACGTAGCAAAACAGCGTCTCGCCGCTGATCTCGGTGCGCGCGGCGAATGGCGCAAGCTCGTCGCGCAGCGCAGAAGGGGCGCTGCCGTACACTTCGATGACGTCGCAACCGATCTCGTTGGCCACCAGTTCGCTCGGTGCCCCTTCCGTGATCTTGCGCCCTTCCTCGATGATGCAAAGCCGATGACACAGTCGTTCGGCTTCTTCCATGAAATGCGTCGTGAGCAAGATCGTCTTGCCGCGGGTCAGCAGCGAGCGCAGCCGGTCCCAAATCAAGTGCCGCGCTTGAGGATCGAGCCCGGTTGTCGGCTCGTCGAGGATGAGCACATCCGGGTCGCTGATCAGCGCGCGGGCCAGCGTGAGCCGACGCCTCATGCCCCCGGAAAGCTCGCCGACGCGTGCATCCGCTTTGTTTTCAAGCCGCGCGAATTCGAGCAGTTCCGGAACCATGGCCCGGGTCTTGCTCGCCGGTAATCCAAAGTAGCGGCCGAAGACCAGTAAATTTTCGCGTACGCTGAAGTCAGGGTCGAGATTATCGAACTGCGGCACGACGCCCACCCGTTGACGCGCGAAGCGCGCGCCCGATGGGATGGTCTGCCCGCATAGCGAGATTTCACCGGCATCGGGCTCGGCAAGACCCAGCAGCATCTTGAGGGTCGTGGTCTTGCCTGCGCCATTGGGTCCAAGCAGGCCGAAGCATTCGCCGGCACGGACGTGGAACGACAAGTTGTCGACGACAGTCTTATCGCCAAAGCGCTTGACCACGTTGCGAAATTCGATGGTGTTGTTGGACATGAAGGCGGAGCAACGAGCGGGACCGCACGGGTGAGAGGCTGACGGAGCCCCATTCTATTGCATCGGGCTCGAAGCCTTCGGCCGGCGGCGCGCACTTCACTGGTGCGGTGCAGCGATGCGCGCGGATGCCGCCGTAGTGCATACGCAGCGAGGAACGAAGGCTAGGCGTTTTCCTAGTCTTGCAAGACTAATTGCGTCGCACCATGATGGAAGCGACGAACCGCGATCGACGCGGGCTGGAGGTCAACATGGCATGCTACAAAAAAATCCTGTTGTGCTATGACGGCACGCGTGAAGGACGCAAGGCGCTGCGCTGCGGCGCCGACCTCGCACTCGATCTTAAGGCGGAAACCCACCTGCTGTCCGTCGTCGACATGCGCACGAGCATCGCGCAAAGCGCAGGGCTGTTGACGGACGTCGCATGCGGGCGTTTCGAGGATGCGGCGCGCGAGATCCTGCAAGAAGGCGTGGACTGGCTCACCGAGCGCGGCGTGCTGGCGCATGGTCATTTCGCGTTCGGCCATCCGATCGACGAGATCACCAATCTGGCCGAAGAACTGAAAGTCGACCTTGTCGTCGTCGGCCATCGTTCCCGCAGCGGGCTATCGCGATGGTGGATGGGCTCGGGCAATACGCCGCTTCTCGACCGCGTTTCATGCAGTATTCTCGTGGCCGTTTCAACGGCGCATGAGCAGGAGACGAGCATGCCGTCGCATGCAACGGCTGCCGCCGACGATACAACCGGCTAAGACGGCGGGAGCGGCGCCACGCGTCCACCGCGACGCGGCTTAAGTGCGCCGCCGGTCATGTCGACCGTGCACGCCGGAATCACACCGGCCGAAGCGGCCGGTGTCCGTTCAGCCGGCGAGGTGCCGCAGGGGATGCGTCTCCGGCGTCCAGGGACTCACAAACATGTGCTCCACCTCGGCGCGCGTCACATCCTCGATGCGAGCAATGCGCCATATCGGGCGATTGTCCTTGTCGACGATACGCGCGCGCACACCTTCTATGACATCTCCATAATCGAAGATCGACCGCGTGAGATCGAGGTCTCGGCGCAGACAATCGGACATCGGTCCCTCAGCACGCGCAACGACTTCGAGCGAAACCGCCATCGACAACGGCGAGCGCTCGCGCATGATGCGAATCGTATCTTGCGCCCACTCGCGCACGCCGGGTTCGCGCTCCGCCTCGAGCGATGCGATGATGCCCGCGACGTCGGGCTGGGCGAAGTGCCGATCGATCCAGGGCCGAATCGCGCAGAGCGAAACCGCTTGCGGCTGGCCGCCCTCGCCGATTGCGTCGACGCACGGCACAGCCGGCGCCGCGGAGCTTACGAACCGCTCGACGCACGCCAGCACGTCGCGCGACTCGGTTAGCTGCGCCTCACGGAGCGCATCGAGCAGCGAGGGAATCGTCGAGGTGTCGAGATACGCATCGGCCAATCCGGCATAGCGTGCGTCGGCCGCGCCGATCGTCGCCCCGGTCACGGCCAGATAGCGTCCGATCGCACCTGGCGTGCGCGCGAGAAACCAGCCGGCGCCGACGTCGGGAAACAAGCCGATCCGCGTTTCCGGCATCGCCATCTTCGTCGTCTCGGCAACGATGCGCAGCCCGCCCGTACGATGCGCGCCCTGCGAGATGCCCATCCCGCCGCCCATGACGACGCCCGCCATGAGCGCAATATAAGGTTTGCCGTACGTAAAGATCGCATGATCGAGCGCATATTCCTCGGCGAAGAACGCATCGCGCGCGGCAACGTCGCCGCGGCGCCCGGCCTCGTACAAGTAGCGAACGTCGCCTCCCGCGCAAAATGCGCGCGGATGCGCACTGCGCACGACGACAGCCAGCACGCTGGGATCATCGCGCCACGCGTCGAGCGCCGCATGCATCGCGCGAATCATCGAAAGAGAGAGCGCGTTGAGCGCTTCAGGGCGGTCGAGCTCGATAAAACCGATGCGGTTTTCGATACGTACGCGCACCTGGTCGCTTTCGACGAGCGCCGATTCAGGCATGGACATGGGCGAAATCTAAATGAAGTAAGGAAACGCAAAAGGTAGCATGCGCACCCGCCGCTCGCGCGGCGTCGTGGTTCCGGCGCAGGCAGCGGGGTCCGCGCCTCGCAGGCGCAACGCCTGTCAGTTCAGTGGCTCCGAGGATCATCGTCGTGGGTCCGTACTGGCATACCGTGCCGTCAATGCGCCTGCATATTCGAGAAAAGATTAAGGACGACGACACCCGCCACGATCAGCGACAACCCGGCTACCGCGGCCAGGTCGGGCACCTGGCGATAGATCACCATCGCGACAAGCGTGATGAGCACGATGCCTACGCCGGACCAGATCGCGTAGACGATGCCCACCGGCATCGTCTTGAGGGTCATCGACAAACAGTAAAACGCGAGCGCATAGCCCGCGACGACCAAGAGCGAGGGCATGAGCCGAGTGAAGCTCTCCGACGCACGGAGCGCCGATGTGCCGATCACTTCGGCCACGATCGCCACCGCGAGCCAAAGGTATCCGGTGCCTGTCATCGCTCAAGCCTTGTCGAGCGCAAGATCGGCGAAATCATGCTCGAGTTCCGCGCAGAGCGCTTCGACAATGAGTTCGTGATCCGCGCGCTGCGTGAGGCCGGAAACGGTGATGGAACCGATCGCGCCCACCCCTGCGAGCGTCAGCGGGAAGGCGCCGCCGGCAGCGGCGTATTCGGCAGCGTGCAGCCCATATTTGTCCGCAAGCGTCGCGCTGGTTTGCTGCAAGCGCAGCGCGACCGCGTATGAACTGCGCCGAAAATGCGCGACGACGTTGCGCTTGCGTCGCACCCAAGCGGCATTGTCGGGCGTCGTCCCCTCGAGCGCGCAGAAGAAGAGCGGCAACCCGAATGTACAAACGTCGATGGCAATCGCGTGATTGCGCGCGATGGCCAACTCGCGCAAGAACGTCCCGAGCTTCCATGCCCGCGCCGCGTCGAATCGCGGAAAGACGAGTGCATGTTCCTGTTTGGCGATGGCTTGCAGATCGTGATCGACGTTCATAGGCAACAAAGAAACCATAAAAAATAAGTGATCGGAACAAGCACCGAGCGACGCGCAGCAGCGCTAGATCAGCGCACGAATGCGGTGCTGACGACCGAGAGGAACCGAAGTGCGTCGGCAGGCTATTCGAACCGATTCTAGCGTACGCGCAACGGCGGACACGTTCGCGAACACGCCACCTGTTTGGCGCGTTCGTCCGATTTCAGTTGCACGGGGTCATGGTTTCCCCTATAATCTTTTCTTTCGACGGACGCGGGGTGGAGCAGTCTGGCAGCTCGTCGGGCTCATAACCCGAAGGTCGTAGGTTCAAATCCTACCCCCGCAACCCCATGCTCCCAGTCGAATCCGCCTCAAACAAGCGATAGCGCTCATTGCCGAATGCATGTACCCGCAGGTACCCGCAATGAGATGCAAAGCCGCTGTTGAAGCAGATTTGCCTCGCGCGAGCAGCCCGTCGATCGACAGCGCAAGAACATCGAAGCCCGATCCTAGGATCGGGCTTTTTCGCTTCCGTGTGTCTCGCTTGTCCCCCGTGTGTCCGGTTGTGTTTTAACGCAACCTACCTCGCCGTTACCCCGCTGCCGCCTCCCCTCGTATCAACCCTTTATGCATTCGCGTTTCCTATTGCGCGCCCGCGCCGTGACTTCTATCGTTGATCGCGTCGCAAAAGTACGACTAGAAGTCAAAAAAAACAGGACCGAGGCGAGCGGCCGCCCATAGCGATAACCACATCCGCTTGCCGATCACCCAACGACACGTGAGGGAGACCCTAGTGAGCAGCACAACCGATTCGACCGGCCAGGCCGGCTCGCCCCCGTTTTTTTCGAAGCATGCGACCGTCGCCGCGCCCGGATTTTCGCGCTGGATGGTGCCCCCGGCCGCACTGGCCGTGCACCTGTGCATCGGCCAGGCGTATGCATTTTCGGTGTTCAACGGGCCATTGACGAAAGTCATCGGCATCACCCAATCGGCGCCCGGCGATTGGTCGCTGACCACGCTTGGCTGGATCTTCTCGTTGGCGATCGTCTTCCTCGGCCTGTCGGCCGCGTTCGCCGGTAAATGGCTCGAGCACGTCGGGCCGCGCCGTACGATGTTTACGGCCGCATGCTGCTTCGGCGGCGGCTTTTTGATCTCTGCGGCCGGTGTCTGGCTGCATCAGATCGTGTTGCTCTACCTAGGCTACGGCGTGATCGGCGGCATCGGCCTTGGGCTCGGCTACGTCTCACCCGTCTCGACACTGATCCGCTGGTTCCCCGACCGCCGAGGCATGGCGACGGGCATGGCGATCATGGGTTTTGGCGGCGGGGCGATGATCGCGGCGCCGCTGTCGGTCGCATTGATGAACCACTTCAAGAGCGCGACAAGCGTCGGTGTGGCCGAAACATTCGTCGTGCTGGGCATCGCGTATTTCATCTCGATGACGATCGGCGCCTTGACGATCCGCATCCCCGCCCCGGATTGGAAACCGGCAGGCTGGATCGCACCCGACACCTCGCACAAGATGATCACGCGCAATCACGTGCATATCGACCGCGCCTTGACGACGCCGCAGTTCTATCTCGTCTGGCTGGTGCTGTTCCTGAACGTGACGGCCGGCATTGGGATTCTCGGCCAGGCGTCGGTCATGATTCAGGAAAGTTTCAAAAATACGGTCACGCCGGCGGCAGCCGCCGGCTTCGTCGGTCTGTTGTCGCTGTTCAACATGGGCGGGCGATTCGTCTGGGCCTCGTCCTCGGACAAACTCGGCCGTAAGAACACTTACTCCGTGTTTTTCGTGCTCGGCGCGGTGCTGTACTACTGCGTGCCGAGCTTCGCGACCTCGGGCAACATCGCCCTCTTCGTGCTGTCCTATTGCGTCATTCTGTCGATGTACGGCGGCGGCTTCTCTACCGTGCCAGCCTACCTGGCGGACTTATTCGGCACGGCCTTCGTCGGCGGCATCCACGGGCGCCTCCTGACGGCGTGGGCCGCGGCGGGCGTGGCCGGTCCTGTCCTCGTGAACTACATCCGCGCCTATGAAGTCGCCCATGGCGTCGCCAAGGCCGACGCCTACACGATGACCGTCCATATCATGACCGCACTGCTCGTCGTCGGCTTCATCTGCAATCTGCTCGTCAAGCGCGTCGACGCGAAGCATCACATGAGCGACGCGCAACTCGCGGCGGAGCGCTAAAGAGAGAGACCCCATGGAAAACGCGAACCACACCACGCGGCAGCCGAGCGCCGCCCGCCTCATCGTCTTTTGGGCCTACGTTCTCATCCCATTAACGTGGGGTGTCGTCAACACGCTGACTCAAGCCATGAAACTATTCGGCTAAGCGAAGCGGCTCGCCGCATTTGCACCGAGCCGGGCCGCGCGCCCGGCTTTTTTTTGCATCGCACGGCGCACCGTCCAAACTGCGGCGAAGCGCAGCAGGCGGGGCGCCCGGTGATACACTCGCATCACTCCTTTGCGCACGTTTCCTATGAAATTCTGCTCCATCTGCGGTCAAGCAGTCAGCTTACGCATTCCGCCCGGCGATAACCGGGAGCGGTTCGTCTGCGAGAGTTGCGGCACCGTGCATTACCAGAATCCCCGCAATGTCGTCGGCACCGTCCCTGTTTGGGAAGACAAGGTCCTCCTGTGCCGCCGCGCGATCGAGCCGCGCTACGGCTACTGGACGCTGCCGGCCGGCTTCATGGAGATGGGCGAAACGACGGCCGAGGCCGCCGCGCGAGAAACACTGGAGGAAGCCGGTGCCCGCGTGGAAGTGCAACATCTGTTCTCGCTACTGAACGTTCCGCACGTCCATCAAGTGCATTTGTTCTATCTCGCTCGTCTGCTCGATCCCGATATCGAGGCCGGCGAAGAGAGTCTCGAAGTGCGCTTGTTCGACGAAGGCGAAATCCCGTGGGACGACATCGCATTCCCCACGGTCGGACAAACCCTGCGCTTCTTTTTTGCCGACCGTTCAGCCGGCAGTTACGGGCTGCATACGGGCGACATCTTCCGCTCGCTGCGCGACGGCTGAGCGAGCTCAGGCGCTAGCATGGTCCCCTGGCTCGGCCCCGACGATCCTTTCCCGCCGGTCGAGCGCGCGCTCGGCCACGCGAGCGGCGCGCCGGGCCTACTCGCCGCAAGCTCGGACTTGCTGCCGTGGCGGCTCGTCGACGCTTACCGTCAGGGCATTTTTCCTTGGTACTCCGACGGCCAACCCGTGCTGTGGTGGAGCCCCGATCCGCGCATGGTCCTCTTGCCGCGCGAGTTCAAGGTGTCGCCGTCTTTCCGCAAAACGCTCAGGCGAGTGCTCGGCGATCCGCGCTGGGAAATCCGCGTCGACGCCGATTTCCCAGCCGTCATGCGCAGTTGCGCGCAGGCGCCTCGCCGCGGCCAGCGCGGCACGTGGATCACGGCCGAAATCATCGATGCCTATGCGTCGCTGCACCGTGCCGGCAATGCGCACAGCGTCGAAACCTGGCTCGACGGCCGGCGCGTAGGCGGTCTTTACGGTGTGTCGCTCGGCCGGATGTTCTTCGGCGAATCGATGTTCGCCCAAGTGAGCGACGCGTCGAAAATCGCGCTGGCCGCGCTTGTCGGGCACCTTCGCCGTCACGAAGTAGAAATGATAGACTGCCAGCAGAATACGCCGCATTTGGCGTCCCTTGGCGGGCGCGAGATTGCGCGTAAGACGTTCGCCGCTCAGGTACGCAACGCTGTCGCAGCAGCCTCGATTCCGTGGCGCTTCGATAAGACGGCGCTGCTCGAGGTGCTGCCGCATGCGGCGTAGAGAGACGCTCGCGCCGCTCGCCGATGATCGACGCGGCCCGCAATAAACAAGGCATCGAGAGCCGCCCCATGACTCACCCGAATGAGTTGCCGCTTTCACCGCTTTCCGCACTGCAGTTTTACGCGACCGCGCCGTATCCCTGCAGCTATCTGGAGGGCCGCATCGCCCGCTCGCAGGTCGCGACACCCAGCCACCTCATCAATTCCGACGTCTATACCGAGCTCGTGAAAGCCGGGTTCCGGCGCTCGGGCGTATTCACCTATCGGCCTTACTGCGAGGGCTGCCGCGCCTGCGTGCCGGTGCGCGTGCCGGTGACGGCATTCAAGCCCAACCGCACGCAGCGGCGCATCTGGAAGCGGCACGGGCCGCTCGTCGCGTCCGTCGCACCGCTGCACTACGAAGAAGAGCATTACGAACTCTATATGCGTTATCAAGCCGCGCGTCATGCCGGCGGCGGCATGGACCGGGACAGCCGCGATCAATACGAACAGTTCCTTTTGCACAGCAGAATCAACTCGCGCCTGGTTGAATTTCGCGAGCCCGCCGATGCGCAGCACGATGCCGGAATGCTACGCATGGTCAGCATGATCGACATCCTCGGCGACGGCCTGTCGTCGGTCTATACGTTCTTCGAACCGCACGCGGCGCATGCGAGCTACGGCACCTACAACATCCTTTGGCAGATCGAGCAGGCGAGAAGCTTAGGGCTGCCGTACGTCTACCTCGGCTATTGGATTCGAGAGAGCGCGAAAATGGCATACAAGGCCAATTTTCGGCCGCTCGAGGGGCTGATGGAGGGACGCTGGGCCGCGCTCGACGCGACGGCCCCAGCGCCCTGACGCAAGCGCGCTCGACGCAGCCCGTAGATACAGGCCTGGCGCGGTGCCGCGCGGCCATGCCGATCCTCGTAGGTCCTCGTGGCTTGCTCGTCGACGTTCGTGGCCCTGGCGGCGGGCGGGCACGCGGAAGCCGTTAAAATAGCCGGTCTCCATTCTTCGTCCATCCCGCCCAAGTGTTCAGCTCCCTTTACCCGCTCGTCCGTGCCCGCCTCTTTCGCATGGACGCGGAAGACGCGCATCACCTCACGCTGAGCATGCTCGGTGCCGCCGGTCGTACCGGGCTCGCCCGCCTGCTCGCGCCGCACGTGCCGGATTTACCGGGTACCGCCATGGGCATTGCCTTCCGCAACCCGGTTGGCCTCGCGGCCGGACTCGACAAGGACGGGGCCTGCATCGACGGGCTCGCGGCGCTCGGCTTCGGCTTCATCGAGGTCGGTACCGTCACGCCGCGCGCACAGCCGGGCAACCCGCGACCGCGCATCTTCCGGCTGCCCGAGGCCGGCGCGCTCGTCAACCGAATGGGCTTCAACAACGGCGGCGTCGACCAGTTCGTCAAGAACGTGCAAGCTGCGCGTTACCGCGGACCGCTCGGCCTGAACATCGGCAAGAACGCCGATACGCCGATCGAGCGCGCGGCCGACGATTACCTTTACTGCCTGGAGCGTGTTTATCCGTTCGCGAGCTATGTCACGATCAATATCTCGTCGCCGAATACGAAGAACTTGCGGCAACTGCAAGGCGCGAACGAACTCGATGCGCTGATCGGTGCGCTCAAAGATAAACAGCAGCGCTTGGCCGATCTGCACGGCAAGCTGGTTCCGCTCGCGCTGAAGATCGCGCCCGATCTCGACGACGACCAGATCAAGGTCATCGCCGACACGCTGCTGCGCCACGGTATCGAAGGCGTCATCGCGACCAACACCACGCTCTCGCGTGCAGCCGTCATGGGCATGCGGCATGCGGACGAAGCCGGCGGCCTTTCAGGCAAGCCCGTATTCGACGCATCCAATGCCGTCATCGCAAAGCTGCGCGCGCAAGTGGGCGACGCCGTGGCAATCATCGGTGTCGGCGGTATTGCATCGGGCAACGATGCCGTGGCGAAGCTCGCCGCAGGCGCTTCGCTCGTGCAGGTCTATACGGGCTTCATCTATCGCGGGCCGGCGCTCGTCGGCGAATGCGTCGATGCGATCGCCCACCGTGCGGCTCGCATATAGACATGAGCAAACGGTATTTTTAGCGCGATCGCCGTTTCGCTATCATGGCGGCACGCGCGAAAGCACAACGGGGTGCTGAGCACGGAGCCGGACGCAAAGCGCTGAGCGCTTCCGGCAAAGTTTTGCATGGACACATAAGCGCCTGACGCGCTTGTGGTTGTCGACAAAGGAGATGAAGACGATGAAAGTTGCAACGCTCAAAAAGATCCTCACAGCCGGCTTGATTGGCTTGAGTTGCCTCGCCGCTACCGCGCACGCCGAAGACTTGCTTGACCAAGTGAAGGCACGCGGCACGCTGCGCATCGGCCTCGAGGGGACGTTCCCGCCGTTCGATTCGAAAAACGCGAAGGGGGAGCTCGTCGGGTTCGACGTGGACATCGCCAAGGCCGTCGCCGCGAAGCTCGGCGTGAAGCCCGAGTTCACGACGACCGAATGGAGCGGCATCATCGCCGGGTTGCAGGCGGGCAAGTTCGACGTGATCGTCAATCAAGTGGGCGCGACCGATGCACGCAAGCAAGTGCTCGATTTTTCCACGCCGTACACGTATTCCGGGGCACAGCTGATCCAGCGTAAGAACGATACGCGCGAGTTTGAATCCCTCGATAGTCTCAAGGGTAAAAAGCTGGGCGTCGGCCTGGGCACGAACTACGAACAGATGGCGAAATCGGTCGCGGGCATCGACGTCAAGACCTACCCGGGCGCATCCGAGTATCTCCGCGATCTCGCCGCCGGACGCCTAGACGCCGCTCTGAACGACAAGCTCATGCTGGCTTACCTGATGAAGCATTCGTCGTTGCCGTTGAAGGCGGGAGCGATGGTCGGCACAGCCACTCCCTCGGCCATTCCTTTCAAGAAAGGCAACCCGAAATTCGAGAAGGCGATCGACGATGCTATCGCCCAACTCCAAGCCGACGGCACATTCACGAAGATCTCGGACAAGTGGTTCGGCGTCGACGTGACGAAGCCGGCTGCCAAGTAAGGATCGGCTGCACAGCTAGATAGCTGCGTGGTTGTAGGAACGAAGGGCGGCATCGCGCAGATGCCGCCCTTCGCTTTTGCAACGCGCGCGGCCCATACGGCCCCGCTACCTCACGCGCTGTTTTCGTCGCGTATATCATGTGCGCTCGCGCACGGGGGCCCGATGAGGATTCCCCTATCGGACCCTTCGTCAGGGCCCCTACTAACAACTACACGTCATGTCCACGACTACCCTGCTCGTTCAATCGATGCCCGTGCTCGCGCAGGGCGCTGTCCTGACGGTGAAGTTCGCCGTTCTCTCGATGGTCTTCGGGCTTGTCGCCGCCGTCATGCTGGCGTTGATGGGTATCAGCCACAGCAGGCCGCTCAACTGGATCGCCCGCGCGTACGTGAGTTTGATGCGCGGCACGCCGCTGCTCGTGCAAATCTTCGTCATTTATTACGGCTTGCCAAGCGTCGGGATTTCGCTCGATCCGACGCCGGCCGGCGTCATTGCGCTTTCCGCGAACGTCGCTGCTTATCTTTCCGAAAGCATGCGCGGCGCGATCAACGGGATCCATAGCGGTCAATGGCTCGCGGCTTATAGCCTCGGGCTCTCGCGCCGCCAGACGCTGCGCTACGTGATCGGCCCACAAGCACTGCGCATCGCCGTGCCGAGCCTATCCAATAGCCTCATCAGCCTCATCAAGGACACGTCGCTCGTTTCGGTTATCACCGTAACCGAACTGTTGCGCAGCGCTCAGGAAATCATCGCGTCCACCTATCAACCGCTGCCGCTCTATCTCGCCGCAGCCGCGGTCTATTGGATCCTCTGCCAAGTGCTCGAGTGGGCGCAGCGTTGGTACGAACGACGACTCGCATTGCCGACGCGGCATTGATACAGCGCGCATCGAGCGGATCCCTCTCGGATCGATTCATTCGGTAAAAATCGAATGAGAATTTGTATGAAATGAAAAAACCGGCGTAAGAAAACCGCCGGTCCTTTCATTTGATGCGCGCTTGGCTAGCGGCGACTCGGCATCTCCACCGCGAATTCGCGGGTGATTTCATCGGCGACGAAATCGATGACGGCGATCGCTGCCGCTTCGGCCTCTTTGGGATCGCGACGCTCGATGGCTTCGACCAGCCGCTCATGCGTGCGCACCGATATCTCCCACGCGCCCGGCTTTTCGCTCAGCATCGGATGCGTGGCCGATAGCGCGCCGCGAATAATGGCGGCCATCTGTTGAAAAAACTGATTGCCGCTCGCGTGAACGATGCGCGTATGCAACAGTTCCTCGGCACCTTGATAGCCGGCGTCGCCCGGCGCGAGCGTTTTAAACACTTCGAAGGCTTCGCGAATGACCGCCACGTCCGACACGCTGGCCCGCGAAGCTGCCTGCGCCGCCGCCCGTGGCTCGATCAGCATGCGAAACTCAATGACATCGCGCATGAACTGCGGATCGGGCTTCGCGCGAAAGCGCCAATTGACGACGTCTTCGTCGATCATGCGCCAATCGCGCATCGGCCGGATGCGCGTACCCACCTTTGGGCGGACGTCGAGCATATCCCTCGCCAGCAGCATCGAAAGGGCTTCGCGCATGACTGTGCGGCTCACGTCGAACTCTTTCGACAATACGTCCTGCGGCGGCAGAATCGCGCCGTACTTTTCTTCGACGATGCCGCTGACGAGCCCGTCCATCACTTTGCTCACCAGTGAACGATCTTTACCCTGCTCCATGCTCCCCCCGATGCGCCGTCCGACGCTTCTTTGCCTGTTGCATTGCGCACCTCCCGCCAAACCGGGGCTGGTAAGCGATACGGTGCTTGGTTCAGTGGCGGCGCGCCATTGGGAAACGCCTGAACAGGGTTATCCCTCTGATGAAAGCGGTGCACAGAGCACGCGCTTCGTCGTCACATCGGGCCATCGCGCCAACGCGCTCGAATTCAGTTCGGACGCCTACGTTATCTCGCCGGCGCAACCGCTTATCGGGCGGTCCGCCTCGTACCTCGTTCTAATTCAATTATCGGCAATCGTTTCGTTGTCCGAAACAACGTACGACGAATCGCCATGACTGCACGGTACGTCGCACGCAACGGCACAACCGTTCGCCATCGCACCCAATCGCGGACTTTTCACACGATTGGGGTAACTACGCAGCGAGACGTCCGCGCCGCATGTCTCAAGAATGATTCGTTTACGACGCGTGTCCTCGTGCAGGGACGCACAGCTTGTGCACCGCGCTGTCGGCTTCCCGCGCAGGCGGCGCGCGGCCTGCGGGTACGCCATGCCTTAACCCGCCGGTGCACTGCGCCATAGCCACTAGGGCAGAGCCAGGTCCGATGAAACGAGGCCGCGCAACGCGGTCGCGTGGCATGCAACACAACTGAATCAGTTTCCGCCGCGGCGCGGCATTTTCGAGGGTGGGGGCGTCCCGCGCGCGCGCTCATGCCGCTGTTCCTGCAACCTCACTAAAGACCATGCCGATCAATGACTTAAACCGATTATTTGAAACTACTCCGAAAGAAACAAGCGCGCTTGGTCCGTTGTGCAGTTTTGAAACAAAAAGTGAAGACGGCTCGTCCCGAGTGCGGTGCCGCACCGACGATGTCGCGTCGAGGACCGGCGCGACAGGGCTTGGCATGATCCTCGCTGAATTGGGCACAACCGAGCGCTGCCGCACAGAGCGCCACGGTCAGGGAGATGGAGCAAAACGACGTCGGGACGCAAGCATCGATGACCGATAACGACACAACACGTTATCGGTCATCGATGCCCGCGATCACCGGCCCACCAACAAGAAGCCGCAACAGCACGTGCGCTGGCGCACGACGCGGTAAAGCAAACGAGGACCGAACATGTTGACACTACAATCCGACCTCCACGGCAATCACCTCCTCGGCGCGCTGCCGTCGCACGAGTGGCAGGCGCTGACACCGCACCTCGAGTTGGTCCATTTGCGCACAGAGCAATTGCTCTGCGACTGCGGCCACAAGATTCATCACGTCTATTTTCCGACGACGGCCATCATCTCGGTACTGTCGATGATGGAAGACGGAGGCTCGGTAGAGCTCGCCGCCGTGGGCCGCGAAGGCATGACCGGCGTTCAAGTGCTCACGGGCGGTGAGACGATGCCCAGCCGTGTCCAAGTGCAATGCTCGGGATTCGCCTATCGCATGAGCGCGCAACAACTCAAGCACGAGATCGCGCGCTCCGATCTGCTGCGCCGGCTGATGCTCCTTTATATGCAAGCGCTGCTGACGCAGGTGGCGCAAACGGCCGCGTGCAACCGACATCATTCGCTGAGCAAGCAGTTATGCCGGTGGCTGCTGATCGAGATCGATCGCGCGGAAACGGACGAACTGGCCGTCACGCAGCAACTGATCGCCGACATGCTGGGCGTACGGCGCGAAGGCATCACGGAAGCGGCGGGCAAGCTGCACAGCCAAGGGTTGATTCACCACAGCCGCGGCCACATCAAGGTACTCGATCGCACCGGCCTCGAGGCCCGGGCTTGCGAGTGCTACGGCCTCGTGAAGCGAGAGTTCAATCGCTTGCTGCCGAGCCTGCAGCAGACCCACACCGTCAACTGAGTTGTCTACACCGGCGGTGGTACAAGGAGGGCGGCCTCGTATGAACGCTTTGGCCGCCGACCTATGGGGCGACGGGGATGACCTGGGTGACGTCCTTCAGCGCACGTCGGAGTCGATTCGTATTCGCGCTTGCACTTCGAACAGAGCGGCGAGCATGCCCAAATGGGCGCGCTCGCCAGCCGCTTCCTGCTCGGTCATGCCGCCGCACGCCTGCCCGCCGACGACAATGCCGAGCCCGAGTGCATAGTTACTCGCGAACGCGGTCGGTTCCGTTTGCTGATCCCTCAGTCGGGAATAGGCCATGTCGAGGGCCTGCCTGAGTTCGCGTTGCATGATCGCTTCAATCCTTAAAAACCTGTGACGCACCGTTCGAGCGGCGGCCCATTTCAGACTTAGGGATGTCGATCGAACTGCCGCCGCTCGCAAACTCTCAGCGCCCGCTTGTGCCCAATGCAAGCAAACGCCAGACCGGAAACCGGGTAATACCGGTAGTACGGCAAGAAACGGCCCCGGCTTTAGCGCACCGCTCGATAATCGATCGTTTCGACGCCCTGGTCGGTGCCGAGTAAGCAAAAATCGGCGCCGCGCCCGGCGAACAACCCAACCGTGACGACGCCGGGCCACGCGTTGATCGTGGCTTCAAGCGTGCAGGGATCGTCGATCGTCAGGTTTTTGACATCGAGGATTTCATTGCCGTTGTCGGTAATGTACGGGGCGCCATCCTGCGTGACCCGTAAAATGGGCACGCCGCCAAGCGCCATCAATCGCCGTCCGATCGCGGTGCGGGCCATCGGCACGACTTCGACCGGCAGCGGAAATCCGCCAAGCACGGGCACCCGTTTCGATGCATCGGCGATGCAGACGAAGACCTCGGACACCGACGCCACGATCTTTTCCCGTGTGAGCGCGCCGCCGCCGCCTTTGATCATGGCGCCTTTCGGATCGATTTCATCTGCGCCGTCGACATAGACCGGCAGCGATTCAATCTCGTTGAGGTCGAACACTTTGATGCCGTGCTGCATCAGACGCGCGGTGGTGGCCACCGAGCTCGAGACGGCGCCGCGGTAGCGCGCTTTCTGCCCGGCGATTGCATCGATGAAGCAGTTTGCCGTCGAGCCGGTGCCGATGCCGATGATGGCGCCTTCGGCAACGTGGGTGTTGACATAGTCGGCGGCGGCTTGGCCGACTAATCGCTTCAGTTCGTCTTGAGTCATGGCGTGGGAAGATGCGGGCGAAAGGCGCAATTTTAGCGCCAGTTCTGCGCCCATGGCCTTCTATGGAATGCGCCGCGGCTCAGGTACTCAGGCGACGCGTTCGTCCCCGGTCGTCGCGGCTAGGCCATGCGCGGGGCGCCGCTTGAGCGCGACGTCGAACGGATTGGTCAGGGGCCCGATGGAATCGGCTTGACGCCGCAGCAACTCGACCACCGTGGGCAGTCGGTCGTCGCCGAGCCGGGATGCCAATGTGCCCACGCTCAACGCTGCGACGGCCGTGCCCGTCCGATCGAGCACCGGCACGGCAACGCCGGCCATGCCTTCGAGCACGCCGCTGTTGCGGGCCGCATAACCGAGCCGCCGCACGTGTTCGATTTCCGTGCGCAGATAGACTTCGTCGAGCACGCCGTAGCCGCGAATGCGCGGCACATTGAAGCGGATAATCTCTTCCCGCTCGGCCTCGGGCAGAAACGCCAGGATCGCGAGACTGCCTTGCCCGACGCCGAGTGCAATGCGCCCGCCCACGTCGTTGGTGAACGAACGAATCGGAAACGGGCCCTCGCACAGATCAAGACAGACCGCATCGAAGCCGCTCTTGGCGAGTAGGAAAATCGTTTCGCCCAAGCTTGCGCAGAGCCTCAGTAACGCGGGCCGGCATAACGCACGCATTCCGCCGGGGTTGCCTGCCTGCGCGGCCAACGCGAAAAAGTCGACGCCTAAGCGATACAGTTTCGAACGCTGATCTTGTTCGACCATGCCTTCCGCAATCAGCGCATGCAAAATCCGATGCGTGGTGCCTTGCGTCAAGCCTACTGTCTTCGCGAGTTGCGTCACGCGTGCACCGCTCGACTGAAACGCCGCAAGCGCCCGCACGAGCGCGAACGCGCGCGGCAACATGCCGACGCCGGGTGCGTCGAGCGTTCCGAGCCCCGGCGCTCCGGCCTGCGGCGCTTCGAGCCCTCGCGTTGGGTCGCTTGACCTCGGCTTATCGTCCCGCGTTGCTCTGCCACCCATTAGCCGACCCTCCTTTTTCATTCAACGGAATGGTTTGATGTCATCTGTTCGTCGGCCCAGTATCGCAGTTTTCCGCGTGATTGGTCGCAATGCACGGTACACCAAGGGCAAACCCTCAATGCATGCTGTGAAATCCTACGATGTTGCCTCGTCTTTTCATTCCATTAATCGAAATAATCTAGATTTTCCTATCGATCACCGGAATTCTAAATTGACTCCCGCTATCTGGCTGGACAGAATCGGCTCTGTTTAGACGCACGGTGCCGATGGCGTCGTCCGCGTCTTGCTTCATAGGAGCCGGACCATGTCGTTCCTCACGCTCGCCGACGTCTCGAAGTCGTTTGGTCATTTGCATGCGGTCGCCGATCTGAATTTGTCGGTGGAGAAAGGCGAATTTGTCTCCTTGCTCGGCCCCTCGGGCTGCGGGAAGACGACCACGCTGCAGATGATCGCGGGCTTCGTCGAAACGACGAGCGGTCGCATCGTTCTCGACGGCCGCGACATCACGAATACGAAACCGAACCAGCGCGGGCTCGGCATCGTCTTCCAAAGCTACGCGCTGTTTCCGCATATGACGGTCGCGCAGAACGTGCGTTTCGGGTTGGAAATGCGGCGCATCGGTAAAGCCGAAAGCGATGCGCGCGTGCGCGAAGCACTCTCGCTCGTGCATCTGGACACACTGGCCGATCGGTTTCCACGCGAACTATCGGGCGGGCAAAGGCAGCGCGTTGCGCTCGCCCGCGCCATCGTGATCGCGCCGCCGGTGCTGCTGCTCGACGAACCCATGTCGAATCTCGATGCCAAGCTGCGCGAGGAGATGCAGTTCGAATTGCGGGCCATTCAGCGGCGTATCGGCACGACGACGATCATGGTCACGCATGACCAATCGGAAGCCCTGTCGATCAGTGACCGCGTCGTCGTGATGGAAGCGGGGCGCATCACGCAAGTCGATACGCCGTACCGCGCTTACGAGCGGCCGGAAAACCGCTTTGTGTCCCAATTCATCGGCAAAGCCAATCTATTCTCGGGCACCGTCGTATCGACCGACGACGCCCGCATACACGTAGACCTTGGCGCGGATCGCATCGAGGTGGGCCGCGGCCCGCACCTGTTGCCGGGTAATGTCCCGAGTGTGGGCGATGCCGTCACCGTATGCATTCGCCCGGAGAAAGTACGCCTCGATGCAGCCGGCGGCGGTCGCCTGCCCGCCACGGTGACCAGCCGTTTCTTCCTAGGCAGCCAGTGGCTTTATCGTGTCGATTGCCAGCTCGGCGAAGTGCTCATCTGCTGTCAGAACGAAGGCGATGAGCCCGTCGACGAAGGCGAAACCGTCGGCATCGATTGGAAGAGCGAGGCGGTGCGTTTCGTCGCGAGGGATGCACGACATGGCTAATGCGACGCTCGAAGCGGGCGCCGCCCGCACCACGGATCATCGCCCCCCGCGTGACCCCTTGCGCGCGCCATGGCGTGCTTACGTGCCGATGTGGTTGCTCGGGGCACCCGCGCTCGTGCTGTTCGCGGCGCTCGTGCTCGCGCCGCTCGCGATGACCCTGGTCCTGACGTTCTATCGATTCGACCCGTCGGTCGGGCCGATCGCGGCGTTCCAGTTCGGCAACTACGTCAATGTCCTGAGTTCGCCTTACTATCAAACGATCTTCCTGCGCACATTCGGCATCGCCGCGATCACGACGGCCCTATGCGTCGCCATCGGTGCGCCCGAAGCCTATGTGCTGTCGAAGATGCGCGACCCATGGCGCTCTTCCTGCCTGCTCGTGATTCTCGCGCCGCTGCTCGTCTCGGTCGTCGTACGCGCATTCGGCTGGAGCATGCTGCTCGGCACGGCCGGCATCGTCAATCAAGCATTCGCCGCGATCGGCCTTGGCCCCTACAAGCTCGAATATACGACCTTCGCCATTGTGATTGCGCTCGTGCACGTCATGCTGCCGTTCATGGTGATACCGGTTTGGACCGCGCTGCAAAAGCTCGATCCGCAAACGGAGCAGGCCGCCCTCTCCTTGATGGCGTCGCCGGCCACGACGCTGCGCCGCATCGTGCTGCCGCAGGTCATGCCGGGTGTGCTGTCCGGGAGCCTGATGGTGTTCGGGTTATCGGCCAGCGCGTTCGCGATTCCCGGACTGCTCGGCGGACGCCGCTTGAAAGTGGCCGCCACGGCCGTCTACGACCAATTCCTCGGCTCGCTCAATTGGCCGCTCGGTGCGACGATCGCCCTGCTGCTGCTTGCCGCCAACCTCATCATCATGCTCACGTACTACCGCATGCTCGAGCGCCGTTACGGCCGCAGCATGGGCTGAACGCAGGAGAACGACATGCGACGCAACGGCCTTTTCGCCCTCGCCTTTCACACGCTCGTCATTGCGTTCGTGCTGGCGCCGCTCATCATCGTCGTGCTCGTGGCGTTCACGCCCGACGAAACGCTGACGCTGCCGACGCACGGGCTTTCGCTGCGATGGTTCCGCGCGATCTTGAACTACCCCGATTTCATCACGGCTTTCGTGACGAGCGTCAAGCTTGCCTTCATTTCGGCCACGCTGTCGCTGGGCGTCGCGCTGCCGGCCGGGCTCGCCATTGCGCGTGCGAAGTTTCCGGGCCGGGACTTTCTGAACGCGTTGCTGCTGTCGCCGCTCGTCATTCCCGGGCTCGTGCTCGGCATCGCGCTGCTGCGCTTTTTCGCATTGATCGGCGCAACGGGCTCATTTCCGTGGCTCGTGCTGGCGCATACGGTCATCGTCACACCGTTCGTGCTGCGGCTCGTGCTCTCGGCCGCGACAGGGCTCGACCGCAGCGTCGAGCATGCCGCGCAGTCGCTCGGCGCCAGTGCGTGGACGACGTTTCGCCGCGTCACGCTGCCCATGATCGTGCCCGGCATCACGGGCGGATGGCTGCTTGCCTTTATCAACAGCTTCGACGAACTCACCATGTCGATCTTCGTCACCTCGCCGCAAACGGTGACGCTGCCCGTGCGCATGTACATGTATGCGACGGAATCGATCGATCCGATGATGGCGTCCGTCTCGACGCTCGTCATTGTCGTCACAGCCGCCGCGATGCTGCTGCTCGATCGCGCCTATGGCTTAAACCGCATCCTCATCGGCCAGCACTAAGGATGCCCGCTCCTTTTCGCCACATACTTAGGGCTGCTAACTATGTTGTATGAACAAGCGCAATTGGTGCGTCTGGCCGAAACCGATCGTGCGCCCGTCTCTTTCTTACTCGACGGCATTCCTGCACGGGCGCTCGAAGGCGATACCGTGCTCACCGCGATCCTCACGCAGCGCCATGCACTGCGCACTTCCGAGTTCAGCGGCGAACCGCGCGCAGGCTTTTGCCTGATCGGCGCTTGCCAGGATTGCTGGATTCGCACCGAGGACGGGCAGCGACTGCGTGCGTGCTCGACCCCGATCGAATCCGGCATGCGAGTGCTCACGCTATGACGGTGCCCGCCAATATCGTGATCGTCGGCGCGGGCCCCGCGGGTATGCGTGCGGCCGAGACACTCGTCGAAGCCGGCCTGCACCCGATCGTGCTCGATGAAAACGCGCGTTGGGGCGGGCAAATCTATCGCCAACCGCCCGCCGGTGCGGGGTTCCGACGCGGGCCACGGGCGCTGTACGGTTTCGAGGCGCGCAAGGCCATGGCGCTGCATGCAACGATGGCACGACTGCGACCGCAGCTCGATTACCGCCCGCATACGCTCGTATGGGCTTGCGAAACGGTCGCAGACGCCGAACGTACCGGCCTTGCGGGCACGGCGCACGCAGCGCTTTCCCCGGGCGATCGGCACGACGGCAATAAAGGCTACCTCGCGACACTGCGCGGTACGCACGAGCAAGCGGTGCCGTTCACCCATCTGATCATCGCGAGCGGCGCAACGGACCGCATCCTGCCGATGCCGGGCTGGACCTTGCCGGGCGTCTATACGCTTGGCGCCGCGCAAACGGCGCTGAAGTCGCAAGGCTGCGCGATCGGAAGGCGCATCGTGTTCGCGGGCACCGGCCCCCTGCTTTATCTCGTCGCCTACCAATACGCGAAGGCCGGTGCGCAGGTGCTCGCCGTGCTCGATACGAACACGATGGGCGCACAAGCCGCCGCGCTGCCGAAGCTCTCTGCGCAACCGGCCGTCCTGGCGAAGGGGCTCTACTATGTCGGTTGGCTTCGCATGCACGGTATTCCGATCGAACGCGGCGTTTCGCTCGAGCGCGTGCTTGGTGAACGACGCGTCGAAGGGGTCGCCTGGCGTCCGAGCGCCGATGCGCCGGGTTTAGATACGCCTGTCCATATGCTCGAATGCGATGCCATCGGGCTCGGCTTCGGTTTGCGGCCAGAGACCCAGCTCGCCGATATTGCCGGTTGCCGCTTCCGCTACGACACGCTCGATCGTTGCTGGCTGCCCGAGCGTGACGAAGCCGGACGCACGTCGATGCCCGGCATCTACGTAGCCGGCGACGGAGCCGGCATCGCTGGGGCAGATGCCGCGGAACGATCGGGGCGGCTAGCCGCATTGGCTTTGCTCGATGATGTGGAGCCGGAATCATCGACGGCATCGATCGCTTCGCGCGTCGATTCGGCCACTTCGATGCGCCGGGCACTGCGGCGTATCGCCCGCTTCCGCGAGGGTGTCGAAACAGCTTTTCCGGCACCGCTCGAGCGCGCTGCCTCGTGGCCCGACACCATGATCGTCTGTCGATGCGAGGAAATCGACGCGGGCACGATACGCCGTTGCGTTCGATCGGGCGCAGCGAGCGAGATCAATCGCCTCAAAGCGTTGACGCGTATTGGAATGGGCCGATGCCAAGGGCGCGTGTGCGGTGAAGCGGCACTGGCCATTCTGGCCGATGAATCGGGGCTGGCCCCGGAGGCACTCGGACGCTTACGGGCTCAAGCGCCGATCAAGCCGATCCCTTTGGCCGCCGCGCTCTGCGACGAGCAAGTGGCCGAGATACCCGAGGATGCGCGAGATGAATAGCGCAACGACGCCTTACGACGTCGCAATCATCGGCGGTGGGCTCGTCGGATCGTCGACCGCACTGGCGCTCGCACGCCACGGCATGCGCGTACTGTTGATCGAGCGGCGTTACTGCGGCGCGCAGGCGAGCGGCGTGAACTATGGCGGCGTACGCTGCCAAGGGCGGCCCGCCGAGCAGTTGCCGCTCGCCATGCGCGCCAGACGCGTCTGGGATCGCCTCGGCGAACGGATCGGCATCGACGGCGAATTCATCGTCTCCGGTCACTTGCGCTTGGCGCGCAGCGACGCCGATCTCGCAGGCCTGCACGCCTATGCGCAGATGGCGGCTCGATACGGCTTGCACTTACAGCTGGTGTCGGGCGCCGGGTTCCGGCGCCGCTACCCATGGCTCGGCGCGGCGGCCGTCGGCGGCTCGCTTTGCGCGACCGACGGTCATGCGAATCCGCGCCTCGTCTCCCCCGCGTTCGCGCGCGCGGCGCGGCAAGCCGGCGCACACGTGTGCGAGCAGACCCCACTGGACCACGCCGACTACGACGGCAAACGCTTTACGCTGCAAGCCGGCGAAAACCGGTTCGAGGCCGATTGGCTGATCAATGCGGCGGGGGCGTGGGCGGGGACGCTCGCGGAACGCTTCGGCGATACGGTCCCGATGAAGCCGATCTATCCGAACATGTGGGTGACCGAGCCGCTGCCGCAGTTTCTCGAACACAACCTGGGCGTATTCGGCGGCGGCCTCTATGCGCGGCAAGTCGAGCGCGGCAATTGCATCATCGGCGGCGGCCGAGGTCACGGCGACGGCGACTACGCGCAGCCGTCTTCCGAGACGACGCGCGCCGTCATGCGCGACGCATGCGCACTACTGCCGGCGCTGCGCGAGGCATTGCTGATCCGGACGTGGAGCGGCGTCGAAGGCTGCACGCCCGACCACAATCCGATCATCGGGGTGAGCCATAAAGTACCGCGCCTCGTTCATGCATTTGGTTTTTCCGGCGGTGGGTTCTTGCTCGCGCCGGGTGTCGGCGAGGTGATTGCCGACCTCGTCATCGATGGTGCCACCGAGACGCCGCTCGACGCATTCGACGTCAATCGCTTCTCGGCCGTGCCCGCATAATGCTTCGCCTCTTCATCAGGAGACCTCAATGAAAGTTTTCCGAACTCTATCGATCGCCGCCATACTGGCCGGCGCATTGGCTAGCGCGACACCGGCCTGGTCGCAATCGAAAACGATTTATATCGGCATGAACGGCGGCCCGATGGAGAAGACCTATACGTCGCAAATCCTGCCGATGTTCGAGAAGGCCAACGATACCAAGGTCGTCGTCGTGCCCGGCACGTCGTCGGATATCCTCGCGAAGCTGCTGGCCAATCGCGATCATCCGCAAATTCACGTGGCCTTTCTCGACGACGGCGTGATGGCGCGCGCCGTGCGGCTCGGCGTCTGCGAAAAGCTCGACGATTCTGCAGAACTCAAGCAACTTTATCCGTTCGCGCGCATGAAAGACGATGTCGGCGCGGGCGTGCAGCTCGGCATGACGGGCATCGCCTACAACAAGAAACTGTTTGCCGAGAAGGGTTGGGCACCGCCCACGTCGTGGCTCGATTTTGCCGATCCGAAGTACAAAGGCAAGGTCGTGTTCCAATCCGCATCGAGCAGCACGTTCGGCTTGCATGGATTACTGGCGTTGAACCGCTTGTGGGGCGGCAGCGAGCAAAACGTCGAGCCGGCCTTCACGAAATGGGCGAGCACGGTAGGTCCGAACGTCGTCGAGTACATTCCCAACTCGGCCAAGATTTCGGAAATGGTGCAAACGGGCGAAGCCGGCCTCTTCCCGCTGACGCCGACCGGGGTAGCCGATTTGCAGGACAAGGGCTTGCCGGTTGCCTATGTGAACCCGAAGGAAGGCCCCGTGCTGCTGCTGGTCGACGTCTGCGTGGTCAAGAACAACCCCGACGACAAGCTTGCGCAAAAGCTCGCGCAATTCCTGCTGTCGGCGCCCGCGCAAGAAAAAGGCGCACAAGCCAATCAGATTCCGACCAATCGCGAAGCTAAGATGCCCGCAGCGATGCAGCAAAGGCTTGGCAATATCGACGAGCTCGTGCATAAAGTGACGGTCGTCGATTGGGATGCAATCAATGCACATCGCGCGCAATGGGATACGCGCTGGAATCAGCAGATCGAGCGATAAAAAGGAGTGACGGGCGCCGGGACGGCGCGCACACGCGCCGCGTCGCTCCCTCGCTTATCGTTTAGCGTTGCTCGCCCGCGATGTATGGCGCATCGCGGTTGGGCCGACAAGAGAAGAGCGGCTAGCGATTATTTCTTGACGCTGCGCTGGCGCACGGCCTCGAACAAGCACACGCCGCTCGCCACCGAAACGTTCAAACTCTCGATCGTTCCCGCCATCGGGATATGCATGACTTCGTCGCAGGTATCGCGCGTCAAGCGTCGCATGCCCTCACCTTCCGCGCCCACCACGAGCGCGACGGGCCCATCCAGCTTCGTGTCGTATAAGCTCGCGGGCGCATCGCCGGCCGTGCCGACGATCCACACGCCCGCTTCCTTCAATTCGCGCAGCGCGCGCGCCAGATTCGTAACAGTGATGTAAGGCACGGTATCGGCCGCGCCGCTCGCGACCTTCGCGGCGGTCGCGTTCAAACCCACTGCGCGGTCACGCGGTGCAATCACGGCATTCGCACCGGCGCCGTCCGCGACACGCAAGCAAGCGCCGAGATTGTGCGGATCGGTCACGCCGTCGAGCACAAGCAGTAAAGCCGGCCCATTGATGCCGTCGAGCAGTTCGGCGAGATTTTGCGCAAGCGGCAAATCAGTTGCGCGCGCAACGACACCTTGGTGACGCTCGGTATGCGCGAGCCCCCACAAACGCGTTTCATCGGCCGCGATCAAGCGTGCGCCGGCTTCCTTCGCCGTGTGCAGAAAGTCCAACATGCGACGATCGCGCCGGGTTGCGTCGTAAAACACTTCCTCGACCGTCGACGCGTCGTGCCGCAGACGCGCGGTCACCGCGTGAAACCCGTACAGAATCTTAAGACGTGCCATAGCTCAATGAAATCGGTATTACATCGTGCCCAAAAAGGCGAAGGCACAGCGGCGCTCGGAGCACGCGCTGTGCCGGAAAATAATCGCGGCGTCGCACACGCTATCGTGCGCGATGCGCCGCATCGGGCCCTCAGCCCTTCTTGCGCGTGCGCGCTTTCGGTGCGGTACTCTTTTGTGACGCGGTACGTTTCTTCGCGGCTTGCCCACGCCCGAGCCGTGTGGCGCGCGCGTCGGTGACCGCATCCGACTTACCGGGGGCGGCTTTTTTTTGCCGCGCACCCTGGGGCGCTGCTAGGGGGCGCACGTGCGGCCCGCCGCGCGCGGCAGCTTCGGGCTCGCCAACGGGCCGCGCCGCAACGGTCGGGCGCCCCGCTGGGGATGCCGGCTTTGCCGAGGCTTCGCGCACGAGCCGGAAATCGATCTTGCGGGCATCCAGGTCGACGCGACCCACTTGGACGCGCACGCGGTCGGACAATCGATAGCGAATGCCCGTGCGCTCGCCGCGCAATTCGTTCTTGATTTCGTCGTATTGGAAGTAATCGGAGCCGAGTTCGGTCACGTGCACCAGCCCCTCGATGAACAACGCATCGAGTTGCACGAAGATGCCGAACGACGTCACGCCGCTGACCCTTCCGCCGTACTCTTCGCCAAGCTTGTCGCGCATGAAGTAGCACTTGAGCCAGGTTTCGACGTCGCGCGACGCTTCATCGGCGCGCCGCTCGTTGGCCGAGCAATGCAGCCCGAGTTCTTCCCAGATCGCCGTATTCTCGCGCGAGCGCGGGCGCGTTTCTTCGTCGGCCTGCTGCAGCGCGCGGGCGCGCGGCGATAGCGCCGTGTTGAGCACAACGCCCTCCGGCGCTTCCGGGCGATACTTTTGACCGGACAGAATCGCGTAGATGGCGCGATGCGTGAGCAAATCAGGATAGCGGCGAATCGGACTCGTGAAATGCGCGTACGCATCGTAGGCAAGGCCGAAGTGCCCGATGTTCTCGGGGCTGTAGACCGCTTGTTGCATCGAGCGCAGCAGCATCGTCTGCAGCATCTGCGCGTCCGGCCGATCGCGGATTTGCGCCATCAGGGCCGCGTAGTCGCTCGCGTGAGGCGTATTGCCGCCGCCGAGCGTGAGGCCCATACCGCGCAGGAACGTGCGCAGATTCTCGAGCTTCTCGGCGGTCGGGCCCGCGTGAACGCGGTAAAGGCCCGAATGCTTGTTGCGCTTCATGAAATCGGCCGCGCAGACGTTCGCTGCGAGCATGCATTCTTCGATGAGCTTATGCGCCTCGTTGCGTTGGCGCGGCAGAATCTGTTCGATCTTGCCTTGCGCATTGCAGACGATGTAGGTTTCGGTCGTCTCGAAGTCGATCGCCCCGCGCTTTTGCCGCGCCGCCAACAGCGATTTGTAGACGCCGTAGAGATCCTGCAGTTGCGGTACGAGTGTTGCGCGGCGCGCCGCCTCCGGCCCCTTCGTATTCGTGAGCACAGCCGCGACTTCCGTGTAGGTGAGCCGCGCGGACGAATGCATGACGCCGGGATAGAACTGATAGGCCTTGATTTCGCCGCGCGCCGTGATCAGCATGTCGCACACGAGCACGCAGCGATCTACGTTGGGATTGAGCGAGCATAGACCGTTCGAGAGCTTCTCCGGCAACATCGGGATGACGCGGCGCGGGAAGTAGACGGATGTGCTGCGCTCGATCGCGTCGGTGTCGAGCGCCGTATTGGGCCGCACGTAGTGCGACACGTCGGCGATCGCGACGATGAGCCGGAAGCCGTCGCCGCGCCCGACTTTTGTCGGCTCGCAATAGACGGCATCGTCGAAGTCGCGCGCGTCTTCGCCGTCGATCGTGACGAGCGGCACGTCGCGCAGATCGACGCGGTGGCGCATGTCCAGCGGGCGCACTTCGTCGGGCAGGGCTGCCGCTTCGGCCAGCGCGCTGTCGCTGAACTCGTGCGGCACGCCGTACTTGCGCACGGCGATTTCGATTTCCATGCCTGGATCGTCGATATCGCCGAGCACTTCCGCGACGCGGCCGAGCGGCTGCGAGTGCCGGCTCGGAAAATCGGTGAGATCGACCACGACGACCTGCCCGACCTTCGCCTTCTTCGTATTCTGGGTAATGAGAATGTCGTGGCCGATGCGCTTGTCTTCGGGCGCCACGATGAGGGCGCCGTTCTCATTGAGCAAGCGGCCGATGACGCGCTTATTGGCGCGGTCCGTGACTTCGACGATATGCCCTTCGGGGCGGCCGCGACGGTCGTAGCCGATGATTCGCGCGAGGACCCGATCGCCGTGCATGACCTTTTGCATCTCGGCATTGGGTAGGAACAGATCGTCTTGCCCGTCGTCGCGGATGATGAAGCCATACCCGTCGCGGTGACCCTGCACACGGCCGGCGACGAAATTGGACGGATGCGTGAGCTGATAGTAGCCGCGCTTATCGAGGAGGATCTGGCCGTCGCGCTCCATGGCGCCTAGGCGCTTGAAGAATCCTTCGCGCTCTTGGCGCTTGATCGACAGGGTCTCGGCAATGTCGTTGGCGGTGAGCGGTGCGTCGCTCGTGCGCAGCACGCCGAGGATTTCCTCGCGGCTGGGGATCGGGTACGGATATTTGCTCAAGGGGTGCTTGTCGATGATTTGTTCTCGGCTCGATACGGCTGACACAGCAATGCGCGCCATTCTAACACCCGTCAATGAGGCGGCGAACCAGCTGGCGAACCGAGGGCTGCGGCTCGGCGGGCCGCGGCCGTAGCTGCGTCGAACCGGGCCGGATTCGGCGGGGAATGGTCTCGTCGATGCAAAACTGCTTGACAGCAAAATCTAGACCGATATACTAGCGGTCTTTGTTGCACGACGCACACCTGCCCAGGTGGCGGAATTGGTAGACGCACTAGGTTCAGGTCCTAGCGGTGGCAACACCGTGGAGGTTCGAGTCCTCTTCTGGGCACCAGAAAGATAGATCCAGATCAGTCCGCTGGATGATGTTCGCGATGAAGCCCGCTCTTGCGGGCTTTTTGCTTTTGGGGCGCACTGAAACGTGCTCTCGTTCCGCGATAAGCCGAGGTCGAACGAGTACGTTTTTGAGTACATGAAAGTTCGAACCTTGGAAATGTACTCACCGCACGCATCGCATCGTATCGCTGCCGCGAGGCGCAGAACTATGCGTATTCCACGCCAAAGCGAACGCTGATTCCACGGCAAACCGAACGCACATTGGAGTTGACCCGGTTTCGTGGACACCTATCCTTTGGAACAGGAGGTGCCTGCCATGGGAAAGCACCACAACCCCTACGCGCCGCAAATTCCGGGCGCAGATGGTCGAGTTAGTCAAAGCCGGCCGGTCGCCGGAAGAGCTTGCGCGCGAGTTCGAGCCGTCGGCGCAAACGATCTACAACTGGGTCGCACAATCGGATCGCGACAGCGGCAAGCGGCATGATGGCTTGACGACGGCGGAGCGCGAAGAGCTGACGCGCTTGCGCCGCAAGGTTCGTCAACTCGAGCTTGAACGAGAGATCCTCTCAAAAGCCGCGGCCTGGTTTGCGCGGGAGACCGGAACGGTGCCCGAGAAGGGTTCGAATTCATGAAAGCGAACCAGGCCACATTGCCCATTGCGACGATGGCGCGATTGCTGCGAATTTCGGCCAGCGGCTATTACGCGTGGCTGGCGCGCCGCCCATCGAAACGAGCATGTAGCGACGCCGATCTGCTCGGGCGTAGCCGAGCCATTCACGCAAGTTCGCGCGGCACGTACGGCATGCCCCGCATTCATGCGGAACTGCTCGAGCACGGCGTGCATGTCGGACGCAAACGTATTGCCCGTCTGATGCGTATAGCGGGTCTGTGCGGCGTGAGCCGGCGGCGCTGGATCAACACGACGCGGCGGCAAAGCGGCGCCCGGCCCGCGCCCGATCTCGTGCAACGGCACTTCGTGGCCGACGCCCCGAACCGGCTGTGGGTGGCGGATGCCACCTATGTGCCGACGGCAGAAGGCTTTCTCTATCTCGCCGTCGTGCTCGATGTCTTCAGTCGCCGCATTGTGGGGTGGGCGATGTCCAATCATCTGTACACGGAGCTGATGCTGCGTGCGCTCGACATGGCACTCGTACAGCGTCGCCCCGGGGGCGTCATTCACCACTCGGATCAGGGGTGTCAAGGCGGATTCAACCGGTCGTCGCAACACCTCTAATATGGAGGTGCCAAATGGGAAGACCACGAGGTTGGGCCTCGCAACAAACAGGTCGGCCGATGATGCCGTCGCACAGCATGTGGTACGCGGCGGTGAGCATCGAGGCCGCCACTGCGAGGATGACGAATGACTCACTAAACCCGGCTTGCAACGGCAGAGCCGGGGGCTTACCCCACTGAGTTAGCGAAAACGAACTCGCGACACCTATACTCAGCGACGCCCGTGTTCAATGTGCCGTCTTCGGGGCTTCGATGATTTCGATCAAGTCTAGCGAGCGGAAATCATCGGGGTTGCTAGTGAGAAGCGGCAGGTGATGTTCATGAGCCTGAGCGGCGATCCAGAGATCGTTATAACGCGGACGCGGGCTACGACCCGCCGCCTTCATCATGGTCGCGAGCAGCCCGAATGAACGAGCGGTCTCTCGCGTCACTGCGAGCACCGACATCTGTTCGATCGCACGCAGAAATGCAGTGCGCTGTGCTCGCTCGCGGGCGTCGCTTGGAAGTTGCGCGCCGAATTCCAATTCGCCAAGCGAGACCGCGGAGACATGGACCAATTGGGACCCAGCGACGTTGAAGATTGCTTCAGCGTCCAGAGCGCCTTTACTGAGATCGATCCAGACACAGGTATCCACGATTACTTCTGCCACGGATCACGCACCTCATCGTCGAAATCGGCATTTCGGATATCAGCCATGTACCGATCGGCAACGTCACGCGGCATCTTTGGGATGCGCTCGAAGGCGTCGCGGAGCGTCACAGCCCGTTCGGGTGGGCTGATCGTGCCAAGGACAGTGTTATTGCGGGTGATGGTGACCGACTCCCCGCGCGCCAAGGCGTCGAGCACCTGGTTCGTGCGGCGGGCGAGATCGGTGGCGGTTACAGTAGTCACGAGGACCTCCGGTCAGAATAATACGCATTTTACGTAATTTACGTAATTTGTCCAGCCCTCTAGCTTGCTTGCGAGTATCCCCGGGTTTTTACGGTTCTCCGGCAAGTACGGTCGGCTCTCTCACGTCGGTCAAGCTTGGGCAACCTTTCGTCATGTCCAAAATTATCTGCGTACACGCCCCGTGCACCGGCGGAATTTTTGTACCGCTGCGATGCGGCTGCCCGACTAGTCGAACATGCTCAACCCATCGGACCACGGGGGGACTCGTCGCAGTCTTGCAGGCAGCTGTCGAGGGACATGGCATCGCGCTCGCTCGCAGCGTGATGGCGAGCGACGATCTGGCAGCCGGAAGGCTCGTCCGGTTGTTCCCTGAGATAACGTTCGCTTCACCCCTGGCCTATTACGTCGTGTATCGGCCCGATTGTTCCCGCTTGCCAAAACTCGTCGCGTTTCGCGATTGGCTGCTCGACGAGGCTACCGCAACGCGAGGGAAACGCCCTTGCTGAGGCCACAAGCGGCGGTCGATCAGTCGGCTGATCTGCCGCAACCCCACGGCAGCAAGGGACGCAACGAGCCCCCTGCGGGAAGATACATAGACGCCCAACCTCACTCGCATAAAGGAGATTGCAGCAAAACCCGCTTGCCGCCAGCTGGATCTATGACAACTCGAGTGCGTTCGCCACGAGCTTGTCAATCGTATCGTCATGTCGGAATCCGGCCTCTATCGCGCGATGGTCGATCAACGGCGGTTGCTGGCCAAAAAGCCGCTCGATTCGATCGATCGGCGCATAGTCGATCTCGAACGAGCCAAAGCGCCGCACCAGCGCATCGACGATCGCTTGGACGGACAGATGCAGAACCGGCGGCGTCCAGACTCGGCTTGCATGCAAGCCGTCCGTAGACAGGCGTGCGGCGTGCAGCAAGTTATCGACACAACATCCACGCGACATCCACCATGCGGTTGCCGACGGCGAGACGGGGCACGTATAGGCCTGACCTCGCTGTGCCGCGCGAAAGATCTGGCTCATGAAGGCGGAGCCATGTCCCGAGGAAAGTTCCGGACGCGCCACGATTCCCGGTAGGCGCAATGAACAACCATCCAACCTGCCGCGCCGCGTCCCGTCTGCAAGAACCAGTTCGCCGATCAGCTTGTGCGTGCCATAGCTGATCGTCGGGCGTGCCGCGGTGTGCTCGTCCATGGCCGCCGGCAGTGAGTCGCCGTAAACCGCGACGCTGCTGGCGTAAACGAAGCGTGCGGCGCGTCTATGCTCGGTCGCCTGCCTGGCAAGGCGCTCGAACAGCGCCAGCGTGCCCCATAAATTCACTCGATCGCCTTCGGCGGGTTCGGCTTCCGCCTGCGCGCCGGGCATGCTCGCCAAATGGAAGACGACGTCGACGGCCTTCGACAGCAACGGGTCAAGGATCTCCGGACAACTGAAATCGCCGGCAAGTTCGGTAATTCGGACATCGCTGTGCGGCCCAGCGAATTGCCGGTCGACCAGCAGCAGTTCCGACACATCGCCCGCTTTGGCGATACCGTCGCGCAGCAACCGCTCGACCAGCGCAGTCCCAACAAATCCGCCAGCCCCCGTCACCAGCACTCTCATGACTGCCACTCCTCCGCGCTAACGCGCGGTGCGCGCACGACCCGCTGATCGATCGTGCCGAACGGCGCGTGACCCGCGTCGTCGCGCGCCGTCATCCTGACCCGGTCGCCGAAGCGCATGAAACTCGTGTGCGCGCTGCCTTCGTCGATCATCTCGATCACGCGGCGCTCGGCAATGCACGCCGAGCCTGCGTCGCGGCCGGCATTGGACACCGTGCCGGACCCAACGATCGTCCCCGCTGACAGCCTGCGCGTGCGCGCCGCATGCGCGATGAGCTCGCCGAAGCTGAAATTCATCTCGCGGCCATGCGGATGACCGAACCAGCGATCGTTCCACTCCACGTGCAGACTCAGATGGACACGGCCGTCGCGCCAGTGCTCGCCGAGTTCGTCGGGCGTGATGGCGACCGCGGCGAAACTCGTGGAGGGCTTGGCCTGCAGGAACCCAAAGCCGGTCTTCATCTCGCGCGGGCCGAACGCCCGCAGGCTCCAGTCGTTGAGTTGCACGATCAGGCGAATGTACTCGAGCGCATTGGAAGCCGATACGCCCATCGGCACACGCCCCGCGACCACGCCGAACTCACCTTCGAAATCGATGCCGTCGGCCTCGTCCGGCAGGGGTACATCGCTGACCGGGCCGAGAAAATCGTCGCTCGCCCCTTGATACATGACCGGCACGGTGTCGAATTCAGGAATTGGCGGCGTATTGAACGCCTGTTCCATCAGGCGGCCATGGTTGAGAAACGCCGAGCCGTCGCACCACTGGGGGCTGCGCGGCAAGGGGGCGGCGCACGCTGACGGGTCGAATGGACGCGCCTCGTGAACGCAGCCTGCGTTCAGTGCGTCGTAACACGCCTGCAAGCTGGGGGCGACGTCGTCCCAACGCTCGAGCGCATCGAGCAAGGAGCTCGCGATCGGCGAAGCCTCGACGGCGTGACGAAGATCGCGCGACACGAGCAGCAAGCAGCCTTCTGCGCCGCCATCCGGCAGCGTAGCGAATTTCATCGTGCGTCTCCGTGTGCGGACGCCGAGAGCGCGGCGGCAATCGCCGGATCATAGGTGCCGTCGACCAGGATGAACAGCATCCGGCACGGGCCGCCGGAGCGATTCGCCCAGGCATGGTTGGTCCCACGCTGAATCACCACGCTGCCCGGTGCCAATGCGACTTCGGCATCGTCGAGGATCAACGTCATTTCGCCTTCGATCACCACGCCATAGTCGATCGACTCGGTGCGATGCATCAGCGGATGCGGCGAGTCGGCCTTCACCGTCGACGCATCGGCGTCGCCCACCTCGCTGAACGCGGCGTGCATTTTCGTCGCGCCATGTGCGAGGAATTCCGCCGTATCGGGCGGAATGTCGACGAAGCGCATCCGCGTGCCTTGCTTCGGCGGCGCCAGCATCAGCGTGCCGGTCGTCGGATCGAGAGCGTTGTTCACCAAAGCCGGGGTCTCCGACGTACTCCACACTTCGTGGAATACCGTGCCCGGAATCGCGGTGATTTCCACCACGGTGGGAAGCGGGCCATCGGATGCGACGACTGCGCGCCCGTTGGCGTCATGGCCGGTCACTACACGACGAATTGCTGCAAAGCTCATGCTGCTGCCTCGTTGTTGTTTGCATCGAAGATTGCAACGGCGCGCGTCCATCCAGCCGAAGCGCCCCGAATCTTGTGAGGGAAGCAGCTGATCATGAAGCCGGTGGGCGGCAATGCTTCGAGGTTGTGCAGCTTCTCCAGATGGCAATAGCCGATGTCGCGCCCCGCCTTATGCCCTTCCCAGATCAGCGAGGTATCGCCTGTTTCCGCAATCTTCTTCGCCGTGTACGAGAACGGCGCATCCCAACTCCAGGCATCGGTGCCGGTCAGGCGCACGCCGCGCTCCAGCAGATACATGGTGGCCTCGTAGCCCATGCCGCATCCTGCGTTGACATAGTCGCCGTGCCCATAGCGCGAGCCGGCCCGCGTGTTCACGACGACGATATCGAGCGGCTGCAACGCATGGCCGATGCGCACCAGTTCGGCCTCGACATCGGCGGACGTAGCGACGTAGCCGTCCGGGAAATGCCGGAAATCGAGCTTCACGCCCGGCTGGAAGCACCATTCGAGCGGTACCTGATCGATCGTGATGGAAGGCCTGGCCTCGCCCAGGCTCGCATCCATCGTCGAATGGAAATGCCAGGGCGCGTCGAGGTGCGTGCCGCTGTGAGTGGTCAGCGTAACCCATTCCGCAGCGGCCGCCTCGCCATCGGGATAGTCCTCGGGCGTTGTGCCCGGCAGCATCGCCATGAATTCCGGCAGTGTGTCGCCATGCTTCTGGTAAGTGATCTTCGGCGCGAGCGGCGGCGGATCCGATAGAACATCGTTCTCGAGATAGATCGAAAGGTCGACGAATCGGCGAAGGGGTTTCAAGCTTGGACTCCTGACAAAAAGGGGCCGCGTTCGAGGCGCGAGAAGCAAAGCACGGCCGCGGCGGTGATCAGCACCGCTGCGATCCCCAGGCTGCCGTAGCCCGCCTGCTTGACGAGTGTGCCGCCGAGTACGGGGCCGATCGCGGCGCCCGTCATCAGCATCGCCGGCGTCGCGGCAACCGCGCGGCCGGTTCGGTCGACGCGGGCCAACATGCCGAACGCGAAGGTATGCGTGAAGATCATGACCGCGGCGAAGACAGAAGTGGCCGCCACATACGGCGCGAACGCTACGCTCTGCGTGATGACAAGGGCGAGCGCAGCCTGAACGATGGGCCCCGCCTGCACGACCCTGCGGCCCGGAATCCGCGTTTCGAGCAGCCCTGCGACGGGGGCTGGAAACAGGTTGACGAAGCCGAGCGCAATCAGCGTCGCGGTCACGGCGCTCAAGCCGAAGCCGCGGTCGAGGCCGATGCGCTGGACGAAGCTGAACAGCATCGCCTGGGTCAAGCCCATGCAACCGACGCCGACCATGCCGAACCATATGGCGCGCTCGAAGCGGGGTTCGTCGGCCTTCGCCTTGCTGCGCCGCGCGCGAAGCGACGGAAACGCGAACGCGCATGCAATCGTCGCAACGCCCATGACGCCCGCAAAGACGCGGAACAGTGTGGGGCCACCATGCGTCGCGATCAGTCCCGGCGTGGCACCGAGAAACGCGATGGCGAAAATGCCCAGCGCGAGGCCTGCGATCGCGAACAGGCGATGCGGATTACGGCTGCGTCCGATCATGCCGTGCGTGAAGCTCAGAGCGCATCCGACGGCGAGGCCCGCGGCGGCGTGCAGCACGGCCATCGCCGGATAGCCACTGAACGATACGATGCCGAGAAACGCGAGCGTCGCGACGCCGAAACCGATGGTCGCCATCGCGCGTGCCGGCAGGCGATTCAGGCGCGGAAAGAAGAACAGACTGCTCAGGACGGCGCCAGCCAGGAACAGCGTGACAAGCAAGCCTGCTTGCTGCGGATCGAGCCGATACGAGCCGATCAACGTGCCAACCCAGACCGGCAAGGCGACGAGGTCGACCATGCCCGCACAATGCGCGATCATCACCGCGCCGGTGCCGAGCGCGCCGAGCCGTGCGGCGGCGTTGGATCCGGCCGCCAAGTCGCCATGCGCCGGGGTCGTGGGGGAAAGATTTGTTTCCATCGTGCCTCCGTTCGATCAGATCGGCCGCGCGAGGCGCAGGTGCGTCTCGCGCATGATGCGCGTGTGTTCCGCTTTGTCGCCGCCGGCGATCTCGATCTCGCCGAGACGCCCGGAGTTTTCCACCACCATCCGGCAGCGCTCCCAGCGGCGCGCCTGGAACGCCTGCAGCGCGGCGTCCACCGTCGCGCCGCGGCCCAGCTCCTCGGCGAGGACGATCGCATCCTCGATGCCAATGCCCGCGCCGGCCGCCATATGCGGTGTGGTGGCGTGCACCGCATCGCCGACCAGCACGACGCGGCCACTGAACCACGGCTGCGGCAGCAGCAGGCTTTCCAATGGGCGATAGTTGCAGTGCGATTGCGGCCCGAGCTGGGCGCGGATGGATTCGAGCAGCGGTACGCCGAACGGCGCCAGCAGATCCGACAACATGCGCGGCCACGCGGCGGGATCGATGTGTTCGTTCGTCGGTCTGTCCTCGGTGACAAAGAGGTACATCTCCTCCTGCGAGACCGGATTGACGCCCGCCTTGACCTTCTGCCCCAGCCACATCGTGGCGCAGACGATGTCCGCGGGCCGCGGCACCACGGCGCGCCACACGCCCTGGCCGGTGTAGCGCGGCCTCGGCGCGTCGGGAAACACCGCTTCGCGCACTTTCGAATAGAGGCCGTCGGCGCCGACCACGAGGTCGTAGCGGCCCTGCGTGCCGTCCGTGAATGCCACGTGTGCCTGGTCGTTTCGCTGCCCGATCTGCGAGAACGTGCAGCCGAGCCGCACGCGCACACCGGCCGCCCGCGTGGCCTTGGCGAGAATGTCCGCCAGCACCGGACGCATGATCGCGCCGCCGCCGGGCACGTCCTCACCGGCCACGCGCGGCGTCGGCAACGTGCCGATCGGGTGGCCGCCCGCGGTGAACAGGTTCACGCCGTCGCCGCCGTAGCCGCGCTCGAAGAAGGCGTCGAGCACGCCGATCGTGCGCAGCGCGCGCAGCGTCGGGCCGCCGATGCTGATGCCCGCACCATACGAGCGCCAGCCTTGGTCGATCTCGACGAGGTCGACCGTGAGGCCGAGCTTCGCGCACTGGATCGCCGTCGCCATGCCGGAGAAACCTCCGCCGATGACGAGGACGGGTTGAACAGGGGCGGTCATTGAGGGTGTCTCCTTTCTTACGTCTGGTTTTGATGTAGGTGTGTCATGCCGAGATCAGCACGATCTCGCCGCCGCTCGTCACTTCGATTTCGACGGGTGTCAGCCGCTGACCGAGGCAAGGCCCGAGCAAGCATTCGCCGCTCGCGATGTCGAACTGCGCGCCGTGCGCGTGGCAGACGATGCGGGTGCCGTCGCCGTTCAGATAGGCGTCCTTGCGCCAGGCCATCGGCGTGCCGCCGAAATGCGGGCATGCGTCGCGGTACGCGCGAAGCACCTCGCCGCGGCGCACGACGAACAGCGTGTCGCGTCCCTCTTCGCACGGATCGAAGCCTCGCGCACCGGGGTCGGGGAGATCGGCGACATTCGCAAGGCGCATCGAAGTGAATCGCTTGGGCATGACCGTACGGTGCACGACTACTCCGCCTTCGCCCCGGCCGGCGGCGGACCGCCCGGCGCCCACTTCTCGCGATGCTGGAACAGGAACAGCTGCGACGCGTCGGCGCCCATCGGCGCTTCGCGCGCGCTCCACGCGACGTCGTGCAGGTCCATATCGGCGTCGTACTCGACATGGCAGCCGAGCGGGCTGTTGAAGTACCAGAACCAGTTCGAGCCGAAGCGGTGGCGCCCGGGTCCCCAGAACGACTGGTAGCCCTTCGCGACGAAACGCGTGCCGGCCTGCAAGACTTCCGTCGG
>Ga0207667_10000349_pt1 | contig 62960 bp, 56 predicted proteins | sample KBSCornC52_FD_184301 | JGI IMG/M metagenome (GOLD analysis project Ga0207667, IMG submission 184301) | Corn rhizosphere microbial communities from Kellogg Biological Station, Michigan, USA - KBS Corn C5-2 (SPAdes) (version 2) | ecosystem: Host-associated > Plants > Roots > Rhizosphere > Soil ... | reverse complement strand
TACCTGATTCCCACTCGGTCGATGTCTGGCCGTAGCCATCGAGCATCGAATAAGCCCCGATAAGTAGGCCGTCAAGGCCGGCCTTGTTGGCCAGCGTTGCCCCGCTTAATTGCCCCACAGGCGTTTGCTTGAGCAGCTTCTTGCACGAATAGGTTAGTGCCAGCGCTACCATCAAACCCAGGGCGATGAATTTACCATAAGAATTTTTCATAACTCTAAATTTTTTATTTATTTATTTAAAATGTTAAGTTGACCCCAAAAATATACTGTTTCTGGTTGGCCGGATAAGCTCCGTAATCTATACCAAAGCCAGTACTTGCATTATCAATAGACTGTACCAATTCAGGATCTAAACCAGTGTATTTTGTAATGGTGAATAAGTTAGTAGCCTGTACATAAACGTGCAGCTTATCCATGCCGATTTTCTTTAGTATAGCCGGCTGAAAAGTATAACCTAATTGAACCACCTTACATTTCAGGAATGAACCGTCCTGAACATAATACGAACTGGTAGTACTTGAACCAAATGCATTCGCGTAAGATGCAGCGGGCAGGATGGCATTTGGAACCGTGTTTTGCCCGTTCACAATTATAGCAGCCTGGTTATACAACCGAAGGCTTTTGCCGCCCTGGAAAGTGCTGTAAAAGTCGGTCCAGTACTCAGTATAGTTATAGTCTTTATTACCCTGCGAACCGTACAATACAACGGTTAAGTCAAAATTCTTATACGTTCCGTTCAGGTTAACGCCGTAAGTAAAGTTAGGGTTCGGGTTACCGATAAAGGTTCGGTCGTTTGCATCTATATGGCCATCGTGGTTAACGTCTGCGTATATAAATGAACCTGGGGCAGCACCGTCATAGCCCGGAAGGCTTGTAACCTGTGCGGCGTTCTGGTATATGCCTGCAACCTGGTAGCCAAAGAATTCACCTATCGGGTGGCCAACCTGGTTCCTTACGATAGGGTTATCACGGTTGAACGCATCGTCAAAGTAAGTGGATGTACCGCTTTCCCTGTTGATATTGCTTTTGTAAGTAGTAATGTTTGCACCCAAGCTGAAGCTCAAGTCCTTGCTCACCCTGTCATGATAAGTGGCGGAGATGTCGATACCCTTATTTTGGACATCGCCAATGTTAACTACTGGCGCCTGTGCGCCGCCAACTGTAGCGGGCAGGGGTTGACTGAATAATAAGCCCTGGCTCTCTTTTTTATACCACTCAGCTGTGATGTCCAAATGGTTAAACAAGGATACGTCAAAACCAATGTTTGTCACCTTGTCTGTTTCCCAGGTGGTATTCTGGTTGCCTAAGGCGCTGTTGAAGAAGCCCTGTGTAATCTGGCTAAGGCCGCCGTTGATGCCGTAATAAGATTGTCCTTTACCCGAATTATAGAGGTTATTAACAAACTTGATATCAGCATTTGTTTCCAGGCCTAACTCGCCATAGCTTCCGCGCAGTTTCAGGTCATTTAACCAGCTAACACCCTTCAGGAAATCTTCCTGCGATATGCGCCAGGCCAGCGATACAGAAGGGAAAGTTCCCCATTGATGGCCGGGAGCGTATGAGGAAACTCCGTCGCGGCGTATAGTAGCGCCCAAAATGTACCGGTCGTTATAGGTGTAATCTAACCGGCCGAACACCGAAAGGATGCCCTTGGGCTGGTATATGCCACTGTAGGGCGGGTTAGAAACATCGCCGGCCCCAAGGTGCGCGTAAAATTGATCGAGCGAAAACAAACTGGTGTTCGAAGCGCCGAAGTACCTGCCTGTGCTGAACTTTTGTTCATAACCCGCAAATACCTGTACGTTATGTTTGCCAAATATTTCCTTATATTGAATGGTATTGGTCCAGTTATAAGTGCTGCTTAACTGCTCGTTCTCGTCTATACCATTTGGATTGGCATGGCTTTCATAATCTTCGTAAGCTGTGTAGCTAACGTCGTTATAGTACTGGTTGTACAACTGGCCGCCAATATTGGTATGAATTGTAAAATACTTGGCAATATCCGCCTCGGCAAATATATTTCCCTCTACATACACAAACCTTGCATGGTTGCTCGCCAACCGTACCGCCTGGGCGTAAGGGTTACTTCCGTTACCCAGGGGCTCACCGGTAGGGCCGTCATAGCCGCCACCGAAGTTGCCGGCAACGTCATAAATAGGGATGATCGGCATTTCGCGGTATGCAAAAGATATTATACCTGCTTCCTGCTGCTGCGCTCCAGGGTAGCCGCCGACATTTTCCCTGTAGGTTGCAAAGCCGTTTTCGCCAAAACGAATATGATTGTTTATTACAAAGTTTGAGTTTACACGCGCCTGGTACCTTTTCTCATAGGTGCTGGTCAAAGTACCCTGCTGGTTTACATAGTTTAACGCAAACAGGAAGGTGCTTTTATCGTTGCCGCCGCTGCCGGTAATGGTATGCTGCTGCTCTGGCGCCGCCTTAAATACCGCGTGGAACCAGTCGGTACCCGCTCCCTGTGCAAACTTTTGCACCAGGAAATCGTTACCGGGGTTTACCGCGTCAAAGTGATAACCGCCGACTATTGCAGGATCATCAGTAACGCCTGATGAACCAAAAGTGGAATAAGGGCTATTGCCGTGATAGCCATAAGTTGGTATAACGCCAGGACCGCCCGGATACAATTTTTCAGTTGCAACGTCGTTAGCCCTGAAAGCTACAATTGACTGATCAGCAGGGGTCATGATATCAAAGGCATTACCGGCAATTGGCTGCTGGTCGCCGTAATAGCCGTCATAGCTGATGGTACTTTTGCCGGCTTTACCTTTTTTAGTGGTAACCACGATAACACCGTTACCACCGGCAACACCGTAAATTGCTGCCGCGCCTGCGTCCTTTAAAACGCTGATGCTTTCAATGTCGTTGGGGTTGATTAGCGACATATCACCTACCTGGGCGCCATCGACAACATACAAAGGCGCAGTGTTGCCAAAGTTCCCCACACCGCGTATATGCACGTTGCTCGGAGAACCCGGCGCACCATTGTTAACTACGGTGACACCTGCCGCCTGGCCCTGAAGCAACTGCTCAGAACTTGTTGACGGGATTTTCTTGGCTTCGGTGACGTCCACCAAAGCTACCGAACCGGAAATGTCCTTCTTCAGCTGGGTTTGATAACCGGTAACCACCACTTCGTTCAGGGTGCTTGCTGCAGGCTGAAGCGAGATGGTAATAGATTCGGCCCCTCTGACGGTGACTTCCTGCGTTTGATAACCAATGTAACTTATTACAAGTACATTGCCAGGAGATAACGTTAAGGTAAAATCACCGTTAACGTCGGTTACAGTGCCCGTGTTGGTGCCTTTGATCCTTACGGACGCGCCAACAACAGGTAATTTATCATCGCTTCCGATGACCTTACCTGTGTGTTTTGTTTGGGCTGTAACTACCAATGAAGAAACCAGGCAGCATAACAGCAGGCCCAGCGTTCTTCCCTTTAGGAGTAAACTTTTAAACATGAGATTGAGATTTAGTTGATTAATTTATTTGATTTAAGCTTATTATTCAGTTGGAAATTATATGGAGGCCCGAAACTAGCCGGGACCAAAATTAGCCGGGACCGGCCCCTGTGTAAAAGGCCTTTAAAAATGAAACGATTAAAAGAGAAGAAAGGTAACAGTTTTATCATGTAATTCACATTAATAAATTCGAAATTTATCGTTACTACATCATTTAAACCACCCCAAAACCGCGGGGTTGTTTAATCAATAAGTGTTATAATAATATCAGGTTTTCTTTAATTGTTTGTTACGACAAATAATCATATTGGCATTGATACTAATGTAAATAGTGTGTACTGTTTACACAAGTAAGATTATAAGAATTGCAAATTAATTATTTTTAGCAGAATTTGCTTGTCAAAACTTTTTAAAATTTTATAAAAAGCTATCAAATTGTTATCAAAATTGACATATCGTTGCGAAAATGGAAATGTAATATTGTTGTTATACAAGACGTTCTTAATCACAAAAACCGCTTTAGGCTCCAATTTGCAACAAAATTGACATTTGTACCCTGCTTTTTTAACAATGCGATACCCGGATAAATGCTGCGTTCGGCTTGAAAAAATTAACATTAAAATAACACCATTTTCGATAAAAATGTCATTATAACACTTAATTTACGCGCATTTGAGCGGCAAATGCTGCCGCAACAATATTTTATTCTTAATAAGCTCGTTTTTGGCAAATAAAAATATTGGAGAAAATGTTACTAAAAAAGCGCCGGAGCGAGGCTTTGCTTTTATTATGATGAAAAATTAACTGCCGGTACAAAGAGATTGGACGAAAGCCCGGAAGTAAAACCCCAGGGCGCGGACAGAAATATGAAAGGAGCGTTAAAAAAGAATCAGGAGCCCGGGAATAAAAACCAGGAAGCAACGACAGCGTCTCATAAGACGGCCGCAAAAGAATTGCTTTTGAAAACTTTTGCACCCCGCATTACCGGGTTCTTATTTACTCGTGTCTTTACTTCCTGATATTATCTCTCAGTCTCGTTTATTTGGCCCAATGCAACGAGGCTGAATGTGTGTCGGATGAATTTGTTCCTATTTGGACAATAAACTCGCCCGGCTCCCAGTCGTAAGCCAGTTGGCTGTTGTAAAACTTAAGGTCGGCGGTGGTGATGTCAAATGATACCTGTTTGCTTTCGCCGGGTTGCAGGTATATCTTTTGATAGTTTTTCAACTCCTTTACCGAGCGGCTGATACTGGCAACCGGGTCGCTTATATATAACTGCACAACTTCTTCGCCTGCGTATTTGCCGCTGTTGGTTACTTCTACCGTAGCTTTGACCGTTTCATTGCCTTTAAGACTTGTTTTACTTAATTTAACATTGCCGTAATTAAAGGTAGTGTAGCTTAGCCCGTAACCAAACGGATATAAAGGATCGTTAGAGATATCGATGTAATCGGATTTAAATTTCGCGGCCTCTTTTCCGTTAAAAGGGCGCCCTGTATTTTTATGGCTATAATATATAGGTATCTGACCCACACTTCGCGGAAAGGTCGCGGTTATTTTACCGGCCGGGTTATAATTGCCAAAAAGAACGTCGGCAATAGCATTTCCGGCCTCGGTGCCGGGGGCCCAGGCATCAAGTATGGCGCTGGCATGCTCATTCTCCCAGGTTAAGGTGAGCGGCCTGCCGTTAAACAGCACAATGACCAGTGGCTTGCCGGTGCTCACCAGGGCTTTGAGCAAATCCCGCTGGCTTTCGGGTATATTTATATCCGACCTGCTTGACGACTCGCCCGACATATTTGCCGACTCGCCAACCACCGCCACAACCACATCCGCTTTCTTTGCCGTTTTAACGGCTTCATCGATCATTTCCTGGGGCGACCGGCCGTCTTTAATTTGTTTCATCCCAAAAAAGTAAGAGCGCGCATTTAAGAGAGAGTCATCCGTAATATTCGATCCCCGCGCATACAATATATTTACATCATTGCCGGCAACGTTCTTCATACCTTGCATAACACTCACTGATTTGTTCGGATCACCGGCAATTACCCAGGTACCTAACATTTCTGAGTGGTTATCGGCCAGCGGGCCAACAAGCGCTATGGTGCCTGATTTTTTTAGCGGTAATGTTTGATTCGCGTTTTTTAGCAGCACAAAAGAGTGTTCTGCGATCTTCTTTGCAAAGGCCTTGTTGGCATCGGTAAAAACGTCCTTTTTCTCGCGCTCAGGATCGATGGATTTATAAGGATTGGCAAACAGGCCGAGTTTATACTTTGCCTCAAGCACCCGGCGACATGCCAGGTCAATTTCCTGCTGTGTAACTTTCCCTTGTTTCAGTGATGTTTTCAAGGTAGTTAAAAAACCTTCGCTTACCATATCCATATCAAGCCCCGCCTTTAATGCCAGCGCCGAAACGGTTTGCAAGTCGCCAAGCCCATGATTGGTCAGCTCACTTACCGCGGTATAATCAGACACAACAAAACCCTTAAAGCCCCATTGCCTGCGCAGCAGGTTGGTAAGCAGCCATTGATTGGCAGTTGCAGGTATGCCGTTTATGGTATTGAACGAGCTCATGAAACTGCCGGCGCCTGCGTCAACGGCCGCTTTATAAGGCGGCAGGTAATCCTGGTACATTTTTATCAGGCTCATATCAACGGTATTGTATTCCCGGCCCGCCTCCGCGCCTCCATAAAGGGCAAAGTGTTTTACGCAGGCCATTACGGCATCGGCATCTTTCATGTTGCTGCCCTGGTAGCCTTTCACCATTGCCCTGGCAACCTGCGAGCCCCACCATGGATCTTCGCCGGCGCCTTCGGATATCCTTCCCCAGCGCGGATCGCGGGCAATGTCGACCATAGGCGAAAACACCCAGTTAAGGCCCTCGGCAGTAGCCTCCGTGGCAGCTATGCGGGCTGATTGTTCAATTAAACCCAAATCCCAGGTCGCCGATACGCCAAGCGGGATCGGGAATATGGTGCGGTGGCCATGTATAACATCCAGGCCGAAGATCAGCGGGATATGCAGCCGCGAATTTTTAACGGCAATATCCTGTACCTTCGAAACGTCCGCTGCCCCATACAAGCCAAATATGCCTCCTATTTCACCTTTTTTTATTCGCGCCTCAATTCCATTGTTTACTACAGAGCCGGTTATCGCCCGGCCCGAGGTTACCAGGTTTAGCTGGCCTATTTTTTCGTCTAAAGTCATCTTACCCATCAGGCCGCTGACAAAGGCGTTCATTTTTGCATTGTCATTTTTTGTTTGCGCCTGTGCCCGGTAAATTGTCAGGAATAAAATAATAAACGAGACGGTTTTGGTGATTGAAAGGTAATTTCGCATTTTTAAGCTGTTAAGTTTTTTTTAACTGTCCGGTAAAAAACCAATCAGAGCGACAACCGTCGGCTCAATAACATAGTAATACTAAACAGGTAAAGGTTATAATCGGTTTTGCACTATAAAATCATAGTGTATTATTGACACAATTGTAATATTATAATTTAAATAATCAAAGTATTTTTGTAGAATAGCAAAAATGTTAACTAAAAAAGAACTAAAGGAGTTTTGCAAAAAGGCGCGCGAAAACTATCTGCCGCATATTTCGATAGACTGTGTGGTATTTGGTTTTCATGAGGGGGTGCTGAAAGTATTGCTTTTGAAAATAAAAAAAGAGGATGCCTGGTACCTGCCCGGTGGCTTTGTATTGCAACAAGAGCCCATTGAAACAGCGGCGAACAGAATATTGAAAGAGCGCACCGGCCTTGATGAGATTTTTTTACAGCAATTCCACGTATTTGGAGATCCCGAACGCTCAAAGCAGCATTTTGATATGTACAAGGATATGCTGCCTGCAAAAGAAAACTGGTTTACCAATCGTTTCTTAACCATCGGTTATTATGCGCTGGTTGATTTCTGTGAAACAAATCCTGCCCCGGATCAATTTTCGTCCACATGCAACTGGTGCGACCTGCATGCTATACCGGAATTAAGGCTTGATCATGCCTTAATATTAAAAACTGCACTCGACGCGCTGCGCCTGCAACTGAACTATCAGCCAATCGGCTATAACCTTATGCCAAAGCAATTCACAATGCCCGAACTGCAAAAGCTTTATGAAACCATCCTCGACAAAAAGCTCGACCGGCGGAATTTCCAGCGGCGGATGCTTGGCTTCGGGATATTGAACCGCTCGGAACAACCGCGGAAAGGCGGTGCGCATAAGGCGCCTTATCTTTATTCTTTCGATCTTAAAAATTACGAGGCCGCGCTGACCGAAGGCTTTAAGGGGGGATGGTAGTTTTGATTTCGGATGTCGGATTTTCGATTTCGGATTTATTTTAGATTTAAGATTTAAAAGTATCCCATCCCGATCCAAAGAACTCCCGTGTGAGGGGGTATTTAGAGGGGGGCTGCATCCTTCAGCAATTCATCCAGTTGCTCAGGAGTCAAACCATTGGCTTTAGCCTCGGCGGTAGCTTTTTTCATGATGGCGAAAAGCTGCTCATTGGCGGGCTTGCCGCTGAAAAAATCGCTGAGCCAGGCATTGATATAGGTCTCCGCTTTTCTTTTCACCGATGTGTCTGCTTTTTCAAAAGCACGGGCAATGTACGGGGGCACAGGAATAGATATATTTTCCATCACGCTTTTATTTAATCATTATTCAAACTTCAAATATTGGGCAACAATAAAAACCGTCGTAAACAACAAAATCATCAAATCAATTTAATCAAAAAATAAAAATTAATATTTTATCAAAACAAACAAATTTGCCTTTATTGCCCCGGTCAAATAAATAATATAGTTTAGCCTGTAAATTGCTATTTATGACAAGGCGTTTCAAATTACTATTACCACTATTGGCCGGCAGCATTTATTGCAATGCCCAAACAGCCCTGCCTGTCCCAACAAACCTGCAAGCCACCTATACCAAAGGTACGCGCACCGTCAGCGGCCAACCGGGAAAAAACTACTGGCAAAACCGCGCTGATTATACCATTAAAATAAATTTCAATCCGCAGACCCGTGTATTAGGCGGTACTGTGTCTATTGACTATACCAATAACAGTCCTGATACCTTAAACCAGGTGTGTTTTAAGCTTTATCCAAACCTTTACAAAAAAGGATCGGTGCGCAATATGCCTGTTTTGCCTGGAGATATAACCGATGGCGTTCAAATACAGCAACTAAGCATCGATAAACAGGAACAAAACCAAAAGCGATGGATAATTGACGGCACCAACATGACGGTTAAAACGCCGGCCATTCTCCCGAAACAAACCATCCATTTTGATATTTCTTATTCATACATCGTAAATAAAACCTCGCACATACGCACCGGGCAGGTTGACAGCGGGGCTTTTTTTATCGCATATTTCTTTCCGCGCGTTGCTGTTTATGATGATATCGACGGCTGGAACCAGCAGCATTACCTTGGCATACAGGAGTTTTACAACGATTTCTGCCATTTTAACGCAGAGATCACCGTGCCCGGCAATTATGAGGTTTGGGCCACAGGCGATCTGAAAAATGTGAGCGAAGTTTATAACAACAAAATTGCAAAACGGATAACCGAAGCATCCGAGAGCGATAAGGTGACGGATATTATTACCGAAGCTGACCTTAATGCCGGAGAGATCACCACCAACAAAACTGTTAATACCTGGAAATTTGAGGCAGATAATGTTACCGATCTGGCTTTTGCCGTTAGCAACCATTACTTGTGGAAATCGAGCAGTTTGGTTGTCGACCCAAAAACGGGCAGGCGTACCCGCGTGGATGCCGTGTTTAATGCGGCCCATAAGGATTATTTTGATGTGATAAACTACGCCCGGACAACGGTAGAAGCCATGAGCTATAAATTCCCGAAATGGCCCTACCCCTACCCGCACGAAACGGTGTTTGACGGTTTGGACCAGATGGAGTACCCGATGATGGTTAATGACAACCCGCTTGAAAAAGCGGAGGATGCTATCGAATTAACCGACCATGAAATTTTTCATACCATGTTCCCTTTTTACATGGGGACCAACGAAACTAAATACGCCTGGATGGATGAAGGCTGGGCCACGATCGGGGAATGGGTGATCAGTTCAATAATCGACCCAAAAATTACCGATACTTTTGCCATTGAAGGCTATGAAATTAACGCAGGAACGGAAAATGACCCGCCGATAATGACATTGAGCACACTGCAGGAAGGGGCCGCGTACGAAAACAATTCGTACCCGAAGCCGGGATTGGGATACCTGTATGCAAAAGATTTATTGGGGGACGATTTGTTTAATAAGGGCTTGCATTATTACATTGAGCAATGGCATGGCAAGCACCCCATGCCTTTCGATTTTTTTAATTGCATGAATAAAGGCTCGGGCGTAAACCTTAACTGGTTTTGGAAAAGCTGGTTCTTTGACAACGGCGTACCCGACCAGGCGATAACCAAGGTAAGCGTGGTTAGTAATCAATATAGCGTAATCATTGCAAATATCGGCACAAAGCCCGTGCCTGTTGACCTTACCATATTTTATAAAGATGGCAGTACGGAAAGCGTCCATAAAAATATAGCCTGCTGGCAGGACGGCAATAAAACTGTAACACTGGGCTTCACCGCCAAAAAAGCGGTCGAACACCTGATCTTAGGAAATGGCTACGATGCTGATGTGAATAAGGATAATAATGCGTGGATCCCCTCTAAAAGAAATTAATATCAAATACCGGATCTTGAATTGTAAACGCTGACGCATCCGAAATCCATTGTCCGGTATTTCTCCTTTTTTTGAACCGTAACTTTTTTGAGACGGCGATCTTTTGGTTCGTCTAATATTTGTTTTAACCTGCAATCCGGTTACCTTAGGCTTTTATCCTACTCATAGCCCGCTTTTAAAACCGCTGCGATGACTTTTACCAGGAGAATTGCTCTATCTATTTTTTTAACAGGCTTTGGTTATTACTGTTTTGGCCAGCAAGGCAGTAAAGCGGCCGGCGCGGATACCGTTGAAACACATCTTAAATCCTCACTGGTATCTTATTTTAAAAAATACCCGCAGGAAAAAGTATTTGTCCATACCAACCAGGATGTTTTCAGCGGGGGCCAAACAATATGGTACAAGATATATGCCGCAGCCTACGGAAGGCCCGATGCGCTTAGCAGCATTATTTATGTACGATTGACCGACACTGCGGGCAACTTAATTGTTCAAAACAAACTTCGCCTGGTTGACGGCCGCGCCCATGGTAACATTGCTATAGACCCCGGCCTGAAAAGCGGCTGGTATAAATTAAGCGCGTTTACCTCGTGGATGATAAACTTTGGCCCTGAAGCTTATTACAAACAGAAAATTTACATCCATAATTCTTCTGATGCGGGTTATCGGGCAACCAGCGGCGAATCAAACGAAAAAAGGTACCATATCGACTTTTACCCGGAAGGAGGTGACCTGGTCGCGGGAAATTTGACAAACGTAGCTTTTAAAGCATTTAGCGATGATGGCCTGCCGGCCCCGGTTGAAGGTGAAATAAAGGATAATACCCGCAAAACAATTGCCAGGCTCATCACCCTTCACGATGGCATGGGCGAATTCGAGATGGAGCCTTTGGCAGGAGCCTCCTATTCGGCAACCATAAAGTTCCCCGACGGAAGCACACAGGAAGTCAAATTGCCCGAACCAAAAACAACCGGCATATCGCTGCAGGTTAACCAGGGGCTTAATACTATTCAGCTTAAACTCGCCTTTGCCGACCCGCAGGATAAGTTTGAAAATTGTATGCTCGCCGCTTTTCAAAACAGCGGCCTGGTTACTACTTTTCCCCTGCAATTGTTAAGGGGTATTAATGAATTTCAATTGCCAAAATCGGGGTTTAACACCGGGATATTGCGGCTCACCTTGTTTAATGAGAAAGGCTTGCCCCAGGCAGAAAGAATATTATTTATAAACAAGCACGATTTAAATGTAAGCCCGTTAAAAACGGACACTTTATCATTTTTACCGCATGCGTCGAATTTATTTTCAACGATTGTCAAAGACAGGGAAGGCAACCCAGTAAAAGGAAATTTTTCGGTGGTCGTTACTGATGGAGATGCTTTTAACGCCTCAATAAGCCAGAATATTTTTTCAGCATTATTGCTGAGCCCCGAACTGAAGGGGGAAATTTACAACCCCGGCTATTATTTTCAAAATGAAAGCGATTCGCTTGCACGGCAACTCGACCTGGTGATGCTCAGCAATGGCTGGCGGCATTTTTCGTGGCAAAAAGTGTTAAATAATGAAAGTTATCCCCTTCATTACCCGGTTGAACAATCGCCCTATATCGCCGGCGAGATTGCCGGCTACAAAAAGCTCCCGCTGAAGGCTGATCAATTTAAGATCAAACTCATGATCGTAAACCAGGATTCAAGCAAATTTGTGGGTTATATTATACCTGATACTGCCGGCAGGTTTATTATAAAAGATTTTAACCACGCGGGCGTATCGGACATTTACCTGGAAACGCAGGATAAAAAAAAGCACATAAAAAAACTGCCCGTAAAACTGTTCCCAACGCTCGACGACAGTTTAAAACGAACAAAAGCCAACTCGTTTCGTGAACAGGAGGTCCCTGAGCTTACAGGGTATTATATTTCACATGCCCAAAGCGATGAAAAATATGGTTTATCCGAAAATAGCATCATGCTGAAAACTGTAAGCGTAAAAGAGAAGAAAACATCGCCGCTGGACAAACTTATTGCGGAACACGTTTCGCAAAAATATACATCCGGCAGGGAGTTTACTTTGGACCTGGTCAACAACCCAACCGTGAATATTGGCCTTATAGATTATATCCGGGGAAAGTTCCCCAATTTGCAGGTACTGGGAGACAACACTAAGGCCCAATTTATTTACCGGGGAGGAAATAGCCTGATGAGGGCTGATTCGGTACCCTACTGTTACCTGGACGAGATGCCGGTCATGTTTGAAAGTGTAAAGGATATTTCGTTAAACGAGGTTGCAATGATCAGGTTTATGCCTCCGCCTGTTTGGTTTGCGCCATTTAACGGAGGCGGTATCGGGGCCCTTATGATCTACACACGGAAATCATCGGATGAGGTAAGGAGGATAGCCGGCATGTCAGATTTTGACCATTACATGTTTAACGGGTTTAGCATTACACGTGAATTTGCTCCGCCCGATTACAATAGATTAAAACAAGCGGGACTGATCGACGACCGGATGACCCTTTACTGGAACCATGATATTGAAACAGATAATAACGGTGTTTTAAAATTCAGGTTTAACAATTCGGACATAGCGAAGAAATATAATGTAATAATCCAGGGGATGGATGCACAGGGAAGGCTGGTTTATTTGGAGCAAGGGCTGCGGTGATTACCCGCGAATTGAATACTGCGCGCTCGATAATATAATATCGAACACCGGCTGCCGAATGCTGATTATTCATTCGATACCCGGTGTTCAATCTTAATCCCGTTAACTTGGCGACAAGGGGGCTTCGCACAGTGTTTACCCGTTCGAATGCACGGCAACCAAATTGCCTTCGGTGTCGAAGAAAAATGCCATATAGCCGATATCATCATTGATCTTCATTTTTGGCATATGCACCTTGCCGCCTGCTGCTTCAACCTTTCCCATGGCTACGTCGAGATCGGGGTTGGCATTCAGATAAATTTTGGCGCCATCGGCGCTTGGCTTGTGATACTCGCTTTCAACCACTGCGCCGCCCACTTTTCCGCCCATCATGTCGTAAGGGAACATCGCCATTTTCATACCCATCATCTCCATTTCTTCCATTTTGATGGAAAAAACTTCTTCGTAGAATTTTTTTGCCCTGGCAATATCGCTAACAGATATTTCGAACCAGTTTAAAGCATTTGTTGTTGCATCCATAGTTTTTTGTTTTTTAGTTTTTATTTGTTTTTAAAGTTATAGCGCCCGTATTAAGTAAATGTACACTCAATGATAAATCTTACAGGATTGAAGCTGCAGTCAAGCGGTGCTATGATCCTGTCATCCTTTAATCCTTAAAATCCCGGTCAAACTTACCGCCAATTTCAGTTACTTATAGCGTGTAAATACGACAACCGTAGGGGTTGATTGCGACAGGACCAGGATTCCGGGATTTTACGGATTACAGGATAGAAGTGCCGGTTAAAAGATGTTACTTGCAGGGTGTAAATACGACAACCAAGGGGGTTGATTGCGACAATGGGATGTTGTAACTTTGGACCAGGATTTTATGGATTATATGGATTATAGGATTAAAGCTGCAGTTACACGATGTTATAATCCCATCATCCTTAAATCCTGAAAATCATAGTCAAATCCTACGAATCCTAGTCAAATCCTGGTATGAAACACGTATCTATTTTAGTTCCGAACAGCCCTTGCATACTAAGCAGCGTAATTGGTGCTTACAAGGTATTTACTACCGTCAATATGACGCTGGCGCAACAGGGGAAAAAACCTTTCTTTAATATAAAAATGGTGGGTATTACCCCCGAAACGCAGCTTTACGACGGCCTTTTTGCGGTACGGCCTGATGTGTTTTTGCAGGATGCGCAAAAGACCGACCTTATTATAATCCCTGCCATACAGGGCGATATGCCCACAAGCCTTGAATTGAACTCGCCTTTTATCCCATGGATCTATGATCAATACAAACAAGGCGCTGAAGTTGCCAGCCTTTGCACCGGCGCTTTTTTACTGGCCTCGACCGGTTTACTGAAAGGCAGAAAATGTTCTACACACTGGATTGCAGCCGATGCATTCAGGCAGGCCTTCCCTGATGTAAGGTTGATGCCCGAAAAAATTATAACCGATGAGTTGGGCATGTACTCCAGCGGCGGGGCCTACTCATTTTTGAACCTGATGATATACCTTGTAGAGAAATTTTGTGGACGCGAAATGGCCGTGTATTGCTCCAAACTGCTCGAAATTGAAATTGAGCGGAAAAGCCAGTCGCCCTTTGCCATTTTCACCGGGCAAAAGGATCACGAAGATGAGCCCATTAAAAAGGCCCAACTATTTATGGAAAACAATGTGAGCAATAAGGTATCTGTCGACCAGCTATCGGACATGTTTGCCATTAGCCGCCGCAATTTTGAGCGCCGGTTTAAAAAAGCAACGGCCAATACGCCGGTTGAGTACCTGCAGCGCGTAAAAATCGAAGCCGCCAAAAAAAGCCTTGAATCTAGTCGTGAGAATATAAATGAAGTAATGTACGCCGTGGGATATTCGGATAGTAAGGCTTTTCGTACCATGTTTAAAAAAATAACGGGTTTATCGCCGGTAAGTTACCGTAATAAATATAACCGGGAAATGTTAGTGAGATAGTTTCGCGCCAGAGGCTTTGATATACATTTGATGCCAGGTATTCAATTTTTCATGAAATTCTATTTTGAATTTTAGCTGGTCAGCCTTAACTTTATAGTCAGTTTATCTGACAAAAAGTAAATCAACCCGACACTGATCAAAATGAAAATCAAGACATTTCTTATTTGCTGGCTGCCAGCTTTCATTATTGTTTTCGGCCTTAACGGCGTTTTTCATACACAAATGGCCGCCAATTTTTTCGACACAAACCTTAATCAGCTTGAGCCCGCCATTCATAAAATGAAAGACAGCAACCCGCTTTGGGTAGGCTTGCTCGACCTGGTGCTCACTTTCGGGATGACTTATTTTATTACCGCAAGGCGGGATGGTAAAATAAGTTTAGCCAATGCCGCATTTGCCGGCGGACTCCTTAATTTGATGTCCGCAGGCGCATGGAACTTTGCAAACGCGGCAATGTTCAATTGGTCAGTTACGGTGACAATTTATGATATACTCTGGCACATTTTGCTTGGCGCTTTTGGCGGCCTCACTATCGGCGCAATTTACAACCGGGCGCAAAAACGGGCCGGTGCTGTGGGGCTTTCACGCTAATGTTAAAAAAATAGCAATAAATAAATAGTGGCTGGAAGGAAGTATTGCTCTGCAGATGAAAGGTAGGCATTGTAAGGGGTTTCAGCCGAAACGCCAATAAATTGATTTGTTTGAATAATCATTTTGCTTGTCTTTTAAGGTTAATAATTTTTGTTATTTAGGCTAAAGACAGGTGGGTTTTAAATCAGGGACGTGGGGGCGGGAAATTATTTTATACTTTGAAACGGAAGGAACAATGAATTAAATTAGTTTAGTGAATTTGTTCTTTACACGGTTTTTTCAATATTGCTGAATTTTGGTATATTTGAATAGAGCTTAAAATTTGGATAATGGAACGAATTGTATTGGAAGTTGACGATAGCGTTGCCAAGGCCTGGCGTACTGCATCGGTTAAACTAAAACAAGAAATAGGCGGCGTCGTGAACAAACAAATTGCTACGATCATTGACAAAAAGGAAGAAGCAGACATTATACAGTTCTTGAACGAGCTCCGGCAAGAGATGGCTGAAAAAGGGCTCACACAAGAAATCCTGGATGATATCCTAAAGGATGAGCAGTAAATTATTTGTTTTCGATACCAATGCGTTTGTAAGCGCGGCGCTTTTAGCAGGCTCCGTGAATGCCCGGGCGCTTGATAAGGCTTTTAAATCAGGAAAGGTTGTAGTTTCTGCAGCCAGCTTTGCTGAATTCACAGAAATCCTTTTCCGTAAGAAATTTGATAAATACTTTACAGATGAAAGAAGGCTGCAGGTAGTTGAAAAGTTGGAACGGGATACCTTAATGATCGACGTTAACATTTCCATCAAAGCCTCCCGCGACCCTAAAGACGACATGTTTCTGGAGTTGGCCGTTACTGCCGGGGCGGCCTGCATCATTAGCGGCGACCAGGATTTGCTCGTTTTGCACCCTTTTAATGATATTCTCATTTTGTCTGCCGCTGATTTCTTAATTTTAGATCTCTAATTTGACTGGTTCCTACTTCCCCTAAACCCTGCGCTGGCACGTAGCTATCTTTGTGCAGCCGGCTACTTACACGCCACCAACAGCAGCCACAATACCGGTTATACTTTTTTCACAATAAGCAATCAACATCGCATTTTAGAACAAATTGATTGCATGGTTTATACCTTACCAGCCGGCACTAGTACGCCATGCATTGGGCATATATTGCATACTAGAGCCAGACAGATAGGTTTTCTTCACCAGAATATTAATATATTGCATTGCTAAATCAGCCCTCAATCGAAATGAAAAAAACCTTTTTTATCTTATTGCTCAGCAGCTGTTTAAGTACAGTCAAAGCGCAAAATATATTTCCATATAAACTCGACAGTTGCCCCACTGATGCCTTTTGCCTCGACTGTGGTGATCAGCCTGCCGGTTATGATCCGGAACAATTTGGGAAATTAATAACAAAGCTCAACCAGTCTTATGATTACAGCAAGATATCCGGAAAGATACTATTGCAGGTATTGATAGATTCTCTGGGCCATGGTTGTGTTTTGAGCCATACCGACAAGTCAAACAACCCAATCACTCAGAATATTGTTAAAAGTTTTAATGAATTTAATAACTGGATGCCTGCCAAAACAAAAGGAAAGGTAGAAGGCCGTACTTCTATCAACCTATCTGTGCAAATCAAGAATGGGGTTTTAACCAGCAAAATTGAAAGGGTAGATCAAAAAGCCTTTATGAAATCATTTGATCATCCAACCAGCCCGGAGATATACAATAAACAATATGTTTACAAAAATGAACATCTTAAAAACTATCTTATCACAACCTGGAATTCACAAAACTCGAATTTACCAAATAACTTTGACGACCATATTACAATTGACAAAAAAGGGTATATATGGCTAACTGTGGACGAAGGCCTGGTTAAATTTGACGGGAAATATTTTGTCAATGCCGGACAAAACATCACTAAAAAACCTGACTACTTCAATTATTTCGGAGTAGCGTGCGATAATAGTAATGTTAAATGGGTATTTGCTACAAATAATATTTATAGCTACGACGATAAGAATTGGACAATGTATGATCCGAAGGTGATTGGAGCGGATGGCGGTTATGAGATTATAAATAATGAAAAATCGGGCGAAGTTTTCTTTTGTACTGACAGCGGTCTGGTGATCAACAAAAATGGCAACTGGACCAAATTGAATAAGGAAAAGGTCAAGGTGTTGCCCTCAAACCGTATCGCGTTTGCAAAAAGGGATTCTAAAAACCGAATTTGGATCGGAACTTTTAGCGGTTCAGTTTTGATTGACGAAAATGGAAAGGAAACAAATTTTAATGATACCCAATCTGTGCTGAAGGGAAAGTGCATCACATCGATGGATGAAGATGAAAATGGGGTTGTTTATTTGGGTCTGTACGAGTTTGATCGTAAAGACAAGGCAGCAATTAACAATGATGAGGGCATTGCGATTTGTTATCCTGGTAGAACTATTAAGCAATTTACTACTTCTAACTCCGGTATGCCCTTCAATCATGTTACCAAAGTTTTATACGATAAATCAGAAAAGGTGCTTTGGATCGCTACAGACAGGGCAGGTCTGGTACGATATGATTTAAATGATGGTTGGGAAAACTATCATAACGAGAACTCGGCACTACCGACTTCGTATATAAGCGACATGGCTTTTGATAATCAAGGAGTTTTATTCCTAGCAACGCGGCAGGGTTTGGTGCAAATCAAAAGGAAATGAAAGTTGTCATTTTTCGCCCTTGTTGGTGAAAACGCCAACAAGGGCGGAGTGGCTCCTGGCTCTTTTCCGCCTCAAGCCATCCCCTCCTCGCTTTTTTTCCGTCCCCGGCCCAATCTAACTATTGTTACTAATTGACTATCAGTCACTTCCACAGGTTCAACCACTGGTTTTAAATTAATTACTTAATAATCAGCGTGTTCCACTTTGTTCCGGGTGTTCAGCGTAAAAATGGAACACGTCGCGCTGAACTCCGCTTGAACGGCTGCGAAACTCCCACCTTAGCCTGCGACGGGAATGGCCCTGGCCGGCCAATGGTCGCACGATGGCCGCTGCTATATTAAAAGCGACATTGTCAGGTTCACTTGGCAATACCATACGCCGTAAATATCTCATTAATAGCTGAAAATCAGCTGATTGTATTTTATCTGCACTCAGAAAATGCAAAATGAGCTTTTTTTTGCGAAAAAATGCAAAAAATGTTAACCCTGCTTTTTGTTAAATATTTGATTATTAGGTTGTTAACTAAGAAAAATTCAGGATTGTGTTAACCCTATGTTAACCCACTTTTTGCAACCTGCGCTGTTAACCCGGGTTTGCAATTACGAGTGTTTGGAAGATTCATAAAAGCAGGCGCCGCTCAAGACACCAGCCAGGTCATTCCCGGTAATGACGCGCCCTGTTGCGGGGGGCCGTTTTGATAAGCCGCAATTAACAACGTATTTTTAGAACGAATTCAGAAATATAGTTTGCGCCGGTGGACGTATGAAAGAGATAAAATCTAGATTAGTCGGAAAGTTAGTAAGGCCTCGCTTTTCGCCGACCGTTTATCTGCGGCAACTAATCTCTAATCTCCTGCCGCTAACCGCTATCCTGCCCCTCCTGCTTTGCAGCCTGGCCGTTAAAGCACAGCCGGGTTATGGCAGCGGTAAGGCGCGCGGCACCATTATTGCCTGCGCCGGTATGGTTTCGGCCAGCCCAAACATTCAGCAGTTTACCGTTTTTGGCGATAATTTAACCACGCCGATGGAAATTACCGCCCCTGAGTACTTTCAGCTATCGCTTTCACCCCTGACAGGTTACCAAAACGGCGTTACCGTAGTGCCGGTTAATGGCAACATTCCCGATGGCACTACCATTTACGTGCGCTCTACGTCAGACGCGCCGGTGGGAAGTATATCGGGAAAATGCACCATCCAAACATCAGGCCTTACCACCATGGCCCCCGATTTATCGGGCACCATCTACACGCTGCCTGTGGTAGACAGCGTGCCCAACCAGGTATTATTAGCCGGTAAGGTTACGAAGCCGGTTAATTTTAGCGGTACGGCCAATACCTATACCTGGGTAAACGATACGCCTTCGATAGGCCTCGCGGCAAGCGGCGATGGCGATATTGCCCCGTTTACAGCGATAAATAACGGCGCCAACCCGGTTACGGCAACTATTTCGGCAACGGCGGTAGCGGCGGGGTTTGCCTATATCGCCAACTCCGGCGACGGCACGGTATCGGTGGTCAACATGGTGACAAATAAAATTGCAGGCACCATCCCGGTGGGTTCGCAGCCCTACGGCATTGTTTTAAGCGGCGATGGTTCGAGGGCCTATGTAAGCAACCGGGGGTCGGGAAATGTTTCTGTGATTAACACGCAAACCAATAAGGTTATCGCAGTCGTCAAGGTAGGGTCGGGCCCAGCGGGGCTGTCGTTAATCCCTGATGGCAGCAACCTGTTTGTGGCGAATGAGAACGACAACACGGTTTCGGAAATAAACACCGCGACAAATACCGAACAGGCAATATTGCCCGTTGGCCTGGCGCCGGTAAACACCTTCGTCACCCCCGACGGTTCAACGGTTTACGTGGCAAATTCCGGGTCGAATGATGTTTCGGTGATAAGCGCCGCCTCGGTGTCCGTGGTTAATAAAATACCGGTGGGCCAGCAACCTTCGGGCATGGCAATAAGCCCTGATGGCAGCCGGGTGTACGTTGCAAATACCGGCAGTAACACCATATCGGTAATTAACGCCCAAACGAATACGGCAGCCGGCAGCATAACAGTGAGCGCCTCCACTGGCCCTACCGCCATGGCCATCAATTCAGACGGCAGCCTGCTTTATGTGACCAACACGGTTTCGGGCACTGTTTCGGTTATCAATACCGCTACAAAATCTATTGCTGCCACCATTACGGTGGGCCAGCAGCCTTGCGGCATATCCATGAGCAGCGACGGCAGCCAGGTATACGTCGTCAATAGTGGCTCAAATACCGTGTCGGTGATCGGGACGGCGTCAAATACCATAACGGCCACCTTCCCGGCAGGCCAGGCCCCGTTCTGTTTTGGCAATTTTTTAAAGACAGGCACCGGCTGCAAAAGCACCGCGCTGAAATTTACCATCACCGTAAACCCGCCCACATTTCCTACCATTACGGCAACGGGTGCGCCCGCCGCCCTTACTACGGTGTATGGCACGGCGTCTGCGGCAACAACCTTTACCGTCTCGGGCGCCAACATGACATCTGGGATTTTGGTTACACCGCCCGCCGGGTTCGAGGTAAGCACCGATGGTATAAACTTCAGCAATACGGTTACTGTGGGCGCTGCAGGCAATATTGCCGACGTAAAGGTTTACATCAGGCTGGCCTCGTCGACGCCGGTTAATAGCTATGGCGGCAAAATTGTGTTGAGCAGCGCGCCTGCGGAAAGCGTTGATATAATTATGCCCCAAAGCACAGTCACCCCTGCCGCATTAACGATCACCGCCGATAACAAAAGCCGGATTTACGGCTCGCCGAACCCGGTTTTGACCCTCAGCTACAGTGGTTTTGTAAATAACGACACACCTTCAAAATTAACGGCTGCGCCCCAAATAAGCACAACGGCAGCGATCACATCGCCGGCCGGGCAATACCCTATCACCATAACGGGGGCTGCATCGCCAAATTACGCTATCACGTATGTAGCAGGGGTGTTAACCGTTTTACCGGCCCTTTTTATACCGAATGCTTTTACGCCAAACGGCGATGGTATAAATGATCTGTGGGATATTCAACGCCTCAGCGATTTTTCCGACTGCACCGTACAGGTATTTAGCAGGTACGGCCAAAGCGTATACTCTTCCACCGGCTACGGGGCCCCCTGGAACGGCACTTATAACGGCGCCGCATTGCCCACCGGCACCTATTACTACATTATCGACCTGAAAAACGGCGGCGCATTGTTATCGGGCTTTGTGACGATTGTGAGGTGATGGGGTCAGTCCGAAAGTCGGTAAAGTCCGGAAGTCCGAAAGAAGCTGCAAATAATTTTCGGGAAAGAATAAATAAGCGCTTTGGCTCCTGGTTCCTGGCTCTTGATTCTTGGCTCTTGGCTCTTGGCTCTTTCCCTTCCATTAAAGGCTGCAATCTTATCTAAACCCGCCGGCTATTTTACCTTATCGGCGCCCGGCGGTATTTTGTTCGTCGTATCCGGTAGTTTATCAGGGTTATTTAGTTTACGGCCGGTATCGGGATGCTGACCGGGCTGAATCACGTCGGGACCTGAGGGTTTTTGCTGTACCGATCTAAAGACGAACCAGGCAGCCAGCAGCACAATAAAAGCAAGGGCGGCAATAAGCAGGTATTTTCGCCTGGTGGTGCCAGGTGCATATTTTAGTGGCGCCGCCCTTTCCTCCTTATCCTGTTTTTCAGTAATGGCTGCATGTAAAATGTATCCTTTTTTCGGCACCGTTTCTATCAGCGATTTATCATCGTCAGCTAAAACTTTTCTTAAGTACGATATCGCCTGCGTAAGGCCTTCATCTGCATTACCGTAGTCGTCCCAAATCTCTTTGGTAATCACGGCGCGGCTTACGAGGCTATGTTTGTGGGCCGCCAGCAGGCACAGCAGGCTCATCAGCCGGGGTTCAATCCGTGTTGCCTTTTGCGTTTGGTTGTCTTTCACCGTTCCCAGCGAAGGGTCAATTACAAACCTTTCATTAAATATAAACGGGCGGTCATTCATCGCCTAAAATTAAAAAAAATCCTCCGCAACCAACGTCCGCATAAAATCTGAATATATTCTGAATGTTTTCTATAGGCCGCGTGCGTTTTTGTGAAACTACTTTTGACCCAATCAAAAAAAAGATCATGAAAAAATTATTTCTGTTGGGCCTGGCAGCCATTTGTTTTTGGGTACCCGCTAATGCGCAAAATGTATCCGGAGCGAGCGATGCCAACACCATAACCCGGGCGGAAAATGGAACATCCTACCGTCTCATCAGCATAGGCGATAAGCTGCCCAGGTTGTTCGTAAACGATAAAGAAGTTGCCGCCGCACAGTTGGACAGGTATGGAAAAGTTATTGACCGGCTTCAAAGCGAGTTGTGGGCCGGGCAAAAGAAACAAGCGCAAATGAACGATGCCGAAAGAGAGCAGCAGGTTAGTAAGATCGTCACTGACCTTATCTCGCTGAAGATCATTCCGTCGGCCAACGCGCTGTTATCCTTCCGGCTGGATGGCGGGGGCTTTGTTGTGAATGGTAAGAGACAACCATTCGACACTTTCACCCGGTTTAAAAACAAGTTCATTACCTCACCCGATAAAGTTTACCAATTTAACAACTGACCGATATGAAAAGGCTAACCGTATTTTGGTGCATACTACTTGGCGGCATGATGGACGCCCATGCGCAAATCACCGCCGAAAAAATAAAGGCTGTTGAAAATAACCTGGGCGGATGGGTTAAAATTGCTGACAGCACCGGATGGAACATTAAGGACCGTATGGCCTTTTATCACGTTAACGGGCTGAGTATTGCGGTAATTGACAACTACAAAATTGTTTGGGCCAAAGGCTATGGCTGGGCGGATACGGCCGAAAAGCGACCGGTAACCACATCAACGTTGTTTCAACCGGCATCGGTGGGCAAATCTATCCATGCAATGGCTACCATGAAGCTGGTGCAGGATGGTAAGCTGGATTTGAACCGCGACATTAACGACTATTTACGGTCGTGGAAATTTCCGTATGACACTGCCAGCCATGGCAAAAAGATCACCACGCGGGAACTGCTGGGTCATATGGCCGGTTTGTCCGTCCACGGATTTGATGGGTATAAATGGGGCGCGCCCTTGCCCGGCATCATACAAATTTTGAACGGACAGCCGCCGGCAAATAACGAGGCCGTGCGATCGGTTTTTGAGCCGGGTAAGCGGTTTGAGTACTCGGGCGGAGGCTATACTATTTCGGGCTTAGTGGACCAGGATATCACCGGCCAACCCTATGCGAAGTACGTGGCCAGAACCGTTTTTAAGCCGCTGGGCATGAAAAACACGTTTTACCAATCGCAACTGGCTGGCAATGGGAAAAGCAACCTGGCAACGGCTTACCGGTACGACGGGCATGCGATAGGCTGCAAGTATCATATTTACCCGGAGGAGGCCTGCGGCGCGGCCTTATGGTCCACGCCGACGGATATGGCGAAATTTTTGACCGAATTGCAATTATCTCTTATCAATAAAAGCAACAAAATATTAAGCGCAGCAAGCGTGAGGCAACTGCTTACTGCTCAAAGTAAAGAGGGCAACGCGTTGGGGTTTTTTATAGAAAAGAAGGGTGACGAAACCTATTTTCATCACGACGGCCTGAATGAGGGCTTTGTTGCCGATTATACAGCATCGGTAAAAGATGGCAAAGGCGTTGTGATTATGGCGAATACCGATTTGGCGGCTTACATTGACATAACCGAGGAGATCACCAACAGCGTGGCAACTGTTTACGGCTGGAAAGGCTTTTATACACCGGTAATGAAGCGCGAAGTAAAAGTGGCCGACAGTGTTTTAAAAACCTATGTGGGCAGGTATAAATTTAGCGATGGTAATGAACAGCACGTTGATATTTACCTGAAAAATGGCAAATTATGGTTTCACGACAGTAGCTCGCCTGTCCCCTGGCTGATGCATTTTAGCAGCGATACGGATTTCTTTTTTTACGAGGTGCTGTTTAACATCCATAGCTTTACCAAAAATGCGGGCGGGAAAATTGATGGTTTTATGATAAAGGCCAGCGACGGCGAGTTTAAGGTGAAGAAGGTGGAATAGCGGTTGGGGCGTTTTAACTACCAATTTTTTCAACCCACAAATAGGCCCTTTTGGTAGGATGCTCCACACTTTCATAAGGATAACGCTCCACGGCGTCAATGATTCGAAAACCTGCTTCTTTCAATAGTTCGATGATCTTTTCCGTCTTAAAAAAATAAAAGTCGATGTCCACCGCGACGCCAAAAAACTCATCGCGGTGAAATACTTCGTCGCCGATGTGAAATGAGAAAAGCAACTGTCCGCCGGGGATTAAAACCCTGTTTATTTCGGCAAAAGCCGTCTTTAACTGGTCGTCGTCAAAATGAACAATGGCATAAAAAGCAATGGCCGAAGCAAAGGATTGACCGGGAAAATCCAGCTTCAGCATATCGGCGGTTTGAAACTGCAGGCCCGGGTTAAGCTCCGTTGCCATACTGACCATACCGGGGGAAAGGTCGGTACCGATAATATTGTCCATGCCATTTTCGGCCAAAAACCTCGTAGTTTGCCCCGGCCCGCAGCCCAGGTCGATCATCATTCCCTTGCCTTTATTCTCAGCAGCAAATTGGGTAAGCAACAGCCGGTCGAGCGGTTTTTTTGATAGCTCGTCGAACAAGTTGGCGGCGTATTCACCGGCTGCGGCGTTATAGCAGGTTATGACGTTTTGTTGGTTCATGTCAATAAACGATTTTCTAAAATAATAGATTTCTATTTAACTTTTCTATTATCCAAAATAGTTTTGACTATGCTATGTAAAATTACCGTATTCCAATCTTTTAAATAACTAAAAGTGGCGTGAGTTTTTGAGGCATCGATTGATGAGTAAATGGCAAGATAGGTATGGTAATCCTTTATTTCCAGATGCTCCCAGGGGATTGTTTTTTTTTCGCTTTTTAGTATGCCGCCTTCGTCAACTATTACGGCTTTCTTTGTCAGTGTAGCCCGGCCTATTGTTATATCTATTCCTTTTTTAAAATTAGCATAGTATTCATTGGCCATTTGACCAAAGAAAAAATACCAAAGTGCGGTCAAAATATCGTTTGAAAGTTTATGATATTCTTCCTTTTTGATACCGTAGAATGTCTTAAAACTGATTTTTAATGTTTGACCGGACGAATTGCGGATAAAAATTACATATTCTCTACCAACGGTAAATTTAAATCCTCTGATCCATTTAATCCCATAGCGATATTCGCAAATTTCGCTCTTGTCAAATGTTGTAATTGCCTCTGATCCATTCTTGTCTTCAAATCGGATCAGATCAGGTGTGATAAGCAGTTGCCTTTGCTTTCTGTCGATAGGCCCCCGCCGGATATGAACATCGATTTCATTGGTATAGTCTTCTTGTGGCACCTGATTTTTAGTTTAATGTTCTACATTCACTTAGTTTTCCTCTAAACATTCATTGTGCTTTTTCATTCAAGCCGCTTTACCACATTATCAAGACTATCAACCACAAGAATAAAAATTATTTTGTTGTTGGGAAACAGCTTTTGCATCTCGTTTCTCACCTGGATAAATATTGCTATGGCCTCTGTATTATTTTCAACCGACTTATTGCAGGGGATCGAAATTTCATAACTGCTTTTAACCTTTTTCACATAAACCTCCTTTTTTGACGCCTCGTCAAAAAAAGTAACGGATTTTAACCCTTCAGCAATTTTGTCGACCTCACCCACCGAAATATTGCCCTTATCAAAATGCACCTCATTTTTTGTTGTTCCATAAGTGCTTGTGGAGTCGGTACCTGCGGCACCGGCTGAAAAGTAAACAACCCCGAAAATTGGAATAATTGTGATCAGCAATCCAATTAACCCTATTAGCAATGTACGCCCCCATGTAAAGGTTTGCCCGCCGCCATTAATATGAGCCGTTATGGATGTACCCTGGTAGTGTTGCACAAGATAAAATGCTATCCAGGTGTAGATCAATGGTATAAGCGGTGTAGAAGATCTGTTGGGCATTGGGATTAAAAACACCCCGCCAAAAATAACAATGGTTGTAATGATGGTATAAATCCAGGCTTTTCTTGCTTTTTCGGGTTCGTTAAAAACCTTAAAATTTTCAGCAATTAAGTACCCGGCAACTAAGGGGCCGCCGATGAAAGTGGCAATTCTGATCGCATTGTTTTTGTAGATTTTTTGCGTAGAGGTTTCAATATATGTCGTTTCCATTGTCCTTCTTTAGGATTGTTAAATTGCCAATAAAGGTTTACACGTCGCCGTTATCAAGCTACCGGCCAAATTGCTGGCCGGACTAAAAGTAATTAAAAAATAAAGCTTTACAAGTGAATTAAATATTAGCAGATTCCTGTAATTGACATGTCTTAAATATAAATCCTCAAAACCCCGTAACAAACAACCACCTTTACCGTTTATATATAGTAACCTTTCAGTATTTTTTAAAAGCACCTGCATTTATTGGTTAAAATCGATAAAACGTTTTCCTGGTTGGTAACAGGCACATTTACATTGAATGCGCACAACCGCTAAGGCACAGGCCAACAAGGAAAAAACCATCCCTGTTACTATTTTCATTAAACATCCATGCCTTATCGTAAAGAAGATGATCATGCCTGTTTGCTCTAGATGCAAGAATCAAGAGCCAAGAATCAAGACAAAAAGAAGAAACCAGGATAAGCAAGATCAATCCTGGCAACACCAAGAGTAATCGTCTGCATGCCAAAAACCGGCGCGGCTATTTTCCCGGCTCTTTACTCTTTTAATCTTGCTTCTGAATACACGTTCCATTAATTAATTTATTTGTTATGATCATACTTATTTTCTTCATTGCGCACTGGTTCCTGTCATTGTTTTTTCAAACATTTTTTCAGCACCGTTACGCGTCCCACCGCATGTTTACCACCAGCAAATTTTGGGAACGCATTTTTTATATCATGGCCTACCTTTGCGAAGGGGCCTCATTTTTAAACCCGCGTGCCTACGCTATTATGCACCGTGAGCACCATGCCTACAGCGATACCGCGAAGGACCCGCATTCGCCTCATTTTTTTCCGGATATATTCCAAATGATGAGCTATACGGTTAAAACCTTTAGCGACTATTTGCAAAGAAGCAGAAACACGGAGGAACGGTTTAAAGGCAACTATCCCGAATGGCCCATCATCGACCGTATGGGTTCGTCCATACTTTCGAGGCTGCTGTTTGGCGCTGCTTATACTTGTTTTTATATATTTTTTGCCGCCCATTGGTGGATGTTTTTACTGCTGCCGATTCATTTTATGATGGGGCCGATACACGGCGCCATTGTAAACTGGTGCGGGCATAAATACGGCTATACTAATTTTGATAACAAGGACAAATCAAAAAACACCACACCTTTTGACTTTCTATTGCTGGGCGAATTGTTCCAGAACAATCACCACAGGCATCCCAACAGCGCCAATTTCGGCGCTAAATGGTTTGAATTTGACCCGGTTTACCCGGTGATGCGGTTAATGCATTGGATGCGGATCATTAGATTGAGAAAAGCGTATTAGGGATTAGTCCGAAAGTCAGTAAAGTCCGGAAGTCCGAAAGAAGCTGCAACCTACGTTTCGGCGAAAATAGCTTAAATTATACAGAAGGTATTAACCGTCAAGGTTGACGAAGGTTTTTAACTCTGTAAAGGGCCATCGGCCCGACCCATTTTGTAACAACGGGTTTTAACCCGTTGCAGGTCAATGCCGCGCTATGTGAGTGCCGTAGGCACGAATCATCTTTATATCAAATCATGAAAAATATACTGCTCATCAAATTCAATTTTAAACTTCCTTAAAAAATCAAGATACTCATCTCTCAAAGTTTGTTTTTTATGATGCGCTACCTGGTTCTGGACGTATCTGTAAACAGGGTCCACCTGGGATTGACCGTATGAAAATACACCATAGCCTTCCTGCCATTCAAAACGTTCGGGGGTTAGCGAATGATCGTTGATATATTTAGATGATTTTGCCTTTACGGTTTTCATTAAATCAGAAACAGAAACTACCGGTTTTAACCCGAGAAAACAATGAACATGGTCCTCTACGCCATTTACAATAAGCGTTTTGCAATTAGTTTCGCTGATTAAATTACCAATCACACCGAAAAGTTGGTTTTTCCATTCGTTTTCAATTACCGCCTTACGATATTTAACCGCAAAAACCGTTTGCAGATAGATTTGATGATAAGTGTTTGCCATTTCAATTTCCTGTAATTTATTAATAGCTAAAGGTTTAATATGGGCCGAACCTACGGTTCTCATTATTATTGCTGTTTCTTTTCAACGGATTAAAATCCGTCCGCCAGTTGGCGGATATTCGTCGAGGCTACGCCTCTTGGGTCCCGGCAGGACGAAGGATATCCATCCAGTTGCGATTCCGAAATTGGTAAAATCATTTTACGGAAATTAGCATTTTAAAGGTAAGAAAACAACATCGATATTCTAATTCCTCAAACTTTTAATTTTCACGGCGAAGTAATTCCCGCTGTCCCCAAATTTTACCCTCCAATTACCAATCCTTTATTAAATTGCACGTTTTAACAACATGCGCGGAAACTTTTTTTTGATCCTGGGGCTTATCCTTACCACACTAAGCCTGCTGCTCGATTGGTATGTTTTTTTTGGTTTAAAAACACTTACCAAAAACTGGCAATCGCTGAAGGGCCGGCAGATGGTAACTTTTGGATACCTGGTTTTAACAATCGGGGTGCTTTTATTATTCGTGGGAGGCATCGGCAGCTTCAGGACGGCGAAAGGCATGGAGCCTTACCACGAATGGGTGCTCAGTATCTTCCTGGTTTTGCTGATCTCAAAAATATTTTTTGTACTGGTGCTTTTTATCGGGGATATTGCGCGGTTTTTTTATGGCATTATCCGCTATTTCGGAAAGCCAAAAAATAAAACCGAAGAGTCGTTTTTCCCGGCTCGGCGCAAGTTTGTTAGCCAGGTAGCCATACTGACAGCCGCAGTTCCGTTTACCAGCTTGTTTTACGGGATGCTGAAAGGCAAATACGATTTTAAGCTGCATAAACAAACGCTTTATTTTGACGACCTTCCCGAGGCTTTCGATGGTTTTACTATTACGCAAATTTCAGACATTCACTCGGGCAGCTTTGATAATACGGCCGCCGTACAACGTGGCATCGATATGGCCAAAGCGCAAAAAAGCGACTTGTTTGTCTTCACCGGCGATCTTGTGAACGACGCGGCCTGGGAGATAGAACCTTACCTTAGCCATTTCAGTCAGCTTAAGGCGCCTTACGGTCAGTTCTCCATATTGGGCAACCATGATTATGGCGACTATATCCAATGGAACAGCAAAGCAGAAAAAGCAGCCAACCTCGAAAAGCTAAAACAGCACCATAAAAACCTGGGCTACCGCCTGCTGCTGGATGAAAACGTGGAGATTGAAAAAGACGGCCAAAAAATATCCCTCATTGGCGTACAAAACTGGGGGCGCAGTTTTATAAAGCTCGGCGATCTTGATAAAGCCCTCAAAGGCGTGGATAAGGATGCTTTTAAAATATTGTTGTCCCACGACCCCACCCACTGGGAAGAAAAGGTGAGATATAACCCTACGACCATTCATTTAACACTTTCGGGCCACACACATGGGGCGCAGTTCGGGGTCGAGACACCGGGGTTTAAATGGAGCCCCGTAAAATACGTTTACCTGGACTGGGCCGGGCTGGCCAACGAAAAAAACCGCTACCTGTACGTGAACCGCGGATTTGGCTTTTTAGCTTTTTCAGGAAGACTGGGGATATGGCCGGAGATTACGGTGATTACTTTGAAGAGGGCGGGAAGGCTTGCGAGCTATCAGGCTTAATGAAAAAAGTAAAAACGGCTTTGGAAAAAACAGGAAATTACCGCCTGACTACATATAGCCAGGATACTCCCCTTTTTGTGTATTATTGCTGAAACTGTATTTATAACAAGCTATTTTTCAAATTAACCCTAACAATTTGTTTTATGCCAGTTGACACGCTAAAATTATTTATTTATTCCGTTTTGGTTTTGCTGGTGGGCGTTATGTTCAGATTTGCAAAATATGAGGGCTGGGTTGGCTTCAGGAGATTCGGGGTGTATTTTATTATCGTGGGTTCGCTATTACTTGCTGTAAGTATTTATCAATTCCTGAAGTAATGTGATATTAGTTTATTTTGTAAGGCTTATGGAAGAGAACGAATTTAAATTTGAGCCTTTCTATGTGTGCTTCGTCACACTGGTTGAAGCCGGGCTTATTTACACGATATGGCATGCGCAGCAGTCAGCGCAGAATTTAGACCTGGAAGAGTTGGCTTTTTTTACCCTGCTGCCCATATTTTTTGGACTCATGGTGTTACCCCTGATGTTTAAATTGCTGACGGGTGTGCCTGCCATCAAGCTAACAGCCGACAGCCTTGTCGACAATGTTTTTGGCATCGACATCGATTGGTCAAATGTGCAGAACTTGTACATCCGGGCTCACAAAAACCTTTCCTGGCAATCGACCTGAAGGACAAAGATAAATTCTATGCGGGCATTTCAAATCCATTTAAAAGACTGTTCCTTCGATTTGTTTTCCTCATTTCGCCAGGCGATGTTTCGATATTACTGGCTTTTGTGGCTGGGAAAAATGACGCTATCCTTGCTGTGGCACAAGTCTATTGGAATAGATTTTATGGTAACGACGAGTAATTGAATAAGCTTTCTGGCACGGTTTAAGCTTTATACACGGCAAACACTACCGCCATGCCATCAACCCACCAAAAAAAATTAGGCAAACGCCCCGAAAAAGAACGCCTAGGCACGCTCGACAGCTTGCGCAATACCTGGACAGTAATGAAGCCATTCGTCCGTTTTTCAATAAAAGCGATGAGGGTAATTGCGCATGCATTGATCTTTGTTGTAAAAAATATTCCGAAACCGGAGGAACATAAAAAGCCTGGGGCCAAAAGCGACAAGGTGATAAAAATTTAAACCCAGCCGCGGGAAGCTCTGAAGTTTGGTTTTAAGGATTTTTGTTAATAAATTCATCCCTCCCTGCACATCCAATTGAAAATACCGGCAAGCTGATGGTAAATGTTTTAACCGAAATACAAATTTGCAAACCGTGCCGTGTAGTAGCAGCGTATGCTGCTGATCCCGACCATGCGCCCGAGTGGTACCAGAACATAAAATCTGTTGAATGGAAAACCGCCAGGCCATTAAAAGTTGGTTCGAAAATTGCCTTTACAGCACATTTTCTTGGTAAAAAACTTGAATATACTTATGAGATAAAGACCTATATACCTGGCGAAAAATTGGTGATGGCAACGGCAGAGGGGCCGTTCCCGATGCAAACTACCTATACATGGTCGGCGCTTGATGATGAAAATACGCTGATGACGCTGCAAAATGCCGGGAGCCCTTCCGGCTTTTCAAAAATTTTCGCTCCATTTATGTCTGCTATGATGCGAAAAGCCAATAACAAGGATCTCCGGAAGATAAAATCGATTTTGGAGCGTATGTAAGCGGCCATAAATCAAACCATTGCTAAAACTAAAATTTACTATGTTTAACTCGCGATAATCTGTTTTTCAATGGTCTGGTTGATGGTTCGCCGTTTAAAAACTAAGTTTAGCTAAGTTCGCCAGCCGTACAGGACTTTTGTCGAATTAAATTCATTTTTTTAAATACATCATTGAATATAATTCAACAATACTGTACATTTACAGTATGATTAACGAAACAGATATCATACTGGACAAAACAGACCTGCACATACTGCGGCTGATGCAGGAAAACGCCCGCATCTCCAATGCCGACCTTGCCCGGGAATTGGGCATGGCGCCCTCAGGAGTACTGGAGCGGGTAAAAAAGCTGGAACAAAAGGGCGTCATCCTCCAATATACCACACGCATTAACCCCGATGCTTTGCAGCAAAAAATGCTGGCTTTTATTTCGATGAAAGCTGCCGATAGCCCGGGCTGCAATGATACGGCGCACGAACTGGCGAAAATCCCCGAAGTGCAGGAAGTCCATCACATTGCCGGCGACGATTGTTACCTGGTAAAAGTACGCACTTATGACTCCGCCTCGCTAATGCACCTGATGCGCAACAGCTTCAGCAAAATACCAAACCTGTTGGGCACCCGCACCACCATCGTGCTCGAAACGGTTAAAGAACAGCAGCAATTGGTTATACCCGAAAAATAAAACGTTATGCCACCAAAATCACAAAAATCAGTTTCTCCTTTATTGGTCGTTGTTGCCTTCGCCACTGTCTATATCGTATGGGGATCGACCTATTTTTTTATCAGGATGGCCGAGCGGGGCGGTGTTCCTCCTTTTTTACTGGGCGCCGTGCGGTTTACAACGGCCGGGCTATTACTGATGGGCTGGTGTGTTGTTAAGAAGGAAAAAATATTTGTGCTCAAGGATATTTTACGCGCTGCCATAACCGGCATACTTTTACTTTTTGTGGCAAATGGCATCGTTATATGGTCGGAGAAAACACTGCCGAGCGCCATGGTGGCCATAATGGTGTCTTCGGCGCCGATATGGTTTGTAGTGCTTGATAAACCGCGCTGGGCAATTAATTTTAAAAGCAAGGCTACCATTTTGGGGCTTGTGATCGGTTTTGCCGGGGTGTTGCTTTTATTCAGCGAGCAGATCGACAGCCTATTTGAAGGCGCAGATGCGCAATCAAAATTACCCTGGATGCTGCTGCTAGTTTTAGGGACAATTTCCTGGTCGGGCGGCTCATTGTATTCAAAACAAAACCCTTCGTTAATGACTAATTCGGTGACTGCCTCGTGGCAAATGATCGCGGCCGGCCTAACCTACATCCCCGTCACCTTTATTCATGGCGAGTATAAACAACTGGATGTCAGCAGCATTCAAATCAACGGCTGGCTGGCGCTGTTATACCTGATTATTTTTGGCTCCATTGCGGCATTCAGCGCCTATGTTTGGCTGCTGCAGGTGCGCCCGGCTACGCAGGTAAGCACCTATGCCTATGTTAACCCGGTTATAGCCGTAATGTTGGGTGTTTTTTTTGCCGGAGAGCATATTTCGCTAATGCAATTAACAGGCTTGTTTACCATATTAGGCAGCGTGCTTCTTATCAATTTGGCTAAATACCGTAAGGAGAAAAAGGCGCTCGAATTAGTAAATAGTTGACGCCAGGCCCCAGCAATTGCTTATACCTTAAAACAGTAATGGAATGTCTTTAAAATCGCAAAAAACAGCTGCCCTGTTAGTAATTATTGCATTTGCTGCGATTTATATTGTTTGGGGCTCAACTTATTTTTTTATTAAAATTGCGGAGCAGGGCGGGATACCCCCCTTTTTGCTGGGCGCTTTGCGGTTTACAGCAGCTGGGCTTTTACTGATGGGCTGGTGTGCCATTAAGAAAGAAAAAATATTTGTTTTAAAAGACATTTTTACCGCAGCCATAACCGGTTTGCTTGTTTTGTTTGTAGGGACGGGTCCCGTAATTTGGGCGGAGAAAGTTTTGCCGAGCGCTATGGCGGCTATACTGGTATCCTCAACGCCAATATGGTTCGTGTTGCTTGATAAAGCGCATTGGTCAATAAATTTTAAAAACCGGGCAACAATTTCAGGCCTGGTAATTGGCTTTGCAGGGGTGGTACTGTTATTCAGCGACCAGATCGGCAGTATATTTAAGGGCATGGATACCCATGCGGAATTACCCTGGATGCTTCTTGTGCTTTTGGGTGAGATTTCCTGGGTGTTGGGCTCCTTGTATTCAAAACATAACCCGGTTTCAATATCGGCATCGGTTAATACAGCCTGGCAGATGATTGCTGCCGGGATCGCCTACATCCCTGTAAGCGTGCTGCGCGGAGAATGCCATCATCTTAACCTGCACCACATCCACACGGGCGGCTGGCTGGGTTTGTTGTATCTTATTATCTTCGGGTCCATTGCTGCCTTCGGCGCTTATGTGTGGCTGCTGCAGGTCCGCCCCGCAATACAGGTGAGTACATATGCCTATGTTAACCCCGTAATAGCGGTACTGCTCGGTGTTATGTTTGCCGGTGAAGATATTTCATTAAAACAAATTGGCGGCCTTGTGATCATATTGGCCAGCGTGTTGCTTATCAACCTGGCTAAATACCGTAAGGAAAAGAAAGCGCTCGAATTGGCGGGCTGAGGCCTGGTTGCAGGGATTATAAGGCAACATTTTCCAACAAAACATTTTGAATGTTTCAATAAATTCCCTAAAATTGCTAAAAATATTAGTAATTACATGGGCGGTTATACCGAATTGCAGGTAACTACCAATTTTAGTTTCCTGCGGGGCGCATCGCACCCGGACGAAATGGTGGAGCAAGCGGCGGCATACGGTTATTCCCGGATTGCCATTACCGACCGTAATACGCTTGCGGGCATTGTTCGCGCCCATGCCGCCGCCAGGGCTAAAGGTATAAGCATTATCCCCGCCTGCCGCCTCGACCTGCTCAATGGCCCCAGCCTGCTTGCCTATCCTACAGATAAAGCTGCATACAGCCGCCTTTCGGCCCTGCTTACCCTTGGCAACCTGAGGGCTGAAAAAGGCGAATGCCACCTGTACAAAGAAGATGTTTACCAGCATGCCGCGGGCATGAAATTCGCAGCCATACCCCCGGCGTCACTCAATGAGCGGTTTGATTTTGAACCCGCCTTTAAGGATACTATAAAAGAATATCACGATGCTTTTGGCGGACATCTTTACCTGGCGGCTTCACGCTCGTACCATGGCGACGATAATAAGAAACTTTACCGGCTGTCGCAGCTGAAAATCCCGATGATTGCCACCAACGATGTGTATTATCATGAACCGGCCCGGCGCGAGCTGCAGGATATATTGACCTGTGTACGCGAAAAATGCACTATCTATAATGCCGGCTTTAAGCTGCATTCAAATGCCGAGCGGTACCTTAAACCGGCAGATGAAATACTGCGCCTGTTTATGCTATATCCTGATATGGTTGGGCGGACACAGGAAATTGCCGAAGCCTGCCGGTTTTCGCTTGATAGCCTCCAATATGTTTACCCGGATGAGATCACCACTGAAGGCCGCACACCGCAGGAAGAGCTTATTTACCTCACCTGGAAAGGCGCCAGGGAGCAGTTTGGCGAGCGTATTCCGCCAAAGGTTGAAAAGACGATCAAATACGAGCTGGAATTTATAGAGCGAAAAAACTATGCTTCTTATTTCCTGACTGTTTATGACTTTGTGCGTTTTGCAAGGAGCCAGGGCATATTATGCCAGGGCCGTGGGTCGGCAGCAAATTCAACGGTTTGCTTTTGCCTGGGTATTACCTCGGTCAATCCCGATAAATTCAATGTGCTGTTCGCCCGCTTTATGTCAGACGCCCGGGATGAACCGCCGGACATCGATGTTGATTTTGAGCATGAGCGCCGGGAAGAAGTGATCCAGTACATCTATCAAAAATATGGCCGCGACCGCGCAGGTATCGTCGCTACGGTTACGCAGGAGCGGCAAAAAGGGGCGATAAGGGATGTGGGAAAAGCCATGGGTTTATCTGTCGATACTATTAAACGACTCTCCGGTTCGGTGTGGCAATATACTGATGAATGGTTTGAAGGTAAGCTTATTGCCGAAAATGGATTAAACCCAAATGACCTGCACCTGAAAAAAGTGCTGGAGCTTACCGGGCAGCTTATGGGTTTTCCGCGGCAGCTTGGGCAGCATACAGGGGGTTTTGTTATTACGCAAGGCAAGCTTTCGGACCTGTGCCCCATCATGAACGCGCGCATGGAAGACCGCACCTGCATTGAATGGAACAAGGACGACATCGAGGCGCTGGGCTTTCTTAAGGTGGATGTACTGGCGCTGGGCATGCTTACCTGTATCCGCAAGGCTTTTGACCTGGCTAAAAAACACTATGGGCTTGACCTTACGCTGGCCAATATCCCGCAAGATGACCCTGCCGTTTATGAGATGATCTGCCATGCCGATACTATCGGCGTTTTCCAGATAGAAAGCCGGGCGCAAATGTCAATGCTGCCTCGGCTGAAGCCAAGATGTTTTTATGACCTGGTGATCGAAGTGGCCATTGTACGGCCGGGGCCGATACAAGGCGATATGGTACACCCCTACCTGCGGCGCAGGAATGGCGAGGAGCCTGTTGAATACCCATCGAAAGAGCTGGAAAAGATTTTAGGCCGTACCTTAGGCGTACCGCTGTTCCAGGAACAGGCTATGGAAATTGCTATTGTAGCCGCAGGTTTTACCCCGGCTGAGGCCGACCAGCTGCGCCGCAGCATGGCTACCTTTAAAGCAAAGGGCCAGGTGAGCCAGCACAAAAAAAAATTAGTCGAGGGGATGATTGGCAATGGCTATACCCGCGAGTTCGCCGAGCGGGTTTTTAAACAACTGGAAGGTTTCGGCAGCTATGGCTTCCCCGAAAGCCATGCCGCCAGCTTTGCCCTGCTGGTTTATGTTTCCTCATGGCTCAAATGTTATTACCCCGATGTTTTTGCCGCCGCCTTGCTCAACAGCCTGCCGATGGGCTTTTACCAGCCGGCGCAAATAGTGATTGATGCGCGCAAACATGGCGTGGAAGTGAGGCCGGCGGATATTAATTATTCGATGTGGGATAACCTGCTCGAGGAGCAATCGGGCAGCTACCGTGCCATTCGTCTTGGTTTCAGGCAGGTAAAAGGGATGCGCGAAGAGGATGTGCAGTTACTTACAACTGCCAGGACCAGCGCTTATACCAGTATCACCGCATTGCGCGATGCAGGCATATCGCAAGCGGCATTGGAAAGGCTAGCCGATGCCGATGCATTCAATTCGTTGGGGCTCGACCGCCGGCGGGCCCTGTGGGAAATATCCGCGCTGCACGACAGGCCTATTGCCCTTTTTGAGGGCCAGCCTTCGGAAAGCGTTACTGAAACCCAGGTATCCCTGCCTTTGATGACGCCATCGGAGCACGTGGTGCAGGATTATGCATCCATGGCCTTGTCGCTGAAAGCGCACCCGGTAAGCTTTGTGCGCGAAAAGCTGCGGCTGCTGCATATCCTCTCCGCAAAAGAACTGAATGAGACACCTGATGGTACGCCTGTAAAAGCGGCCGGTTTGGTGCTGGTGCGCCAAAGGCCCGGAACGGCAAGCGGTATTTGTTTTATTACCATCGAAGACGAAACAGGCTCCGCAAACCTGGTGGTATTCCAAAAACTTTTCGACACCTACCGCAAAGAGATACTGCAAGCCAAACTGTTAATGGTTGAGGGCCATTTGCAGCGGGAAGGCGAGGTTGTGCACGTTATTGCCAGGCGTTTATTCGACCTCTCGAAGTTTTTACGCGGGCTCACTGCGGGCCAAAATGAAAATCTGCCGCTGCTCACTTTGTCCCGTGCTGATGAAAGGGCCGCGCCCGCAGTTGAGGATAAAAAAATGCGGACGCCTGAAATCGCACAAAATGACGTTTTTCCGAAGGGCAGGAATTTTAAATGACTTGTTTGCACTAACCCCCGATAAAACTAATTACAAGGTATTTTGTTAAATTAGCATCATAAAGACTGAGATGCCCTGGTACGATGGAGATTATCCCCCTTCTTACAAGAATCAACCGCTTAAACTTCGCCAAAAGGCTGTGGAAATTGCCAATGCCTTACTTGAAGAAGGGGTTGAGGAAGGGATTGCAATTGCCACCGGCTTAAAGCGTGCCCGGGAATTTTTTAAGAAAAAGGAAACCGGCAGCCAGGAGCGGCAGGGAAACTAAATATCAGCGCACCGGAATATTTTAATTGACAGATATGATTTTACAGCTTTACAAACTTTTTAAGCCCATTTAAAAACTGCGCAGTATGAATGTCCTGGACAATCACATATTCGAAGCGCTTTTTAACCAGGTTACAACGCCTATTGCCATTATAGAAGCAAATCCACCCGATTTTACCGTATTGGCGCTAAACGATCATTACAAAAAAAATACGAGCACCCCGACTGAAGGCCTGATCGGAAAATCGGCATTTGAAATCTACAAACCCTGGAACACGGCGAGCCGTGAACAATTTAATATATTGAAAAAAGGCTTGGTCCAGGCTATCGAAACAAAGCAGCCGGTAAACCTCCCAACGCTATTTTTTGAAGCTGCCGCTGAAAATGGAAAGCCTAATCAAAGCTGGTGGCAAATAGAGATCATGCCCATCATTATGGGCAATAACGCTGTTGAATTCCTGATGTGTAAAACAAGCAACGTGACAAAACAGGAATTAACCCGCATTTCCGTTGAACAAGCCAAAAGAAAAGAAGCGCAGTTAAATGCCGAACTGAAAGAGGTTAACGAGGAACTGATTACCACGGTAGAAGAATTGAGCCAGTCGCAGGAAAGTTTAAACCGGCTTAATAACGAATTGGAGCAGCGGATATCAGCAAGGACCAAAGCGCTTAAAGAGAGTGAAAACCGGTTTAGATCGATTTTAGACGCCCTGCCCCAAATTGCCTGGACAATGTCATTGGACGGAGGCGTAGATTTTTATAATCAAAAATGGTACGAATATACGGGCCTCAATTTTGAAGATTCGAAAGGATGGGGATGGCAGCAGGTGATCCACCCGGATGATATTCAGTACGGGCTGGCCAGCATCAATTCAATTATCAACAGCTTGGAGCCGGGCGAATTTGAAATTCGCCAGCGCGGACGGGACGACGTGTACCGTTGGCACCTGGTACGGATAAAACCGCTTTTGAATGAAGTTGGCGAAATTATACAATGGATAGGCACCGCCACCGATATCGACGCATTGATAAAGCTGCAGCACCAAAAGGACGATTTTATCAGCATCGCCAGTCACGAATTAAAGACGCCCATAACCAGCCTGAATGCCTCGCTTCAATTGCTCGACAGGATGAAGAACAATCCTTCGGCGGATATGCTGCCAAAACTGATCTCGCAGTGCCGCAGGAGCATGCAGAAAATAAGTACGCTGATTGATGACCTGCTCAATATCGGGCGCATAAAGCAAGGCAATTTGCCGCTGAATAAAACTATTTTCACCCTTTCGGAATTGTTAAATGCCTGCTGCAACCCGATGAGCCTCGCCGGGAAACATAATTTCCATATCGTGGGCGATAAAGAACTGCAGGTTTATGCCGATGAACACCGCATTGACCAGGTGATGGTAAACCTGATAAACAACGCCATAAAGTATGCACCCAACTCAGCCGATATATTTTTGGTTATCGAGCCGGTTTTTAAGATGGTCAAAGTGTCGGTTAAGGACAGCGGGCCGGGAATCCCTGAAGACAAGTTGCAGCACCTGTTCGACAGGTATTACAGGGTTAATACGAACAATGCCTATACCTCGGGATTAGGGTTAGGTTTATACATCAGTTCAGAAATCATAAAGCGGCATGGCGGTGAAATGGGCGTTGAAAGCGAGCTGGGTAAAGGGAGCACGTTTTGGTTTACGCTGCCAAGGGCCTAAATTGCAAGCCCGTCCTATACCCGCTCATCTAAACAAATTGTGACCCTGTCGCCGGCATCTTTCCCTATCAATTTACGCACTTCGGCTTTAACGGGCAGCATGTGCGTCCCATCGCCAATCGCCATAAATGAGCCGCGGAACGGCTGTCCGTCAATCGTGCCGACGACCTTTATGAGGCCCCGTGTTCCAAAAAACGAGACGGATTCAGGCCATTTTACATAAGTCCAGCCGCCTTTATTGGGACTTTTTTGCAGGATGGCGGTAAATTGTTTGTTTAGCATATCAATGTACGGGCTGTTTAACGGGTACCAGGCGTTTAAGATTATTATCTATCAATACTATTTTCAGTTGTTGAGGCCTGGTAATTATAATTCCGGGCTTGCCTTTGTAAGGCGATCAGCTTACCGGTTACAATAACATCTTTTCCACGGTAATCAATTTCCGGCCGGCCTTTAAACCTGCTCCGGTAAGCAGCGGGGATCACCAGGGTTAACTGCTGGCTGGACTCATTGCCGCCAATGTAGAGCAGGATGGCATTTGATGAGCTAACTAACCTGCCGCCAAATACTTTATCGCATATTTTAACAGTTTCGCCAATGTGCTTACCTGCGTTTTTGGCCGGTACAATAGTTTGCGCAGCTGTTTTATAAACAAAAAACACCGTCAATACAGCTACAGAAATAAGCTTTTTCATATTTAAAGGTAGTAAGTTTGATCGGTACAACGAATACTTTGTTTTTAAGAAAGAAGTGGCTATACTTTGAAAAAAAAGATTAAAGCGTATTTTTAAGCGAACGTAAAAATGAAACTTCGAAAAATCTTGCTTAGGCCGCCGCTCTTTAATTTCATCGTGGTCGAGCTATTTTTTTGCGTTTGCGTTATGTCGGGTATGCCTGGCGGTAATATTTATAAAAAAACCTGGCCGGCGCACGGCCTTACGTCAAAAATCCCTGCCCCGAAGCATATAGCGTCAGCTGTTGACTGCAACAAAATTAACTGGGCCGCATGGGACAATTTTATAGGCTTAAGCGCCAAAGGCACCATCACTAATAACGATGGAAGCGTTGTCGATGTAACAATGACTTCCAATTTTACTTTTGGCGTAACGCCGGGCATATACAATTATCCCGTATTCAGCTCCTATCCATCTCCAATACCTAACTCACAAGTCCCCGAGACAACATGGTCTGGCGGCACGGGAGGCACTACTACCATGTGTTTTTCAAAAACAGTAACCAACCCTGTGCTGTTGCTGGCATCGCTCGGAGCCCCTTATACTACCTGCCAAATATCATTTTCGCTTCCTTATGTAGTTTTGTATGATGGCGGAGGGATGGTTTATAATAACAACACTACCTTAACAGGCAACGAAGGCAACGCCATCATTATGTTTCCGGGGGATTTTACCTGTGTTACCATAAATTCAACAACGCCCGAGTATTATACCAATATTACCTGGGGGCTGAGGCCGCCGCCCTTTCCAATCAGCATAACCGAAACAGGCAATAGCTGCGGCAGCAGCACGCTTAGCGCAAGCGGGGGCATATCCTATTTATGGGACGACGGCGATACGCCTGATAAAGCGACAAACACTTTCCATCAAAGCGGAACTTATATCGTTACAGTCACCAGCGCTGACGGCTGTATCACATCGGCCTCAAAAACTATTGCAGTTGAATCGCCGCCAACGCCGCTTATCTCGGGCAATATGACGGCCTGCAGCAGTGTTACGCTTACGGCCGAAGGTGGCATATCTTACCTATGGGATGGTGGCACAAGCCCCAATAGCGCGGTTAATACCTTTAATGTAAGCGGCACCTATAATGTACTGGTTACCGGTGCAAATGGCTGCGCTACAACAAAGTCTGCAACCGTAACCATAACCCCCCTGGCTGCCCCGTCTGTAAATATAATGGCAAGTCCGTCAGATACCATTTGTTCAGGCGCCCCGGTGAATTTTACCGCGGCGGCATTAAACGGCGGGCCTTCGCCCACATTTCAATGGTTCAAAAATAGTACTGCGGTTGCAACGGGCGCCACATATACCGCCAACGACCTTGTAAATAATGATACTATTACCTGCCGGCTAACCAGCAATGGCCTATGCACGGTTCCGCCGACGGCAACAAGCAACGCGGTCACCATGACGGTAAATGCGATACCGACTATTTCCATTGCTAAAAATATAGTCGCCAACGGCGCAGATGCAATCCAACTGAACCCGGTTATTAATGGCGATATAAAATCATATTTATGGGCGCCAGCTACCGGACTAAGCGACCCGGCTGTACCAAACCCGTTCGTAAAGCCGGATTATACAACCACATACCGGCTAACGGTGATCTCAACTTCCGGTTGCGAGGCTACGGATACAGTAACGGTGAGTGTGGTAAAAGACGAAATAATTATTCCAAATACCATTACGCCAAATGGCGACGGCATTAATGATACCTGGGATATTGCCCACCTTTCGGAATATCATAATGCCACAGTTGATATTTTTAACAGGTACGGCCAGCGCGTATTTCATACTATGGGTTATGGCAAACCCTGGGATGGCACTTATAATGGCAAACGTTTGCCGGTTGGCACTTACTATTATATTATCGACCTTAAGTACAATAATTACGCGCTGCGGAGCGGCTGGATAGCGGTTTTAAGATGACAAAATAATTGCCGTGGTTTTACTTCGTCTTCTCTTCGCTGTGGCTTACATAATAGAATACAGAGCCAACAAACCAGAGTATAATGCCGATAAAGATGGGCCACCGTGAAACCTGGTTGCCGCTGCGGTCAATTACCATGGAATCAGAATCAACAGGGTCTACCTGCGACCTGAAATAAATAACTAGTGCAATGGTTACTATGATCCCTGTAACGAAAAGAATGACGCTAATTTTTTTCATGATGTATTATATAAACAAAGCTGTTCAGCTCAGCCGTAAAGGTATGATTATTTTGAAAAAAGTTAATTGACAAAGGTATAAATTTGAAAATTTGAAGGTGTGTGAATTTGAAAATGGATTGCGTAACTTTCAAATCTTCAAATTATAAAATTTTCAAATTGTCAAATCATAATCATTATGAAACGAAGAGAGTTTATAAAACAAAGTTCATTGGCGGCAGCGGGCATAGCCATATTGCCTTCCGGGAGCCTTTTTGGGGCTGCAAAAGAAAAGGTAAGACTTGGCTATATCGGCGTCGGCCTGCGGGGCCGTAACCATATTGGCGAGGGGTTGCTGCGCGATGATGTGGACATTGTTGCTATTTGCGACACACAGGAAAGCTCTTTAGCCTATTGCCGCGAACAGTTTACCAAAGCCGGCAAACGCTTGCCTAAAGAGTATACCGGTGGCCTGGATGCTTATAAAGGCTTGCTTGACCGGAAAGATATTGACGCAGTGATCATAGCCACACCATGGCAGTTCCATCACCCCCAGGCCATCGATGCAATGAAAGCCGGCAAATATGTGGGCTGCGAGGTGATAGCAGGGCTGAGCGTTGCGGATCATTGGGACCTGGTAAATACCTCTGAAAGTACCCATATACCTTATATGACGCTCGAAAATGTGTGCTACCGCCGCGATGTAATGGCAGTTTTAAACATGGTGCGCCAGGGCTTATTTGGCGAGATGATACATTATGAAGGCGGCTACCAGCATAACCTGCGCGGGGTTTTGTTTAACGATGGCAAGCACTTTTACGGTCATGGAGTTGAATTCGGGCCAAAGGCCCTGAGCGAGGCGCAATGGCGCACGCAGTTCAATGTCGACCGGAACGCCGACATTTATCCAACCCACGGCGCAGGCCCGCTGATGCAATATGCCGATATTAACCGCGGCAACCGCTTTACTAACCTGGTGTCGTTCAGCTCGAAAGCCAGGGGGCTGGCGGCTTACGTGGAGGAATTAGCGCCTGGCAATAAAAACGCAAAAATTAATTACAAAAACGGCGATGTGATAACTACCATGATCAATTGCGCCAACGGCGAAACCGTTTTGCTTTCGCACGATACGCATTTGCCGCGGCCCTACTCACTTGGTTTCAGGGTGCAGGGAACCAAAGGGCTTTGGATGGATGTGGCCAAAAGTGTTTATATCGATCATCAGTCGAAACAGGATGATGAATGGGACGCAGCTGACGACTGGTTTAAAAAATATGATCATCCTCTTTGGAAAAAATATGAAAGCAAGGCCGAAGGCGCAGGCCACGGCGGTATGGACTGGTTTGTTTTTAACGCTTTTGTAGAAGCCGTAAAGCAAGGCAAACAAACACCGATCGACGTTTACGACTCGGTAACCATGAGTGTAATCACCCCGCTTTCTGAGAAATCTATAGCCGAAGGAAATGCGCCGCAGGCTTTCCCTGATTTCACAAAAGGTAAATGGAAAAACAGGAAAAATACCTTTGCTTTGGACGATAGCGGGTTTTGATTTTTTTGGCATTTGACGGTCGCATTTCGCCCGTTTAAGTCATAATTGCCGAAACAAAAAACCAGGGGCTGCGTAAAAGGGTTGTTACCAAAAGAACGCCCTTATTTATGCATCCCGTAATAGCAGCAGTTTTAAACGAGACGGAATATGATTTTCCCGCACCAAATGCAATAACACTGCAAAATGCGGAAAAGCTGCTTAATTATATCGAGGACATAAACCTGGAAAGGACATCGAGATTAGTGCCCACCCCATCGCAAAGCCTTTATATATTATGGAGCGTTGAAGACTGGGAATTCCACATGGAATGCTTAAAAACCGGCAGTATCCTTTATACTTTCAGCAAGGGCGGCCATGAGGAAGCGCGGGGGTCTTACCCGCTGGACCAGTTCCTCCCTCAATTGGAAAGATATCTTTTAATGGGAGTGGGATAACTTCTTTGCGTTTATCATACACCGCCGGACGGTGTTTCCTTAAAAGCATTGTACTTTCTTACAAACTGCGCGTAAATTCCAGCCAGAGCTGACCAATCCTGCCTGCTGATAATGTCTTTAGGAAAAAGCTGGCTGCCGATGCCGACCCCTTTGGCGCCGCTGGCCAAAAAGGCGGTAAAATTCTCAAGGCCGATGCCGCCGGTGGGCAAAATCCCGATAAAGTTCAGCGGGGCCAAAACTTCTTTAATATAGCCAGGCTTTATATCGCCCGCAGGGAATAATTTTACCATCAAGGCCCCTAAGGACCATGCCTTGTAAATTTCTGACGGCGTGTAAGCTCCCGGGATTATTGGTATTTCTTTGCTCACGCAAATTTTAATCACCTCCTCATTTATAATCGGGGTAACGATAAATTGCGCCCCGGCAGCTATGGCCTTTTCAAGGTCAGCAACACTGCAAACGGTGCCTGCGCCTATGTTTAAAACGCCGCTGTACGAACTTGCAAGGGCTGTGATATGTTTTTCGGCATCCGGCGAGTTCATCGTGATCTCCAAGCAGGTTAAGCCCGATTCGGCGTACTTTTTTGCGATAGCGCCGATGTGTTCACCGGGTATATTTCTCATAATGCCTATCAGGGGCATTTTGTCAAAAAGATCTTTCGAAAATGGCTTATTCATGGAATATTTTTAATTGACAGCCGATTTTGAGATGGCCCCTCGCCGCCGCCCCTTCCACCCATTCAGCCGGGAACGTTTTGACATTTTTGGCAAGCATCAACTCCTGCAGCGCGGTTTGATAATATACAGCTAAGTTCGTGCTGCACAATAAATTTATTGTGCCGGCATCAGATGCCGCCAGGTCCTGCATCTCCGCCCCGATCAATAAGCCACTTAAATAATTAAAATTCTCTTGCGGGCTTAACTTTTCAAATAAATGATTTGTCCGCACTGTAAATACGGAATGAAGTAAATTTTCAGAAACAGCGGCCTTAACCCCCTCTTTAAAAATCATCAGGTCATTGATACTTTCCGATCCGGAATTTGACTGAACGCTGTTTTTTAAAATGCTTTTTTGTGACAGGAGCTCAAAAAATTCACCTGTCATAAAGGTTTTAAAACCTGCGACATGGTTGTCTTTAACTGATATATGCTTTGAATGTGTGCCCGGAAAAATAAACAATTCGTTTTTAACGGTTTGGCCGGGATCAATGCAGCCAATCAATTGCGTTTCTTCGCCCCGCATCACATCGTCGCTTGTCCTAACGCCCGAAATGACCAAAACATCATGGCTAAAATCATTACTTGCAGCAATTTGCGCGGTCTTCAGAGCAGATCCGTCAATGTTAAGGGGAATATCATTATAGGGAATGTCAATAAACCCAAGTGAAGAGGATGCCATGCCCGAAATAATCAATTTTATTCCGCCAAGCGAGAATCTTACCTTTTCTTCAATTTTTTCAATGTGCCTGCCGATAATACTTAAATAAAAAGCGGCCTTTCGTTCATTATTTTGACCGCCGGTCTCCTGCCACAAGTTAAAGGTTTCGGCAATCCCTTGCGCGGAACGCTGCTCTGCCAATACCGTTCCGTCTTTGCAATCAACAAGTTTTAATCTTAACGAGGATGTGCCCCAGTCGCAGCTCAGAAAATATTCGGCAGTTGTTTTCAAATTATGAGTGCACCGCTTAGTTCGTAATGCAGTATTTAAAGATATAAATTAAAGCATCGAAAAAAAACGTAATTTTAGTTGATCAAGCTTAAAGCAGGCTTATCTGAAATAATATGCCGACCGGGCTGCGGCCGGCCTCAACCCGCCTTTAATACCGATAAAATATTACCGGCGGGGTCTTTAAACCAGGCAATATCAGGCCCCTGCCCGTTTCCGTACAGAATACCCTTTTCATTGGTTTTCATCGGCTCATCATATTGTTCAAATGTAATACCGAGCGCTATCAGTTCGTCTACCGCCTTTTCAATGTCAGGCACCTGGAAGTTTAAAATGGTAAATGTCGCCGGCTCATGATTGGGTTTGGGATAAACTATAATTTCGCCGCCGCTGATGTGCAGCGTTAAAATGCCCATCATGCCTTCAGATATTTCGAGGCCGAGTTTTCCGCCATAAAATTCTTTTGCCTTTTGCAGGTCGTTTACTGAAAAACTACTTACTGCTTTAGTGTTTTTAAACATATTTTTAGTTTTTGGGTTATTTAGCTGGTGGTAAATGGGGAATGATCCAATATTCGCAGATTGTCCGGCCCATTAAGTAAATAAGGACAAATTTAACAGTTACAAGCCAGCGCAACAGGGGGCAAACACGCCGATTTAGCATCCCTTTTACGACAATTATTGAAGCAAAAAGTTCGCAAAACCTGCAAATAGTTGTTTTGTTATTAAAAAATACAGCGTCATCAGCCTCACAATAAAGATGTTAGTTATAACTGGTCTGAATTTAACGAATCAATGTTTTTATTATCCTACCTTTAGCAGCTTATATGGAAGAAAGACAATATTTAACTACCTGGAAAAGGTACCTGCCCGTTATCCGGTTGCACCTGAAAAAGAGCCTGGTTGAAGAACAACAATTTAAGCTCAACATACAGGACTTTGAATCTGCGGGCGACCGGGGCAAATCAAGCTACATTTTTAATATCCAGATGGAAAATGGCAGGGTGATCAATAATATCAGCGGATCGCCCGTCGCCCGCGATCTGTATGAGGCCCTAAAGTCGGACGATGCCATAAAAGCAATGCTGCAGGATAAAAGCGTTAAGATAAGTGTCGGCAAATCATTTGTATTGAGCATTAAAACCGGGCATATTTCTTCGTACAAGTAAATAGTTGAAACATTTTGCAAAGGTGTTAGTTTTTCAGTAAACAAATACCGATGGATACAAACAGGCTTTCAAAATCAATTGAAACGGCGTTAAACGCGCAAATGACCAACGAGGCGCATAATGCGCAGATATATCTTTCATATGCCGCCTGGGCAAATGAAAAAGGCTACGATGGCATTGCCAATTTCCTGTTCCGGCACTCAAACGAGGAACGGAATCACATGATGAAAATCCTGGAGTATGTGTTAAAAAGGGGTGGCAAAGTGGTCGTATCGGCCATACCTGGTCCGGGGCCGGACCCAAAAAGCGTAAACGATTGTTTTGAAAAGATATTCAAGTCGGAAGTTGAAAACACGGCTTCAATTTACAACATAGTAAATATGAGCATGGCCGAAAAAGACTGGGCAACCTGGAATTTTATGCAATGGTTTGTAAAGGAGCAAACCGAAGAAGAAACGCTGGCCCTCGACCTGCTTTCGAAAATAAAAATCGCCGGTGGCGAATCGGCAAAAGATGACGCACTGTATGCACTTGACAACGACCTGGCAAAAACTGCAGATGACGCCAGGCTGGCCCAGGATGTAACCGTAGAAAATCCATAACATTTAATTAAAACACTGGCTAAAAGCTACCAATACTTTCAAAAACACCTCGCGGTCAATTCCATGGGTGGCGGGGTGTTCGGGTTTCACGGGCAGGCCGTTTTTATAGCGCACGGGAAATAAAGCAATAAATTCGCGGATAGAAATCTCATAGCGCAGCCAGGGGTCCGCACGATGTATTTCTTCCAGCCGCATCTCAAAAAGGGGAACGCTTAAGGGATCGTTCTTCATGGCGGTAAAAGTACGCAATCAGCCTCTTTAACGGCCTTTTAGTCGCTAATTAAAGTGCAGTAGCTTGTGGCGGGCAGTTTAAATTTCGCCGCGCCGTTTTTCACCTTTACCTGTCCGTCTTCTTTCATGCTTACCGTCTTGCTGGTGATGTATACTTGCAATTGCTTTACACCGGCGGGCAAGCCTGTCAATATTACTTTTCGTTTAGCGCCGGTATTCACCAGGTGCACTGCGTATACCTTTTTGTCGTTATCGCCCAGAGCCGCGCATGATATATTCGGCTTGTCGCAGCTGATAGGCATTGCAAACAAGCCTTTCGGCGTAATTGACAGCTGCTTCAAATTCCAAAATCTTTGGCCGGGATGCAGGGGCTCGGTGTTACCAAATATGCCGCCCCCGATTAGCGGAGAATAGTCTGACGTTAGCTGCCATTGCAATATGGATTCAGGCTGACAAATAGCCAGCAGCCGGGTGTATAAATTTATTTCCTTCAGTGCATAGGTTTGTTCCTGGAAAATATCAGGGTAATTCCATGCCGCGGCATCGATGCTTCCTTCGCCCACAATCAGGGGAACACCCAGCTTTGTGGCTGCGCTGGCCCATTTCTCAAGTATATTGGTATCCCAGCCACGCCACGAATGGAAAGAGATGGCGCCTATATAGGGTCTCGCTGCCGGATCGTCCAGCGCCGGGTAAATAAATTTATAGGTGGTTGCATCGGAATTATCGCCCAGCAGCATTTTGGTTTTTATCCCATGCGCAGCGAAATAGGCGCCGCAGCCTTTTATAAAATCGTCATGCTGCTGTGCTGTTACACGGATATTGATACCCAGGTCCGATTCGTTGAACGAAAATAGTTTAACCTCGGTACCATATTTGTTTTTTAAGTACAGGATGTAATCAACAATGGATTTATAAATGGCGTCCATGTTGTCCTTATTCAAAGGGTTGCCCCAAACGCCATTGACCGGCCGGAAATTTGGCTTGCCCTCAATGGCCCAATTTGGCGGAAACCAGGCCGAGAGTATTACCGGTATGCCCATGCTATCAAGCCTGTGCGCCATTTCCATCGCTTTTTTAACCGCGGGGTGCAATTTTCCCGAATCGGCGGCAGCAGTTGGATCAACATCTTTATCGGGCTGCCAAAAGCGCCACGGCATCTCCACCCTGCCATAAGCAACGCGCATGTTTTGCAGGCAATAGTCAATCACCTGCGGGTCATTTTTAGGATTTTGCAGCCGGAAGTTACCGCCCAGCCCTTCAAATTCGCGGCCTGGCTGCGATGTTTTTATAACTAAATTGACCGGGGCCTTGTCTACATCCCCGCCTGCCTTTATCATATAAACCGCCTGCAGGGTATCGCCTTTGCGAACGCTGTTTGATTTTAGTGAGACATAAAGTTGAAGGACATTTTTTCCCGCAACCGTCTCCGTTTTATATTTAATTAATGCCGGCTGGTCAAATTGCATCCTGAAGTGTCGGGCAGGCGATTTAATTTCAAACCCGGTCGCCGTGTCCGTAAAGTTTCCGCCGATGCCAGCAAACTTTCTTAAAGAATCCTTAACCCCAAGCAACCGCAGGCGGCCTGGCGTATAATCGTCACCCGGCAGCGAAATGCAAAAAAATACGCCGTTCAGTTCAGCATCCGCATGGGCATTTAAATTAAGCGTTACCTTTATCCTGCCTCTACATTTATCCTGCACCGTTTCTTTAAAAAAAAGACTGTCGATACTGGTAGTGATCAGTTGTTCATCACCATTACGTTTATAGTGCGGCCGCTGCCGTTCCTTGCCTGTTGAAATTGTGCGGCCCTTGCCATCTATAACTTTGATGCTCGATTCAAAGTCAAATAGCTGCCCATGTTTGCGGATACCGGTTATGTTTCCCCATGGCTCTACCTCGGCCTGGCTATAGGCGTTGTTTACAAATAAAAGTATTAGCAAAACAATCAGCGGGCCGGCGGCGCTGTATTTTTTTTGAAGGATGAAATGACTTTTCAAAGTTTGATTTTATTAATACGGCAACCTATTTGCTCTTGCCCACTAAAGTTACGCTACTGGGAAGTATTATAGGGTACGTAGTGAAAATAATACAGGCATTTTCAAATAATGTATTATAGTTTCCGCTTCGTCCGGGCTTTTGAGCGATGCCGTTTCTCAGGCCGGCCGGAATGAGTGCTTTTTTTGGTATGATGATGATGATGCCTGGCGCCTGACTTGCCTGAATGCCTGTGATGGCGGCCCTTTGCGCTTCTTTTTACAATGCGGGGCGCAAAATCAATTGCTTCGGGATGTGCTGATGAGTCGAAAGGATTGTAGTAGTAAACGCCGTCCTTATCATAAAGCGGGAAGTTTAACTTTAGGCGCTCATCAAATGAATTTTCGTTTTTCTTTGTTGAATCAGTCCATGCAGCTTCGGCTAATGCAGCTATGCGCGGGAAGATCATAAAGTCAAGCCGCTTTTCCGATCCCACAGTTTCCGTCCAAAGGTTTGCCTGGATGCCCAATATTTGCGGCGACTGCAGTTCGCCGGAAGGCATTAATTTATCGGGGAAATTATAAACGTCGCTGAGGCTGTTAAATAAAACGCCGTTCCATTTTCTGCCTGACAAGTGATTTTTATCCTGCACAAAGTCGAAATACAAAGGCAGCCTCGGGCAAAGCACTACCTGGTATTTTTTTTTGGAGCGCCAGCGTTAATTGCGACGGAACATTTTGCCGCCACCATAATACGATTGTTTTTTCGGGCGGCAGGTCGGTTTCTGCCGCTTCGTCCCAGCACAGCACTTTATCGCCCAGGCTGATAACGGTATCGGCCATCCTGCGGAAAAAATAATGCTCAAGGTCGGCAAGCGACGTGAATTTATTTTTTATGAGCATGGCTGTAATGTCGGGCCTCCCGGCCCAGGCCTGTATGCCTAAAGCGACTTCGTCACCGCCCAGATGGATCATGTGTGAAGGGAAAAGCGCGCTGACCTCCTTCAAAATATTGCCCAAAAACGGGTACACATTTTCATTGGCCGGGTTAAAAGTAAAGTTTGGATAACCGCGCGTGCTGCCGCCATTAAACTCCGGGTAGGCGCGGTTGGCTGCCGAAGCATGGCCAGGCATATCAATTTCAGGCACCACGGTTATAAACCTGTCTTCCGCATAGGCTAAAATTTCTTTAATGTCTTCCTGGGTGTAGTATTTTGCGGCAGCAAGCGAATCTGAATAATTTCCCAGGCCGCCAATTGCGGTTAGCCTTGGGTACTTTTTTATTTCAAGCCGCCAGCCGTTTGCATCGGATAAATGCCAGTGAAACTTGTTCAACTTATAAAAAGCCATCCAGCTTAGCAGTTGTTTGACTTTTTCCTTCCCGAAAAAATGACGCGATTCATCCAGCATAAAGCCACGCCATTGGTACCGCGGCACATCCGTTATTGATGTTGTTGAAAGGTTTATAAGATTACCCGGCGGCTGGTTCCTCAGCAGCTGAAGCAGTGAAACTATGCCGTAAAAGATGCCCTCGTTCCCTGAGGATTGAATGGTGATTTTCCCGGGATCTATTTTCAACGCATAGGCGCCGGGTGGCTGCGCAGTTTTAATCAATTGAAGATCAATAAGCGCTTTTGATTCGTCAGGGTCGACTGCAATAGTCCATCCAACTGCTTTCTGGAGTTCGGTTTGCAGATAGTTAGCCTGCGGCAATAAGGAGTTATCATTCATCCCGATAACGGCAGCGCTGGTTAACTGAAACCCGCCCTCACCATTTACAACTGATTTTGGCAGCGGGATAATATTGATGCTTTGTGCAGATAGAAAAATGGGGAACAAAATGAAAACAAACACGAATGTCACGAATGAGGACGAATAGACACGAATTGAATTAACGCGAACAGAAGTTTGCTTTAGTCGTGAAAATAACATTTTACTGCTCGTGCTCAATCAATTAGTTTAATTCCGGGTTAAATCAATTCGTTTAAAGCTGCGGTGCCTAATTTAACATTATTCGGCCAATAATTAAAGAAACGCGCCCATCTGATTCGCAAACATTCATCTCAAATTTTATTCGTGAAAATTCGTCCTCATTCGTGAAATTCGTGCCCATTCCATTCGTGAGAATTCGCCCTCATTCGTGAAATTCGTGTCGATTCCATTCGTGAAATTCGGGTCTATTTCCCGAATGGCGGCAACCCTATCAGTTGCCTGTATACCGGCAGGTCCATCCGCGGTTGGGCCGGGATGTGGAAATTTTTACAATAATAAACCTGCAGGGTATATTCGGGGCCATTGCGAATGATCTGTACATCAGGCAGTTGCTTTACGCTATCAAAAAACGGCCTGACATTAGCCTCGATAAAGGGCTCGTGATGATCACCGATGATAATCGCATCTTTACCCACCAGCTTTTTCGGGTCGACCAAAAACGCCAGGTTGCGCGGGTCGGGATCAAAAACAACAATGTCCTTTTTGCCTTTCAGCGCCCAGTCGATTTTTCCGGTTAGCCACCAGCGGGTGCTGCCGGTAAAGATGTTAGGGTTTTGCAGCCATCCTTCCTTTTCAAAACGGGTGTTTATATCGGTATAATCCACACCTTGTATGGTAGGATCTACTGTGTCGCCATGAAAAAAGTTAACCACCCATTTCGGGCCGTATTTAGTCCAGAACCCAGTAACCATGTGCGCGCTTAACACGCCGATGGTAATGAGAGTAAACAGGATGGAAAAATTAAGCCAGCGGCGGGTAAGGCGCTTTTGCCGCGCTTCGCTGTGCAGGCGTTTATCAATGGCAAAACCCAATGGTATAAACAGCATCATATATCCCGGGGCCTGCCAATGAAAATGGAATTGCAAATCGGCCCAAAGCGTAACGGCGGTAAAAAACACAATGGGCAGTATCGCCATCCAGAAAACAAAACTGTAGGCCAGCAATTGGGCGCGCAACTTAAACGAGGTATAAAGCTGCCATATGGTTGGCACCCATATCCAGGGCAGTAAAAACAACGATTGACCGAGAATACTACGGAAAAACCAATCAAAATGCAGATGAAAATGCTCACCTTTTACCCCTGCCCTTGATCCCTGGAATACGAAAGACACCCAGTTATTATTGTAGTTCCACCACAATATGGGCGAAGCCATAATTAAAGTTATCAAAATGGCAATATAAGGGCCGGGGTGCCGCAGCCAGTGCCGCTGCTTTTTGTTGGTGGCGATAAACATAAAAACGCCCGCAAATAAAAACAGCACGTGGTATTTGCTCAGCGTGGCCAGGCCCATGCTTATCCCGACGGCTATCCAAAGCAGCCATGTTTTACGGCTGTTGCGGGTAGTTTCGGAACTCTCGGCGCCCGGAGCGACCATCAATTCAACAATAAAGTAAGTAGCCATCAGCCAAAAGAACATTAGCGGGGCGTCCGGCTGGTACCAGCAGGCTATGGCAACCGTAAACACTGCGCTTAAATTCATGACCAGTACGGCCCAAAACCCGGCCCGCGCGCTGAACAGCTTTTTAGTTACCAAAAACAACATCCAGCTGGTGCCGGCAAACAATAACACAGAGGCGAACCGGATACCAAAATTCGATAAGCCGAACAGCTTAATGCTTAATGCCCCCAGCCAAAAAAATAAAGGCGGCTGGTCAAAGTAGCTCAGGTTGAGATGAAGCGCCCCCCTGAAATAATAAGATTCTCCATTGCCCAGGCCCGTATATCCAGCCAAAAAACAACGCAAAACAAAAGTTATAACAATCAGAATGAGGGTAGCGGACGCGGCATTACTTTCGGTTATTTTTTTCATTGGGCAGGGGCCGGATTTGTGAGGGCAAATCTCTTAAAAAAAATATGAATTATTTGATCTTATTTATGAGTATAGTCCTTATTAAAAAAAGGATTATTTTAAATTATAGCCGAAAAATCTCCGTGCAACTTTGTGTTTTCACTCTGTGCACTCTGTGTTAAAAATTAACCGCAGAGGACGCAAAGGAGGCGCAAAGATCACTGAGCCTATATAGTTTAAACATATTTTCATCCCGAAACCCACTTCCCAAGGGGTATTTTATTGATGACCCAAACCAGCGCGAGCGATATGATAAAGCAAATAAATGCAGTAAGCGGGATAGAAATAATGGGCGTACAAAGCTTGTAGCTGATGCCGAAAAGATCATCCAAAAAAAACAAAACAAGCGCATGGCCCAGGTAGATGCCGTAATTATATTTCCCCGCAAAATCGCGGATACCGGCAAACATTGGGGATAGCTTGGGCGATGCCAGCTTGAAAACAATAAAAATGCTTGCGGACAACATCAGCACCGCCGGGTTAACAGGCTCGTAGAACATGGTGCCAGGCCATGCCGGGTATGAAATTACCAGCCACGAACCGGCGGCAATGAATGCGATACTAAAAATGAACAATGCGCCCATCCAGGCACCTAAGTGTTTCACATTAAAATCCTTAAAGGCGAGGTAATGGCCCAGCACGAGGTACCCGGCGTAACCGGCAAAATAATGCATGTCGACAGCCGGGTTATATTTAGCAAGATAAGGCTGTGCGATCAGCATAACGGCAAACCACACTATCAGGAAATATAATATCTCCTTTTCTGAAGCGTTGCGCACAAACTTGCCGATAACCGGTATAAAAAAATAAAGGCCGATGAGCATATACACATACCATAGATGATACGCGGCGCCATTTTTTAACTGCAGCAAAACCAGCGTGATATTTGCCCATACACTGCTGCCAAAAGTGATATCCTCATTGTACCATGAGTACCATACGTAAACAAGGCTCCAGAAAAGGAATGGCAGCACTACCCGAATTAAGCGCTTTTTAAGAAAATCGCCGATCTCGTATTCCCGGTGAAGCAACAAAGCGCCCGTTACCATCACAAAAGCGGGTACTGCAAACCGGACGGCCGCATTTAAAAAATCAGCCATCCACCAGTCCGGCATGGGCACTTTGCCATACTGCATCAGCAGGGGGGCGGTACAATGCAATATGATCACCGCATATAAGGCAACAAGCCTTAAATTGCTTATCCAATCGATGTTTTCGGGTTTGGCGGAAGGCATAATCCGGGTAAAGATTTTTTAAAAATAAGATATTTTTAGCTAACCGGTTTATATACTACGTTAGTGGGTGCAAATCGAATCTTCGCCGCCCATTCACCAAACGTCCCTACGGAACGTAAGGCGACTTGTTTGTATATTCTACCGACCAAACATCCCGATGGGATGTAAATATGTAGCAACCATTCGTCCCATCGGGGCGCCTGGTTGGTAGAAAACATAAAAATGCGCATAGCGTTCCGTAGCGAACGCCTGATACCGAAGCGACAAATTGATTTGCGCCCGACGCCGGTTTATCGCAAGGGATTCAGGTATGGCTTTTTCTGCTCCCGGTAATAGGTTTCCAATTCTTTCAACCGCCTTACCTGGCCGGGACGCGGGTTAATAAAAATTCTCACCGCCCGTACCATGGCATATGCTTCGGCGTACGTCATGCTCAGTTTTATCAGGTAGGCCATGGCCATGGTAGGCCCCCGGCCAAGCCCCTGCCGGCAATGCACGTAAACTACGCCGCCGTTCCTGATCTCATCGTCGATAAAATTTGCGCCTTTAATCAGTACCTCTAATGGCGGCGGCGTATTATCAACTGTGGGCAGGTGCAGGTATTTAATCCCTTTGTGTACCGCCTCATTGTAGGTATTGTGCATGCGCATGTTTACAATGGCCGTAACCCCAAGCGCTTTTAATTTTTTTAATCCCAGCAAATTATACTGACTGCCTATAAAAAGGTGCGCTGTTACCTGGCACCTGCTTAAACGCGGCATGCCGGCAATTAAACGATAAACATTATCGTACACATAATCGGCAACCAGGACGGCGCCCCGCGAAAGATATTTTATTTTCTTTAACATCTGATTTCCAGGCTAAAAACCCGCCGCAAAAGACACGGGGCCTTCCAATCCGGCTACCCGTTTTCATTTATATGAATCAACTGCAAACATTTGCATTAGTTTATTAACTTAAAATATCTTTTACTTTAATTTATTAGCCTGTTCAATATAATCCATCGCCTGCTGAAAGGTAGCCACCCAGATATCTTTCCGGCTTTTAAGATAGGCGAGCAACTCGCGGTGCGCATCTGCGGGGGTGGTTATATAATCCCCGCCAACGCCATGAAACATAAAAATACCCATACCGCCTTTTTCTTCAACACTTTTCACAAAGGCAATCAGCTCATCGCCGTTTGTATTTTCCTCCAAACCATAAGACGGCACCAGCAGCGGATCAAGGTTTTTAAACTCGGTAATAACCGCATCGCTATCACCGCCGATGCGCGCATATTTGATCAAACCGGATTTTCGGAGCGAATCCACATAGTTTTTTCCTCCTACCGATGTTTCAGTGCAGGGATACGCATACGTGCGCGTAATTTTGCCATCCATTGCGTATAAAAAATTGTTCATCATCCCTATTTCACGTACTATGCTAAAAACCGTATAATTTTCAGAGCGCGTGGGGTTATCCTCGGTACTGGCACAAGGGTGATAAAGCGTATGATTGGCCAGTTCGTACCCCTTTTTGGCAACTGCCCGCCATCCAGGTATTTCATCGCGGTTTAAATCGCCGATAAGAAAAAAAGTTGCGGGTAAATGAACCGAATCGAGCTGAGGAATAGCCACATTTAACTGCGAGTTCAACCCATCATCATAAGTAAGTACGATAACCGCTTTTTTATGGTGCGGCCAGGCAATTTTTTGCTGGGCCTGCGAAACGGTGCTAAACAATAAAAAACATAATATCAGCCTGTTAATCATCGGGTGTGGCGTAAAAAAGTAAAAGGGATAAATTATTAAAAAACCATATTTAATTTACCGAATATAGCCAATAATTAAGTACCCTTGTATCGAATTTAAGAACACATCAAACCTTTACAGACAGTTTTCGTAATAATAAACAAACAGTCTTTCCAAAAACACACGGTTTAAATTATTAGCATCACAAAACCGCCGAAGCACACTTTTAATAACCAGGATACAAAAGCGGTTGCGGGTACTATATTAACGAAAGTAAAATGCTGCGGACATTATGGGCAACAGTTATCGGGCAGCCGCCTGAATTCTCGTTAGAGGCGAGGATCTTTAACGCCATTTGCATTATCTCGGCGGTATCGGTGTTTTTTAACATCTTTTTTAATTCCCTTATAGGCATTACGCAAATCGCTGTGTTAATGACCGCCGTATTTATTATCGCCATGCTGTGCTATTATTTTTCACGCTTCAAAATGCAGCTGGGCGCCAGCGTCATAGCGTATATGATCACAAGCAATCTTCTTTTTATAATAAACTACAAATATAATTCTGGGATCAATGGGCCAACTCCTTTTCTTTTTATACTTTCTTTTTTTCTTACAATTTCTATTGTTCCCAAAAAACAATATTGGTTTTGGATAGTGCTAAACCTGGCCGTTGTTTTTTCGCTTTTCGCTTTTGAATACAAATATCCCGCATCAATACTTATCACTTATCCCGATAAGGAAAGCCGTTTTATCGACTTTGGATATTCATACCTTGTTATTTTGGCTTTTGTCTTTATTGTTACCACTTCGGTAAGAAAAAGCTACCATGCCGAGAAGCGATTGGTTGAGGAAAAGGCCGCAGAGTTAGAACAGGCAAATGATACGAAAGACAAACTGTTTTCTATTCTTGCGCATGACCTGCGGTCGCCTTTGGCTTCGATACAAAATTACCTGGAAATACTTTCGGAACTTAACCTGGATGACAACGAAAGATTATCGATAAACCAATCGCTTTTAAATTCCACACAAAACACCCAGCAGATGCTTTCAAACCTGCTGGCATGGAGTAAATCGCGAATGGAAGGGAAAACTGTAAATATGGCTGCCGTGAACCTGAAACAAACTTTACACAGCACATTCCAGATCCATCGGGCAATAGCTGCTGAAAAGGGTATCCGCCTGGTTGACCAATTGAAAAACTCGATTTTTATTTTTGCCGATACCGACATGCTGCAACTGATCATCCGGAACCTGGTAAATAATGCCATTAAGTTTACAAACCCCGGCGGAGAAATCATTATATCTGCCGCTGTTGCGGATGGAGATTGCCGCATTGCAGTAAAAGACAATGGGATAGGCATTCCCCACGGACAGCAAGCTGGCATCTTTTCGCTAAAAGCGAATTCCACCTACGGAACAAAAAACGAAAAAGGCGTTGGTTTAGGCCTGGTGCTCTGTAAAGAATTTACTGAATTGCAAAACGGGAGCATTGCATTTGAAAGCACACCGGGCATCGGGACAACATTTTACGTGAGCTTTAAACTCGCACACGAGCCGGGCGATATAATCGCAGCAAAAAACGGCGATTTGGTTAAAGAAGCCTGATTTAAACATGCTTTAGCAGGAGGCTTAGCGGCCGGCCGTAATAAATTTACGGTACTTCTTAACGGCGGCGTCAACTGCCTTTTCCTGTGTTTTATTAAGCTTGCCGAATGGATTTAAAATAACGTTTACCCCATTTTTACTAAAGGTACGTTTCCAGGTGCCAACCACCTGGTTGTTTATAACTATTGAAGGGTCGAAAATAACATACCGCGCCTGCTTTAGATATTTAGGATTAACGGTTGCAGAACGGTCTTTATACGCTACCGCAAATTCGTCAAATGCCGGCAACAGGCGCGCCGCTGGCGTCTTGCCCGTCATTTCCCGCTCATCTTTTCCCAGCCAATATTCCCTGCCTTCGCTTTTGATATGGGTTAGTTTAGATTTTACCGAATCGAGCCCTTGCCGGGCATCTGTTGCTGTCAGTCCGCACCACCAGGCAAAATCTTGCAGGGTGGCCGGGCCGCGGCTTATAAAATACCGGGCGGCTAATTCAGCCATAGCTTCTTCTTTTGAAAGGATATTATTGACCGGCACCCTGTCGTCAAAAAGAGCATAAGTAAATTGTTTGCCATGCCTGGGGCCGCTGCAAATTACCTTGTCCAGTTCGGCGCGCATGAGCAAGTGTACAAACCGCAAATCATTAGTAGCCACACCTGCGTGCTGCAAAGCCGCGGCCATTTCTGCCCGGTCGAGATGTTTGCCGCCTTCCAGGGCTTTTGCCAGCGCATCGTTGCTCCGTTTAAAAACAGCGCTATCCAGTTGAAGCTGCCGGTGCCTCGACGCGCTGAATGCATTAATTCGCGGCGCGGTAAGCTCAATCATCCAGCGGGCATCGGCAGGCGTGATAAAGTGCCAGGTAGGCCGCAGCACGTGCGTACGGATGATACTGCCATTGGCCATGGCCTTATCTATCGCTGCATCGGTACTGTTTTGCAAACGCAGGCCAAGCGCCCATTTGGCGCCGGCATAGTCCTGGGCCTGTACCGCGCCTAAGTATTGAACAATTTCGTGCGCCTTTTTGAATGTTTGCCGGGCAATGTGCTGGTTGAATATTCTTCGCTGCGCGATATCTGGCGTTGTCATTTGGAGAGCTGATTTGAGTTTTAATATTCAAATTAACAACTCATTAATGACAACGGATTGTCAGCAGGCGAAATTATTTCAAAGAGTTTTTAAAAAAATCAACGGCCAGTTGCCCTACCCTTTCATGTATCTCATGCCTGTTTACCGAAGGATCATCACTAAATATAAAAGGCGCCTGCTTTTTAAAAGCATCCGTAGCTTCATTCAAAAATACATAATGGCCAACTTTCCCTTCTATCAATTTAAAGTTAGAGTTTTTGATAAGCTCGTGATAATGCAAGGCATTTGTTTGTACCGGCGCTATGCTGTCGCTTTGCGCGCCAACTATATAAACCGGGCTTTTTATGCTTGCAAATTGGTTTTTATCAATAAATCCTTGTCCCCCGGCAGGGCAGATGGCGAAAAAAGCCCTTATTCTCGTATCCTTTAATAGCGGTGAATTTTCAAATGATTTGGTTACCGCATCATCATTAATAAATTTATCAAGGCCAGGAAATTCGGGGATAGCCAATTCTTTTTTACCGCGTTCAGTTTTAAAATAGGCCCTTATTGCGTTCAGGTCGAGTTTACCCCCTGCGAGGGCAATTACGGTATAACCGCCTATCGAAAACCCGGCTACGCCTATTCGTTGCTGATCTATCCTGCCCCCAAGTACGGGATCTTTTAATAACGCTGTAAGTGCATAGCTTATATCAAGCGGCCTGCGCCAGGGCTCAATAAAATCTTCGGCAATTTTATTATCATAAGTATTGCCATAATGATCTACCGAAGCCACAATAAAACCATTTTGGGCCAGTTTATCGGCAAGCCATTCCAATGTTATACGTCCGCCTCCCGTTCCGTGAGATATTAGTATCAATGGAAACTTCTTATCAGGGACGGATGCATTCCAAACCGGCTGAATGTGAATAAACGGGTAATTTTTATCTGGTTTTGGTGTTAATGTGTCATTGGTCGGATACCATACTTCGGTAACAACGGGCCGGTTGCGGGCTTCATCTTTAAAATGGAAAGTCCTTTCCCCTATGTTTTGCGCAACAGCAGGATGCGAAATTGTGCTTAGGCCCGATAAAAAAACTATTGCGGTGAATAATATTGCCTTGTTCATAAAAATAATGATTGTTTACAATGCAAAGCAATCGATAATCCCGGTCAATAATGTTGATAAATGTCAATAAATGAGTCCGAAAGTCGGGAAAGTCGGAAAGAGTTTTTTTGTTAGGTCTGTTCTTCTTTCGGACTTTCCGACTTCCGGACTTTCGGACTACCCTTCAACCTGCTGAGCGTTTCCTGCGAAATGCCTAAATAATCGGCCACAATTTTATTGGGCAGCCTTTGTATCAATTTTGGATTTTTCTCCATCAGGATATTATAGCGTTCCCTGGCATCCATACTGATGAGGCTTTCGATCCTTTGGATGGAATCAATATACCCCTTTTCGAGAACTATACGATACATCCTTTCCCATCCAGGTATTGTATCCAACAGCTTATGAAAGTCGTGGTAACTGATGATCAGTATTTCGGATGCTTCGATACTCTGGACGGCCGCGGCTGAAGGCTGGCGCAGCACAAAACTGGGGAATGCGGTTCCAAACATACCTTCAAATATCAAAATCCGGGTCGATTCTTGCCCGTCGTCGCCGATCAAAAAAATCCTTAAACAGCCTTTAACAACAAAGTATATATACTGGCTTATTTTCCCTTTTTCTAAGAGTATCTCATTCCTTTTTGTGGTTTTCGATTTAAAATGACTGAAAACAAAGTCCCATTGCTCGTCGGATAAGCTTATGCTATCGGCCAGACTATTTTTTAAAACCTGGAGCATTTGTTTGATTTACTTTGTACTATTTCTAAATTCGCATCCATCGGAACAAGATGGGTTTATAAATATATACCTTTGATCCTTAACAGTACACATCATGGCGCAAAAAGTAATTACCGTAAATATTAATGTTTATGAGCAAAGTGTCACCAACCGGCATTCGGCGTACGAAATTAGCTTTGTGAACCGGTATCTTGACGACGGCTGGGTGATCAAGGAGATCATTCACAGCGCAACCGCAGCCGCCAACTGGACAAATATTACTTTTGTATTGGAAAAATGACCCCGGATTTAAGGATTTTACCGATTATTGGATATTAAATCAGAACAATCCTTAAATCCGATTAATCCCGGTTTTTTTATTAACCTAATTTATATTGACATGAAACGCGTTTTACTATCACTGATCGCTTTACTTTGCGCCGGTTACACTTTTGCCCAGGAGATCCCGGCCCGTTGGGACGAGCTTGTTGCAAGCGATTTCCCCAAGGCTTTGGAAAAATCATCCCGGACATGCATCCTGCCTATCGGTATCCTGGAAAAGCACGGCCCGCATTCGCCCATTGGTACCGACCTGATCCATGTACGTGAATGGGCGGCTCATGCGGTAAAACAGGAATATGCTGTTGTTTTCCCCGATTATTTCTATGGGCAGATCAACGAGGCCCGTCACCAGCCCGGCACCTTTGCCCTGCCAAGCAATGTAATATATCAATTGCTGGAAGCGACCTGCGATGAGATTGCGCGCAACGGCTTCGACAAGATCGTTATTCTTAACGGCCACGGCGGCAACCCCGAGTTTTTGCACTTCTTTATGCAATCATTATTAAATAAGCGGCACAATTACGCGGTTTATCTTTATGAGCCCGAAAATGACCCGGATTATGCTAAAGAATACCGGAAAATGCATAAATCCGATATCAGGGGCGATGAGCATGCCGGCGAATCGGAAACATCGACATTATTGTATTACAGGCCCGACCTGATGCGAATGGACCGCGCTGCCAACGAAAGCGGGGCCGATCAAAAACGCTCCAGCCTGCCAAATTTATATACCCCGATTTGGTGGTACTCTTCCTTTCCGAACCATTATGCCGGTGAGGGTGCAAAGGCAACAACCGAGTTTGGGAAATTTATAACGGACCACGAAATAGCCTCATTTGTAAAGGCACTGCAGGAAGTAAAGGCGGATGCGAAAACCCTTCAGCTGCAAAATGAGTTTTATGACCGCGTGGATAAGTTGCGGTAGGTTGGTTGGTTGGTTGGTTGATTGGGTTGATTAAGTGAGTAGTTGATTGAGTTGGCTTGTACTAATTTGCACTCTTTTAACCACTCACTCAATCAACTTAGTCAACTTAATCAACTCTTTTTTCGAAAGCTTTGATTTTACCAGGTTGTAGGATTGGGTAATATAATATTCCCATTTTTTATCAGATTTAATAGACAAAAATAGTTGGTAAAGCCTTTGTAATAAACTGTTTTACAATAAGATATGAGGAGCAAATTGAAATCGGTTTCAATTTGCTTTTTTTGTTTTATGAAATCGACAAAAAAAGGCGT
>Ga0207667_10000347_pt1 | contig 63149 bp, 59 predicted proteins | sample KBSCornC52_FD_184301 | JGI IMG/M metagenome (GOLD analysis project Ga0207667, IMG submission 184301) | Corn rhizosphere microbial communities from Kellogg Biological Station, Michigan, USA - KBS Corn C5-2 (SPAdes) (version 2) | ecosystem: Host-associated > Plants > Roots > Rhizosphere > Soil ... | reverse complement strand
CGATGGCGCCGCACCCGCTGCTCGGCGAGCCTTCGGTTGCTGCCCACCGGTATCCGGCGTCAATGATGCGCTCGCCCTGACGCGTCTTGCCTTACGCTCCGGCATACTTTCTCCCCTCAAACCATGCACCAGCCGTGCGAAACGACGAACGACTGCCCCGTCAGCGCAGCGCTCGGAAACGTGCTCAAGAACAGCACCGTCTGCGCGACGTCTTGCACGGTAGTGAATACGCCATCCACCGTCTGGCCCAGCATGACGCGCTTGATCACTTCTTCTTCCGTTATGCCGAGCTCTTTCGCTTGCTCGGGAATCTGCTTGTCGACGAGCGGCGTGCGCACGAAACCGGGACAGACGACGTGCGAGCGGACGTTGTGCGCGGCGCCTTCCTTTGCCAGAACGCGCGAGAGGCCGAGTAGTGCGTGCTTGGCCGCGACGTAGGCCGACTTCAGCGGCGACGCTTCGTGCGAATGCACCGAACCCATGTAGATGACGATGCCGCCGCGATCGCCCTTGTACATATGCTTGAGCGCCGCCTTCGTGGTAAGGAAGGCGCCATCGACGTGAATCGCCTGCATCTTTTTCCAATCGGAAAAGCGATAGCTTTCGATGGGATTGACAATCTGAATGCCGGCATTCGACACGAGGATATCGACCGAACCGAATTGCTCGGCGACTTCGTCGATCCCGCGGTTCACGGCATCTTCGTCGGTCACGTCCATGGCGACGCCGAGCGCCTTGCCGCCCGCGGCGCGAATTTGATCCGCAACCGCCTGCGCCCCGGCGAGATTCAAATCGGCGATCGCCACGGCCGCGCCCTGCGCCGCCAGCGTCAGCGCGATTTCCTTGCCGATTCCGCTCGCAGCGCCCGTCACCACCGCTGCCTTTCCGTTCAGACTCGTATTCGACGACATTCGTCACTCCTCAAACGTGCATGGACAATGACATCACGGCGCGCGGCGCACGAGAACTGCACCGAACGGCCTATGCCTTTCGGCCGAATTTCGCGCCACGACCGACTACGCTATTGTGCCCCATCGACCGCCTCGAGCGCGATTTGCCGCAAATCGGATTAAGCTCTGCCTGTTCACGACCGCGCTTTCAGGAGAAATGGATGACGATGAATTACCGGCGACTCGGCCGTTCGGGCCTTCAAGTCAGCGAGCTTTCGCTAGGCTCCTGGGTGACTTACGGCAATCAAGTGGATCGGCGCGCCGCGCGTGAATCGCTCGCAGCGGCGCGCGATGCAGGCGTGAATTTCTTCGACAACGCCGAAGTCTATGCCGGCGGCCAGGCCGAGGAAATCATGGGCCAAGCCCTCAAAGAGCTCGCCTGGCCGCGCGTGAGCTACGTGATTTCGACCAAGTTCTTTTGGGGCCTGCGCGAGGCACCCAATCAGTATCACACACTCAATCGCAAATACTTACACAACGCAATCGACGGTTCGCTCGCTCGCTTACAGCTCGATTACGTCGATCTCGTGTTTTGCCATCGCGCCGATCCCGGCACCCCGATCGAAGAGACGGTGTGGGCGATGAGCGACATGATTACGCGCGGCAAAGCACTCTATTGGGGCACCTCCGAATGGAGCGCCGACGAAATTCGCGCGGCTTACGAGATCGCTGAGCGCCATCATCTGCATAAGCCTGTGATGGAGCAGCCTCAGTACAACCTGTTTTGCCGCAAGCGCGTCGAGCAGGAGTACAAGCGGCTGTACGAAGACCTCGGGCTGGGCCTCACGACATGGAGCCCGCTGGCGTCTGGATTGCTCACCGGGAAGTATCGAGCCGGTGTGCCCGCCGGCAGCCGCGCGGAACTTGAAGGCTACGATTGGCTACGTGCGCGGCTGACGGACACCGCCCGCAATGAACGCGTCGCGCAGCTCGAGGCCGTTGCCCAGGAACTCGGTTGCAGCGTCGGGCAATTGGCCATCGCGTGGGTCCTGAAGAATCCGCGTGTCAGCACTGTGATCACCGGCGCATCGCGGGTCGAGCAGATCGCTGAAAATATGAAAGCGAGCGAAGTGGCCACCCGGATCACACCCGATGTCCTGCAAAGGATCGAGGCGATCGTCGCGGACATTGAACAGTAGCCGGCAGCGCTGACACCCCCGGGTAAGCGTTAGTCACGACGGCAGCGCCGCGTCGCTCGCGCGCTGCCGTACAATATGCGCCCGCGTTGCCGCGTTCGAGGGCGTTCGAAGCCCGTTGGCTCCGACGGATGGATTTGCCTGCGTGCCCCGGTGCCCGTGCTCGCTTCCTCACTTTCTCGCTCCCTCACACTAGAACGCAACGCCGCAGCCGCCCCGAAGCCCTGGATCTTTCTTCCGTATGCTCAGCTACCGTCACGCCTTTCACGCAGGCAATCATGCCGATGTCCTCAAGCACGCCGTTATGGTGCAGTTACTGCGTTACCTCGGGCAAAAGGACAAGGCGTATTGGTATATCGACACGCACGCCGGCGCCGGCGTCTACTCGCTGGTCGAAGGCTATGCGACCAAGACCGCCGAATTCGAAACGGGCATCGCCAAACTGTGGCAGCGCACCGATTTGCCGGCACCGCTCGAAGACTACGTCGCGCAGGTCAGCGCGCTCAATGCCGACGGGCAGTTGCGCTATTACCCCGGCTCCCCCTATCTCGCCTGGCGCTTGATGCGCCCGCAGGACCGAATGCGGCTGTTCGAATTGCATACGACCGAGATCGACATCCTGCGCCACAACTTCCGGGATGCCGGCCGGCGCGCGATGCTCTACGCGGGCGACGGATTCGACGGCATCAAAGCGCTGCTGCCCCCGCCGCCGCGTCGCGCGCTCGTGCTCGTCGATCCTTCGTTCGAGGACAAGCGAGACTATGCCCGTACGCTGCACTGCCTCGAAGAAAGTCTCGAGCGCTTTGCCACGGGCATGTACGCGCTCTGGTATCCGCAGGTCACGCGGCTCGAATCGCAGCGATTCCCGGAGCAATTGAAAAAGCTGCAGCCGACGAACTGGCTGCATGTGACGCTCACTGTCAGCCGCCCGCCGTCCGACGGCTACGGGCTGTATGGCAGCGGCATGTTCGTGCTCAACCCGCCTTACACGCTCGCCGCTGCGATGAAGGAGGCGCTGCCCTACCTCGTCGAGGCATTGGGGCAAGACGAAACCGCGCAGTTCAAGATCGAATCGCGCGTCGCTTGATAGCAGTGGAAAAGAAGTGGAAGCCCTACTACCGGTTCCCGTGTCGCATTCGGTAGCCCTGGCCGTTGCCGCCGGCAGGCGTAGCGTCGCCGGCGCCAGGTAACGCGATATACGGTGCCACGACGATAGGCGATTCGCCGCTCGTGGCGTTCAGTTGCTCGGGCGCGGCCAACTGCTGCGTAGGAACCATCGGCGCGCGCGAGAACGGCGCGTTTTGCAGGACCAGACCGCTTTTGCCGTCGTGAATGCCCGTCTGCGTGTCCAGCACTAACGGCGGGCCGTCGGCCATGGCGCGGGTCGTGATGCTCGCAAGGGCTAGCGCAGCCGCCGCATAGGCGGTCGCGCGCGAACGCAGCGAAAAAGAGAAGCCCATGGGGACCGTCCGTAAAAGCGCACGAAGGTGCATACCGAATAGTCGTACCTTAGCGCGCCCCCAGTATCGGCGCTAGTCTCATCGCGCCGTTATATGCCGCTCTACAGTCGCTCTACAGCCACCCGATGGCGCCGCATACGACAAAGCCTCGCTAAATGCGCGAGGCTTGCAGTAACAACGGCTTCGCACGGAAGTGCGCGCGCGCCCGTCGGGCGCTGCTGGCTTGGCTTACAGCGAGTAGCCGTGCGCTGCCAACGAGCGCAGACGGCGCTCGAGGTCTACGACGTCGGACGACGCCGCCAAATAGGCTTCGCGACGATTACGCTCGGCCGATTCGAACCAGTTGCTGAGTTTTTCGAGGATGTAGACAAACATGATGTTCTCCAAGGGTCGGGCCGTGTCCCCGGTGAATCGCACATCAGGGATTTCCCGTAAGGGGTTATCCGGATTATAGAGAGGTTGGCCAAAATTGCGAGTGAAATGCTCGAATGAGGGGCATTCCAGTTCGGAATGGTGCAGGCACACGACTATGCAACGGCGAAATGCACGCTTCTGGGGCGTACCCTCTCCTGCCCGCTCAGCCGCGCGGGCAATGACTTTGAGCGGCGACCGCGCCGTCGTCGGCATGCGCCAGGCCTTCCAAGATCGGGCAATCAGGGCGCGCATCGCCGTGGCAGTGCTTGGCTAGGTGAGTCAAGGTGTCGCGCATTTCCGACAGTTCGGCAATCCGGCGTTCCAGGTCGGCCACGTGCTCCAGTGCGATCGCCTTCACCTCCGCGCTCGCGCGCGAACGGTCTTGCCAAAGCGTCAGAAGCCTATGGATATCGTCGATGGAAAAGCCCAAATGACGCGCCTGACGAATGAACCGCAGCGTATGGACCTCCGGCGCGCCGTAAACCCGGTAGCCGGCATCGGTCCGGGCTTTGGGCGCAAGCAAACCGACACTCTCGTAATAGCGGATCATCTTGGCCGTTACGCCGGATTCGCGGGCCGCTTCCCCGATATTCATGGCAATCCCCGTTTCCCCGTTGACAGATGGAAGCGTATACCTTCCCATCACGGGAAGGTATACGCTTCCATCCATACGGGCTGGCTGCGGGTGTCACGCGGCCGCGGCTCAGTCAAGCGTCATTCCAACGTTTTTAAGAGGAAATCTAGCAATGGTCGAATTCCAAGTCGAAGGTATGAGTTGTCAGCATTGTGTGGGCGCAGTGACGAAAGCGATCCGCGCGCTCGACGCAGCTGCGCAGGTCGAAGTGCATCTCGAAGAGGGGCGCGTGCGCGTGCAATCGAGCGAGAACACTGAGCGGCTGGGCGGCGCCATAGCCGAGGCCGGCTACACGGTGAAAAACAGCCGCACGATCGTCGATGCCTGACCGGCCGGCCGACGCCATGTTCACGGTTGCCGTTATCGGTGCCTCCGGGCTGCTCGGGCGCGCCGTCGCCGGTGACCTGGGCACACGTACCGGTTGGCGCGTGGTACCCACGGCACACCGGCGCGCGGATGAAAATACTGCCGCGCTCGACATACGCGATGCCGCGGCTGTCGCGCTGTTCGTCGACAGGGTTCAGCCGCATGCGATCGTCATCGCGGCCGCCGAGCGCCGGCCTGATGTCTGCGAACGCGATCCCGCCGCTGCGCGTGCGTTGAATGTGGAGGCAGTCCGAACGATCGCATCGGCCGCTCGGCGCTGCGGCGCATGGGTCCTATCGATCTCGACCGACTACGTGTTCGACGGAAGCGCACCGCCTTATCGCATCGACGATTCACCCGCCCCGCTCAACGCATATGGCCGCAGCAAGCTCGAAGGCGAACGCGCGCTGATCGAATCGACCGATCTCGGCTGCGTGCTGCGGCTCCCGCTGCTATTCGGGCCGATCGTCGAATGGGCGGAATCGGCTGTGACGAGCCTCGTGCCGGCGATCGTAGCGTCAGCCACGCCTGGCAGCCCACCGGCTCCGATGGATGCGTGGGCGACTCGTTACCCGACGTACACACCCGACGTCGCTTATGTCATTCGCGGCATGCTCGAGCGCCACGCCGAAGGCGAGGCCATTTGCGGCCTGGCACAGTGGTCCGGCGACGAGCCGATGACGAAGTTCGAGATCGCCTCGCGCATTGCGCGCGCGCTCGATATCGACGCCCGCCTCGAGCCTCAAGCCGCGAGCACCGAGACCACGCCGCGCCCTCGCGACTGCCATCTCGACTCGAGCCGGCTCGAAGCGCTCGGGATTGGCCGGCGTACGCCGTTCGATGCCGCGATCGCCGAGGTGCTGCGCACGTCGCCCTCACCCGCGCAACCACGTTGACAGCGGCGGCTCCACGCTCAATGGAAGTTTCGGGTATCCGATTGCAGCCCTCCTAGAAGATGCGACAAATCCACGAGCCGCTTGGCGACCAGATGCCGCACTTCCCCCTGGCACTGCCACACGCCATACACGGCAAGCAGCGAAGCGCCGAGCACTTCCTTGCGCTGCTTCTCGAGCAGGCTCGGCCAAATGATGACGTTGACGTTGCCCGTTTCGTCCTCGAGCGTCATGAATATGACGCCTTTGGCCGTACCCGGACGCTGACGAACCGTCACGATGCCGCAGCCGCGCGCGGGCTGGCCGTTACGATAGCCGTTTAACTTCGATGCCGGCATCAGCCTCTTTTCGAATAGGCGCGCACGCAGCAAGGCAAGCGGATGCCGACGCAGCGTAAATCCCGCCGAGCGGTAATCGGCCACGATGTTTTGCCCCTCCGTCGGCACGCCGAGCAAAGGGGTATCGTCCGCTTCGAACGCCGCGGCCAACATGTCCCGCTCGGGCACGGCGGCCACCGAATGCCACAGCGCTTCGCGCCGATTGCCGACGAGCGTCGACAACGCATTCGCATCGGCGAGCACATGCAGATCCTGCCGATTGAGTTGTGCGCGGCGCGCGAGATCGTGCGCGCTCTCGAACCCTCTAACGGCCCGCGCATTTTCGATACGCTCGGCCACGTCTTCTTTCATGCCGCGCAACAGCGATAGACCAAGGCGCACGGCCGGGCGCGCCGCGCCTTCGATCGGCTCGAGCGCGGCATCCCAACTGCTGACGGTCACGTCGGCCGGCAACACCTTCACGCCATGGCGCCGCGCATCCTGCACGAGCTGAGACGGCGAATAAAAACCCATCGGCTGGCTGTTCAGCATCGCGGCAAGGAATGCTTCGGGTTCATGGCACTTGAGCCAACTGCTCGTATAGACGAGCAGCGCGAAGCTCGCCGCATGGCTCTCCGGAAAGCCATATTCGCCGAAGCCCTTGATCTGCTCGAAAATCGAATCGGCAAAGCTACGCTCATACCCTCGCTCGAGCATCCCGTTCACGATGCGCTCGTAGTACTTCTGCAAATTGCCTTTGCGCTTCCATGCCGCCATCGCCCGCCGCAATTCATCGGCTTCGCCCGGGGTGAAACCGGCCGCGACGATCGCGACCTGCATCACCTGCTCCTGAAAAATCGGCACGCCAAGCGTGCGGCCTAAAGCCGCCTTCAAAGCCTCGCTCGGATAAGTCACGGATTCGAGCCCCTGACGCCGGCGTAAATATGGATGCACGGCGCCGCCTTGGATCGGTCCGGGCCGGACGATCGCCACTTCGATCACGAGATCGTAGAATTCCTTTGGCCGCAGGCGTGGCAGCATGCTCATCTGCGCGCGCGATTCGATCTGAAAAACACCGACCGTATCGGCACGCGAAATCATGGCGTATGTTTTCTCGTCTTCGGGCGGCACGTCCTGCATATCGAAGCGCTCCCCGCGCCGCTCGGAGACGAGGTCGAGCGCGCGTCGTATCGCCGACAGCATGCCGAGTGCCAAAACGTCTACCTTTAGCAGCCCTAACGATTCGAGATCGTCTTTGTCCCATTGAATGACGGAACGATCGGGCATCGCCGCATTCTCGACCGGCACGAGCCGCGTCAGTTTGCCGCGGCTGATGACGAAGCCGCCCGAATGCTGCGATAGATGGCGGGGAAAATTGAGCAGTTGCGCCGCCAGCCGCGCCCAAGCTTGAATCAGCGGCTTGTCGGGATCGAGCCCGGACTCTTCGAAACGTTGGAGCAAATCGCGGCTCGTATCGAACCAATGATGCGACTTCGCAACGGCATCGACGATCTGTGGATCGACGCCCAGCGCTTTGCCCGTTTCGCGCAATGCGCCGCGCGGACGATAAGTGGATACTGCCGCCGCAATCGCCGCGCGATGCCGGCCATATTTGCGATAGATGTACTGCATGACGAGCTCGCGCCGCTGATGCTCGAAATCGACGTCGATGTCGGGCGGCTCGCCCCGCTCCTTACTGATGAACCGCTCGAACAGCATGTTGCCGCGCGCGGGATCCACCTCGGTGATGCCGAGGCAATAGCAGACGGCCGAATTGGCAGCCGACCCGCGCCCTTGGCATAGGATGTTTTGGCTGCGCGCATAGCGCACGATGTCGTAGACGGTCAAGAAATACGGCTCGTAACGCAGTTGCGCAATCAATTCGAGTTCATGCTCGATCTGCTTTTGAACCGCGTGTGCAATACCAGCGGGGAAACGCCGTCGCGCCCCCGCATACGTCTCTTTACGCAGATATTCGGTAGGCGTGAATCCCGGCGGCACGAGTTCGTCGGGATACTCGTAGCGAAGCTCTTCCAGCGAAAACGTGCATCGCGACAAAATGTTGATCGTCTCGCACAGTGTGTCGTGGGGATAAAGATTGACAAGACGCAAACGCGAGCGCAAATGCTGCTCGGCATTGGGCGCAAGCGCGTAGCCGCATTCGTGAACGCTCTTGCCGACGCGAATGGCTGTCATGGTGTCTTGTAGCGGCTTGCGCGAGCGCACATGCATGACGACGTGACCCAGTGCGACGACCGGTATGCGCTGGCGATGCGCGACGTGCTCGAGCGCACCGCGATGAATGTCGTCCATCGCGCGCTGATGGAGCACGAGTCCCGCCCAAGCGCGGCCGGGAAAGGTTTCGTCGAGCCATTCGAGCTGCGCCGCAAGCGCCTCTTCCTTGGCCGGGAAATCGGGTACGAGAATCGCCAAGCAATCGGGCATCCCGCGTAGATAAGCGAATTCGGGCTCCGGGCGGGAGAGATCGTACGGTGTCAGCCGATACTCACCCTTCGGCGCGCGCGTGCGTGCAAGCGTGATGAGCTCCGACAGATTGCCGTACCCCTCCCGATTTTGTGCGAGCAAGACGAGCCCGAACGACGGCGAGCCGTCGGCATGGCGCAGGCGGAAGTACGAACCGATGACGAGCGGCAACCCAACCTCCTTCGCAGCCTCATGCGCCCGTACGACGCCTGCAAGCGAGCATTCGTCGGTAATCGCTATGCCTGCGTAGCCGAGTTGCGCCGCACGCGCGACGAGCTCTTGCGCGTGCGACGCACCATGCAGGAACGTGAAGTTGGAGAAGCAAAAGAGCTCGGCATACGCCGGCAGACCATTGAGACCGGGAATCATCGCGCGTCATCCGAATAGGCCGTGAAGAAACCAGCGCGGTCCTTCGTCGGCATCGCGGCTGCTGACGCGTTCGCGGTAAATCCAGTAGTGGTTTTTATCGTCGGCTTCGGCGACGAAGTAATCGCGCGTGGCGAGCTGGCCGTCGAACCAACCTGCCTCGATGCGCTCGGCCGGCGAAACGACGCGCAACGGCGATCCGTAAAACGGACGATGCGCTCGCGTGAGCAAGCGGACGGGTGCCGCGAGCATCCAGGTAGGCCGCGGCAGCCCTTCGGGCAAGGCGGCCTTCGTAGCAAGGCCAGTCAGCGTAAGCGGCGCCCAACGATTGGCAACCTCGGGCCGGTGATCGGCAACCGGCGCGGGGCGCAACACGTTGTCCTCGCCAAGCCGCGCCACCAGCAGTTCGAGCAGACGCGCATGGCTTTGCGCCGACCCGCCCGGCTCCGGAAAGAGTTGTTCAGCCGGCGGCTCGGCCGCCTCCACCTTCGACGCATCGAGCCGCACCGCGATCATCGGGGCCGCAAGCGCGATACGGTGCAGCCGCTCCTTGAGCAGGCGCAGCAGATGCGTCTCCTGCCAAGTAGGCTCGCCAAGTGCAATCTCGATCGAGGTAGGTGCTACCGCTTGCCGGCCCCGCTCATGTTCAAGCGAAAGCGCGATAGCCGCCACGGCCAATTGCTTCGCGCAAAGCCAGCCGCACAATTGCACGATCAATCGATGCGCGGCGTGCAAGGCGCCCTCCGCATGCTCGATGCGGTCGGGTAATTCGGTGCGCGCGGAAAACGTGGGCGGCAGCGTGAGCCAATCGAAGAGTTCGGGCGCCGTGCCGAATGCGCGATCGAGCGAATCGAGCACGTGCTCGCCGCAGCGACGCTGCAATCCGGCGCGAGGCAAGCGGCGAACGTCTGCGATCGACGCACAGCCTAGGCCTACGAGCCAATCGGCGAACGGCCGCGCCTCCGGCACGGCAATCATCGGCAACGGCGCCAAGACGCGCTCGAGCGAGCGCAGCCGTATCACGCGGCGGTGGCCATAGCGTGCCAGCAGCCATGCGCCTTGGCCCGTGGGCGCAACGCCGACGTGTGCCGTATAGCCGAGCGCATCGAGGATCGTGCGCGCCTGCCGGCATAAGGCCCTCACCCCACCGAAAAGCCTTAGGCTCGCACCGACTTCGACAATCACCGTCGTTTCCTCGGCCAGCGCCACGTCAGGCGAAAACCGCATCAGGGCCACGCCTACTTCACGTTGCGCCGCAGCCTCGCGTGCCACATCGCGCTCAATCATCAGCGCATCGGCCGACAACGTGAGCACGCCGCCGCGCTTCATCCCGAGACGAATGCCCGCCGCACGCGCCGCTGCATCGGCGATGACAACCTTGTCCTTCTCGAGCACGACACTGCCTGCCCCAGAATCAGGCAGCCACTTCGGCCGGAATACTTCGAGCGGCAGTTTCGGTAAGTGGACGGCGAGAAAGACGCGCATGGCGAGACAGCAAAACAGGCGTGGGTTGAAGAGAGATCGACAAAGACTCCGTGCACGATGGCCCTCGTCGCTTGACGATATCGGCCATCAATCCCTCGGCCGACGGCCGCAGGGCCACCCGCAGCAGTGCCGGCGACGCATTTTGCGCAACCGTTAAAGGCCGCACCATCACGAACAGCGTTTCGCCCGACTGCGCCGCCAGATGCAGGCGGCGCAGCGACGACGGCTGCGCATGCGACGCCCAAAAAATCAACGCCCCGCAACTGCCGGCCCGCAGTATTTGCTCGGCTGACCATAATGCATCGGCGGTCTTCGGCGCCTTCACAAGGAATAGGCGATCGAGCGGCAGGCCGATGTATCCGAGCCCCAAGCCATTAGGAATTTGAGGCGGTTGCAGCAAAGCGATGGGCCGCTCGCCCAAAGCGCTGAGCGCAGGCTGCAAGAGCCGCATCTCGCCGATTCCCATCTGCTGGACGAGCAAATCGACCAGCGCGCCGAGCGGCCAACCGCCACCGGGCAACTCGGCCGACAGCGCCGGATAGCCCGTTTCCACGACGCGAGCACGGCCGCGCGCAAGCTGCGAGGCCCGCCACAGCGACGGGTGGATCTCTTCGGCACGAACGGGAGAAGAAAGCATCGCAGCTACGAATCCTGTATATCCATACAGTGATATTACACGCAATCACGGAGGGACGAACTGGAACTTTTTATGCGCTTCAGAGGGCCCCCGACTTTCACGCATGCCACGATCTTTCGTAAATTCCCTCCTCTCTCGTCACGCAGGGCCGAGTGTCCTCTGCAAATCCTGCGGCTGCCCACACGATTCGGTCGATGCCGCAGGCAACGTCAAGATCTTGCTCGCTGCTCGTGCCCAGGCGGCATCGACCGTATCCGTTGCGGACACATCCTTTTTCCCTGTGCCAAACGCTCTCGGGCGTTGACCGAGCCGCCGCGCCCGATGGCGACACGGTCGGCTGCTCAAGGAGAGCGGGGTAGGTCGTTGCCCAAGTTACGGACGCGCGACACCGTCTGGACCCATACAGCACGACAGCCATTCCCCATAGAGCGTAATGGCAGCTCTTCTAAAAAACACACATATCTATTTAATTACCTGAGTAGCCGCCGTCTTTTCGACTCATTAGCGGACTGGAGATTTCCAAACACTGCCCTCTCTCTCGCGCCGATTAGGCACGCAAAATGCCGCGCCCGATCGCTTCGAGTGCCCTATACGAGACGTCCAAAAGCCCCCTTGCTGCAAATGCGCTCGATATTCGCACACCTCGTCCTCCTGTCGCCGGACATCCACGCGCGGGCCGAATTGGTGCAGATAGTCGAATGCATCCGCCTGCGAGAACCCTATGAATGCCGGAAATTGGTCATCAATTGTCATTGGGGTGAACCTCGCCTGCCGGTATCATTCTTTTACGTTTATTATTACGAAAGATTACGCGCGCCTATGCCGTCGCATCACCCCATGCGTCGCGCGGCATGAATCTCGATCGGAGGCTCATCGATGCACTACCCTGCATTGCGCAAGGACGAGTCGGCGCTCGCGCCGCTTTCTCACACATGCGGTACCGAACCGGCAGCAAGCTATGGAGTCAGGCCGATCGAGGTCGTTTGGTGCAACGACCCGGGGCAACTGCGCGCAATTGCCCCCCGTGCGCCGCGCCTGGGAATCGCGGCTGCGCTCGCGGCTGCGCAAAATGCGTGCGAGCGCAACCGCATGGTCAATGGCCTGCTGCATTTGATCGGCTTTTCCACCTTCTCCTATTTCGGGCTCGAAATCGCCCGCGATCGTGTGGAAAGACTCTTTTTACACGAAGCGTTCATCCCCTACACCTATCGCGGGGAGTACGTGCGCGAGCGCTACCACGAGATCGATCCACGCACGGTGGCGGCCCGTCGAGGAACGCTGCCGCTCGTATGGGATTTGCAGCAGTTGCGCGCACAACCATCGGGCGCGTTGCAGGGCGAGCGTGCGCAAGAAGGGTTGGACGGGTTCATCCGGACCATGCGCGAAGACGGCATGCGCAGCGGCTTGATGTTCGCCATGTCGATACCGGATACGCGGCTGCACGCGTTCATGAGTTTCACCGGACAACGGCGCAGCCGCGATTGGATTACCTCGACCACGCTCGAGCAAGCGCTGTCGGTCGGCCTATCCGTCCACACGATCGCGTCGCAGCAACTGCGGGCCGCCGCGCGCCAGCGCACGGCCGAAGACCTCACGGCCTTCGAGCACGACCTGCTGCTGGGCATCGCGGAAGGTGCATCGGATAAGGAAATCGGGCGCCGCCTCGATACGAGTGCCCATAACGTCGATTACCACCTGCGTAAGCTTCGCAAGCGCTTTGGCGTGGCCAATCGCACCGAGCTCACCTATCTCACTTCGAAGCTCGAACTCATCTAATCCGGCCGCGGGTCACGCTCGTGACCGGCTTGCGCTGCCAAGCGAGCAGCCGAGCGCCGGCGCCCACATCGCGGGCATGCACGTTGCTGTGAGAGTCGGCACAGCCCGGTCTCGCCGGGCGATGACCTAAAGGAGCGCCGCCATGCCCAACGACGACGAGCTCGCCACGCCGACCGACCCGCTCAACACCGTACCCGACTCGACAAGTCCTGCGTACGCCAACCTGCATCCCGTCACACGCGCCTTCGACACGTTCGCGAGCGCCGTGACTCGCTGGGCCGGCTCGCCCGTCGCATTCGGCTTGGCCGTCATTGCGCTCGTCGTCTGGGCCGTGTCCGGCCCCTTCTTCCATTACTCCGACGCATGGCAACTGATCATCAATACGAGCACGACGATCGTCACGTTTCTCATGGTGTTCGTCATCCAGCAGAGCCAGAACAAGGATAGCGTGGCAATTCACCTGAAGCTGAACGAGTTGATCGCGGCCTATCGCACGGCCAATAACCAACTGATCGGCATTGAAGACGCGTCTGAGGAGGATCTGCGCCGCATCGCCAACGCGTATCTAGAGTTGGCCAACAAGGCGAGGACAACGAAAGCCGATCGAGCCACAATCGAAAAATCCGTCAGCGAAGTGAAAGCCTCACCGGATTGCGATCACAAGAAATAGCCGAGCTGCAGGCCTCGCCGACAACAACGTCGCGGTCGCGTCGCTGACTCGCGAAGGTACCCCTATCTCAATGCGCTGCGTCGCGCGGCGGCGTCGGAAAATGCACGCCGGCGCGTTGCGCGGCAGCTGTTATGTGCGCCTCGATGCTGCGCCCCGCCGCTTCGCCATCGCGCGCTTTCAGCGCATCGACGATTGCCCTGTGCTCGCGATAAGTCGACTGCAGCAGTTCGCGTCGATAAAAAGGCAGACGCTGGCTTTCCTTCATGATTTCACTGCTGCTGCGCAGTATCGCTTCGATCGCACTGTTACCGGCCACCGCGACGATGGACATGTGAAACGCAAAATCGAGTTGCGCGGCCGTGTCGAGATCGCCCTCGGCCAGCGCATCGTGCAGTTGAGCGATGTTCTCTTCGAGCGATTCGATCATGTCGTCGGTCATCGCCAAGGCGGCCATGCGCGCCGCAAAACCCTCCAGGGCATAGCGCATCTGATAGGTGTCGGGCAACGACGATTGCTCGGCAAAACGCCATGCCTGTCCGTTTTGCGGTTGCGCGCTTTGCACGTACACGCCCTTGCCCGCGCGGATCGTCAGCATGCCCAGCGCCTCGAGCGTCGACAATGCCTCGCGCAGCGCGGCGCGGCTGATGTCGAGCTCCGCCGAGAGCTGCCGCTGCGCCGGCAGCGCAGTGCCCACCGGATACGCGCCGCGTTCGATGCGCTCGCGCAGCGTCTCGGTCGCGGCTTCCGTGACCGTCTGTGTATTGCTTCTCATTGTGCAGAAGAAATCGCCTGGTCGGACCACCATTGTAGCGCGCGCTTGCCGTCGGACCCCGCCCCGGCGCCGGCGAGACCGCCTTCCCAGGGAATATCCCTACGCACGTGAGGCTTGACGCGACTATATCGGCTTCCTAATCTTCGTCATAAGTCACCTGGTCTTACCAGTTGGACCAGATCGAGTTCCTATCACCCATCGGAGGAAGCCGTGCTTAGGTTCATCAATTCGTTGTTCGGCCGGGTCATGGTCGCGCTCGTGGCCGGCATCGTGATCGGCGCGCTGTTCCCGCACTTTGCGCAATCGCTGCGGCCGTTTGGAGACGGCTTCCTGAAACTCATCACCATGGTGATCGCCCCGATTGTCTTCTGCGTGGTGGTGAGCGGTATCGCCGGCGCCGGCAACCTGAGAAAGGTCGGACGCGTCGGCGGCAAAGCCATCGTCTACTTCGAGGTCATGACCTCGCTCGCACTATTGATCGGCGCGGTCCTCGCGATCGTGCTCAAGCCGGGCGCCGGCATGAACGTGGATGTCCACTCGCTCGATGCGCAAGCGTTGGCCACTTATTCCGAACATGCCAAGAGCCTCAAGGATGTCGCGGCGTTTCTGTTGAAGATCATCCCCAGCACCGCCTTCGACGCTTTCGCGAAAGGGGATATCCTGCAAGTGCTCGTGTTCGCCGTGATGTTCGGCTCGGCACTGTCGCTGCTCGGCGATAAAGCCAAGCATGTGAACTCGCTGATCGAGGAACTCGCACAGGTGTTCTTCCGCGTAATGGGCTTCATCATCAAGCTCGCCCCGCTCGGCGTCCTCGGTGCCATCGCGTTCACGACCGGCACTTACGGCGTGGCATCGCTCAAGCAACTGAGCCTGCTCGTACTCGTCTTCTACGCGAGCTGCGCCCTGTTCGTCGTGATCGTACTGGGCGTCGTCATGCGACTGGCCGGTTTCAACGTCTTCAAGCTGATTCGCTATCTGCGCGAAGAACTCGTGATCGTGCTCGGCACAGCGTCGTCCGACGCCGTGCTGCCGCAAGTCATGCGCAAGCTCGAATGGATGGGCGTGAAGGATTCGACGGTCGGCCTGGTCATTCCCACCGGCTACTCGTTCAATCTCGACGGTTTCTCCATCTACCTGACACTGGCCGTCCTGTTCATCGCACAGGCCACCAATACGCCTTTGTCGATGCACGATCTCATCGTGGTCGTGCTGATCTCGCTCATCACGTCCAAGGGCGCGCATGGGATCCCCGGCTCGGCGATCGTGATTCTCGCGGCCACCCTATCGGCCATTCCCGCCATTCCGGTGCTCGGCCTCGTACTCATTCTTCCCGTCGATTGGTTCGTCGGTATCGCGCGCGCGATCACGAACATGATCGGCAATTGCGTGGCAACGGTCGTCGTGGCCGCGTGGGAAAAAGACATCGACCATGTGCGTGCACATCGCGTCTTGGATCAAGACCCCGCGCTTCGTTTCGTTCCGGAAGCGGTCGTCCCGGCGGCTATCGATGCGCCCGTGCGCGGCGCACCGGCCGTTTAACGATGATTGCCGTGCGGCCGGCGCGATCGGCCGCACGATGCGTGCCCCACCGCCCCCCCTCAGGCAAGACGTTGCCCCGCGTCTGCTCCTCGCCCGCCCCTCTTTGATACCTGCGAATCTATCTATCATGGCCATTCCGACACTCGATCCCAACGCACCCGATTTCACGCGCCGCTGCCTAAATCTCGCCGATTCGCGCCTCGGTGCCAAAGCGCTGGCCGCCAGCGACGAATTCTTCGCGCCGAAGGAGCGCATGCTCGAGCCGCAGGCCGCCGTCTTTATCCCCGGCAAATACGACGATCACGGCAAGTGGATGGACGGCTGGGAGACGCGGCGCAAGCGCACGACCGGCGAAGACTGGTGCGTCGTAAAGCTCGCACGCCGCGGAACAATCGAGGGCGTCGACATCGACACGAGCCACTTCACGGGCAACTATCCGCCGGCGGCATCGATCGAGGCCTGCACGACGCAAGGCGATGTGCCGCCCGATAACATGCAATGGCACACACTCGTCGCTCCCACCGCCTTACAAGGCAATCAGCACCATTACTTCGGGGTGCGCCATGCCGATTCGTTTACCCATATCCGCATCACGCTGTTCCCCGACGGCGGCGTGGCGCGCCTGCGGGTCTACGGCAAGCCCGTGCTCGACTTCGCTCATGCCGCATCGACGAGCCGCGAGTTTGTCGACCTCGCGGCTGCGGTCAACGGCGCCTACGTCGTCGCGGCGAACAATCAGCATTTCGGTCTCGCATCGAACATGCTATTGCCCGGCCGCGGCGTCAACATGGGCGACGGATGGGAGACGCGCCGCAGACGCGAACCGGGCAACGATTGGGCGATCGTCGCGCTCGCGCATCCCGGCGTGATCCGCAAGATCGACGTCGACACCGCGTTCTTCAAAGGCAACTATCCCGATCGCTGCTCGCTGCAAGCGGCCTACGTCGCGGGCGGGACCGACGAATCGTTGATTACGCAGTCGATGTTTTGGCCGGTCCTGCTTCCCGAGCAACGGTTGCGCATGGACGCCGAGCATCCCTACGAACACGAGATTGCCGCGATCGGCGCGGTCACGCACGTGCGCCTGAACATCTTCCCGGACGGCGGCGTATCGCGCCTTCGTCTGTGGGGCGAACTCGCGTGAGGGCAACTCTATGATCGCAAGCCAGGTACTGCGCGTCGAGCCCCTCACGCGCCAAGCATTCGCCCCATTCGGCGACGTCGTTTCGCTCGACGGCGCACGCCGCTTCCCGATCAACGGCGGCACCACCGAGCGTTTCCACGATCTGGCGACGATCGACGTGGCCGATGCCGGCGGCCGCCCGCTCGTCAACGTCTTCCGGGGGCAACCGCGTGCGCTTCCGTTCGAGGTGACGATGATGGAGCGTCATCCTCTCGGCAGCCAAGCGTTCATCCCGTTGGGTGACGTTCGTTACCTCGTCGTGGTCGCGCCGCCGGGGCCGTTCGACGAGCGGCAGATGCGCGCCTTCAGCGTCGAGGGTGGAATCGGCGTGAACTACGCGCGCGGCGTATGGCATCACCCGCTGATCGTGCTCGATGCAGTCGGCGATTTTCTCGTGGTCGATCGCGGTGGCGATTCGCCGAACTGCGACGAAATCGAATTGGCTTGGCCCTATCGGTTGTCGTTCGATACGCTAGCGGTGATTTGATCGTCCCGTTGCACGGAAACGGTGCCACGACGTGATCGAAGCGGCTGTTCCGGCACCGGAACGCCGCGCCGATTGCCGGTAGAATGGCCGTCATGGACACGTGCCGTTATTGCGGAAAAAACCGTGACGAATGGGAATGCCATGGGCAGGAATGCCGTACGGCGATCGCCCGAGCACTGCGTCGGCACCGGTCGGGCTTGCCGATGGTGCCTAATGTCATCCGCAATGAAGTGCCCGCCGGCGCCAGTACGCGCGAAGTGATCGCCGTCCTGTCGCGGCAGCGGCTGCGGGCGCGGCGCGCGAACGAAGAGCGGCGCGAGCGTCGAGAAGCGGAAGGCTACGACGACGAGTCATAGCGCGCCCACCAGCCTGTAACCCACGCCCGTCTCCGTCACGATGTGCTCCGGTTGGGCCGGATCGCGCTCGAGCTTTTGGCGCAAATGGCCCATGTAGATGCGCAAGTAGTGCGGGCTGTCGATGCGCGATGGGCCCCACACTTCCTGCAGCAATTGCCGGTGCGTCAAAACGCGGCCCGCGTGGCGAGCCAGCGACACCAGCAAACGGTACTCGATCGGCGTCAGGTGAATAGCCCGCCCCTCGCGCTGCACGATGCGCATTTCGAAGTCGACTTCGACCGCACCGAAGCGCAGTTTCGATGCCTCGTCCGGCGTCCCCCGACTGCGCCTGCGCAACTGCGCGCGAATGCGCGCCAGCAGTTCGGGCACGCCGAACGGCTTCGTCAAATAGTCGTCCGCGCCGGCATCGAGTGCTGCGACCTTCTCCTCTTCGCGCGTGCGGGCCGATAAAACGATAATCGGAACGGAGGACCATTCGCGCAGTTGCCTAATGACGTCTGCGCCGTCCATGTCCGGCAGGCCAAGGTCGACGATGACGAGATCGGGCCGCGCGCTGGCCGCGAGCGACACGCCCCTGCGTCCGGTATCGGCTTCGAGAACACGCAGTTTTTCCGATTCGAGCGAGGCGTGCACGAAGCGTCGGATGGGTTTGTCGTCTTCGATCAGCACGACGGTAATCGCGGATTCCGACATCGTTAAGCTCCGTTGGCCGGGGCCGGCGGCGTCGACAACGGCGTGTTCCCCACGGGCTCGGGCGACGACACGGTGTGCGGTTTGCCTTCAGCCGCGTCGTGCAACGGGTCATCGTCGACATCCTCGGCTTCGATCGTCGGCGTTTCGTTCGCCGGCACCGTAAACCAGAAAGCGGCGCCGATCACGGCGCCGTCGGCCGCGAGCCGATTCTGGGCGCCGATGCGGCCGCCGTGCGCCTCGATAACCGCCCGGCAAATCGCGAGGCCAAGACCGATACCGGGTTTGGCCGATTCTTTTTCCCCGCGCGTGAATTTTTCGAACAAGCGAGACTCCAGCCCGACGGGCAGCCCCGGCCCGGCGTCCTGCACCTCGACTTTGACATAGCGCTCCGAGCCGGCTTCGAGCGTCGATGCCGTAATCGCGATCGGCGAGCCCGCCGGGGTGTACTTCGACGCATTTTCCAGCAGGTTCGCAAAAAGCCGTTCCACCAGCACGGCATCGAGTTGCACCAGCGGCAAATCGGGCGGCACCCGCGTTTCGACCGGGCGACCCGCGAGCCTGCGACGGCACGCCGACAAGGCCGAGCCTATCACTTCTTCGATCGACGACCACTGGCGATTGAGCCGCATACTGCCTTCCTGCAGCCGTGCCATGTCGAGTAGATTCGTGACGAGGCCTGTCATGCGTAATGCTTCCTCGTGTATTGCCTCGGCCAGCTCTTGAGCTTGCGGCCCGCTACGCTCGTCGCCGTGTGGCCGTTGCGCCAGCATTGACGCAAAGCCGACGATCGACGTGAGGGGCGTGCGTAAATCATGCGAAATAGCGGAAAGCAGCGAATTGCGCAAACGCTCCGACTCCATACTGACCAGCGCGTCCTGCGCAATCTCGACGTAATGCACGCGTTCGAGCGCCAACGCGATTTGCGACGCGAAAGTGTCGATCATCCGGCGTTGCTCGGGAATCGCGAGCGCCTCCATGCGCAGCGACAGGATGGCCACCACCCCGCGCGTGCGCATCGGCGCTCTGAGCGGCAGATAGAGTGCGGCGGCGGCAGGTAACGTATCGGTGCCGTGACCCGCGCTCTTTTGCTGGTCGTACACCCACTGTGCGATGTCGAGGTCGACGCACGAGGCATCGAGCGTCAGCGATTCCTCAGGGTGCTCGACCTTCTGCTTTACCTTTTCGGCACTATCGGGCAAGAGAATCGCCGCACGCGCTTGAAACACTTCGGCGATGTGGCGCGTGCCGACTTCGATGATCTGCGCGGTCGTCAATGCTGCTCCGAGTTCGCGCGCCATGGCAAACATAGCGCCCGTGCGACGTTCCCGTAGGGTCGCGATGCGCGCCTGCCCGCGCAGGCTCGCTGTCAAGTTGCTGATCGTGAGCGATGTGGCCAACATGACAGCGAACGTCAGCAGATACTGCGTATCCGACACCGTCAACGACATGCGCGGCGGCACGAAGAAGAAATCGAACGCCGCCACGCCGAGGAACGAGAACATGACGCCGGGCCCGCGTCCCAGCTTCGCGGCCGTAAATATCGTGCCGAGCAGATACAGCATGATCAAGTTCGCGAGCGAAATACGATCGACGAAGACACTAGCGACGATCGTGATCGCCGCGCAGATACCGAATGCATAGGCGTATGAAGTGACGGGCGATCGCGCGTTCATACCGGCGATCCCAGCGAACCGCGCCCCTGCCTCTCCACGTTCGGCCGTCTCGCGCACCGTGCCGGAATTGACAAGTGTGACGTCGATGTCGCGTGCCGCGCGAATCAGGCGTTCGCCCATGGAGCGCTGCAGCCAGGTGCGCCATCCGCCTGCGGGCGATGCGCCCGCGACGAGCTTCGACACATTGCGCATGCGCGCATAGGCAATCAGCGTTTGCGTCGCGTCTCGGCCCTGCAGCGTTACTGTCTCGGCGCCGAGTTCGGACGCGAGCTTCAACGCATCGAGCGTACGCTTGCGAATCGCATCGGGCAGCTGCTGCAGCTTGGGCGTCTCGACGTACACCGCAAGCCAGTCGGCTTTGAGGCTCGTCGCGAGCCGCGCGGCCGCGCGCACGAGCGTCGCGCTCTCGGGCCCGGCGCCGACGCAGGCGATGATGCGCTCGCGCGCCTGCCAAATACGGTCGATCGACCGATCGGCGCGATACTCGCGCATTTGCGCGTCGACGCGATCGGCCGTGCGGCGCAGCGCCAGTTCTCGCAGCGCGATGAGATTGCCCTTGCGAAAGAAGTTTTGCACGGCGTTTTCGGCTTGATGCGGCAAGTACACCTTGCCGTCGCGCAAACGATCGAGCAGTTCTTCGGCGGGCAGATCGACGAGCGTCACTTCATCGGCTAAATCGAACACGCGATCCGGCACGGTCTCCCAAACGCGAATCCCGGTGATCTGGCCCACGACGTCGTTCAGGCTCTCGAAGTGCTGGACGTTGACCGTCGTGTAAACATCGATGCCCGCCTCGAGAAGCTCATGCACGTCCTGCCAGCGCTTGAGGTGCCGCGAGCCTTGAACGTTCGAATGAGCGAGTTCGTCCACGAGCAGGAGCGCAGGCTTACGCGCGAGCGCCGCGTCGAGATCGAACTCGGCAAGCTGCCGCCCGCGATACTCGATCTTGGCAGGCGGAATCGTTTCAAGGTCTTCGACGAGCGCAAGCGTTTCCTTGCGGCCATGCGTCTCGACAATGCCTATCACAACGTCCACGCCCTCCTCGCGCCTGCGCCGCGCGGCCATTAGCATCGCGAACGTTTTGCCGACACCGGCCGATGCGCCGAAGAACACCTTCAGCCGGCCGCGCTGGCGCTTCTCCTCGTCGCGCTGGATTTTATCGAGCAGGGCATCCGGATCGGGTCGTTCCATCATTTGTCTTCACGACCGAAGCGCTTGCTGCGCCTCGGAATGTCCCTGGTTTGTAACGGCTCGTTGCGGATTCGTTCAATGCAGTGCTTGCAGCCGATCGAGCGCGAGGTTCAACTTAAGCACATTCACGCGCGCTTCGCCGAGTACCCCCAGTTGCCGCCCCAATGTGTTCCGTGCAATGAGGCCATCGACTTGCTCGCGCGACAGCCCCCTCGCCTTCGCCACCCGCGCGGCTTGGTAAGCCGCGGCTGCGGGCGAGATGTCGGGGTCCAGCCCGCTGCCCGAGGACGTCACGAGATCGACCGGCACCGCAGTTGTATTCGTCGGGTCGGCGTCGCGCAGCGCATTTAAGCGCCCCTTGATCTCGTCTGCAAGGGCCGGGTTCGTCGGGCCGAGATTCGAACCGCCCGAGCTTTGTGGATTGTACGGATTCGGCACAGTGGCCGACAAGCGGCCCCAAAAGTAGCCGGGCACATCGAATTGCTGCCCGATCAGCTCGGAGCCCACGGCCCGGCCGTCCTGCTCGATCAAGCTGCCGTTGGCCTTGTGCGGAAAGAGCGTTTGTCCTATTGCCGTCACGATAGCCGGATAGAGGACACCCGTGATCACCGTGAAGGCGGCAAACAGCACCAGCATGGGTCTAAACAAGTCTTTCATATCAAGCGGCTCCCATGGCCGTAATCAGCATATCGATGAGCTTCATGCACGGAAACGGCAGCAGGAGCCCGCCGAGCCCATAGATCAGCAGATTGCGGCGCAGCAGCGAGGCGGCGCCAAGCGGCCGATACTTCACGCCCTTCAGCGCGAGCGGGATCAGAAAGACGATGATCAGCGCATTAAAGATCACGGCCGATAGAATCGCCGATGCCGGCGACGTCAAATGCATGACGTCGAGCACGCGCAGTACGGGATACGTCGTTGCGAACGCCGCCGGAATGATGGCGAAATATTTGGCGACGTCGTTGGCGATCGAGAATGTCGTTAGTGCGCCGCGCGTCATCAGCATCTGCTTGCCGATCTCGACGATCTCGATGAGCTTCGTCGGGTTCGAATCGAGATCGACCATATTGCCGGCTTCCTTCGCCGCCTGCGTGCCCGTGTTCATCGCCACCGCTACATCGGCCTGCGCGAGCGCGGGCGCATCGTTGGTGCCGTCGCCTGTCATCGCCACGAGGCGTCCTTCGGCCTGATGCGAACGGATTATCTTCAGCTTAGCTTCCGGTGTGGCTTCGGCGAGGAAGTCGTCGACACCGGCTTCGGCCGCGATCGCGGCAGCCGTCAAGCGGTTGTCGCCCGTGATCATCACCGTCTTGATGCCCATCCTGCGCAGTTCCGCGAAGCGTTCCTTGATGCCGCCCTTGACGATATCTTTCAGCTCAATCACGCCGAGCACACGCGCCTTGCCCGATTGCGCGTGCCCCCCCGCTTTCTCGGCGACGAGCAGCGGCGTGCTGCCGCGGCGGGCAATGTCGTCGACCGCCTTTTGCACGTCCTGCGGGTAGAGGCCGCCGCTTTCTTCGACATAGCGTTTGATGGCATCGGCAGCCCCCTTGCGGATCTCCCGGTCCGGCAAATCGACCCCGCTCATGCGCGTTTGGGCGGTAAAGCCGAGAAAGTCCGCGCGCAGCGCCGCCATGTCGCGTTCCCGAATATTGAAGCGCTGCTTCGCGAGCACCACGATGCTGCGCCCTTCCGGCGTTTCGTCGGCGAGCGACGATAGCTGCGCCGCATCGGCAAGTGTCTCTTCGGCAATGCCCGGTGCGGCGATGAACGACGATGCCTGCCGATTGCCGAGCGTGATGGTGCCGGTCTTATCGAGCAGCAGCACATCGACGTCGCCGGCCGCCTCCACGGCGCGGCCCGACGTTGCAATGACGTTCGCCTGCATCATCCGGCTCATACCGGCTACGCCGATGGCCGACAGCAGGCCGCCGATCGTCGTCGGAATCAAGCAGACGAGCAACGCAACGAGCGCCGTGATCGTCACCGCGTGACCGGCTTTGACGGCTGCCACCGAGAAGATGGAGAACGGCAGCAGCGTGGCGGTCGCAAAGAGCAGGACGAGCGTCAATGCGACGAGCAAGATCGTCAGGGCGATCTCGTTCGGCGTTTTTTGACGCTTCGCGCCTTCGACCATCGCGATCATGCGGTCGAGAAACGCTTCGCCCGGATTCACGCTCACGCGCACGACGATAGCGTCCGACAGCACGCGCGTGCCGCCCGTCACCGATGAAAAGTCGCCGCCCGATTCGCGGATCACAGGCGCCGACTCACCGGTGATTGCGGATTCGTCGACGGAAGCGACGCCGTCGATGACCTCGCCGTCAGCGGGGATCGTGTCGCCCGCCTCGACCAGCACAATGTCGCCTTTGCGAAGATCGGTGGACGTCACGATGGCGACCGGCGACTTCGGATGAGGCTCGTTGAGCTTCTTCGCCATCACGTTATGTTTAGCGCTGCGCAGCGATGCGGCTTGTGCCTTCGATCGTCCTTCCGCGAACGCCTCCGCGAAGTTCGCGAACAGCACCGTGAACCACAGCCAAAGCGCGATGGTCAAGATAAAACCCGAGGGGGCCTCCGCTTGGCCTGCGAGCGCGGCGATCCAGAGTACCGTCGTCAACATGCTGCCGACATAGACGCAAAACATCACCGGGTTGCGCAACTGAGTGCGCGGCCCGAGCTTCTTGAACGCATCGACGATCGCCGGCTTGACGAGCGCCGGATCGAGCATCGACCGCACCGCGGTGCGCGCCTGCCCGAGATGATCGGGACGATGGACAGGCGGTTGAGTGAGAGTCGTCATGCTTTCCTCGAAATCAATGACCCGAGATCATCTGAAGGTGTTCGACAACGGGGCCGAGCGCGAGCGCCGGTACGTACGTGAGTGCGCCTACGAGCGCGAGCGTGCCGAGTAGGAGCACGACGAACAGCGGACCGTGCGTCGGCAGCGTGCCGGAAGTTGCGGCGATTCGCTTTTTGTTCGCGAGCGAGCCTGCGATGGCGAGCACGGGAACGATCGTGCCGAAACGGCCGAACCACATGGCAATGGCGAGCAGCACGTTGTAGAACGGCGTATTCACCGAAAGGCCTGCGAACGCGCTGCCGTTGTTGTTCGCGGCCGAGCTGAACGCATAGAGAATTTCCGAGAAGCCGTGCGGCCCCGGGTTCGCGATACCGGCGGTGCCGAGCGGCGAGAGCACGCCGATCGAAGTACCGACGAGCACGAGGAACGGCGTCAGCAGGATCGCGAGCGCGACCATCTTCATTTCGTACGATTCGATTTTCTTGCCGACGTACTCGGGCGTGCGGCCGATCATCAAACCGGCAACAAACACGGCCAGCAGTGCAAAAACAAGCATCCCGTATAAGCCCGAACCGACTCCGCCGAAGATGACTTCCCCCAGGACAATGAGCAACAAGGGAACGAAGCCACCCATCGGCGTGAGCGAATCGTGCGTGTTGTCGACGGCGCCACACGATGCCGCCGTGGTCGCGACCGTGAAAAGGCCCGACTGCGCGACGCCGAAGCGCACTTCCTTGCCTTCCGCGTTTCCGCCCGCCTGCCCCGCCGTCGCGCTTTGGTCGACGTGAAGCGCCGCGAAGAGCGGATTGCCGGCCTGCTCCGCGCTAATCTCACCCCAGCAGGCGACAGCGAACGCGATCGTCATGGCCGCGAGCACCGCATATCCTTGGCGCCGGTCGCCAATCATGCGGCCGAAGACGACGCATAGGCCCGCAGGCAAGATCAGGATCGATAAAATCTGAACGAAGTTGGTCAGCGGCGTCGGGTTCTCGTAGGGATGGGCCGAGTTCGCGTTGAAGAAGCCGCCCCCGTTCGTGCCGAGCATCTTGATCGCTTCTTGGGAGGCCACCGGACCCATTGCAAGCGTCTGCTTGTCGACCTTGACGTCATGCGTGACCGCATGTCCGTTGGCATCCTTGATCGGATTGCCCTGCTGGTCGCTCGCCGGAACGTGATAGCTCGTCACCTGCAACGTGCGGACGTCTTGATAGGGCTCGAAGTTCTGAACGACGCCTTGACTGATGAACACGAGCGCAATGATCGTTGCAAGCGGAGCGAGGATATAAAGCGTAACGCGCGTGAGGTCGACCCAGAAGTTGCCGATCGTCTGCATGGTGTGACGCGCGAAACCGCGAATCAGCGCGACGACGACGGCGATCCCCGTTGCGGCCGACAAGAAATTCTGCACGGTCAGGCCGGCCATCTGTGTCAGATAGCTGACGCTCGACTCGGGTGTGTAGTTCTGCCAGTTCGTGTTGGTCGCGAAGCTGACGGCCGTATTGAAGGCCGCATCGGGCGTCATTGGACCGAACGCTTGCGGGTTGGCGGGCAGCCACTGCTGAAGGCGCAGGAGGCCGTACAGCGCGAACGCACCGAGTGCATTGAAAAGCAGCACGGCAAGCGCATAGTGCTTCCACGACATCTCGGCGTGCTCATCGACCCCGGCGATCTTGTACAGCCAAGGCTCGATCGGCTTGCCGAACTTGCGTACGACGACGGAGGTGCCATCGAGTACGGCAGCCATGTAGCGGCCCGCGGGAATCGCTAAAGCGATGAGAACGACGATTAAGATTGCCGCCTGAAGAAAGGTGTTGGCGTTCACTCGAGGTCCTCCGCGCGCAGTACCGCATAGAGGAGATAAGCCAGCAAAAGCAGCGTCGAGGCCGAAGCTAGCCAGATCATCCAGGCAGTCACGGCCGGCCTCCGGTTTTACGGTTACGCAGCTTGTCGCAACCGGCGGTCAGCGCCGCGCATAGCCCCAAGAAGGCGGCTATGCCGACGAGATACATGAAATCCATTTTGATGTGCTCCCCGAGCGAAACAGGACAGTGAGGAGCGTAGATGACTTCGCGTAAAAGCCGCGATAAGAGTGATATGGGCGGCGTAAAAAAAGCGTAAACGGGAACGCCGCGTGCGCGGTCAACGAAGCGCAGTTTCCGGTGTCCCGATCGTCATTCCCTCAATGCCCGTTCAACTGCCAGGCAAGCACCGGATACGTCGCGCCCGCGGGCATCGCCCATACGCCGCCGGGACCGAAATTCCAGCCGACGAAGCTTGCCGGGTTCGACATCTGTGCGGTGGTTAATCCGTTGGCGTCCGAAACGCCGGGGCCACCATTAGTTTGTCCGGTCGTTTGCACATCCCAGTAAACGTCCGATCCGACCGTGCCGCCGCTCGCGCCAACCGGATTGCCGTTGGTAATGCCGGCAAGCTGTGCGCTCTGATGAGGGATCGGCGACAAACCAGAAACCGGCCCCGTGGCGAACGATTGCGTAATGGTCCCATTGTTGTAGCCCGCGAGGCCGGCAGCGACTATCGTATAGGGTTGCCCTACCAAACTGCTTGCCGAATACGACTGAGAAATCGTGCCGTTGTTGACGCCGACGAGACCGCCCCCGTCGACGGCCGACGTATCGCCAAAAGCGACCCCACCAACATCGGCAGTGGCATAGGACTGGACGATATATCCCCTATTGACGCCGACCAAGCCGCCGTTTATCCCATAGGTGCTCACGCCTGCATTGCTGCCGGCCCGCATGATCGTCCCTTCGTTGGTGCCCACGAGGCCACCGCCCGCACCGGCGTATCCGCCGACGCCACCCTGAACGTAGACATTCGCTATCACGCCTTGATTGTCCCGGGCCAACAATGCTATCGAATCGGCCTCGATATAATCCCCGAAATACGGCGCCGCAGAGGCGTTCGTAATCTTGAAGTTGCGCACGTACCCTGTCGCTCCAATCTGATCGAAGAAGCCGCCGTCCACCCACGCCGAATCGACCGTGTGCCCCATCCCATCGAATTGCCCAGTGAAAACGTAGGTGCCGTCGTACAGGTCGTTACCGATTCCCACTAACGTTGAAGAGGGCATGCCGTGGTAGTCCGACTGCAAATCGGCGCCCAAGGCATAGTTGCCGGCGTAGTTGGCGGTCGCGGTTTGCAGCAATGCGAAGTCGGCGATCGAGTTAATCAATTGATAAGCCGTAATCTGCGTCGGCAAACCGCTGAACAACGGCGAAGTCCACGCCGCATTGGACCGCAGCGTACCGGCTTGATAGCCGCCGTTCATGTCGTAAAGCAGACTAACGATGCCCGTGCTTTTCGACCAATCCACCGTGCCTTGATTGAGCACGCTGGCACCATTGTCGATCGCACTCGCATCGGCTCTAAGGGTTAGGTTGCCGCTTCCCTCGTTGGCGATCTTGACGCCTTTTTCGATGGTGACCGTCCGATACGCGTTGAGCGCCAGCGATGCATTGCCCTTCCAACCGAGACTGGAGGCAACCTCGACGTCGCCCGGGCTGGTCGCCCCGCCTGTGGTTGTCAGCGCGACCGATGTCCCTGCATTCAAGCTTCGAGCGAGCGAAGCTGCCGCTGTGCCGCCGATCGTGAACTGCGGCGTCGATACGTTCCATTGGCCCGCTTTCACCAACGGCGTGATGCCCACCGAGCCCAGTTGCAGCCGAGCGCCATCCGTATCGACGGTACCGCCGCTGCCGTCGGCGCGTTGCGCCTCGATCGTGCCGCCCAGCGTAACTTTGCCCGAGCCCGCGACGAGCCAGACGTGTCCGTCCCGCATGGCCGTGCCCGTCGCGCGAATCGTCGTATGATCACCGGCCAGCGCGAAGATGTTGCCGTCCGCGGCTTGCAAGCTCACCTGAGCGGCGGTGATCGGACCGGCGTTTTCGATCGTGCCGGCGCTGCCCGTTTGCACAAAGACTTGCTGGCCCGTCGACGAATCCTGCAGCAGCACGCTCTTGCCAACGGCCAGTTCGGCCGAACCATTCGGCGCCTTGACGCTGCCCAAGTTATCGATTTCATCGGCCGAGATCATGAATACGTCGCCGTTCGTCGACCCGATCTTGCCGAGGTTGACGACGCGCCGTGTCGAGGGACCGGAGAACGTCAGCGTCCCACCCTGCATGAACGAGGCATTGTCGACATCGAGTGTCGAGGCCACGAAGCGGCCACCCGTGGACACAACCCCGTTTGCTCCCACCACGATTCCTTGTGGGTTGATCAGGTAGACGCTGCCGGTGGCGCAAAGCTTGCCGAGAATGGATGAGGTATTGCCGCCCGTTACCCGGTTCAGCGTGGCGCCGTTGCCGTTGTCGAATACAACCCGGTTGCCATTTCCGATGGAAAAACTGTTCCAGTCGATCACGCCGCGGCTCGACGTTTGATTGATCGTCAACGAGGCAGCGTTGCCGCTCATCGATCCGCTTCCCGCGACAAAATGGCCGCCGCTTGGCAATGCCCCGGCGCCATAGGCAGCCGATTGAAACATCGCACAGGCCGCGACGGCCAGGGGCACAGCCTGAGTCGAAAGCTTGCGTCTTGCGCCTTGATTCGGGAGTAACCGGGTAAATTTCGTGTTTTTCATGGAGTGCCCTGCTGACGGTTGCCGGTCTTCGATATGCGGTATCGTCGACGCTGGAATGACGCCATGAATGGCGTCGCGCCCGAAACAAGAAGGCGGTTTCGGTCAAATCATCTGCTGATTGCCTTGCGAATTATTGGACGTGTTTTCGCGCTCGCCTATCGTCAAATTCGGCCATACCTTCGTGCATTCGAACGCCTATTCCTTGCATGCCGAGATCATTTCGACTATATTGGAAATATGGAAGAAAACGAAGCTATCCACGCCCTCGCGGCGCTTGCTCACGGGCTTCGGCTACGCGTCTTCAGGATGCTGGTGGTGGCAGGTCCCGAAGGACTGTCGCCGGGCGCCATAGCCAAGCAGTTGGATATTGCGAACGCGACGCTCTCCTTTCATCTGAAGGAGTTGATGCACGCGGGCCTGATCACGCAGGAGCGTGACGGGCGCACGCTGATCTATCGGACCGCCTTCGCGCAAATGAATGCGCTGCTAGGCTTCCTGACCGAAAACTGTTGCCAGGGCCGGGCTTGCCTCGAACCGGGTGCTGACTCATGCCAATGCTGAGGGAGAACCTTCATGAAGCGATTTCACATTCACGTCCATGTCGACGACATCTCAGCCAGTGTCGCGTTCTATAACAGGCTGTTCGCCGCCGAACCGACGCGCGTCGAAGCGGACTATGCCAAATGGATGTTGGACGATCCACGTGTGAACTTCGCGATTTCGACGCGCGGCACGAAAGCCGGCGTGGACCATCTCGGTTTCCAGGTGGACGACGCGGTCGAGCTTGCCGAACTTGCGCAGCGGGCGAAGGCTGCGGACATGGCGCTACTGGACCAAGCTGAGACCACGTGCTGTTACGCGCGCAGCGACAAGCACTGGATTGTCGATCCGCAGGGTATCGCGTGGGAACACTTTCGTACCCTCGATAACGTCCCGATCTATGGCGAAAGCAGCAGCCCATTACCGGCGCCGACCGCATCCGCTTGCTGCGTTGCCGCGGGCCATCCTATTGACGCTTCCGTCAAACCGGCCGGTTCGGCCTGTTGTTGAGGACACGCCATGATTGCCCGAACGCTCCAGGTCGTGTTCATCCGCACCGGCAATTGGACCCGAGCCACGCTCGAATAGGGCAATGTCTGCGATGACCATGAATGTACTCATTCTTTGCACGCACAATAGCGCGCGCAGTGTCCTTGCCGAGGGCATGCTAAACCATTGGGCGCAGAAGCTTGGCAAAGATGTCCGCGCCTATAGTGCGGGAAGCGCCCCCAGCGGGCGCATCAACCCGTTCGCGCTCGACGCACTGTCGAACGCGGGCGTCGATACGAAAGGCTATCGCAGCAAAAGCTGGAACGAATTCGCGACGGACAGCGCGCCGCACATGCGTGTCGTCATCACGGTGTGCGACAGTGCGGCCGCCGAGCCATGTCCGTTCTGGCCGGGCAGCCCCGTACGGGTCCACTGGGGCTACGCCGATCCCTCCGCCGCGCCGGCGGGCGATGAAGGCAAGCGGCTCGCGTTCGAACTTACACGCCAGGCAATCGGGTATCGCATGCTGCAGTTGCTTGACCTTCCGCTGGAGCGTCTGAGCGATGCCGAGCTTCGGCACGCGCTGAACGATATTGTCAAAAGCTAAACGATTCCATGCGAGCAGCCTCATGAACACGCCTCACGTCACCGCTTCGAGCACGCCCTCTTCGAAGCCCGCCATCCGCTTCTTCGAGCGATACCTCACGATTTGGGTCGCTTTATGCGTCGTCGCCGGCATCCTACTCGGCCAGGTGCTCCCGGATTTTTTTCAGGCGATCGGCAGGATCGAGTATGCGCAGGTCAATCTTCCGGTGGGTCTGCTGATCTGGGTAATGATCGTGCCGATGCTCGTCAAGGTCGACTTCGGTTCATTGCATGAAGTGCGTCGGCACATCAAGGGAATCGGCGTCACGCTGGTCGTGAACTGGCTCGTCAAACCATTTTCGATGGCTTTTCTCGGCTGGCTCTTCATCAAACACGTCTTCGCGCCGATGTTGCCTGCCGCGCAGCTCGACAGCTATGTCGCGGGCCTCATTCTGCTAGCAGCAGCGCCCTGCACGGCGATGGTGTTCGTCTGGAGCCGGCTAACGGGCGGCGATCCGTTGTTCACGCTGTCGCAGGTGGCACTGAACGACAGCATCATGGTGGTCGCCTTTGCGCCGCTCGTCGGCCTGCTGCTCGGGATCTCCGCGATTACCGTGCCGTGGGCGACACTGCTCGCCTCCGTCGCGCTCTATATCGTGATTCCCGTCGTCCTTGCGCAGATTTTGCGCAAGATGCTGCTCGCTAGGGGGCACGCCGCATTCGATGCCGCGATGGCAAAGGTCGGGCCGTGGTCCGTCGTGGCGCTCCTCGCAACACTGGTGCTGCTGTTCGCGTTCCAGGGCAAGGCCATCCTCAAGCAACCCTTGGTGATCGCGCTGCTCGCCGTGCCCATCCTGATCCAAGTGTTGTTCAATTCCGCGCTCGCTTACTGGCTCAACCGCGCGGTCGGCGAAAAACATAATGTCGCGTGCCCGTCGGCGCTCATTGGCGCGTCGAACTTCTTCGAACTCGCGGTCGCCGCCGCCATCAGCCTATTCGGCTTCAATTCCGGCGCAGCGCTGGCAACCGTAGTGGGTGTGCTGATCGAAGTGCCGGTCATGCTGCTCGTCGTGCGCATCGTTATGCGTTCAAAGGACTGGTACGAACGTGGGTTATCGGATACCAGGGGCAGCTGACGCAGTGGTGAGGCATGCGGCCAGCCCACGTTGTGAAAGTTCGGGCGGATGGAGCGACAAAGAATGCGCCGACAAGCGTGCGCCGATAGTGAACGCACCCACAAAAAAGGACTTACGGCGTTCACCGTAAGTCCTTCTTGCTACGTCTGGTCGGGGCGAGAGGATTTGAACCTCCGACCACCTGCACCCCATGCAGGTACGCTACCAGGCTGCGCTACGCCCCGAAGCAAAAGAGTATACCAGACACATTCAACGATTAGAACTGCCTGCGCGAAACTATCTGCGCAGCAACTCGATAATGCCGAGGAGTTCCTTGCGCAATTGCGCGACATCGACCTTCGCGTCAGATTGCGCAGACGGCACCGAGGCATCCGAGCCCGCGTGTACCGCGCCGCGCTCCTGCTCCGCCGAAGTGCTCTCCTCCTCGATCACCGCGCCACGCGCATCGAGCTTGTTGCGCGCGCCGTTGATCGTAAAACCCTGCTCGTACAGCAACTCGCGAATGCGCCGAATCAACAGCACTTCGTGGTGCTGGTAGTAACGACGGTTGCCGCGACGCTTCACGGGCCGCAGCTGAGTAAACTCCTGCTCCCAGTAGCGCAGCACATGCGGCTTCACACCGCAGAGTTCGCTGACCTCACCGATCGTGAAGTACCGCTTCGCCGGAATCGGAGGCAAGACGACTTTCTCGACCGTCGTTGTCATCGTCGGTTAACCGTCGTGGTGGAAAGCGCGCCGCAACGCGTCGGCAGCCTCGCGATCAGCGCGGCAAAGCAGCTTCAGCGCCGCTTTCGACAAGCGCCTTCAGCTTCTGACTTGCATGAAACGTCACGACGCGCCGCGCCGCGATCGGAATCGCTTCACCCGTCTTCGGGTTACGCCCCGGCCGCTGCGGCTTGTCACGCAATTGAAAATTACCGAAGCCCGACAGCTTCACACTGTCGCCGCTTTCGAGCGCATCGCGAATCACTTCGAAAAATGCCTCGACCATATCCTTGGCCTCGCGCTTGTTCAATCCCACATTATCGAACAAGAGCTCGGCCAATTCGGCTTTGGTCAACGTCGGCGTTTCCGTGGAAGTGGATGCGCCGACAGGTAGTGTCGGTATCTCGCGAATCATGGCACCACGCTGCGCCGCAAGTAGGGCTTCGAAATCACTCGAGTTCATTTCATTCATGTCTAAAAACGGCGACTAGCCGATGGCGACACACCCCGCGAACACTCTTGCAAGCGTCCCCCGCTCATCAGCGCAACCGCGCACCGTAGACTCGAGCCAAGCGATCCACCAAGGTCTTGACGGCCAAATCGACCGTCTCGTCCTGCAGCGTGCCGCCAGTATCTTGCAGGGTCACGCGGAAGGCAAGGCTTTTTTCGTGCGCCGCTATACCGGAAGTACTTGATTTTGCACGAAATTCATCGAACAACGCAACCCTCTGGACAAACTTGCAGGCGTCCTCGTTCAGCGCCCTGTGCATCTCGTCCAGCAAGGCTTGAACTTCCACGTTTTGGTCGACAACCACGGCAATATCGCGTCGCACAGGCGGATACTTCGACACTTCCGCCGGGCTCGGCAACGCACGTTCCATCAGCGCTTGCGCGTCGATCTCGAACAGAATCGGGGCGTGCGGCAAGTCGTATTGCTGCATCCAGCGCGGATGCAGTTCGCCGATCCAGCCCACCCCGTGGCCGTCCAATTCGATGCGCGCGCAACGCCCAGGATGCAGCGCCGGGTGTTCCGCCTTCGCGAAGCGCACGACACGCGGTGCGAAGAGCGTCTCGACGTCACGCTTCACATCGAAGAAATCGACCATCCGAGTGGCAAGCCCCCACTGCTCCTCCGCCGCCGGTCCATAGGCAAGCGCACCGATGCGCTTAGGCTGCGCATAGCCTTCGACGGTCGTTTCGCTAGCCCGGATCGACCGGTCGCGCAAGAAAACGCGCCCTGCTTCGAACACGCGGACGCGATCCGCCCGCCGATTCAAGTTGTGACGAAGCACGCTGATCAGGCTGCCGAACAGCGTCGTGCGCATCACCGAAAATTGGCTTGCAATGGGATTGAGCACGCGAATCGGCGCCTCGTTGCCCGCCAAGTCGCGCTCCCAGCTTTCATCGACGAAGCTGAAATTGACCGTCTCGGCATAGTCGCGCGCGGCAAGCGCATGGCGCAGTGCGTGAATCGAGCGACGCGTTTCATGCGTCGCACGCATCTCGCTATGCGCGACGGGCGGCCGAGCCGGAATTTTCTCGAAACCGTAAATGCGCGCGACCTCTTCGATCAAGTCTTCCTCGATCTCGATATCGAAGCGATACGAGGGCGGCGTCACGGCGAAAATCTCGCCGTCGAATTCGAAGTCGAGCCCGAGCCGCGTGAAGATACGCGCCATTTCATCGGCATCGATCGCAATCCCGATCATCCGCTGCGCGCGCGCGACGCGCATCGTCACCGGCAAGCGTTGCGGCAGATTGACGATCTGATCGTCGACAGGGCCTGCCTTCCCACCGCAAATATCGAGAATGAGGCGCGTGATGCGTTCGATGTGCAGGACGGTGGTCTCGTAGTCGACACCGCGCTCGAAGCGATGCGCGGCATCGGTCGAGAAGTTGTACTTGCGCGCGCGCCCGCGAATGCTGTCGGGCCACCAGAACGCGGCTTCGAGATAGACGTGCGTCGTATCGAGCGTCACCGCCGTGCTGTCGCCGCCCATGATGCCCGCCAAGCTCTCCACTTGATGATCGTCGACAATAACGCCAACGGTTTCATCGATCTCGATCGTGTTGCCGTTCAGTAATTTCAGGCTTTCGCCGCGCCGCCCCCATCGCACCTCGATACCGCCGTGGATCTTGTCCAGATCGAACACATGCGAGGGACGACCGAGTTCTAGCATCACGTAGTTCGAGATATCGACGAGCGCAGAGATGCTTCGTTGCCCTGCTCGTTCGAGTCGCTCAACCATCCACTGAGGCGTTTTCGCGCGCGCGTTGACGCCGCGAATCACGCGGCCCGAGAAGCGGCCGCATAGATCCGGCGCTGCGATTTTCACCGGTAAGCGCTCGTCGAGCTCCGCGCTCACGAGTGCAATCGCGAGCGGCTTGAGCGGCGCACCCGTGATGGCGGCCGTCTCGCGCGCCACACCGAACACGGAGAGGCAATCGGCCTTGTTAGGCGTCAGCTTGATTTCGAAGACGGTATCGTCGAGATTCAACGTCTCGCGAATGTCCTGCCCGATCGGCGTGTCCTCGGGCAAGATCATGAGGCCGCTATGATCTTCCGAGAGCTTGAGCTCACGTGCGGAACAGAGCATGCCTTCGCTTTGCACGCCGCGCAGCTTCGAGAGCTTGATGACGAACGGCGCACCGCCTTCCTCGGCGGGCGGCAATTGCGCGCCCACGAGCGCAACCGGCACCTTGACGCCGGGCGCGACGTTGGGCGCACCGCAGACGATGTTCAGCGTCGCACCCGTTCCGGCATCGACCTGACATACGTTGAGCTTATCGGCATCGGGATGCTTGACCACTTCGAGCACACGGCCGACGACGATCTTGGAAGTAGGCGGCGCAGCCGGACGCAGCGATTCGACTTCGAGACCGGCCATGGTCAACGCATGCGACAGCTCCTCCGTCGTCAGTTGCGGATCGACAAACGTTCGGAGCCAGGATTCAGGGAATTGCATGTGTGTCTACGTTCGTAGGTAGGGTTCCATGCCCGTCCGGCAGCGTCGAGTCGACGCTCGCTGGGCCGGGCACCGCTTGCGGCTTTCGGCTCGCGCCTTGTGCTTCGACGCGCGCTACGCAAACTGCCGCAAGAAGCGCAAATCGTTCTCGAAAAAGAGCCGCAGATCCTGCACGCCGTAGCGCAGCATCGTCAGCCGCTCGAGGCCGCTGCCGAATGCGAAGCCGATATAGCGCTCGGGATCGAGGCCCATGTTGCGAACGACGTTCGGGTGCACTTGCCCCGAGCCCGAGATCTCGAGCCACTTGCCCGCGTTCTTGCCCTCTTCGAACTTCATATCGATTTCGGCCGAGGGCTCGGTAAACGGGAAATACGAGGGGCGGAAGCGGACGAGGATATCGTCTCGCTCGAAAAATTTCTTCAGGAAATCGGTGTAGACGCCTTTCAAATCGGCGAAGCTGATGTTCTCTTCGATCCACAGGCCTTCGACCTGGTTGAACATCGGCGAATGCGTCGCATCGCTGTCGACGCGATAGGTGCGTCCCGGCGCGATCACCTTGATGGGCGGCTTGTTGCTGCGCGCGTAGCGCACCTGCATCGGGCTCGTATGCGTGCGCAGCAGCAAGGGGCGCCCGCCCGCATCCTGACCATCGACGTAGAAGGTGTCTTGCATCGAGCGCGCCGGATGATTTTCCGGGCTGTTCAGCGCCGTGAAGTTATACCAATCGGTTTCGATCTCGGGGCCGTCCGCTACGTCGAAACCAATCGAGCCGAAGATCTGCTCGACGCGCTCCCAGGTTTGCATCACGGGGTGCAAGCTGCCGGCGGCATTACCGCGCCCAGGCAGCGTCACGTCGATCGCTTCGGCCGTGAGCCGCTGTTCGAGCAGCGCGTGAGCGAGCGCCTCGCGACGGGCCGTCAGCGCCGCCTCGACCTGCTGCTTCGCCACGTTGATGCGAGCGCCCTCGGCCTTGCGCGCTTCGGGATCCAACTTGCCAAGGCCTTTGAGCAGCTCGGTCAGCAGCCCGGCCTTGCCGAGAAAACGGGCCTTCTCGTTTTCGAGCGTGACACTATCGGCAGCTCGTGAGAAGGCTTCTTGCGCGTCGGCGACAATCCGGTCCTGATCCATTGATCCCATCATTTCAACGTCGGTGAAGAATTACCCGGGCGCTAACGTGCGACCAGCAAAAAAAAGGGGGCTCGGTGAGGAGCCCCGTTTCTTGTCGAGGAGGATGCCGGCTCGCACCGGCCCCCTCGACGAACCACGCAGTACTAATCTCTCAATTAGGCTGCAACGGCGGCTTTCACCTGCTTCACGATCGCGGCAAAAGCGGCCTTGTCGAACACGGCCATATCGGCCAGCACCTTGCGGTCGAGTTCGATCGACGCCTTCTTCAGGCCGTTGATGAACACGCTGTACGTCATATCGTGCTGACGAACCGCCGCGTTGATACGGGTGATCCACAGTGCACGGAATACGCGCTTCTTGTTGCGGCGATCGCGGTAGGCGTACTGGCCTGCGCGCATGACCGCTTGCTTCGCGATGCGGTAGACGTTATTGCGACGGCCGCGGTAACCCTTGGCCAGGTTGATGATCTTCTTGTGGCGGGCACGTGCCGTAACCCCACGTTTGACTCGAGGCATGTTTCGCTCCTATGAGTAAAGGTTAAGGGTTAGGCGAAGGGCAACATGGCGCGCACGGAAACCAAATTGGAATCGTGCACAGCCGTCGAACCGCGCAAATGACGCTTGTTCTTCGTGGTTTTCTTCGTGAGAATGTGGCGCTTGAAGGCTTGACCGCGCTTGACGGTCCCGCCCGGACGCACCACGAAGCGCTTCGCAGCGCTCTTCTTCGTCTTCATCTTAGGCATGACGAACAACTCCATTATTTGATGGCGATGGGTGTGCGGCTGGCCTAAAAGCCCTAAATCCGCCCTTTGAAACCCAGTCCACTTGTCTGCAGCTTGCCGTTGCCGGCCGCCGCGCTTTCAGGAATGACAGCCGGCACCGCCAGCCGTCATTCCGAAATCTGCTTACACGCTTATCCTCTCGCAGCTTCCCCGCACGCACCCGCCCGCAAATCGAGGGCGACGCGGCGACGAGCCGCATCTACTTCTTCTTTTTCGGCGAGAGCACCATAATCATCTGGCGCCCTTCCATCTTCGGCATCTGCTCGACTTGACCGACTTCTTCAAGATCGGTACGTAGACGCTCCAGCATCCGCATGCCGATTTCCTGGTGTGCCATTTCGCGGCCACGAAAACGCAACGTGATCTTCGTCTTGTCGCCGTCTTCGAGGAAGCGCGTGAGGTTCCGCAGCTTGACGTTGTAATCGCCGTCGTCGGTACCCGGGCGGAACTTCACTTCCTTGACCTGGATGACCTTCTGCTTGAGCTTCGCCTCGTGCTGCTTCTTCGCTTCCTGGTACTTGAACTTGCCGTAGTCCATCAGGCGGCACACCGGAGGCACCGCCTGAGGGGCAATTTCCACCAGATCGACGTCCTGCTGTTCCGACATGCGGAAAGCATCTGCCAGTTTCACGATGCCGAGCGGTTCGTTCTCGACTCCGACTAGACGCACCTCGGGTGCCGAAATTTCACCGTTGATGCGATGCGGCTTATCAGTAGCGATGTTTGGATTCCTCAAAAAATTAAAAAAACGAGCCGCGCTGCCGCAGTGGCTACTTGAAAGCCCGGATGTCTTGACCCAGGCGTTCAATGAAGGCATCGACGGGCATCACACCCAGGTCAACGCCGCCACGGGCACGCACGGCTACCGTTTGTGCTTCACGCTCTTTGTCGCCCACCACGAGCAGGTAGGGCACTTTTTGGAGCGTATGCTCGCGTATTTTATAGCTAATCTTCTCGTTGCGCAAATCTAGCTCGATTCTAAGCCCTTGTTTTTGCAACGATTGGGCCACCGACTGCGCGTACTCCGCCTGGCTCTCGGCGATATTCATGACCACGGCCTGCGTCGGCGCGAGCCACGGCGGCATCGCGCCCGCATGGTGCTCGATCAGAATCCCCAGGAAACGCTCCATCGAACCGACGATCGCTCGGTGCAGCATCACGGGCCGGCGCCGGCTGTTGTCTTCGGCCACGTACTCGGCGCCCAGCCGCTCGGGCAGCACCATGTCGAGCTGCAGCGTGCCGCACTGCCAGGACCGGCCAAGCGCGTCCTTGATGTGGTACTCGACCTTCGGGCCGTAAAAAGCCCCCTCGCCCTCGAGTTCTTCCCACGCCAGACCGCATGCCGTCAACGCCTGGCGTAGGCCTTGTTCCGCCCGGTCCCAAATTTCATCCGTCCCCGCACGCTGTTCGGGGCGCAACGACAACTTGACGTCGATGTTTTCGAAGCCGAAATCGCGGTAGACGCTCATTGCAAGCGTGTTGAACTTGATCGATTCCTCGATGAACTGCTCTTCCGTACAGAAGATGTGCGCATCGTCCTGCACGAAGCCCCGTACACGCATGAGGCCGTGCAGGGCCCCCGACGCTTCGTTGCGATGGCACGAACCGAATTCGGCATAGCGCAGCGGCAGATCGCGGTACGAACGCAAACCATGGTTGAACACTTGCACGTGCCCGGGACAGTTCATCGGTTTGATCGCGTACTCGCGCTTTTCCGATTCCGTCGTGAACATATTCTCGCGATAGTTCTGCCAATGGCCCGACGCTTCCCACAGCGAGCGATCCATGACCATCGGCGTCTTGATCTCGAGATAGCCGTCGGCATTGACGCGGCGGCGCATGTACTGCTCGACCTGCTGCCAGAGCGACCAGCCCTTCGGATGCCAAAACACCATGCCCGGCGATTCTTCTTGCAGGTGAAACAGATCGAGCTGACGGCCGAGCTTGCGGTGATCGCGTTTTTCGGCTTCCTCGAGCATGTGCAAGTAGGCGTCCTGATCCTCCTTCTTCGCCCAGGCCGTGCCGTAGATACGCTGCAACTGCTCGTTCTTCGAATCGCCGCGCCAATATGCTCCGGCCACCTTCATGAGCTTGAAGACCTTGAGCTTGCCCGTCGACGGCACATGCGGGCCGCGGCACAGATCCGTGAAACCGCCGTGCGAATAGAGCTTGATCTCGTCGCTCGCGGGAATCGATTCGATGATCTCCGCCTTGTATTTCTCGCCGATGCCCTTGAAGTAAGCCACCGCTTCGTCGCGCGACACGACGCGACGTGAGACCGGCTCGTCTTTCTTGGCGAGCTCCTGCATGCGCTTTTCGATCTTCTCGAGATCTTCGGGCGTAAAGGGCCGCTGATACGCGAAGTCGTAATAAAAGCCGTTGTCGATGACCGGCCCGATCGTCACTTGCGCCTCGGGATAAAGATCCTTCACCGCATAGGCCAGCAAGTGCGCGGCCGAGTGACGAATGATGTCGAGGCCGTCCGCATCCTTTTCCGTCACGATCGCGAGCGACGCGTCATGCTCGATCAGCGTCGACGTATCGACGAGTTCACCATCGAGCTTGCCGCCCAGGGCCGCTTTCGCGAGACCCGGGCCGATCGAGGCCGCGACCTCGGCAACCGTCACCGGGTGATCGTACTGTCGAGACGAACCGTCGGGCAGGCGTATCGAAACCATTGCGTTCTCTCCGAGATGCCGCTCGCGGCATCCATAACAATCGATTGGCGGCAACAAACCAAACTTCAGATGCTTGCCGAGCGAATGACGGATAAAAAAAATGCGGCCCCGCTTTCGAGGGGCCGCATTCACTTTCACTAACTAGCAGACTAACAGGGCGAAAGAGGTCCTCGACTAGCGTCGTTCCGAAAAGGTCTCGGTCAACGTTCGCGGTGTCATAACCGTATTCGCCTTGTGCGCTAAGCGCATTTAACTGCCGTTGAATACCCGACGAGATCAAACATTCGCCGGACATTCGATTTTCGTTGGTAGGCTCGATTGGACTCGAACCAACGACCCCCACCATGTCAAGGTGGTGCTCTAACCAGCTGAGCTACGAGCCTGAAGAAGAGAAGATTATATGGGGCCTATCTAATCTTGGCAAGCACTTTTATGCTTCCACATGGAAAGGCCTATGACTTTCGTGCGGCGCGCACGACACCGCTCACTTCGCCGAGCAAGGTACACGCGCGCTGAACCTGGGACGCGCTCGAGACTTCGACCGTGAACTGCATGAACGCCGCATTGCGGCGGCTCATCGTCTTGACGCCGACGACGTTCATTTTCTCGCGTGCAAAGACTTCGGAGATATCGCGCAGGAGTCCCTGCCGATCCTGCGCCTCTATCGTGATGTCGACCGGATAGACCGACGAGCCGCGCCCAACCAGCACATCGGGCGACCAGGCCGTCTCCAGCACACGTTCGGGTGCGCGCGCCGCCATCCGCTGAAACGTCGCACAATCGGTGCGGTGAATCGACATGCCCTTGCCGCGCGTCACGAAACCGCTGATCTCATCGGGCGGCGCGGGGCGACAGCAGCGCGCGAGTTGCGTAAGCAGTGCGTCGACGCCGACCACCAGCACCCCCGTCGATGCACCGCGCGCAACGCTCGCCCCACTGCCGCGTTTCTCGAACAACTCAGGCGTGTCGAGCTGCGGTTCGGGCGGCGCGGTATCGGAAATCGCCTGCTCGATACTGCGCAGACTGAATTCTTCCTTGCCGACGACGTTGAACAGATCCTCGGGCGATTTGAAGCCGAGCTTGGCGGCGAGCTGATCCAGGTTGACCGATGTCTTGCCTTCGCGCTGCAGCGTCTTTTCCACCATGGCGCGGCCGTTGGCGATGGTCTCTTGCAGATCGACCGCGTTGAACCACGCACGGACCTTTTGCTTCGCACGGCTGCTTTGCAAATAGCCGAGTTGCGCGTTCAGCCAATCGCGCGAAGGGCCACCCTCCTTTACCGCGACGATCTCCACCGTCTGGCCGTTTTCGAGCGGCGTGTTGAGCGGGACCATCGCGCCGTCGACACGCGCGCCGCGGCAGCGGTGCCCCAGCTCGCTGTGCAAGTGATAGGCGAAATCGAGCGGCGTCGCGCCGCGCGGCAACGCAATCACGCGCGCTTGCGGTGTCAACACGTAGATGTGATCGTCGTCGAGCGTGGCCTGGCGCAATTGTTCCCACGGCTTGACAGCCGCCGGCTCGCCTTCGGCAACGTCTTCCTTCCACGCGAGCAACTGCCGCAGCCACGCAATCTTCTCGTCGTATTTGTCGCTCGCCGTGAATTGACCGCCGTACCCGCGAGCGCCGGCTTCCTTATAGCGCCAATGCGCGGCCACGCCGTATTCGGCGAAACGATGCATCTCGTGCGTGCGGATCTGCACTTCGAACGCGCGGCCGTCATCACCGATCACGACCGTATGTAGCGACTTGTACCCGTTCGGTTTCGGGCGCGAGATGTAATCGTCGAACTCCTTCGGCACCGGCTGCCATAGGTTGTGCACGATGCCGAGTACCGTGTAGCAGTCCTTGATGTCGGGCACGATGACCCGAAAGGCGCGCACGTCGTAAAGCTCGGCGAAGTCGATCGCCTTGCCGCGCATCTTGCGCCAGATGCTGTAGATGTGTTTTGGCCGCCCGCTTACCTCGGCCGGGATGTGCGCGGCCGCGAGCTCATGCTGCAGCCGCCCGATCGCTTGCGCCACGTAGGTTTCGCGCTCGACGCGCTTTTCGTCGAGCAGCTTGGCGATGCGCTTGTAGGTGTCCGGGTCTTCGAAGCGGAAGGCGAGATCCTCGAGCTCCCACTTCAGTTGCCAGATGCCGAGCCGGTTCGCGAGCGGCGCGTAAATTTCCAGCGTCTCGCGCGCGACGTCGAGTCCGGGAGAGCGCTTGGCGGCCGCATAGTAGCGCAGCGTCTGCAAGCGCGACGCGAGCCGGATCAACACGACACGAATGTCTTGCGCGAACGCGAGCAGCATTTTGCGCAACGCTTCGATCTGCGCGCGCCGCGTCGCCTGGGCGTCCCGGCCAGCCTCCGGCACGGCGTTCTGTGCCGCCCTGAGGCTTACGGTCCCAAGCCGCAGCAGCTTGCGCACGTCGCGCACGAGTTGCGCAACCTCGTCGCCGAAGCGCTCGGCAATGAGCCGCTCAGGATCGGCCAAATGCGGCGTCAGCGCGAACAGTGCGGCCGCCAGCACGGCCGGCGGATCGACGTTGAGCATGCCGACGATCGAGGCCGTCCCCGCCGCATGATCGGCCAGCCGCTCGCCCGACGACAGACACGCCTCGCCCGCGTGCTCGCGCACGAATGCGAGCGCGTCCTCGGACGACGGCAGCGATTGCGCGCCGCTAGCCACCGTATCGGCGTTCATCGTTGCACTCTTTCATTGAAATTGGACAGCCACAGCCCACTGCTCCCGCTCGACTCGCCGAGGCTCGCTGCAATCAGTCCCGTTGAGCCGCGACAACAACGATTTCAACGAGGCATTCAGGATTGGCCAGTTTGGCTTCCACCGTCGCGCGCGGCGGCGTGGCACCTTCTTCGACCCATTCGTCCCACACCGCGTTCATGCCGCCGAAGTGCGTCATGTCCGACAGGTAGATTTGCACGGATAAGAGATGCGCCTTGTCGCTGTTCGCTTCCGCCAGCAGACGATCGATATGGCCGAGCACTTCGCGCGTCTGTCCCGTGATGGCCTGCGATGTGTCTTCGGCGATCTGACCCGCCAGATAGATTGTTCCGTTGTGGATCGCGATTTCGGAGAGGCGCTTGCCGACGTGATGACGAATGACGGTCATTTCGATATTCCTGTTCGATAGGAGGGTTGGACCCGGCCACGGCTTTTCGCCTGCGCGGCCGAGCGACACACCGCTGCGGACCGCTATTATGACGCGCCCGAGCCGCCGACGAAGAACTGCCTCGCAACGGCGATCTGCGCCGGGTCGAGAAACGCCGGCGCATGACCCACGCCCGCGATTTCGACCGATTGAACGCAACGGCCGCGCTCGATCATGCGAGACACCGTCTCGCGCGAGAGCAAATCGGATTGCTCGCCGCGCACCGCGAGCACGGGGCCAGGGATAGCCGCGAACAGCTGCCACAACGCCGCTTCGCCCACCGCTCCCGCTTCCGGCGTGGTCGCGCCGAACGGCACGGCGATTGCCGGATCGTAGCGAAAGGCCCAACTGCCGTCGTCGCGCCGGTGCAAGAGCGGCGCGTTGATCTCGGTCCATTCGTCGAGCGTCAGCGGGCCAAAACTTGCCGCCAGCGCCGCGGCATGGGCCACGCCCTCCTGCTGCGTGGCAAAGCGCGGGTTCTGGCCGACGTAGGCGCCGATTCGTGCCAGCGCCTCGGGCTCGATATGCGGGCCGATATCGTTGATGAGCAGCTTGCGCACCGGAGAGCCGCTCAACCCGGCGAGCGCCATCCCGATGAGGCCGCCCATCGAGGTGCCGAACCAGTCGACTGTCTCGACATCCAGCCGCGCAATGAGCGTCACCATGTCCGCCACGTACTGCGGCAGTCCATAGCGGTTGGGATCGCTGAGCCAATCGGAGCGCCCGCGCCCGACGACGTCGGGGCACACGACGCGATAGGTGTCGCAAAGCGCCGCGGCCACACGGTCGAAGTCGCGGCCCGATCTCGTGAGTCCGTGCACGCAGACGAGCACGCGCGGATTGTCGGGATCGCCCCACTGAACGTAGCGCATGCGATGCAGACCCGTCGGGTTCGCACAGGTGACTTCGCGCTCGCGCGGCTGCACCGAGCGTGCAGCGGGATCGAGAGCGCCAGCGGCAACGGCAGCGATCGACTCGTTCATCGGATTGTCCTTCTCAACATTGCACAAACGGGAGCCCCGCCCACCGCATCAAGCAAAACGGGTGAAGCGCGCGCCTCACCCGTTTCGTCATGTTCGGCGAGCAGCTACGAACTGTCCGCGCACATCGCGTGCGTGAGTAGGACAGGTCCAGCCTCACCGTACCCTAATGCACCGCGCTCGTGTCGAGCGGCGCACCGGTCTTGGCCTTGATTTCGTCGACGGTCACGCCGGGCGCGAGCTCAATGAGTTTCAGGCCCGCGTCGGTGACGTCGATCACGCCGAGATCCGTAATGATGCGATCGACGACACCCACGCCGGTGAGCGGCAACGCACATCGTTCGAGAATCTTGTGCTGATCGCCCTTGGCGACATGCTCCATCAGCACGACCACGCGTTTCACGCCCGCGACGAGATCCATTGCGCCGCCCATGCCCTTGATCATCTTGCCCGGAATCATCCAGTTCGCAAGATCGCCGTCCTTGCTGACCTGCATCGCGCCGAGGATCGCGAGATTGATGTGACCGCCGCGAATCATCGCGAACGAATCGGCCGACGAGAAGATCGACGAGCCCGGCAGCGTCGTGATGGTCTGCTTGCCCGCATTGATCAGATCAGCATCGAGTTCGTCTTCGGTGGGCGACGGACCGATGCCGAGCAAACCGTTTTCCGACTGCAGCCAGACGTCGATGCCCGGGGGCACGTAGTTGGCCACCAACGTAGGCAGGCCGATGCCCAAATTCACGTAGAAGCCGTCCTGCAGCTCTTTTGCCGCGCGCGCGGCCATCTCTTCACGAGTCCATGCCATATCACTCTCCTTTTGCGCGCACGACGCGTTGTTCGATGCGTTTTTCCGGATGCGCATTCAGTACGATGCGTTGCACGAAGATGCCGGGGGTGTGGATCGCATCCGGATCGAACTCGCCTGCTTCGACGATCTCTTCGACCTCGACCACCGTGATACGGCCTGCCATCGCGCACATCGGGTTGAAATTGCGTGCCGTACGGCGATAGATGAGATTGCCGGCCTTATCGGCCTTCCACGCCTTGACGAGCGCAATGTCGGCTGTGAGCGAGCGCTCGAGCACGTAATGGTTCTCGCCGAATTGGCGCGTCTCCTTGCCCTCGGCAATCACAGTGCCGAAGCCCGTCGCCGTGAAGAAAGCCGGAATGCCGGCGCCGCCGGCGCGCAGCTTCTCGGCCAGCGTGCCTTGCGGCGTGAATTCGAGTTCGAGCTCGCCTGCGAGAAACTGCCGTTCGAACTCCTTGTTCTCGCCGACGTACGAGGAGATCATCTTCTTGATCTGGCGCGTCTGGAGCAGCACCCCGAGGCCGAAGCCGTCGACGCCTGCATTGTTGCTGATGCAGGTGATACCTTTGACGGCCGTGTCGCGCAAGGCCGCAATCAACGCTTCGGGAATGCCGCACAAACCGAAGCCGCCGACGGCGAACGTCTGGCCGTCCTTGACGATGCCTTCGAGCGCGGCGGACGCGCTTGGATAGACTTTGTTCATCTGGGTGTCCCCTTCCGTGATGGAATGCCGAAATCGGATCGGCGCAGTGGGTGTCGACGCTAGTCGATGCTCATTCTAGTCGCCCGCAGCCTATCTGTTGTTGCAAACGACAGAAAGACGCGCGCCGCCACGCTCGGTTTAATGCGACAAAGGGTACGATGTCCGGCGCGTACGGCACAATACGCAAAAATACATAAGCGAAAGCCCCGGTGCGATGCGCCCGGCCTGCCGCGAACCATGCCCGAAATCGACTACCAAACCGCCTTTCATCTGGCACCGATCGGCCTCGTGCTGTCGCGCGACCGGATCATCGAGGACTGCAACGATGCGCTTGCCGCGATCTTTCGCTGCGATCGGTCGGTGCTGATCGGCTGCTCCTTCGAGGTGCTCTATCCGTCGTCGGACGAGTTCGAGCGCATCGGCGAGCGGATTGCGCGGATCATGACGGCCCAAGGCAGCTACGCGGACGATCGCATCATGAAGCGCACCGACGGCGAACTCTTCTGGTGCCACGTGACAGGCCGGGCACTTGAGCGCAACGCCCCGCTCGCCGCCGGCGTGTGGACTTTCGAGGATTTGAGCGCGACGCGGCGCGTCGCCGTGGTGTTGACGCCGCGCGAGCGCGAAGTGGCGGCGCAGCTCGCGACCGGCAAGACGAGCAAGCAGATCGGGCGCGTGCTGGAGATCAGCTCGCGCACCGTGGACATCTACCGCGCGCGGCTCATGCGCAAGTACGGCAGCGGCAATGCCACCGAACTCATGCAGCGGCTGCTCGGGCAATGAATCGAAGGCGCGACGCGGGCAACTGCGCCGGTCCATCGAGGCAGGGTCAGCGCGTGAATCAGCCTGCGCGCGCGAGAGGCGGATGATCCAGCAGCGCCTTCAAGGGTTCGGGTAGCGGCACGGACCGGCCCGCGGCGTAGTCGATCCAAACGCAGCGCGCATTGCCGCGCGCATAGAGCGTGCCTGGATCGTCGGCGCGGCGCAGTTCGAATCCCGTATCGAAGCTGCTGCGGCCCGGCTTGCTCACCGACATCGTGCCGACGACGTCGCCCGGATAATGCAACTGCCGCAAGAATTCCATCGACGCATTCACGATGACGGGGCCTTGGCCTTGCTCGGCGCCCGCGACGATGCCGACCGCTTCGAACCAGCTGATCCGTACTTGCTCCATATAGCGAAAATACACGGTGTTATTGACGTGACCGAACGCGTCCATGTCGCCCCAACGAATCGGGATCGACATTTGGAACACGGGCCGATAATCGTCGAGCGGCGCTTGCTCTGCTTGCTTCACTGCCTTTGTTTCCATGACTTCCATCGCTTCTGCTTCCACTTTCCCTTGGCGCTGTCTCAGGCGAGGCCGAAGCCGTCATCGGCCGCAATAACCGCCCCGTTGATGAACTGCGATTCGTCGGCCGCGAGCAGCAGCAGCAGGCCGTCGAGGTCTTCCGGCTGCCCCACGCGGTGACGCGGCAGCATCGACATGAGCTTTTGCCCCTGCTCGGTAGACCAATGATGATGGTTGATCTCGGTGTCGATGTAACCCGGCGCGATCGCGTTGACGTTAATGCCGTGCCGCCCCCATTCGAGCGCCATCGCACGCGTCATATGAATCACGGCCGCCTTGCTGATCGAATACAGGCCGATCTGCGGCAATGCGCGCAGCCCCGCCACCGAGGCGATGTTGATGATCCGGTACGCGGGCTTCTGCGGCGAGCTGCCCGCGCGCATAATCATGCGCTTGGCCACTTCCTGAGCGACGAAAAACGCACCGCGCGTGTTCGTATCGAACACGTATTCGTAATCGGCCGGCGTAACTTCGCTGAGCTTTTGCGTCGTCGACACGCCCGAATTGTTCACGAGGATGTCGATTGTGCCGGCCTCGGTTTCCGCATGCGCGACGGCCGATTTGATACTCTGGTAATCGGTGACGTCGAGCGAGACGACGTGCGCGGCGCCGCCGGACGCCTCGATCTCGGCCCGCAATTCCTTGAGCCGCTCGACACGGCGACTCGCGAGCACCACTTTCGCCCCAGCCTGCGACAGCACTAGCGCAAAGCGCTTGCCAAGCCCGCTTGACGCGCCGGTGATCAGCGCGACCTTGCCTTCCAGGTTGATCGAACGGCCCATTCTCATTCCTTTTAGTCGATGAAGTTGTGCGATGCTCGATCGAAAGCCGGGCATGCAGCAACAAAAACGGCCGCCAAGGCAGAGCCGCCACTCTATCATGTGAATAGAACGATCGTGCTAATCTTGACCTACGCGGTTGCAGCGGCCCTATCGTTCGCTGACAATACGAACCCGAAAAAAAGCATTCTAACGGCTAAGGAGCCTCAATGACCCCCGAAAGTCTGATCGAGCAATATGGCCCGCGCGAGTCGATGGAATATGACGTCGTGATCGTCGGCGGCGGCCCAGCGGGTCTGTCTGCGGCTATCCGGCTCAAACAGCTCGCGCAGGAAAAAGGCGTCGATCTAGGCGTATGCGTGCTCGAGAAGGGGTCGGAGATCGGGGCTCACATCCTGTCGGGCGCCGTGATGGATCCGCGCGCGATGAGCGAACTTATCCCCGATTGGAAGGAGAAAGGCGCGCCGCTGGACGTCGAGGTGACCGAAGACCGCTTCCTCTTTCTCACCGAAAAGAGTGCCGTCAAAACCCCGAACTGGGCGCTGCCCGAGAACTTCAAGAACCACGGCAACTATGTGGTGAGCCTGGCCAACGTGACGCGCTGGCTCGGCCAGCAAGCCGAAGCGCTCGGCGTGGAGATCTTCCCCGGCTTCGCCGCGGCCGACGTGCTTTATAACGAGAACGGCTCGGTCAAAGGGGTGGCCACCGGCAACATGGGCATCGGCAAGGATGGCGCGCCCACCGAGCACTTTCAACTTGGCATGGAGCTGCACGCGAAGTACACGCTCTTCTGCGAAGGGGCGCGCGGGCACCTGGGCCGTCGGCTGAGCGAGCAGTTCAAGCTCGATCAAGGTGCCGAGCCGCAGGTCTACGGCATCGGCATCAAGGAACTGTGGGAAATCGACCCGGCCCAGCACCAGCCGGGGCTCGTGATCCACACGGCCGGTTGGCCGCTCGATACCGAGACGTACGGCGGCTCGTTTCTCTATCACATCGACAACAACCAGGTGATGGTGGGCTTCGTCGTCGGCTTGGGCTACACCAATCCCTATCTCTCGCCGTTCGAGGAATTTCAGCGCTACAAGACGCACCCGGCAATCCGCACGTTTCTCGAAGGCGGCAAGCGCATTTCGTACGGCGCGCGTGCGATCACGGCCGGCGGCCTGCTGTCGCTGCCCAAGCTCGTGTTCCCGGGCGGCGCGCTCGTGGGCGACGATGCGGGCTTTTTGAACGCCTTGCGCATCAAGGGCAGCCATGCGGCCATCAAGAGCGGCATGCTCGCGGCGCAAGCGGCGTTCGATGCCGTGCAGGCCGGCCGCCAAGGCGACGAACTATCGGCCTACCCCGATTCGTTCAAGCAATCGTGGCTGCACACGGAGCTGTATCGCGCGCGCAACTTCAAGCAGTGGATGAGTAAGAGCTTGTATCTGGGCACGCTGATGGTGGGCATCGAGCAAAAGCTGCTCGGCGGCAACGTGCCCTGGACGCTGCATCATCGGCATCGCGATCACGAGACGCTCAAACCGGCGTCCGAATGCACGCCGATCGTCTACCCGAAGCCCGACGGCAAGCTCACCTTCGATCGGCTCTCGTCGGTGTTTCTCTCGAACACGAATCACGAGGAAAACCAGCCCGCGCATTTGACGTTGAAAGACCCGTCGGTGCCAGTCGACGTGAACCTGCGCACCTATGCGGGCCCCGAGGGGCGCTACTGCCCGGCGGCAGTCTACGAGTTCGTGAAAACCGAGGACGGCAACGACCGCCTCGTCATCAATGCGCAGAACTGCGTGCACTGCAAGACGTGCGACATCAAAGACCCGACGCAGAACATCGTCTGGGTCACCCCCGAAGGCGGCGGCGGGCCGAATTACGGGGCGATGTAACAGCAAGAGGCCGCACAAGGCGGCCTCTCTTCAATGCGGGCGGGCTGGCGGGCGTTAACCGTCGGCCTTTAAGGCGCGCTAGCCGCGATCTGGGGTGTCGTGAGATGGACGTCGCCGCACTGTGCGCGGTGACGCAGCGCATGATCGATGAGGACCAGCGCAAGCATGGCTTCGGCGATCGGCGTCGCACGAATACCGACGCAGGGATCGTGGCGCCCAAAGGTCTCGACGACAACCGGCTTTCCTGCTTTGTCGATCGAGCGGCGCGGCGTACGGATACTGGAGGTCGGCTTGATCGCGATCGACACGGTAATATCCTGCCCGGTCGAAATACCACCCAGCACGCCGCCAGCGTGATTGCCCACAAAGCCGTCGGGCGTAAGTTCATCGCCATGAACGGAACCGCGCTGCGCGACACTCGCGAACCCGGCGCCGACTTCGACACCTTTGACGGCGTTGATGCCCATCATCGCATGGGCGATATCGGCATCGAGGCGATCGAATAGCGGCTCGCCCCAGCCAACGGGGACCCCGGTCGCCACAACGCTGATGCGCGCGCCGATCGAATCGCCATCCTTGCGCAGCGCGTCCATGTAGGCTTCCAACTCCGGCACGATCTCGGCATTCGCCACGAAAAACGGATTCTCGGGCACATGCGACCAATCGACGAACGGAATGTCGATCTCGCCAAGCGCGCTCATGTGGGCGCGCACTTGCACGCCGAATTTCTCGCGCAACCACTTTTTAGCCACCGCACCGGCGGCGACCGTCGGGGCCGTCAGGCGCGCCGACGAACGCCCGCCGCCGCGATAATCGCGCACGCCGTACTTCTGCCAGTAGGAGTAATCGGCATGGCCGGGGCGGAATGTCTCGGCGATATTGCCGTAATCCTTGCTGCGCTGATCGGTATTGCGAATCAGCAGCGCGATCGGGGTACCCGTGGTAACCCCCTCGAATACGCCGGAAAGGATTTCGACCTTGTCGTCTTCCTGGCGCTGCGTGACGTGACGCGACGTGCCGGGCTTGCGGCGATCGAGTTCGCCCTGGATATCGGCTTCCGAAATGGCCATGCCCGGCGGGCACCCGTCGATCACGCAGCCGATCGCAGGCCCATGCGACTCGCCGAACGTGGTGACGGTGAAAAGCGTGCCAAGAGTGTTGCCGGACATGAACGTGGCCTCAGGAGAAAAAGGGATAAGCAAGGCGATATTATGCCCTGCCCCGCGCCTCGGCGGCCCTTCGGTTGCTCGCGACGCGTCCGGGGCTGAGTACGAGGCCTAGCGCCGCTCTCCTCTTAACTGCTCGACGCTCGCCTGCAGCGCCTCGGGCGTGGCCATGGTCGGCTCGAGCGGCTCCGCCACCGCCAGCGTGAGGCGGCTCACCACGCCTTTATTAAGCGGACGCGGCCAGCGCGCATCGGCGTGACGCGAGAACACGCTGCCCCAAAGCCCGCGCAGCGCCATCGGAATGACCGGCACCGGCGTCCGCTCGACGATCTGAGTGACCCCTTGGCGGAAGGGATTCATTTCGCCGTCACGCGTGAGCTTGCCTTCGGGAAAGATGCAAATGAGTTCGCCTTCGGCCAGCGCCGCCGCACAGGCGTCGTAAGCGCGCGCCAATATCTCCGGATTCTCGTGCGCCGGTGCGATCGGAATCGCTTTGGCATGGCGAAACAGCCAACCGGCGAACCGCGTGCGGAAAATACGATGGTCCATGACGAAACGAATCGGCCGAGGGCTCTCGGCCATGATGATGACGGCATCGACGTAGCTCACGTGATTGCAGACGAGCACCGCGGCGCCTTGTTCCGGAATACGCTCGGCGTGAACGAGACGGATTCTGTAGAACGTATGCACGAGCAGCCACGCCATGAAGCGCAGCAGGAATTCGGGCACGAGCGAGTAGATGTAGGCCGCGACGATCACATTGAGCAGCGCCGTGACCGCGAAGATGCCGGGAATGCTGACACCGGCGGCGGTCAGACCGATTGCCATCAACGCCGACACGATCATGAAAAACGCATTGAGGATGTTGTTCGCCGCGATGATCCGTGCGCGGTGCGTCGGCTGACTACGGCTTTGGATCAGCGCGTAGAGCGGCACGCTGTAGAAGCCGCCGAACATCGCGAGCAAGAACAGGTCGGCCAGGATGCGCCAATGACGCGCGTGACTCAGGAACTCGGCCACCCCGATGAGCTGCCCAGCCGGCGGCAACGCATGGCTCGCCCAAAACAGGTCGAAAGCGAACACGCTGATACCGATCGAGCCGAGCGGCACGAGCCCGATCTCGACGCGGCGCTTCGAAAGCCGCTCGCACAGCAACGAGCCCGTCCCGATCCCGAGCGAGAACGTTGCAAGCAGCACCGTGACGACGTCGGGATTGGCCGAGAGGACGTCTTTGGCGTAGCTGAAGAACGACGTCAGAAACGTCGCGCCGACGAACCACAGCCAAGAGATCCCGAGCAAGCTCAAAAATACCGTGCGATTTTGGCGGGCGAGCGCGAGGTTGCGCCACGTTTCGGTAAATGGGTTCCAATTGATTCGCAAGTCCGGCTGCGAGGCGGGCGAGACCGGTACATCACGTGAAACCCAGCGCCCGGCGAGCGCGACGATCAGGCACATACCGGCCAGCACCCACGCGCCGTGCGCAGGCGAAGCCGCCGCGGCACCGCCGATGATCGTGCCGATCAGTATCGCGACGAACGTCCCCATTTCCACGAGGCCGTTGCCGCCGATGAGCTCGCGGTCGTCCAGATGCTGCGGCAAATAGGCGTATTTGACCGGCCCGAACAGCGTGGAATGCACCCCCATGAGGAACGTGCACAGGTAGAGCAGCGGCGCATGATGCGTAATGAAACCCGCGCCACCGATCAGCATGACAACGATCTCGAAGGTCTTGACGAAGCGCGTAAGCGCCGCCTTGTCGAACTTGTCGGCGATCTGGCCGGACGTGGCCGAAAAAAGGACGAACGGGAGAATGAAGATAGCCGAAATCAGGAACGCGGCGGTCTTGGCATCGACGCCCGAGAAGCGCGCCGTCTGATACGTGACGAGCGAGCTGAATCCGACTTTGAAAACGTTATCATTCAGCGCCCCGAGAAACTGGGTCCCGAAAAAAGGAGCGAAACGCCGCTCGCGAAACAGCGTGAACTGGGACTGGTTTTCGCGCGGGGCGCGGCGGGGCAATGGGACGGCGGGCAGCGGACGATCGCTCATGTATCGATCAAAAAAGCCCTTTAGCGGGTATCGCGCGTCTGCCCTTCCTCGGGCCAATCGCGGATGTACGCCTTGAGCATGCGGTTCTCGAAGCTCTGTTCTTCGACGACCGCCTTGGCCACGTCATAGAACGAGATGACACCCATCAACGTGCGGTTTTCCATGACCGGCAAATAGCGGACATGGTGTTCGAGCATCATGCGGCGCACCTCGTTGACGTCGGTCTCGGGCGTACAGGTAATCGGGTGATCGTCCATGACCGTGCGAATCGTGGTCGTGCCGACGCTGCCGCCGTTTCGCTTCAGCGTGAGGATGATCTCGCGGAATGTCAGCATGCCGACGAGCTCGCCGAACTCCATGACGACAAGCGACCCAATGTCGTGCTCGGCCATCGTGTCGACCGCCTGGCTGAGCGCCGTCTCGGGCGTGACCGTGAACAACGTGTTGCCCTTGACCTTCAAGATGTCGCTGACTCGCATGGCTGTCTCCCGGCAAAGCTAGAGTGGATCGGTCGATCCTAGCGGAAAGACCTCCAAAAGGAAAGCGAGACGCCCGCGCGTAGGACAAACGGAGTCCGGTGGCGCTGCGCCCACGGGGCGCAGCCCGATGTTACGATGGCCGCCACCGCAACCTTTGCCGGGCGCGCCCGGCCGACGCCATGTCCGCCAACCGCTTCGACACGCTCGCGCTGCATGCCGGCGCGGCCCCCGATCCCGCAACGGGTGCCCGCACCACGCCCCTCTATCAAAGCACGGCATTCGTCTTTCGCGACGCCGACCATGCCGCCGCCCTGTTCAACATGGAGCGCGCCGGCCACGTCTATTCCCGCCTTTCGAACCCGACTGTCTCGGTATTCGAGGAGCGCGTCGCGGCGCTCGAAAACGGCGTCGGCGCGATCGGCACGGCGAGCGGCCAGGCGGCGCTGCACCTGGCAATCGCCACGTTGATGGGCGCTGGTTCGCACATCGTCGCATCGAGCGCGCTCTATGGGGGCTCGCACAACCTGCTGCACTACACACTGCGCCGTTTCGGCATCGAAACGACCTTCGTCAGGCCGGGCGAGATCGACGCGTGGCGGGCGGCCGTACGTCCGAACACACGCTTGCTGTTCGGCGAGACGCTCGGCAATCCCAATCTCGACGTGCTCGACATCGAGGCGCTTGCTGAAATCGCGCACGCGCACGGGATTCCGCTTCTCGTGGACTCGACGTTTACAACGCCGTTTCTCATCAGACCGTTCGAGCACGGCGCCGACCTCGTCTATCATTCGGCCACTAAATTCCTCGGCGGCCACGGCACGACGATCGGCGGCGTGCTCGTCGACGGCGGCACGTTCGATTTCACCGCATCGGGACGGTTTCCCGAATTGACGGAACCCTACGACGGCTTTCACGGGATGGTATTTGCCGAAGAAAGCACCGTTGCGCCGTTTCTGCTGCGCGCTCGCCGGGAAGGCCTGCGCGATTTCGGCGCCTGCCTGCACCCGCAAGCAGCGTGGCAGCTACTGCAGGGTATCGAGACGCTGCCACTGCGGATGGAGCGCCATGTGGCGAACACGCGCAAGATCGTGGCGTTCCTTGCCGCGCAGCCGGCCGTCGAATCGGTCGCCTACCCCGAGTTGGAATCGCACCCCGACCACGCGCTAGCCAAGCGCCTGCTGCCGCGCGGGGCCGGTGCCGTCGTCAGCTTCAACTTGCGCGGCGATCGCGCGGCCGGCCGCCGCTTCATCGAAGCGCTGAGCCTCTTTTCTCATCTCGCGAATGTCGGCGATGCGCGCTCGCTCGTCATCCATCCCGCGTCGACGACGCACTTCCGGATGGACGCCGCAGCGCTCGCGGCCGCCGGCATCGCGGAAGGCACGATCCGGCTGTCGATCGGCCTGGAGGACCCGGACGATCTGATCGACGACCTCAAGCGAGGCCTGAAGGCCGCGGCCAAGCCCGCGGGCAAACCAGCGCCAAGCGCGGGCGGCGCGCCATCCAAGAAGGAGCCGGCATGATCGTGACCGTCCAAGGCAAGCCGGCCTATGCCTATACCGGCGGCAAATGCTTCGACCCGGCGTTGCCCACGGCCGTGTTCGTGCACGGCGCGCAGCACGACCATAGCGTCTGGGGCCTGCAAACGCGCTACTTCGCCCACCACGGCTTCAACGTGCTGGCCGTCGACCTACCCGGCCACTGTCGCAGCGAGGGCCCGGCAAAAACCGCGATCGAGCAGCTGGCCGATTGGATCGCCGAGTTGCTGGACGCCGTGGGTACGCCCGCTGCGCTCGTCATCGGCCACAGCATGGGCTCGCTCGTCGCCCTCGATTTCGCCAGCCGCTATCCGACCCGCGTCCTGGGTGCCGCCCTCGTGGCGACGGCCGTCCCAATGGTTGTATCCGATGCGCTGCTCGACGCTGCGCTTCACCGGGAACCGGAGGCCATCGAGCTCGTGAACCGCTGGTCGCACTCGACGATCGCGGCTAAACCGTCTTGCCCCGCTCCCGGCTTTTGGCTGCACGGCATCAACCAGCGACTTATGGAGCGCGTCTGCGCACGCGGCGAACCGCACCTGTTCCATACCGATTTCGCGGCCTGCAACGGATACGCGCACGGGCTCGAGCGCGCGGCGCAGGTGCGCTGTCCCGTGCGGCTCGTTTTGGGCGACAAAGACATGATGACGCCGCCGCGCGCCACGCGAGCGCTCCTAGAGACCCTGAGGACCGCGGGCGTGCCCGTGGACGTCGTTACGCTCGATTCGGGACACGCGCTCATGAGCGAACAGCCCGATGCGACGCTCGACGCGCTTTTCTCGTTCGCGCGTTCGGCGGCGGCGACCCAACAGGCTTGACGATACGCGGCAGGACGGTCCGCCGCCACTAGGCCGGACGGCCAGGTTGCGCCCTCGGCGCAATCGCCGGACAATGGTTTTGTCAGCCTGGCAACTTCGCGGCGGCAGGCGGCCACGCGCTCGGCGCACGACGCCTGCCGCTGCAACGGGCGCGCCTGTCGGCGCAATGGAGGAAGCGATGGCTCACAGTGCTCATACGGCCCATTTCGCGAGCTTCGGCGAGTTTTACCCGTTCTACCTGGCCGAGCATCGCAACGCAGTCTGCCGCCGGCTGCATTTCGTGGGCTCGCTCGGCGCAATCGGCTGCTTGGCAATGGCCGTCGCGACGGGCGGCTGGCTTTGGCTACCGGCAGCGCTCGTTTGCGGCTACGGATTCGCGTGGGTAGGTCACTTCTTCTTCGAAAAGAACCGCCCGGCCACCTTCCGGCACCCGCTCTATAGCCTGATGGGCGACTGGGTGATGTTCAAGGACATCTGCATCGGCAAAATTTCGCTTTGACCGCCGAACGCTTACCCGAGAGGGAAGCGGCGGACAACCGTGCGCACAGGCGCACCGCCATGGCGGTCTGCCCGAGGCTGATGCCGGCCGCCGCATCGGCACTGCGCCGCTGCTCTTACGCCGCTTGATGCGGCCAAGGCGAACGGGCGGCCTTGCCGCTGCCGTCGGGCGCATCGCGTACGCTGCGTGCGGCGACGAGCACGGCCAGCGTCAAATCGAGCTTCGGATTGTGCAGCGCGTCGAGCAATAACGCGCTGTCGACGCGCGTCGAATCGAGCCTCAACTGGTACTCGAGTTCCGAGCGGTCAATCACAAACATGTCGAACAGCCGCCCGACCGTCACCTGCGCCGGGCTCGCGATCAATACGTAGCGCGGCTCCGCGTCGTCGGCGAGCCGGGTGACCCATTCGCGCCGCTCCAGTTTGCCGAGTAGCCGCGTGACGGTATCCACGTCGCAGCGAAGCATGCGGGCGAGCGCCATCGGGGTGAGACCCACCCGGCCCGCCTCGCGCGTTTGATCGAGGCGCACCAGCAATTCGAGCGCATCCAGCAGATCGCTACCCGCATAGGTGCGCCGGTGAAATTGCCCCAAGCGGATCGCCGGCAACGCGGAAACGATCGTCGCGCCGGCTAACGTAATGAACCAGCACAGGTAGACCCAGAGCAGGAACATCGGCACGAGTGCGAACGCGCCGTACACGGCGGTGTAGGTCGGCATCCGGCGCACGTAATAGCCGAAGCCGCGCTTGGCGAACTCGAACGCCACGGCCGCCAGTAGCCCGCCCACGACGGCATCGCGCCATGCAACCGAGCAATTGGGTAAATAGACATAAAGCAGGGTAAACGCGAGGGCAGTCAGCGGCAGCGCCGCGCCCGTCAACGCCCATTCGAGAAGCGGCGGCACGTGCCCGTTCGCAAGCACGCTCGACTGCGCGAAAAGATATGACGACATCGACAGACTCACGCCGATCAGCAACGGACCGAGCGTAATAATGGCCCAATAGACAAGTACCCGCTGCGCCAACGGGCGCGGCTTCGCCACGCGCCAAATTTCGTTGAGCGAGGACTCGACCGTCATCATCGTCATCACGGACGTCACGAACAAGATGATCATGCCCACCGTCGTGAGCCCCTTCGCCTTCGACGCGAACTGATTCAAGTATTTGAAGATCTGGCTGTTGATCTGGTCCGGCATCAAGTGTTGCGCGAGGAACATCTGCAGCGAGGCCTGAAATTTCGCGAAGATCGGAAACGCCGTGAAGAGGGCGAACGCAACCGTCGCGAGCGGCACGATCGCGAGCATCGTCGTAAACGTCAGACTGCCGGCCACTTGGGCGATGCGGTCTTCGCGGCTGCGCTTCACGGCGAAGCGCGCCAGACGTTTGAGCGTGTCCAGTTCGGCACTGAGCGTCCGCAAGAATCGTTCTCCTTTTTGATTTCGATGGCGGCGGGCCGCGGCGCACGACCATGGCCACCCCTATAATAAGCCGCTCACGATCCACGCCTATGAAAGACATCCTCGTACTCTATTACAGCCGGCACGGCGCAACCCGCGATTTGGCATTGTCCGTCGCACAAGGGGTCGACAGCGTGCCGGGCATGCAGGCTCGCATCCGAACGGTGCCGGCGGTCTCCGCTGTGAGCGAAGCCACGGCGCCCTCGATCCCACCCGACGGCCCGCCCTACGCGGAGCTGAGCGATCTCGAAGCGTGTGCGGGCCTCGCGCTGGGCTCGCCGACGCGCTTCGGGAACATGGCCGCATCGCTGAAGTATTTCCTCGACGGCACGACCCCGCAATGGATGAGCGGGGCCCTGGCCGGCAAGCCCGCCTGTGTCTTCACATCGACGAGCAGTCTGCACGGCGGCCAGGAATCGACGCTGCTCTCGATGATGCTGCCGCTGCTGCACCACGGGATGCTGATGGTCGGCATTCCCTACACTGAAAGCACACTGGCGACGACGCAGACTGGCGGTACGCCGTATGGCGCGTCGCATGTCGCCGGCGTGGGGACGCGCGAGGCCGCGCTGTCTGCCGACGAAAAGACGCTGGCCGTCGCCCTGGGCGCGCGGCTCGCGCGCACGGCGTCACGGCTGGCCGGCCGCCCATGACGTCCGCACCTGCCCGCGCCCCGACCCAACCCGCCGCGCTGACCGGGGCCCCCGTGGTTCGCCGCGATGCGTGCGCGCGCCTGGCCGCGCTCACGCTCGCGGCCTTGATCGTGCTGGCGCTGGCATGGGAGAGTTGGCTCGCCCCGCTGCGGCCCGGCGGATCGGCGCTTCTGCTCAAGGCGTTACCGCTTGCATGCGCGTTCCCGGGCGTTTGGCGGCGCAGCCTTTACACGCTGCAATGGGCGTCGATGCTCGTGCTGCTTTATATGGCGGAAGGCATCGTGCGCGGGATGACCGACAGCGGACTGTCGGCGCGGCTCGGTTGGGCGGAAGTCGCCCTCGCGACGCTCTTCATCGGCTGTGCCGTCGCTTATATCGCGCCCTTCAAGCGAGCGGCGCGAGCAGCGCGCCGCGCCGCCGGCGGGACCCGCTCGACCTAGCGCGACTGCACACACCGACGAATCTGCGCCGCCCCACACGCCAAACCACACGGCCAACACCAACATGCTAGGCAGGACCCCCGCTCACATTCTTTCTCCTCGCGCTCGCCTCAGACGATCATCATGACCGACACCCGCTCAACGACCCGCGAAGCGTTCATCGCGGCATGCCGCGACGCCATCGGCGCCGCCCAAGTCCTTACCGATCCACACGACACAGCGCCGTTCCTCACGGACTGGCGCCACCGCTACACGGGCGCCGCCTGCGCCGTGCTGCGACCTGCGACGACGCAAGAAGTCGCCGCCGTGGTGAAACTCGCCAACGCGCATCGCGTCGCACTCGTCCCGCAAGGCGGCAACACGGGCCTTGCCGGAGGGGCGACGCCAGACGCCACCGGCAACCAGGCTGTCATCAGCCTGGCACGTTTAAACCGCATCCGCGCGCTCGATCCGCATAACGACACAATCACCGTCGAGGCGGGCGTCGTGCTGGCACACGTGCAGAACCACGCGCGCGAGGCTAACCGACTGTTTCCGCTCAGCCTGGCCGCCGAGGGCAGTTGCACGATCGGCGGCAACCTTTCGACGAATGCCGGCGGCACGGCGGTCCTTCGCTACGGCAATACGCGCGAACTGTGTCTTGGACTCGAAGTCGTCACGCCGCAAGGCGAGATCTGGGAGGGATTGCACGGACTGCGCAAGGACAACACCGGCTACGATTTGCGCGATTTGTATATCGGCGCGGAAGGCACGCTGGGGATCATTACGGCTGCCGTCATGAAGCTGCATCCGTTACCGGCCGCGCGCGTCACGGCGCTCGCCGCGCTCGCCTCGCCGCATGCCGCGCTCGAGTTTCTCGCGCTCGCACATCGGTGCGCGGGCCCGCTGCTGACGGGGTTCGAATTGATGTCGGATTTTTGCCTGCGTCTGGTCGGAAAGCATTTTCCGCAGATGCGCTATCCGTTCGAGCAGTCGCACGCGCAGATCGTGCTGCTCGAACTGTCCGACAATGAAAGCGAGGAGCATGCGCGCGGGCTGTTCGAGCGGATGATGGAGCAAGCGCTGGAATCGGGTCTCGTAGACGACGCCGTCGTTGCAGAAAACCTAGCGCAATCGCGCGCGTTTTGGGATCTGCGCGAACACATTCCACTCGCGCAAGCCGAGGAAGGCTTGAATATCAAGCACGACATCGGCGTGCCGATTTCGCGCGTCGGAACGTTCATCGAGGAAACCGATGCGGCCATTGCCGCTGCCGTGCCCGGGGCGCGCATGGTCACCTTCGGCCACCTCGGCGACGGCAACCTGCACTACAACGTGCAGGCGCCCGAAGGCGGCGATGCGCAGGCCTTCCTCGCGCAATACCAAGCGCAATTGAACCGCATCGTCTACGAAAGCGTGCATCGGCATCGCGGCACGTTCAGCGCGGAGCACGGTGTCGGCCAACTGAAAATCGACGAAGCGACGCATTACAAATCGCCCGTCGAGATTGGGCTTATGCGCACGATCAAAACGGCACTCGATCCGCTCGGGCTGATGAATCCCGGCAAGGTGCTACGCTAAAGCTAACGATCATCGCTCGCATGCGGCGGCGCAAAAACGCTGCCGCTTACCCGCTTTTCGGTTTTGGAATAGATTCGATAGATCGAACCATCGGGCCCATCCAGCAAAGAGGCGCTTCGTGAAAATCCGCGTGCTGTCCGACCTGCATCTCGAATGCGACGAACCGGAAGCCATCCCCCATGTCGATGCCGACCTCATCGTTCTCGCCGGCGACATCCACAACCACGCGGAAGGCATTCGCTGGGCGGCGGAAACGTTTGGCGACAAAACACCCGTCGTCTATGTGCCCGGCAACCACGAGTATTACGACGGCGAATTCGGTGCGCTCGAGGTAGCGATGCGGGACGCCGCAGCCGGCGTCGATAACGTCCACTATCTCAACAGCGCCGCGCTGACCGATCCGGACGAACACTGGCGCGTGCTCGGCACGACGTTATGGACCGATTTCGAGCTGTTCGGCGGGAGCAAAGAAGAGATCGCCGCATCGATTACCGCCGCCGAAAAGGTCATGCTTGATTTCCGCGGACCGATCCAGGTGACGTGGCCTTCGAGCGCCACTGGCACAGCTGGGGCGAGCGAAGGTTCTCGCTTGTTCACGGCAGCCGATACGCTGGCGCTGCATGCTCATGCGCGCGACTGGCTCGAACAACAACTAGCGGAACCGTTCACCGGCAAGACGATCGTCGTCACGCATCATGCGCCGCATCGCGCGAGCCTTGCCGATCGCTTCGCGAACGATCTTTCGTCGGCTGGCTTCATCAGTCATCTGACCGACCTCGTCGGGCCGCCCGTGGCGCTGTGGATTCACGGGCATACGCACACGGCATTCGATTACGTTGCAAACGGCACGCGTGTCGTCTGCAACCCGCGCGGGTACGTGAGCCGTCGCAGTGGCCGGCTCGAAAACGAGCAGTTCGCCTGGGACAAGATCGTTGAAGTCTGAGGCACGCACGCGTGTCTCAGTTGGGGCACCGACTAGGTCTGGGGACGGAACGCAGGGCAACGCAACGGCGCCGCCGCTGGATACCATCCCGGCGCCGGCGCTTTTCTAAAGAACTGATTTTTCGCCAATCGCGCTACGCGAGCCCACCCGAGATAGGATCGACAAAGTGCGATGGCGACAGCGACGCCGCCGCGGACCGCCGGCAGCGCATTAAAAAGGCACGGGACCAACGGCTACTGCTGATTCTGCGGGTTGAACGACACTTTCTTGTTGCTGCCGATAAAATAATCGGCGCTCATGCAAGCGGACCAATACAGTTGCGCGATGTCGCCCACCTGCAGCATTTCGTCAATTTGGTGGGCCATATCCGCCAGCGTCATCGTCTGTCCGTGCGCGAGTTGCACGACCCAGACAAGCTCTGCATTAGTCGGCTCCCAGAAGCACAAACCACATTGCCCGACTTCACTATCACCGTACAGCGTGAGATTGTAGGAAATCGTGCTGAAGTTTTCCCGGTTAAGCGCGGGCGTGGAGAACTCCAAATTCTGGTCCTCATACCACTCGTCCCTCTGGGCCCGGGTCCAATAGATGATGTCTTCATCGGCGATCGATTGGGCGATCTGGCCATCGGTGAGATGTTCGTAGAGAACCCAATCAGCTACCTCGTCCGACATGGTGCTGCCGAACTGCCCGATAGTGATGACATCGACCGAGCTTTCTTCGCTCGGCGGTAGCGGTTGGTCCGCCTGCCCGCCATGTCCTCGCACATAAAATCTTCGAATCGTCATTTCGTTCTCCTAATGGTTGATTTACACCCATCACGCATGTGGACCCGCCGGCGGCAGGCCCGCGCTACGCTTTCGAAATTCATTTCAGCTTGCTGCGTTCACGTGGATCAGTACTTCCGCGGCCGCCCGGCAGCCTTCGAAGTAAGCCCCCTGCAAGGTGCCGTAGTAATCGCAGTTCGTTGCCTCGCCCGCGAAATGCACAAGTCCCACAGGCTCGGCAAGCAGAACGCGCGCGTTGAGTGCCTGGCGATCATCAGGCCCGCCGCCGACGAATGCGCTATAGGAGTAAGCCCCGAGCGCCGCAGGATCGCAGCTCCAGTTCGTCATGGCCTTGCCGGTCGTAAAGTGGACGCCGTCGTTGGCCTCTTGAACGGCGGATTTGAACAGCGCGAGCACGTCCCGGTCTTCGAGTTGGTCCAGCTCACGGGCGAACTCGCCAGACGCATGCGCAACGAGCACATCGGGATAAAAGGGCAGCCGGTAGTATTGCCAGACGCCGCGGGGGTCGTCATTGACGAGGTAGTAGTTGGTGCCGGCCTGAATCGTGGGGGGAGCCGTGCGCAAGCGCAGTGCGAGCTTTTTGTACGAACCGAGCCGCAAAACATTCAGCGCGGTGCGATGGGATTCCGGAAGCAGTGGATGGAACTCGATGGCGTCGCTGCCGAGTACCGCAACCGGTACAGTCACGATGCAGGCGTCGAAGGTCTCCGACCCGCTGCTCGTGCTAACGGTCACCCTTTCCTCGCCGTGCGCAATTTTGGTCACGCAGGCGTCCAAGCGCTCGACATAGCGCGTGCGCTCGCGCAGTTTGCGCCCGTACTTCGACACCAGCGTGCCGATCCCCTCTTTCACGAATAGATTGTTGCGCCCGTCGCCCTCTTTCTCGCGGGCGCGATCGGCCGCGATGTATTGCCACGTTTCCACCGATTCGGTGAACGGGCCAAACGACGACGTAGCATGGCCGAAAAGCTCGGGATCGCTGTCGACCCTCGGCTTTCTTGCCACGACGACGTTCGGTTTCTCCGCGGCTTTGTCGTACGACGCCTGGATTTCGTCAACGACGTTCTGCACCGCGCGGGTCGTCGTTTTGCGGTCGACCCATTGACCGTCCCGCTCCACCCGCAGCTTGTATTCGGCGTCTTCTTCAATGGTCGTGAATCCCAGCTCCTTAGCGATCGCCGTCAGCGGATTGATCGTCGGATCCTGG